>Ga0335073_10000506_pt1 | contig 49875 bp, 48 predicted proteins | sample Lox_Sample_22_FD_207093 | JGI IMG/M metagenome (GOLD analysis project Ga0335073, IMG submission 207093) | Soil microbial communities from Loxahatchee National Wildlife Refuge, Florida, United States - Lox_Sample_2.2 | ecosystem: Environmental > Terrestrial > Soil > Wetlands | place: USA... | reverse complement strand
ACCTCGGATCGGCGGCCGGTGAGCACCAGGTAGTCCCCGCGCAGCTCGCCGAGGTCGCCGGTGTGCAGCCAGCCGTCGGCATCGAGCAGCCGCGCGGTCGCCTCGGGGTCCCGCCAGTAGCCGTGGGTGCGCGCCGGCGTCCGGAGCAGCACCTCGCCGTCCAGCAGCCGCAGCTCGGTGTCGCCGACCGGCACCCCGACCGGTGGCACCTGCTCGAGGTACTCGGCCTGGAAGGCCTCGGCATCGAGCAGCGGCATGGTGAAGCTGAAGTTCACCGCCTCGCTCAGGCCGTAGCCCTGGCGCAGCCGCGGGCCGTACCGCCTGGCGAACCGCGCTGCGAGATCGGACGACAGCGGGGCCGCGGCGGTGATCAGGTAGTCCAGGCTGTCCGGCCAGTCCGGGCCGTCCTCGACCAGCCGGTGCAGCAGTGCGGGCACGATCGAGGCGGTGCGCACCCCGTGCCGGGCCAGCTCGGCGAAGTAGGCCTGCGGTGCGGACGGCGCCAGCACCAGCTCGCCACCGGCGCGCCGGGTGCCGAGCAGCGACATCATCAGCGCGTTCACGTGATAGAGCGGCAGGCAGGTCCCGTGCGGGCGGTCGGGACCGAACCCGTGCAGGCGGGCCACCCAGTCGGCGTTGAGCTCGACCGCCGTCCGGCTGAGCGTCACGCCCTTCGGGGTGCCGGTCGAGCCGGAGGTGAACATGACGAACGCGAGCTCCGCGCCCTCGGCCGCGTCCGCAGGCTCGCCGTCGGACAGGTCGAGGCCGGCCGCGCCCCGGCTGACGGTGAGCGCGGCGCCGACCCGGTCGGCCAGCCGGTCGGCCTCCGCGCCGGGCAGCCGCGGGTCGACCGGCACGGCCACCAGGTGCCGGTCGTAGAGGGCCAGCAGCAGCCGGGCCAGCGAGCGGTCGCTGGGCAGCCTGGTGAGCACCCGGCTGCCGGCTGGCAGCCCGTCGAGCCGGCCGAGCAGGTCGCCGGGCAGCAGGTCCGCGGTCATCCGGCCGCTGCCAGGTCGAACGGGGTGCTCGCCAGCCGGTCGGCGAGTTCGGCCGCCGCCGTGGCCACGACGGGGACGTCCAGCAGCGGGCCGAACCGGGACTCCCGCCCCGTGGCCGCCCAGGCGAGGGCCGGTCGCCCGGTCGCGCGCACCCGGTCCGCCGTCACCGGACCGGCCGGGTCGCCGGCGAGCAGCACCAACGGCGCGTGCACCGGCCGGCTGAAGCGCTGCACGTGCCACCAGTCGTCCAGGTCGTGGCCGGCGGCCGGCAACCCGGTCGACTCGATGACCTTGGCGGCCGCGTACCGCGCCGTGCCCAGCCGCGGCCCGGTGCCGGCGAACATCGGGGCCGCCGGGACCGGGTGCCGGGTCACCAGGTCGGCCAGCTGTCCGGCCGGGCCGGCGGCCGCGCCGGTGGCACCGGCAACCGCGTCGGCAAGCTCCCCGGCGCCGCCGCCGATGCCCTGTCCGGTGTCGAGCCGGGCGGCGAGTCCGAGCAGCAGCAGCAGGTTCGCCTGGTAGGTGCGGATGCCGGGCGCGGGGGCCAGCCCGGGCAGGCTCCAGCAGGCGGTCCGGTCGCAGCCGGCGCCGAGCGGGCTGTCCGGCCGGCCGGTCAGCGCGACCGTCGGCACCCCCAGCTCGCGCAGGGCGCCGGCCGCGGCGGCCATGACCGGGCTGCCGCCCGAGGCCGAGACCAGCACAGTCAGGTCGTAGCCGGCCACCCCGGCGAGCTCCGGGTGCGCGGCCAGCTCGGCCGGGGTGGCCGCGGTGGCCGCGACGCCGGCCCGGGCGAAGGCGAGCAGCGCGGCCAGCGCCGCGCAGTGCGAGTCGCCGTTGCCGACGACCAGCAGCCGGCGGGGCCGCCTGCCGGCGAGCGCGTCCGGCCAGGCCGCGTCCGACGTCGCGGCCAGCGCCGGCACGTCGTGGGCCAGCTGGGTCACCTGGTGGCGCAGCTCGGCCCGGTCGTAGCCGGTCATCCGGCCGCCTCGGCGGCCAGCGCGAGATAGCTGCGAACGAGCTTCTCCTCGATCGCGCCGGACCACTTCTCCCCGGTCAGGCAACGGGAAACGCAGGCAGCATCGACCAGCGGCAGCAGCCGGGCCGCGTTCTCGAAGGTGCTGTGCCCGGCGAGCACGAGGCCGATGCCGGGTTCGCGCTCGCGCACCGCCCGCAGCGCGGTGACCGTCCGATCCTCGTCCGGGTGTCCGATGCAGACCAGGTCCGCGCCGGCCCCGACCGCGCGGCGGGCGATGTCGGGCACCGGCTCGCGGCCGCCGGCCCACTCGAAGTGCACGGTGTCCACGTCGGCCAGGACGTCGACGTCGAAGGCCTCCAACGCCCGGCGATACCGCATGATCGACAGCGGATCCGGCTGCACCCAGCCATGCGCGGAGAGCGACGCGCCGACCAGCGCCGAGACCCGCACGAAGTCGGCGCCGACCACCTTGGCGACCGCCAGCGACGCGGAGGCGGCGTTGCGCATGATCTGCACCCCGACGGCGAAGTGCTCGGGGGTGTCCTGTCGGACACCCCGGGCCAGCACCGCCATGCTCGCCACGGTGGCCGGATCCGTCTCGTCACCGCTGGCGTACACCCGATCGGACGTCTGCAGCAGCACCCCGTCCGCCCCGCCGGCGACGAGGGCGTCGACCGAGGCGCGCACCCGGTCGAGCTGCTCCGACACGGTCGCCCCGCCGTAGAACGGGCTCGCCGGCATCGGTGCCAGGTGCACCAGGCCGAACACCTTCGGCCCCGGGTGCCGGGCAGCGTCCGCTGCTGAACCCACAGACACCCCCCGGAGCGCGAAAACCACTGCTGGCTGCACAGAGTACGAAATTATAGGTTATTCGTGGTTACCATTGCCGCCGGCGAGGCGACGGCCGGACAAACCGGCCGATCTCGCATCGCCACTGCTTATACGGCTGTTTTTCCCGACGGAAGCGATTCGATTGACCAGTGTCACGGGGGGCACCGGCGCGGCGAGCGCCGGGACGTTGCCACCGATCCGCACCAGTGACCGCGAGGCGCGCCTCGCCGGTGGCGAGCCGGCGCCGGCGCCGCCCTGGTTCGAGGAGGTGCCGTCGGACGGGCCGGTCTGGCCCCGGGTGGCCCGGCAGCTGTCCGACCACGGCGTGGCCGGCCTGCGGCTGCCCGCACCGCTCGGCGCGCAGGACTTCCTGGACTTCGGCCGCCGGCTGGGCCGGCCGATCCCGGAATCCGACCCGGCCATCGCCGAATTCGTCGAGCACGACGTGCTGCTGAACCTGCGCGGGGAGAGCCGTTCGGCAGCGGTCGCACTGGCGCCGTTCACCACCGGTGAGCTCACCCTGCACACCGAGGGGAGCAGGCGGCCGGCGGACCGGCAGCCTCGCTACATCGTGCTGATGTGCCTCGAACCGGGCCTGGCGGCGGGGGCCCAGACCCTGCTGGTGCCGGCGTCGGCGGTGCTGGCCGCCCTGGCGCCGGCCGCCGCCGAGACCCTGCGCCACACCCGGGAACGGGTGGTCGCCGGCACCCCGACCGTCCTGCGGGACCAGGACGGCGCGCAGGTCTTCTCGTTCCGCGATCTCGGTGACGAGCCGTTCCACTGGGAGAGCACCGCCGGGGAAGAGGCGGTTACCGTTGCATTGACTGCATTGATAGAGGCTTGCTATACCGTGTCACCCTTGTACGGGGTGCGCTGGCAACGGGGGGATCTGCTCGTGATCGACAATCACCGGTGGTTCCACGGCAGGTCTCGCGGCCGGCGCTCGGCCGGGGACCGGATCCGGCATCTGCAGCGGCTGCGCGTGGCCGGGGCCTGAGCCGGTGCGCGAGCAGCTGACACCGCATCAGACGGGCCTGGCGCCCGAGCTGTCCGCCATCGGACAGCTCGACGGCGCTGCCGGCCCGGGCAGCGAGCCGCTGTTCTGGCCGCGCGCCTACCCGCCGCTGCACCCGGTGCCGGCCGAGGCGCGACGGCTGGCCGCGGACGCGCGGTCCCGGGTGCGCCCCTCGCACAGCCTCGACCCGACGCCCGGCGCCGACTTCCTGGAGATCCTGGAACGCGCGGTCGACCCGGAGGACACCGCCGAACTCTGCGCGCTGTTCCTCGGCCGGGTGGAGGACCGGCTGCGGCCCGAGCAGCGACTCGACGCCCGCGCGCAGCTCCGCCGGGACTGGCAGTCCTCGCGGGTGCGGCGCTCGATCTCGGCGGAGGAGGCGCTCTGCTCGCCGGCGGTGGTCAGGTTCGTCAAGGAGATGTTCAACGTCTACTTCCGCGACGACCTGTACGGCCTGCTGCGATCGGAGGACACGGTCATCCTGTCCAGCGGCTCGGTCGACGAGGAGCGCTACGGCCTGCCCGGCCCGCTGCTCGACTGCATCCGGTTCGCGCTGTCGCGGCACTGGTACGGCTACAGCGACTCCCGCGGCCGCGATGTGACCCGCGAGGCGGTCGCGCGGTACGAGTCCAGCCGGATGCGGGGGGCCGGCTACGGCCAGGAGAACATCGCGGTCGGCATGGGCGGAACCGTGCTGATCGGTGCGGTCGCCGACCTGATCATGTCCGGCTACACCGGCAGCGGCAGCGCGCTCTGCGGCATCCCGAACTACCCGCCGCTGGTGCAGTCGGTCAGCCGCCGCGGGAACTGCCGGCTGGTGCCGGTGCCGGAACGGGACGGCTGGGCCTCGCTGCAGCCGATGATCGACGCCCTGACCCCGGACACCCCGATGGTGCTGGTGCAGACCGCGCTCAACCCGACCGGTGCCCGGGTGTCCGACGACGAGCTCGGCCGGCTGCTCGACGCCGCCGGCCCGCACACGATGATCGTGCTCGACGAGTGCCACGAGTGGCTCGGTTTCGACGGCCCGGTCTCGGCGGTGCGGGCCGATCCCCGGCTGATCCGGATCAGCAGCCTGTCCAAGAACTGGTCGGCGCCCGGGCTCAAGGTCGGCTGGCTCATCGCCAGCGCGTCGTTCGTGGACGACTTCTACGAGTACAGCTCGACCACCTTCGGCGGCCCGGCCTCGATCTTCTACACCCTGGTCGAGGTGCTGGCCCGCATGGAGCGCTGGCTGATCGAGGGCGTCGAGGCGGTCGGCCACGAGCAGGTGGCGGAGTTCGAGACGAGCTACCAGCTCGACGTCGCCGGCCTCGACTGCGCCTACCAGCGCTACGCGGCCGAACGCCGGCAGCGCTCGGCCGACCTGCTGGCGCTGCGCGATGCCAGCTGCGCCCTGCTGGACGCGCCGGGCCTGCGCTTCCTGCCGCCCACCTGCTCGATCAACCTCGCGATCATGCCGCGGGACACGCCGGACGGGTACGTGTACTTCCGCCAGCTGCTCGCCGACCGCGGGGTGTCGGTGTTCCCCGGGCTGCTGACGATGGCGCTGTCGGACGGGGTCGCCCGGATCACGACCGCCCGGTCCTGGACCGATCTGCGCGCGGGAATCGGCGCGATCGCCGACCACGCGGGTGGAACCACATGACGGCGCCGAGCCGCCAGCACCGCACCGGAAGGCAGGACAGCCAGTGACCGAGCCCATGAAGCAGGCACCCGACGACGAGAACGAGGTGCACGACGTCCTCACGTTCCGGGACAGCGGCCAGGCTCGGGTGACCCCGGTGGCGCAGTTCGAGCCCGCCGTCGCCTCGGCGGTGGTCACCGCGCTGACCGAGGTGGTCCGGCGCGCGCACCGCTCGGCCGCGGCGACCTCGCCGGACGGTGACGGCATCGTCCGGGCGCAGACCTTCGAGGAGGGGGACGTCTACATGCTCGCGTCCCCGTACGACGGCTATTTCGCCGACCGGTACCTGATGGACTTCTACGACGTGGACGAGCGGGACATCTGTTCCCGGATGCACCTGCACACCGGCCTGCGCTTCGTCCGCATGATGACCGGGCCCGACACCCGGATCCGGGTCTCCAGCCTGTCCCCGTTCCGGGTGACCGAGGTCGACGGCGTGACGCCGTTCGGGCTGGACTCGTTCGAGGACGAGCTGCCCGACACCCCGGACGGGTCGAGCCGGGTGCGCTTCAACCTGGTGGTGCCGCCGAACTCCTGGGTCGACATGCAGATCCCGCGCGGCACGTCGCACCAGTTCAACGCCATCGGGCCGAACGCGGTGATCGACTCGGTGCATCCCGAGGAGTCGATCGAGACCTTCCGCGAGGCGATGTCGGGCTACCGGATGATGGCCCAGACCGTCTTCCTGGCCGACGAGCTGCCGTCGGCCACCACCTGCAGCACGCTGCCGGACGAGATCGCCGGCTGACCGGCGGGGCCGGATCGGCCGGTCAGACCGCTCGCCAGAGCAGCACGTGCCGGGTGCCGTCGGCTTCGAGTGAGGGGCTGCAGGTGCGAAATCCCTGCAGCTGCAGCAGCCGCAGCGCCGCCTCGTTGTCCGGGTTCGTCTCGCAGCGCAGGGCGGTGGCGCCCCGCTGCCGGGCGATCCGGATCGCATGCTGCACGGCCTGCATGGCGAGCAGGGAGCCCTGCCGGTCCGGATGCACCGCGAGCCTGCGCATGTAGGCCGGGCGCTCGGTCGGCGGGTAATACCGCTCCCCCTCCTCGGTCGGCTCGGCCTCGCACACGGTGATCATCGCCAGGTCCGTGTCGCCGTCGGTGAGCAGGAAGACCGACCCGTCGCGCACCAGCCGGCTGGTCGAGGCCGGGTTGCGGCGCGGCACGGGGCCGTCGCCGGCGACCGCCCGATCGGACAGTTCCAGCAGCCGGGTGACCCGGTCCGGGTCGCTGGCCTGCTGCCAGACAGGCGGCTGGCTCGGCATCCTGCCCCTCTTCCTCCGGGTTTCGCCGGGAGTCGGCTGACGTGCCGATTGCGCGGCCGATGGTATAAATCGTTGTGCGACTATATCTGTCTTCGTTCCGGCTGGGCCGGCACCAGGACCGGTTGACGGCACTCACCGGTGCCGGCCGGCGCGCCGCGGTCATCTGCAACGCGATGGATGCCGCGACCTCCGACATCCGACGCCAGGCGGTGGAGCGCGAGTGTGGCAGCCTCGCCGGGCTGGGTTTCGAGCCGACCGAATTCGACCTGCGTGAGACGAGCCTGTCGGACGCGGCGGACTTCGACCTGGTGTGGGTGCGCGGCGGCAACGTCTTCCTGCTGCGCCGGCTGCTGGCCGACACCGGATCGGACACGGTGCTGCTGGACCTGCTCGACCGCGACGCCTTCGTCTATGCCGGGTACAGCGCGGGCGCCTGCGTGCTGGGCACCGATCTCTCCGAGCTGGCCAGCGTGGACGACCTGTCGGTGGTCAACCGGCCGCTGTTCACCGGGCTCGGCGTGCTCGACCGGCCCGTGGTGCCGCACGTCGACTCGCCCGACCATCCCGAGACCGCCGCCTGCACCGGGGTCGCCGAGGTGCTGCGCGGCCGGGGCGTCCGGCACTGGGCACTGCGCGACGGCGAGGTCCTGCTGGTGCACGGCGAACACCTGGAGTTGCTGGGCTGAACGGCCCCGGGCTCCGGTGTCGTAAGCTCCCGTACGTCCCGGGACGGCCGTTGCCTGCCGTTCGACACATATGACCGAGAGTCTGTTCGCGGGAGTAGGCATGCTCAACGTTCTGATGGTCCGCTACAGCCCGTACTGGACGGGCGAGCTGCTCTCCCGGGCCGGGTCGGCCTACCTGGTCGCCGACAAGTACGGCGCGAACATGCCGGCGGGGGCCGAGGCGCAGTTCACCAGGGTCTACCGGATCTCCAGCTACGACTCGGTGGAGGAGCTGAGCGCGGTCGCGGCGGACCTGATCACCCGGGGCGTGCGCATCGACAAGGTCGCCAGCTACGCCGAGTTCACCCAGTACGCGGCGGGCTATCTCGCCCACCTGCTCGGCCTGTCCGAGCCCGCGTCCGCGCTGGCGATGAACACCCGGGACAAGCGGCTGATGAAGCTGCGCGCCGCCGAGGCCTCGCTCCGGGTGCCGCGGACGTTCAGCATCCCCGATCTCACCGCGCCCGACCTGGACGCGCTGGAGGCCGCGGTCGACTACCCGCTGGTCGTCAAGCCGGCCAGCGGCTGGGGGACCACCTCCACCCTGCGGGTCGGCACCCGCGCGGAACTCCTCGACGCGCTGCAGGTTTTCGCCTTCGAAGACGGCGTGAACTCCCACCAGCTGATCGCCGAGGAGTTCATCGAGGGCGACGAATACCACGTCGACGCGGTCTGGCGGGACGGCGAACCGTGGGCGTTCTTCGTCAGCCGCTACTACGTGCCGCGGCTCCAGGTCGAGACCTCGGGCGGCCTCAACGGCTCCGTGCTGCTGCGGCGCGACGAGAACTCCGAGCTGTACGAGCGGATGCTCGACTTCAGCAGGCGCTACAACGAGGTCGTCGGCTTCCGGCGCGGGGTGACCCACCTCGAACTGTTCGTCGAGCACCGCTCCGGTGACCTGGTCTTCTCCGAGATCGCGTCCCGGCTGGCCGGGGCGAACGTGGTCGAGGTGATCGGGGCCGCCTGCGGCCAGGACGAGCGGACGATCTGGGCGCACGAACTGCTCGACGGCGACCCCGCGGACCTGCCGCTGGACGACGGGCGGGCCCGGTATGTCGGCTGGCTCAACCTCGCGCCGAGCCGGTCCGGCACCATCGCCGCGCTGCCCGACCGGGAGGCGCTGCTGGCCCACCCGAACGTGCTCGAGGTGAGCTTCCGGGCCGCGCTGGGCGACGAGGTCCACGTGGCCGGGCCGTCCATGTGGTGCGTGATGCTGGTGCTCGGCGCGGCCAGCGAGGACGAGCTGGTCAAGGCGGCCGGCGAGCTGGCGGAGCGGTTCCCGGTCGAGGTCGGCTGACCGCCGTTCAGCCGTTCAGCGCGCCGTCGCCCGCCAGCACCTCGGCCGGCCGGCTGCGTTCGGCCCAGCCGGTCACCATCGGGGTCAGCAGGCCGGCCGCCAGCAGCGCGACCGCGAACAGCAGCCAGGCCGGCAGGCCGGCCCGGACGAGGAAGCCACCGGCGATGGCCGGCGTCACCACGCCGGCCAGCTGCACCCCGGTGCCGAACAGTCCCTGGTACTGCCCGCAGGCATGGGCCGGCGCGAGGTCGTAGGACAGGCCCCAGCTGCCTGCCGACTGCAGGAGCTCGCCGAGGACGTGCAGGACCGCGCCGGCCATCACCAGCAGCACCGCGACCCGGGCCGAGCAGCCGGCGCACAGGCCCCAGACGGCGCAGGACGCGGCGAGGGCCAGCCCGCTCCACCGCATCGCCCGGGCACAGCCGGCGATGCTCGAGGCCATCCGGGAGAGCCTGATCTGCAGCACGATGACCAGGCCCGCGTTGAGGAAGACCGCCGACGAGTACGTCCAGGCCGGGGCGTGGGTGCGGGTGCTGATCCAGAGCGGCAGCGCGACGAAGAGCAGCGCGTCGTTCGTGGCGAGGACGGCGCTCAGCGCCGTGACGGCGAGGTAGGGCCGGTCGCGCAGCACGTTGGCGGGCCGTTCGTGCGGGGCCCGGGCCGGCGCGGCGCGGTCCGGCAGCTTGAGATACAGCAGCGCCGAGCCACCGCTGGCCAGGCCGCTGCCGAGCAGCGCGATGTCGTAGACGGAGGCGTGGTCGGCGCGCAGGACCAGGCCGGCGACCACCGCGCCCAGGCTCACCCCGATGTTGCTGACGACCCGCATCACCGCCCGGCCCTGCACCCGCTCGCTCGGGTCCAGCACGGTGCCCACCAGCGCGGACGAGGCGGTGCCGCCCACCGCGTTCAGGACCGCGTAGAGGCCGGCGACCACCACGAGCGAGGCGAAGCTGCGGACGACGACGTAGGCGACGATGCTCGCCCCGCACAGCACGCGGGAGAGGATGCTCAGCCGCCGCGGGCCGGGTAGCCCACCAGCAGCGCGGCGACGGCCGCGCAGGACAGTGCCAGGCCGACCTCGGCCGGGGAGAGCGGTACCTGCCGGACGAAGTAGAGGGTGCTGACGGTCACCACCACGCCGGTGCCGAGGCTGCGCACCAGGCTCGTCAGGATCAGCACCCGGAGCGCGGTCGACGGTGGCCAGACCGCGCGGAGCATCGCGACCACCCGAACCACGTGCCCTCCCTCGCTGCCTGCAACGCCACCACCGCCACTCGGGGTGGTTCGAGACGAAACGGCGCAATGATAGTTCTCCACCCGTTCCGCGAGGTACCGCGTGGAACAAGCCGTCCTCGGCCGCCTGGTTAGGGTGGTCGCGACACGGCGAGCGGCAGACCGGAGGGTGGACGTGCACGACCTCTTCGACCCGGGGCCCTTCGACCGGATGTGGGACGAGCTGCTGCCGCTCGGCCGGGCACCGCGCACCGGTGGCTACCGGCGGTTCGCCTGGACCGCGACCGACCACGACCTGCGCGCCTGGTTCGCCGCCGAGGCGCAGCGGCGCGGGCTGGACCTGACCACCGACCGGGCCGGCAACCAGTGGGCCTGGTGGGGCAGCCCGGACGCGGGGCCGGCCGTCGCGATCGGCAGCCACCTCGACTCGGTGCCGGATGGCGGCGCGTTCGACGGCCCGCTGGGCGTCGTCTCGGCGCTGGCAGCGGTGGACCTGCTGCGGGCGCGAGGCTTCTCGCCGTCCCGGCCGGTCGTGGTGGCGAACTTCGGCGACGAGGAGGGCGCCCGGTTCGGGATCGCCTGTGCCGGCTCCCGGCTGATCACCGGCGCGCTGCCGGCCGACCGGGCCCGGGCGCTGGCCGACGCCGACGGCGTGACCATGGCGCAGGCGATGAACCGGGCCGGGCTCGACGTCGAGGCCGTGAACGCCGACCCCGAGACGCTGGCTCGGATCGGCTGCTTCGTCGAGCTGCACGTGGAGCAGGGCCGAGGCCTGGTGGACCTCGGCCAGCCGGTGGCGGTCGGCTCGGCCATCTGGCCGCACGGGCGCTGGCGGCTCGACCTGGCCGGCGAAGCCAACCATGCCGGCACCACTCGGCTCGACGACCGCAACGACCCGATGCTGGCGGCCGCCCGGCTGGTGCTGGCCGCCCGCGAGGCGGCGCAGCGGCACTCCTCGGTGGCCACCGTCGGCAAGCTGGCGGTCGTCCCGAACGGGGTGAACGCGATCCCGTCGGCGGTCACCGCCTGGCTGGACGCGCGCGGCCCGGCGCCGGACCGGGTGCGGGCGCTGGTCGCCGAGCTGGCCGCCGTGGCCGGCGAGCAGGGCGGCAGCCTGGCCGAGGAGTCCTGGACCGACGAGACCGCCTTCGACCCGGGCCTGCTCGGCCGGCTGCGCGCGGTGCTGCCCGCGGCGCCGGTGCTGGCGACCGGGGCCGGCCACGATGCGGGCATCCTCGCCAACGCCGGCATCCCGGCGGCGATGCTCTTCGTCCGCAACCCCACCGGCATCTCGCACTCGCCGGCCGAGCACGCCGAGCTGGCGGACTGCCACGAGGGAGTGCGGGCGCTGGCCCGGGTGGTGGCCGAGCTGGCCGGGCCGGCACCGGCGTGACCGGCTACTGGGCCGGGCACGCCTGGCTGCCCGACGGCGTGGCGGCCGACGTCCGGCTGGTCGAGCGAGACGGGCGCTGGGCGTCGGTGCAACCCGGGCTGGCGGCCGAGCCCGGCGACACGGTGCTGCCCGGGCTGGTGCTGCCCGGGCTGGCCAACACCCACTCGCACGCCTTCCACCGGGCGCTGCGCGGGCGCACCCACGACGGCGGCGGCACCTTCTGGACCTGGCGGGAGCGGATGTACGCCCTGGCCGCCCGGCTGGAGCCGGACAGCTACCTGGCACTGGCCCGCGCGGTGTACGCCGAGATGGCGCTGGCCGGGGTGACGGTGGTGGGCGAGTTCCACTACCTGCACCACGGCGTCGGCGGCGAGCGGTACGCCGAGCGGAACGCGTTCGGCCACGCGCTGATCCAGGCCGCGGCCGAGGCGGGCATCCGGATCACCCTGCTCGATGCCTGCTACCTGGCCGGCGGTCTGGTCGAAGCCGGTCCCGACCAGACCGAGTACCAGCCGCTGTCGGCGGTGCAGCGGCGGTTCTCCGACGGCACGCCCCGGGCCTGGGCCGAGCGGCTGGAAACGCTGAACGCGCCGCCGCACGCCCGGGTCGGCGCGGCGATCCACAGCGTCCGCGCGGTGCCGGACGGCCAGCTGGCCGCGGTGGTGCGGGCGGCCGGCAGCCGGCCGCTGCACGTGCACGTCTCCGAGCAGCCGGCCGAGAACGCGGTGACGCTGGCCCGGTTCGGCCGGACGCCCACCGCGCTGCTGGCCGCCGCCGGCTTCGGCGGGCCCGGGCACACCGCGGTGCACGCCACCCACCTCGACGAGCGCGACATCGCCTTCTACGGCCGCACCCGCACCAACGTCAGCTTCTGCCCGACCACCGAACGCGACCTCGCCGACGGGATCGGCCCGGCCCGCGCGTTGGCCGACGCCGGCGCGGTGCTGACCCTGGGCAGCGACCAGAACGCCACCGTGGACCTGCTGGAGGAGGCCCGGGCGCTGGAGTCGCACGAGCGGCTGGTGAGCCTGCAGCGTGGCCGGTTCGCCCCCGGTGAGCTGGTGCGCGCGCTGACCGTGGCCGGCCACGCCAGCCTGGGCTGGGACGACGCCGGCCGGCTCGCGCCCGGTGACCGGGCCGATCTGGTGGCGATCCGGCTGGACACCGTCCGGACGGCCGGCGCCGCGCCGGGCCAGGCGCCGCTGGCCGCGACCGCCGCCGACGTCGACACGGTGCTGGTGGACGGCCGGCCGATCGTCCGGGACGGCCGGCACGTGCTCGGCGACGTCGGCCGGCTGCTCGCCGAGGCGATCGAGCCCTTGTACGCGGGCTGATCCTCACTCAGCCCGCGCGGGCGGGGCTGATCGGCAGCAGCGCGCCGGGAGCGTCCGCCGGCACCACCGGCCGCTGCGGCCGGATCGGGTCCAGCCGCCGGTACGGCTGGCCCAGCGCCGGCCGGGCATCGTCCGCGTCCCGGTTCGGCCAGAGCGCCATCGCCCGTTCGGCCTGCGCGGTGATCGACAGCGCCGGGTTGACGCCCAGGTTGGCCGACAGCGCCGAGCCGTCGACCACGTGCAGCCCCGGGTAGCCGTAGAGCCGGTGGTAGGGGTCGATCACGCCCGACGCGGCCGAGTCGCCGATCGGGCAGCCGCCGATGAAGTGGGCCGTCATCGGGATGTTGAACAGGTCGCCCCAGGTGCCGCCGGCCACCCCGCCGAGGTTGTCGGCCAGCTGCCGGGTGGCCTGGTTGGCGACCGGGATCCACGACGGGTTCGGCTCGCCGATGCCCTGCCGCGAGCTGAGCGTGCTGCGGCCGAACCGGCCCACCCTGCGGAAGACGGTGATGGAGTTGTTCAGCGACTGCATCACCAGCAGGATGATCACCCGCTCCGACCAGCGCCGCGGGATCACCGTGCCCAGGAACAGCCCGGGGTTGCGCACCGCGACCCGGGCCCACTGGCGCCACCGCTGCCGGGGGGAGCCGCCGTCGGTGAGCGCGGTGGTGAGCAGCCCCATCGCGTTGCTGCCCTTGCCGTACCGGCACGGTTCGATGTGGGTGTTGGCGTCCGGGTGCCAGGACGAGGTGATCGCCACGCCGGCGGTCAGGTCGGCGTCCGGGCGCCGGGTGATCGCCCCGAGCAGCGATTCGGAGTTGGTCCGGGTCAGCTCGCCGAGCCGGGGCGAGATGCCGGGCAGGTGGCTGGCCCGCAACTGGTGCAGCAGCTTCTGGGTGTTGTACGTGCCGGCCGCGAAGACGACCTGGTCGGCGGTGAAGGTGCGCCGGCCGCGCCGCAGCCAGCCGCCCGTCCGGCGGGTGCCGACGGTGTAGCCGCCGCCCCGCCGGGGCCGCACGTCGGTCACCGTGGTCAGCGGGTGCACCCGGGCGCCGGCCCGCTCGGCCAGCCCGAGGTAGTTGGTGTTCAGGGTGTTCTTGGCGCCGTGCCGGCAGCCGGTCATGCACGAGCCGCACTGGATGCAGCCGGTCCGGTCGGGGCCGGCGCCGCCGAAGAACGGGTCGGGCACGGTGACCCCGGGCTCCTGCGCGCCGTCCCGGCCGAAGAAGACGCCGACCGGGGTGAGGGTGAAGGTGTCGCCCTTGCCGAACTGCTCGGCCAGCCGCTTCATCTGCACGTCCGCCGGGGTCATCGTCGGGTTGGTGACCACGCCGAGCATCCGCCTGGCCTGGGCGTAGAACGGTGCCAGCTCGGCCCGCCAGTCGGTGATGTGCGCCCACTGCGGGTCGGTGAAGAACGGGGCGGGCGGCTCGTAGAGGGTGTTGGCGTAGTTCAGCGACCCGCCGCCGACGCCGGCCCCGGCCAGGATGACCACGTTCTTGAGCAGGTGGATCCGCTGCAGGCCGAGGCAGCCGAGCCGGGGCGCCCAGAGGAAGTTGCGGACGTCCCACGAGGTCTTCGGGGTGTTGTGCTCGTCGAAGCGCTGGCCGGCCTCCAGCACCCCGACCCGGTAGCCCTTCTCGGTGAGCCGCAGGGCGGTCACGCTGCCGCCGAAGCCCGAGCCGATCACGAGCACGTCGTAGTCGGTCCGCCGACCCCGCGCCGTGTGGTCGGGCTGCGCATCGTCGGGCACTGATCCGTCGGCCACTGGCTCGTCGGGCACCGGCTCGTCGGGCATGGGGGCTACCTCGCACACGTCATCGCTCGGACCCGAGCTGCTTGTACAAAATGAGCTTGCCTGTAAAGCCACCATGCCCGAGCGCCGGGCCTTTGTCCATCGGGGGTTACCCCACGGTAACTTCGGGCAGGCTGGCTCGGTGAGCTCCTTCTCCGCCGGCGTCCGTTCCGAGGCCGTGGTGCCGGCCGATCCGGCCCGCATCTGGGCCGCCCTCACCGATCCGGAACTGCTGCCCCGGCTGACCCCGCTGCTGGTGCGCATCGACACCGACGGCGATCTGTGGCGCTGGCACCTGACGCGGATCAGCGCGCTCGGGGTGGGCATCAGCCCGGTCTTCACCGAGCGGATGCGGTTCGAACCGATGCGGCGCATCGACTACACCCACGCCCCGCCGGCCGGGGCGCGGGAGCAGGCCGGGGTGGAGGGCAGCTACCGGCTCACCGAGACCGGTGCTGGCACCCACCTGGCGGTCGAGCTGACGATGCGGGTCGAGCTGCCGCTGCCCCGGGCGGCCGCTCCCGCGGTGCAGGGGGTGATGCGGGCGACGATGGCCCGCACCGGCGACCGGTTCTCGCAGAACCTGCTGCGCCACCTCGGCGCCTGACCGGCGGTTCAACCGGCGGGCGCGACCGCCGGCCAGGCCACCGTCAGCTCGCCCAGCCGGTGCCGGCCGGCGCGGGAGAGCACCGGCCAGTCCGTCCCGAGCGCCTGGCACATCGCCTGCCAGCGCTGGCGGTTGCCGAACGCGGCCAGCGGGGCGTGTCGGTCCCAGGCCGCGTCCATCGCCTGCAGCAGGGCGTGCACCGGCTCACCCGGGACGTTGCGGTGGATCAGCGCCTTGACCAGCCGGTCGGCCACCTCGGACGGGCGCTGCACCAGCTCCGGGCGGCAGAACAGCGTCAGGCTGCGCGGGCCGTCGCCGTCCAGCAGCACCCAGCTGCCCCGGCGGCCCAGCTCGTCGCAGGTGCCCTCGACGACCACGCCGTCCGGGGCCAGCTGAGCCTGCATGGCCTGCCAGGCGTCCCTGGCGGCGGGCTCCGGATACTGCCGCAGCACGTTCGCGGCCCGGACCACGCACGGGCGCCGGCCGGCCAGCTCGAAGCCGCCCCGTTCGAAGCTCAGCCCCGGCCTGGTCGCCGGCTGGGCGGCCGCCACCCGGTCGGGGTCGATCTCCAGGCCCAGCACGTGCACGTCCGCCCGCACCGGGCGCAACCGGTCGTGCAGCTCCACCGCGGTGACCGGGCTCGCGCCGTAGCCCAGGTCGATCACCAGCGGCTCGGCCGCGGCCCGCAGCCGGGCGCCGAGCGCGGTCGCGATCCAGTTGTCCATCCGGCGCAGCCGATTGGCGTTGGTGGTGCCCCGGGTCGGCAACCCGAGCGCCCGCGCACGCCCCGCGGACAGCCGTGGCCGCTGCTTCACCGGGCGGTGGGCGAGAACGCGGCAGTGGGTGACACAGTGGTGGATTCTGCCATCGCGCAAGCTGGGCCAACCGGTACGCTACGGCGCAACGTTCAGACAGGCGGGGACCGGAATCGGCTGTTCCGGACTGCAACGTAGTACGTTGCCGGCGGCGACTCGGCGACGGTCGCACCGGCCGTCAGGGATTTGGTGCACGGCAGGGTGCACCCACTAAGGTGCACTCAAATCGGACAGAAGGATGAAGGACATCAGCGGCGTGAACGGCAAGCGCGTCACCTTCACCGATGTGCTCCGGGTTCGTGAATTCAGGATCCTCTGGCTCGCCGACGCGCAGTCCGCGGCCGGGGACCAGATCGGCCGGGTGGCACTGTCGGTGCTGGTCTTCGAGCGCACGAACTCGGCGATCCTCACCGCGGTGACCTACGCGCTCACGTTCCTGCCCGCCCTGCTGGGCGGTGCCTTCCTCTCGTCGCTGGCCGACCGGATGCCGCGGCGCCGGGTGATGGTCGCCTGCGACCTCGCCCGCGCGGTCGTGCTGATGTGCATGGCGCTGCCGGGCATGCCGCTGGCCGTGGTCTTCCTGCTGCTCATCCTGGCGGTGCTCTTCGAGGCGCCGTTCACCGCGGCCGAGTCGGCGATGGTCCCGTCGATCCTGCCCGACGACCACTACGTCGTGGGCACCGGCCTGCGCACCATCACCCACCAGGTCGCCCAGCTCGCCGGCTTCACCGGCGGCGGCCTGGCGATCGCGCTGATGGGACCGCGGCGCGGCCTGGCGCTGGACGCGCTGACCTTCCTGCTCTCCGCGCTGCTGGTGATGATCGGGGTGCAGGACCGGCCGGCCGCCGCCCAGCCGGAGCACGGCGACGGCGGTGGCGGGTGGTCGGCCTTCCGGGGCGGGATGCGGCTGGTGTTCCGCAACCCCAAGCTGCGGGCGCTGGTCGGGCTGGCCTGGCTGGCCGGCGTCTACGTGGTGCCCGAGGGCGTCGCGGCACCGTACGCGGCGAAGGTGTCGCACGGCGCGACCGCGGTCGGCCTGCTGATGGCGGCGATGCCGCTCGGCACGGCGCTCGGCACCTACCTGTTCGTGCGGTGGGTGCCGGCGGAGTCGCGCTCGGCCTGGATGGCGCCGCTCGGCGTCGCGGCCGGCGTTCCCTTCGCGTGCTGCCTCGCGCTGCCGCCGTTGGGCATCTCGCTGGTGCTCTGGATGCTGGCCGGGCTGTTCTTCTGCTACCAGGTACAGGTCGTGACGGAGTTCGTCCGGACCGTCCCGGACGCCCAGCGTGGCCAGGCGGTGGGTATCGCGTCGTCCGGGCTGTACGCGGTGCAGGGGGTCGGGGTGCTGCTCGGCGGCTGGGTGGCCACCATCGCCGGGGTCGCCTGGTCGGTGGCGGGCGCGGGCCTGGTCGGCATGGCGCTGGCCCTGACCCTCGGAGTCCTGTGGTCCCGGGCCCGCGGGCACGACGAGCCCGCCGCGGTGGCGGCGGCCCCCCGCTCGGCCTCGTCCGGCGGGTCGGTGTCGAACAGCCGGCCGGCCCGGCACCGGGCCTGACGGCAACGGCCGGCGTCTGCCCGGTGGCGACCGGCCGGACGCCAGGGTGAGCGGGTTACCGCCAGTTGAAGTTCTCCATGGCGCACCTCCTTGCCGGGCACTCTGAGTGGATGTGTTCGTCACTGTAGGTGACAAGAGTGGGAGCTGGCGGCCGTACCTCGAACGGTGTGAGTTCCCGCTCGCCGGGCGGGCGGCCCTCGGGGTCCTTCCCGTACGGGGAGATCGGTAAACCAGACCCCGGGCCGAAAGCGGTCGAGCGGCTCCAACCCGTCGTCAACCGGCCGGGCCCTCAGCAGCGCCCTGTCGCGGCAGAACGCGTATCAGGGGCGGAGGTCGGCGTACCTCTCGAACGGGTCCGGCCGGCGGTCAGCCGCCAGGTTCGGCGCGGCGGAGGTGGTCCGGTGGCAGGGCCGGGGGAGCGGGATCGGAGGTGGCCATGACGTCCTTCCGGGGGGATTGCCGCGTTGTCGCCGGGCAGCGGAGAAAGTCGCTTCGGCCATCATCGCGCCTCCTGTGTGGGTTGCCGGTGAGACCGGGGGCAAGCCGGTGACATCCGGCCCGCGATCGGTTAGCGTTCTGCCGAGTACCGAGGAGTGACAGGTGACGAGACCGCGGCACCCACTGCGCTGGATCGGCTCCTGGGACGTCTGGACGGCGCCCTGGCCGATGCAGGCCTACGTGCTCGCGGTCGAGGTGATCGTGCTGCCGCTGGCGGTGCTGCTGCCCGTCCTGGGCTCCTTCTCCAGCCACGACCTCGCGCGGGCGGCGCTGATCGCCGCGCTGGCGGTCGGCTTCGAGGAACTGTCGATGCGCATCGCCCGGCTGCGCACCCGGTTGGCAACCTACAGCCACGTCGACATGAACTCGGTCTGGACGTTCGCCGGCGCCGTCGTGCTGCCGGGTGCGCTGATCGCCCCGCTCTGCCTGGTGGTCATCGGCAACACCTGGTTGCGGCACGGCAGGTCGGGGGGCTACCGCAGCTACCGGCAGCTGTTCGCCGGCGTGGTGGCCCTCGCCTCGTGCTACCTCGCCCGGCTGGTGCTGCTCGCCTTCCCCGGGCACCTCGGCCCGGTGTCGGTCTCGGCCGGCGCGGTGCTCGCGGTGGCCGCCGCACTGCTGACCTACCTGGTGGCCAATGCCGGGCTGCTGCACGCGGCCATCTATCTCGCGGTCCGGCCGGTCGCGGTCCGCACCCTGTTCGGCGGCTGGGCCGACGTCTCGCTGGAGTTCGCCACCCTGTGCCTGGGCGCGCTCATCTCGCTGGCCCTGCTCAACGAGCCGTTGCTGGCCGTCTTCGTGGTGCCGCCGATGTTCGTCCTGCAGCGCAGCGTGCTCACCAAGCAGCTGGAGCAGGCGGCCACCACCGACGGCAAGACCGGCCTGCTGAACGCGGCCACCTGGCACCACGTGGCGACGGTCGAGCTGACCCGGGCCGAGCGCGAGCGGTACGGCGCGGCACTGCTGATCATCGATATGGACAACTTCAAGCTGATCAACGACACCTACGGGCACCTGGCCGGCGACGACGTGCTGCGTGCCGTCGCGGAGTGCCTGGCCGAGGAGCTGCGCGGCTACGACTCGATCGGCCGGTTCGGCGGCGAGGAGTTCGTGGCCGTGCTCTCGGAGGTGGACGAGCTGAGCGCGCTGATGATCTCCGAGCGGATCCGGGTGCGGATCAGCCGGCTGCGGGTGCCCTCGCGGGACGAGCCGGACGCGCCGCTGGCCGGGCTGTCCTGCTCGATCGGGCTGGCCTGCTACCCGGCACACGGCACCGACACCGAGACGCTGCTGCACGCCGCCGACTCCGCGCTCTACGCGGCCAAGCGCGCCGGCCGCAACCGGGTGGAGCTCTCCACCGCCCGGCTCACCGCCTGACGTCCGCCCCGCCTACTGCACCGGGTCGGGCTGGCCTGAGGTCGGGCCGGCCTACGGCCGCGGGGTCCGGTCGACGAGGTGGGAGGCCGCCTGCGCCCGGGGCTTGACCACCGCCACGTCGATGTTCACGTGCGCCGGCCGGGTCGCCACGAACGCGATCACGTCGGCCACATCCTCGGCGGTGAGCGGCGCGTCGACCCCCTCGTACACCTGGGCGGCCCGGTCGGCGTCGCCGCGGAAGCGCACCAGCGAGAACTCCTCGGTCGCCACCATGCCCGGGGCCACCTCGGAGACCCGGATCGGCTCGTGCACCAGCTCCAGCCGCAGCGTCTCCATCAGCGCCCGCGCGCCGTGCTTGGCCGCCGAGTAGCCGGCCCCGCCCGGGTAGACGCCGCGGCCGGCGGTCGAGCCGGTCAGCACCACGTGCCCCCCGGCACCCGCCCGCAGCGCGGGCAGCAGGGCCTTGGTCACCCGCATCGCCCCGAGCACGTTCGTCTGGTACATCCGCAGCCACTCCTCCGGGTCGCCGTCGGCCACCCGGTCCAGCCCGATGGCACCGCCGGCGTTGTTCACCAGCAGCGCGATGCCGTCCGGCAGCTGCCCGGCCCGGTCGGCGAGGGCATCGACGGCGGCCTGGTCGGTGACGTCCAGGCCGATCGCGCTGATGCGCGGGTCCTCCGCCGCGAGCCGGTCCAGCCGGTCCGTGCGGCGGGCGGTCGCCCAGACGGTGAAGCCCTCGGCCGCGAGCCGGCGGGCGGTTGCCGCGCCGATCCCGCTGGATGCGCCGGTGACGATCGCGACTCCGCGTGGACCTGCCGTATCTGCCATGCCGGCAATTCTGCCCAGCCCCGGGATTCGGGCATAGTGGAGGGGTAACGCCGTCGGAGCGGGTGAGCCCGTCGGCATGCGGGGACGAACAGCGGAGGCAACGTGCGGCAGGGGCGATCGATCACCCGGCACGGCGTGCTACCCAAGCGAATCGCGACGATCAGCGTGCACACCTCGCCGCTCGACCAACCCGGTGGCGGCGACGCGGGCGGCCTGAACGTCTACGTCCTGGAGACCGCCCGGCGGCTCGCGGCCAGCGGGGTCGAGGTCGAGGTCTTCACCCGGGCGGTGTCCTCGGACCTGCCGCGGGTGGTCGAGGTGGAGCCGGGCGTGCTGGTGCGGCACATCACCGCCGGGCCGTACGAGGGGCTGTCCAAGCACGACCTGCCCGGCCAGCTGTGCGCGTTCACCGCGGCGGTGCTGCGGACCGAGGCACAGCACGACGAGGGCTGGTACGACCTGGTGCACTCGCACTACTGGCTGTCCGGCCAGGTCGGCTGGCTGGCGCGGGACCGGTGGGGCGTGCCGCTGGTGCACACCGCGCACACCCTGGCCAAGGCCAAGAACGCCTCGCTGGCCGAGGGCGACGCGCCGGAGCCGGCGGCCCGGCTGATCGGCGAGCAGCAGGTGGTGGACGAGGCCGACCGGCTGGTCGCCAACACCGCCGCGGAGGCCGCGCAGCTCATCGACTGGTACGGCGCCGAGCCGGGCCGGGTGGTCACGGTGCCGCCCGGGGTCGACCTGGAGACCTTCGCCCCGTCCGACCGGCAGGCGGCGCGGGCCCGGCTGGGCATCCGGCCGGACGCGCTGATGCTGCTGTTCGTCGGCCGGCTGCAACCGCTCAAGGCGCCCGACGTGCTGCTGCGCGCCGCGGCGGCCCTGGACGCCGACCTGGCCGACCGGCTCGAGGTGGTCGTGGTCGGGGCGCCGTCCGGGTCGGGGCTGGCCGAGCCGGACGCGCAGCGCAAGCTGGCCGCCGAGCTGGGCATCGCCGACCGGGTGCGGTTCTGCCCGCCGGCCGGGCGGGCGGAGCTGGCCGGCTACTACGCGGCCGCGGATCTGACCGTGGTTCCGAGTTACAACGAGTCGTTCGGCCTGGTGGCGCTGGAGTCGCAGGCCTGCGGCACCCCGGTGGTGGCCGCCGCGGTCGGCGGGCTGCCGACCGCCGTCGCCGACGGCCGGACCGGGCTGCTGGTCAGCGGGCACCGGACGCCGGACTGGGCCGCCACCCTCGGCGGCCTGCTGCGCGACGCCGACCGGCGGGCGGCGTTCGGGGTGGCAGCGCGGGCGCACGCGGAGAACTTCTCCTGGCGGCACACCGCCGACCAGCTGCTGGTCACCTACCGGGACGCGATCGCCGAGTACCGCGAGCAGGCCGCCCAGGGGGACACGGCATGAGCGAGCAGCCGTCGCAGGACGAGGCGATCGAGATCGTCCGGCGGGCGCTGGCCGAGTCCGGCACCGAGCACGACGAGCCGACCCCGGGCACCTTCGTCGCCCAGCTGCCCGGCCAGAAGCGGCTCAAGACGGCCTGCTGGCTGACCGTCGGCGTCCAGGGGCTGGCGGTCGAGGCGTTCGTGCTGCGCAAGCCGGACGAGAGCGAGGCCGCAGTGCATCGCTGGCTGCTGGCGCACAACCCGCGGATGTTCGGGGTGAGCTGGGCCATCGACGACTCCGGTGACGTGTACCTGACCGGCCGGCTGCCGCTGGCGGCCGTCACCGCCGAGGTGGTCGACCGGCTGCTCGGCGCGGTGCTGGAGTACGCCGACTCCTCGTTCAACACCCTGCTGGAACTGGGCTTCGGCTCGTCCATCCGGCGGGAGTGGGCCTGGCGGGAGAGCCGGGGCGAGTCGCTGGCCAACCTGGCCGCCTTCGAGGGCTTCGTCCGCCGCTCCTCCTGAGCCCGCACCGGCCGGGGGCGTCATGGACGGGCGCTAGATTCGCCTGGTGACCTCGCTGCTGATCCCCGCCCCGCTGAACGGTCCGTCCGACTCCGCGAACGGCGGCATCGTCGCCGGCCGGCTGGCGGCCCTGCTGCCGGCGGGCCGGCCCGTCACCGTCACGCTGCGGTTGCCGCCGCCGCTGGACGTCGAGCTGCCCGTCGAGCAGGCGGGCACGGGCATCCGGCTGCTGCACGGCGGCGGGCTGGTCGCCGAGGCGGTGGCCGGGGGCGAGGCGCCCGAACCGGTGCCCCCGGTGGACTTCGACACCGCGGCCGAGGCTGCCACCCGGTTCGAGGGATTCCGCGAGCACCCGTTCCCGACCTGCGTCGGCTGCGGCACCGAGCGGCCGGACGGGCTGGCCTGCCACGCCGGGCCGGTGGACGCCGCCGACCCGACCTACGTGGCGACCCCGTTCGTGCCCCGCGCCGATCTGGCCTGCGGGCTGGGCACCAGCGGCGACCTGGCGCTGACCTGGGCGGCCCTGGACTGCGCCGGCGGCTGGTCGATCGGGCTCGCCGGCCGGCGCGCGGTGCTCGGCCGGATGACCGCCCTGATCACCGAGGTGCCCGAGGTCGGCGAACGCTGCGTGGTGGTCGCCCGGTGCGACCGGTGGGACGGGCGCAAGGCGTACAGCCGCTCGACCGGCTACGGCGAGGACGGCCGTCCGCTCGGCGTCACCAGCGCGGTCTGGATCGAACTGCGCTGACGCCGGGTCGACCTGCGCCGACGCCGCGTCGACCTGCGCCGACGCGCCGGATCGACCTGCGCTGACGCCGGTTCGACCTGCGCCGACGCGCCGGATCGGACCGTGCTCGCCGGCAGTGGCAGGATTGGCGGCGTGACCGAGACTGCGACGCTGGTGCTGCTCCGCCACGGTGAGAGCGACTGGAACCTGAAGAACCTGTTCACCGGCTGGGTGGACGTCGACCTCACCGCGACCGGTGCCGAGCAGGCCAAGCGGGGTGGCGAGCTGCTTGCCGAGCACGGCCTGCTGCCGCACGTGGTGCACACCTCGCTGTTGCGCCGGGCGATCCGGACCGCCGAGATCGCGCTGCACACCGCCGACCGGCACTGGATCCCCGTGAAGCGCAGCTGGCGGCTGAACGAGCGCCACTACGGTGCGCTGCAGGGCAAGGACAAGGCGGCGGTGCGCGCGGAGTTCGGCGACGAGCAGTTCATGCTCTGGCGCCGGTCCTACGACGTGCCCCCGCCGCCGCTGGCCGCCGACGACCAGTACAGCCAGGTGGGCGATCCGCGCTACGCCGACCTGCTCGACAGCGTGCCGCGCACGGAGTGCCTGGCCGACGTGGTGGCCCGGATGATGCCGTACTTCTACGACGCCATCGTGCCCGATCTGCGGCACGGCACCGTGCTCGTCGCCGCGCATGGCAACTCGCTGCGCGCGCTGATCAAGCACCTGGATGGGCTGTCCGACGACGAGGTCGTCTCGCTGAACGTGCCCACCGGCATCCCGCTGCGCTACGAGCTCGACAGCACCACCATGCTGCCGGTGCGCCCGGCCGACTACCTCGACCCGGAGGCGGCCCGGATCGCCATCGACCAGGTGGCCAACCAGGGCAAGTAGAATCGTTTCGATTCGCTCTCCGGGTGAGTGTTTGCCCGTGTACGACGACCTGAGAGGTAGACTCCCTTCGTGAGCGAAGATGCGAACCACGGCGGTTTCGCAGAGCAGACTGCCCATATAACCCATGCAAAACGCAGGCGTTATCGCGACGCTCCAGTAGCTGAAGCTATAGCCAGGATGCACTGGTCGTCCGAGTGGGCTTGGGATATAACCACTCCAGGTCTACTGTATGAACGTTTGCGAGGCATCTACCCGGCACCACCCCAGATTCGAAATAGCATGCAAGCTGATTTCAATGGTTCCGACATTTCGATGGATTCAATAGGCTCAACTGTGGCCATTCGGCCGGGCCCGCAGCAAATCATGTTTCGCAACGACGCAGGCGATCGGTTGTGCATGATTAGCTCCTCGGACATATCTGTCCATGGACTGCCGCCGTATGAAGGCTGGGAAAACCTCGAAGATCGCCTCTTCTCCGCTTTCGATCTTATTCAAGACATGAGTGGCGTAGGCGAATCTTTTTCTCAATTGAGTTTGAGGTATATCAACAACGTCCAGATTCCAGAGTCACCCCTGCGGTTCGATGACTATTTAACGATCTCTTTCGGGCTGCCCGAAGGATTTCCAAAGACACTTGCGGGTTTCCTTGATCGAGCCGAGGTGCTGTACCCGGATGCGCCTGTTCGGCTTGTATTTACCTGGGGGTCGGTTGAGGCACCACCCGGTCATTCGGGCTTCGTTTTTGATCTGGACCTCACTACCGACCTCCCTGATGCTCTGGGTTTGACGGAAGCCCGGGCAGCTTTGAACGAACTTAAAGGTAGAGAAACTGACGCTTTCGAATCACTCCTGAAGGATCGGTTGCGAGAACTATTTGGTGTGCTGGAGTAGGTGCTACATGTTCAATCCCTTGAAATCTTATGTGCTGCCTCTGATGGCGGTTCCCAGCGTGGTTATTCCTCACGCCGCAGTCCGCCCTGTTCAAAGCGAAGCTGCAGAGGTTCGGGCGTACGGAAGTGCAGTTTCGAGTTTCGGCTCCAACCTGGATTTGAGGATTGCTCGAATCAAAATAGTTAGACCGGTGCCCGACGGGGAATACTTCGAAAATCTTGTTATTTCCGCCAGGCCTCTGACGGCGCGGAGGGTGATCGGGGCGATTTCCGGTCGAGGCAAAAGGAAGCCGTCGTTGACTGAATCGCCTCAAGAACTTGCTCGGCTGGTGGAAACGCCTCGTGTCCTATGATTGGTACGAAATTGCCACGTCAACTGACGAATTAACTCAGGGTGAAGTTTTCAAGAGTCTCCCTATCTACCGCGTGACCTCTATAATCGGCGACGCTACCGAAGCGGTTGAGGGGGCTATTGAAGAGTGGGATGTAATAGTCCTAACTCAAACATGCGACCTTGAGAACAACAAAGTTGATGAGGTGTTACTAGCAGCGGTCACAGAATATGCTGCTCTGGTCGATAGGGAGAAGGAAAAAAATCCGGTGGTGGCAGGCAGGAAGTTTCGGTCGGCTTTGGTTGACGGAAACATGCCTGCATATTCACTGCTGCCCCAGCGGCTTATCGATCCCGTCTTGGCCTGGTCGCTGGTCGACTTCCACCACTTATTCTCTGTGCCGAAGGCGCAGTTGTTGGCGCATAGAGCTGCAGGGGACAGGCTGCGTCTTGCCTCGCCGTATCGAGAGCACCTGGCGCAGGCATTTGCGCGTTACATCATGAGAGTGGGACTTCCTACACCCTTGCAAGAATTCGAGATGTTTAAGCCGTGAGGTCGTCTCGCTGAACGTGCCCACCGGCATCCCGCTGCGCTACGAGCTCGACAGCACCACCATGCTGCCGGTGCGCCCGGCCGACTACCTCGACCCGGAGGCGGCCCGGATCGCCATCGACCAGGTGGCCAACCAGGGCAAGTAGTACCTTTCGGGGAGCTCCTCCCTATCCGAAAGGCGGTCCGCGATGCTTCGCCGACCTCTCGTCCTGGTCGCGGCCGTCCTGGCGCTGTTCGGACTGGTCACGCCCGCCCATGCGTTCTCCACCGGCTACGTCGCCATCGCCAGCTCGGCGACGTCCGGGGTCAGCGCCGGCCACACCGGGTACGGGCCGGGCTGGGTGGCCCTGACCTTCGACACCGGGGGGCAGCCGCACGGCCCGGTGATCGGCTACCTGTTCCACGACGGGGTCGCCCAGGCCGTCGGCAACGACCACCTGGACGTCTACTCCTACCTGACCACCGGCGCTGCCAGCGTGAACACCCCGTTCGCCAACGGCTACGCCTGGGGGCACTTCAACGGCTGTGCGTGGTCCTACCTCGACATGAACGCCAACGAGCTCTATCCCGAGGGGGCGCACCACGCGGTGCCGTGCACGAGCGCGCCCAACCACACAGCCAAGATCTTCTGCTACAACCACGCTGCCGACCCGCTGTGCAACGACGGCACCAGCGACAGCACCGAGCCCGAGGCCGGCGTCTGGAAGTCGATCACCAGCCACCCGGCCGAGATCGACGCCGGCGGCTGTGACGTGGTGGCCAACATCGGCGCGGACGCCATCTACAGCGGCGGCGCCGCCGCGCCGGGCAACTCGCTCGGCCACGTCAACTCGGGCACCGTCTACGTCCGCTACGTCTCCAAGCAGGACGACTGGGTGATGGGCAACCTCGCCGGCAATGCCAGCCCGCAGTTCGGCTGGGGTATCCAGTGGGGCTTCTTCCCGCGCAGCTGCCTCACCGCGGGCTGAGGCCGTCCCGGCTGCCCGGCCCGACCGAATGCCTGACAGCCGGTGGCCAGCGGCTCAGCTGGCGGCAGGCGGCGGCTGGCGGAGCGCGGCCGAGCCGGCCGGCATCTCGCCGGTGGCGATGAAGACGATGCGGCGTGCGACGCCCACCGCGTGGTCGGCGTAGCGCTCGTAGTAGCGGCCCAGCAAGGTCATGTCGATCGCGGCCTCGGTGCCGTGCGACCAGTTGTCCGACAGCAGCTGGGTGAAGAGCTTGCGGTGCAGGGCGTCCATCGAGTCGTCCTCGGCCTCGATCGCCTGGGCCAGTTCCACGTCGCGGCCCTTGATCACCTCGGCGACCTTCTCCACCAGCGACAGCGCGACCTCGCCCATCTGGCTGATCACGTCGCGCAACTCCGGCGGCACCGCGATGTCCGGGTAGCGCATCCGGGCCACCTTGGCCACGTGCAGGGCGAGGTCGCCCATCCGCTCCAGGTCGGCGACCAGGTGCAGGGTGGTCACCAGCACCCGCAGGTCGGTGGCCACCGGCTGCTGCAGCGACAGCAGCAGGAAGGTCCGGTTCTCCAGGTCGGCCCGCAGCGCGTCGATCGCGGTGTCGTCGCTGACCACCCGTTCGGCGCCGTTGAGGTCGCCGTCGAGCAGGGCGTTCGTCGCCCGCTCCATCGCGGTGCCGGCCAGGTAGGTCATGGCCACCAGCGAATTGCCGATGTCGTCCAGCTCGTCGTGATACAGGTCGCGCATACCGACAGGGTAGAGGGCGCCGGTGGGCGGTGAGGGCGCGTGCCGATGAACGCGGCCCGGCCGCCGGGTGAACACCCGGTGACGGCGGGTTTTACGCCGGATTCCGGGGCCTGCGCGGTGCCGGATCGCCCGTCCGGCCGCCGTAGGATCGCCTCGTGAGCGTTCTCGTCGCGATCGCGGCCTTCCTGCTGGGCGCCGCCGTTTCGGCATTCGCGGCCGGCTGGTACGTCCGCCGCAGCCACGCCGAGACCGCGGTCCCGCTCACCTCCGAGGCGGCGCCGACCGCGCTGTCGCAGCGGGTGCTGGGCGCGCTCGACCTGGGCGTGGTGGTGGTCGACCGGGACGAGTACGCGATCTTCGCCAACCCGGTGGCCCAGCGGCTCAAGGTGGTGCAGGCCGACCGGCTCGCCGTGCCGGTGCTGTCGGACCTGGTCCGCCAGGTCACCGACTCCGGCCAGGCGGACGCGGTCACCGTCGACCTGGCCGGCGCCGGCCGCGGCCCGGAGTACCTCACCTTCTCGGTGCGGGCGATGCCGCTGCTGGTCAACCAGCGGGTGCAATCGGTGGTGCTGCGGTTCGTCGACATGACCGAGACCCGCCGGCTGGAACTGGTCCGGCGGGATTTCGTCGCCAACGTCTCGCACGAGCTGAAGACCCCGGTCGGCGCGCTGACCCTGCTCGCCGAGGCGGTGCAGGAGGCGGCCGACGACCCGGACGCCGTGCAGCACTTCGCCGCCCGGATGCAGCGGGAGGGTTCCCGGCTCGGCCGGCTGGTGCAGGAGCTGATCGAGCTGTCCCGGTTGCAGGGTGCCGAGCCACTGCCCGGCGAGGCCCTGGTGGACGTCGACCGGGTGCTGTCGGAGGCGGTCGACCGCAGCCGGCTGCTCGCCGAGCAGGCCAACATCGGCGTGCTCTGCCGGCCGGAGAGCGGCCTGGCGGTGCGTGGCAACGAGACCCAGCTGACCACCGCCCTCGGCAACCTGATCGACAACGCCATCGCATACAGCCCGCCGCACACCCGGGTCAGCGTGACCAGCCGCGCCGAGGCCGACCCGGACGGCCAGGCCTGGGTGGCGATCTCGGTGACCGACCAGGGAATCGGGATCGCCGACGCCGATCTCGACCGGGTCTTCGAACGGTTCTACCGGGTCGACCCGGCCCGGTCCCGGGCCACCGGCGGCACCGGGCTCGGGCTGGCGATCGTCAAGCACATCGCCACCAACCACGGCGGCAGCGTGGCGGTCTGGAGCGTGGTCGGCTCCGGTTCGACGTTCACCATCCGGCTGCCGCTGGCCGCCCGGGCCGCGGTCGGCGAGGACACCGGCCAGCCACCGGTGGAAACTCTTGCATGATCACGTTTACCCCGCGACTGAAAGGGCAATCTCGGTGACTCGGGTACTAGTTGTGGAGGACGAGGAGTCCATCTCCGACCCCCTGTCGTTCATGCTCCGCCGGGAGGGCTTCGAGGTCTCGGTGGCCGCCACCGGTCCGGACGCGCTCGGCGCCTTCGACAAGACCGGCGCCGACATCGTGCTGCTCGACCTGATGCTGCCCGGCCTGCCCGGTACCGAGGTGTGCCGCTCGTTGCGGCAGCGGTCGCAGGTGCCGATCATCATCCTCACCGCCCGGGACTCCGAGGTGGACAAGGTGGTCGGCCTGGAACTGGGCGCCGACGACTACGTGACCAAGCCGTTCTCGCACCGGGAGCTGGTCGCCCGGATCCGCGCGGTGATGCGGCGCGGCGGCGAGCCGGACGAGCTGCTGAGCGCGACGCTGGAGGCCGGCCCGGTCCGGATGGACGTCGAGCGGCACACCGTCACGGCGCACGGCGAGCAGATTTCGCTGCCGTTGAAGGAGTTCGACCTGCTGGAGCTGCTGCTGCGCAACGCCGGCCGGGTGCTCACCCGCGGCCAGCTGATCGACCGGGTGTGGGGCGCGGACTACGTCGGTGACACCAAGACCCTGGACGTGCACATCAAGCGGCTGCGGGCCAAGATCGAGCCGGACCCGTCCAACCCGAAGTACCTGCTGACCGTGCGCGGGCTCGGCTACAAGTTCGAGGGCTGAGCCGGAATCAGCCGGTGCCGCCTGCCGAATCGGTCTCGGCGAGCACCGCCTGCGCGGTCGCCACCACGGTGGCCGGATGGGTGGCGACCAGGCCCTGGGCCAGCCGCCGCTCGCACAGCCGGGCCAGCTCGGCATAGGCGTTCGCGCCGATCAGCGCGGCCAGTTCCGGTCCGTAGCTGAGGTACAGCGGCTCGGTGCCGACGTGCGCCTCGGGCGCGGACGTGCAGTACCAGTAGAGGTCGTGCCCGCCCTCGCCCCAGCCGCGCCGGTCGAACTCCGAGACCGTCGACACCAGGATCTCGGTGTCGTCCGGCCTCGTGACCCACTCCTGCTCCCGGCGCACCGGCAGCTGCCAGCACACCTCGGGCTTGGTGTCGAGCGGGTGCAGGCCCGTGCGCAGTGCCAGCGCGTGCAGCGCGCAGCCCTCGCCACCGGCGAAACCCGGCCGGTTGAGGAAGATGCAGGCACCGTCCACCCGCCGAGTGCGCACCCGGTTCTCGTCCTCGCCGACCGAGTCCTGCTCGGTGATGCCCTTCTTCTTGCCGGCGGCGGCGTACTGCCAGGTCTCCGGGGTCAGCTTCTTGGCGTGCTTGCGCACCCGCTGCAGGTCCTCGTCGTCGGAGAAGAACGCGCCGTGGCTGCAGCAGCCGTCGTCCGGCCGGCCCTCGACGACGCCGTGGCAGCCGCGGCCGAAGATGCAGGTCCAGCGCGAGCACAGCCAGGTCAGGTCGGCCCTGATGTGGTGCTCGGCGTTGTCCGGATCGACGAATTCGATCCATTCCCGGGGGAAATCCAGGCTCACCTCGCGGTCGCGCGGCTGGATCACGGGCAGTTCGCGAGGTCGATGTGCCACAGCGCGACTGTAGCGGCCACCGCTAGCGTGGGACCCATGCGGCTGGGAGTGCTCGACGTCGGTTCCAACACCGTCCACCTGCTCGTGGTGGACGCCCACCGGGGCGCGCAACCGACCCCGCAGCTGTCCCGCAAGAGCGTGCTGCGGCTGGCCGAGCACATCGACAAGCGCGGCGACCTGGCCCTCGAGGGCGCCGACGCGCTGGTCGGCGCCGCGCTCGGTGCCCGCCGGCAGGCCGACGAGCTGGGCTGCGACGAGCTGCTCGCCTTCGCCACCTCGGCGGTGCGCGACGCCGGCAACTCGGCCGCGGTGCTGGCCCGGGTGGCCGACGAGGCCGGGGTGGAGCTCGCGGTGCTGTCCGGCGAGGACGAGGCCGCGCTGACCTTCCTGGCGGTGCGCCGCTGGTTCGGCTGGAGCGCCGGCCGGCTGCTGTGCCTGGACATCGGCGGCGGCTCGCTCGAGCTCGGCGTCGGCAACGACGAGGCGCCGGAGGTGGCGCTGTCGGTGCCGCTGGGGGCCGGCCGGCTGACCCGGGAGCGGCTCGACGGCGACCCGCCGGCCAGGGCCGCGGTGGAGCGGCTGCGCGGCCACGTCGCCGACGAGCTGGCCAGGCCGGCCCGCAAGCTGCTGGCCGGCGGCGAGCCGGACCGGGTGGTGGCCACCAGCAAGACCTTCCGGACGCTGGCCCGGCTGGCCGGCGCCGCCCCGTCCAGTGCCGGCCCGCGGGTCGCCCGCAGCCTGCAGATCAACGGGCTGCGGCAGGTGATCGGGTTCATCTCGCGGATGACCGCGGCCGACCTGGCCGAGCTGGACGGCGTGTCGGCCGCCCGCGCGCACCAGACGCTGGCCGGCGCCGTCGTCGCCGAGCAGGCGATGCTCGCGCTCGGCGTCACCGAGTTCGCGCTGTGCCCGTGGGCGTTGCGGGAGGGCGTCATCCTGCGTCGCCTCGACGCCTTCGGCTGACCTGCCGGATTCCCGGCCGGCCCCGGCGGCCGTGGGAGGGGCTTGGCAGAATGGGGCGATGGCAGAGGTAACCGGGCTGGCCATCATCGGTGGCGGCAAGATCGGCGAGGCGATGCTCTCGGGGCTGCTGCGCGGCCACCGCAAGCCGGACGAGGTCGTGGTCGTCGAGCACTACCCGGAACGCCGCCGCCAGCTGGCCGAGCGGTACGGGGTGCAGGTCGTCTCGGTCACCGAGGCGGTCCGGGTGAGCCGGACCCTGCTGATCGCGGTCAAGCCGCAGGACATCGACGCGCTGCTGGCCGAGCTCGGCGACCTGGTCGGGCCGGAGCACCTGGTCGTGTCGGTGGCGGCCGGCGTGCCGACCGCCCGGATCGAGAAGGCGCTGCCGGCCGGGCCGGCGGTGGTCCGGTGCATGCCGAACACCCCGGCGGTGGTCGACGAGGCGATGACCGCGGTCTGCGCCGGTTCCCGGGCCGACGAGGCGCACATGGCACTGGCCGAGGAGCTGCTCTCGGCGGTGGGGCAGGTCGTCCGGGTGCCCGAGTCGCAGCTGGACGCGGTGACCGCGCTGTCCGGCAGCGGGCCGGCCTACTTCTTCTTCCTGGTCGAGGCGATGATCGACGCCGGCATCCTGCTCGGCTTGCCGCGGGCGCTGGCCGAGCAGTTGATCGTGCAGACCCTGCTCGGCTCGGCGGTGATGCTGCGCGACTCCGGCGAGCACCCGGTGCGGCTGCGCGAGGCGGTCACCTCGCCGGCCGGCACCACCATCGCGGCGATCCGCGAGCTGGAGCGGCACGGTGTCCGGGCGGCGTTCCTGTCCGCGATCGAGGCGGCCAGCCAGCGCTCGGCCGAACTGGGCCGGTCGGCCGAATGAGCACCTTCTCCGGGCAGGTGTCGGCGCCACGCCGGAGCCGGCGGAAATCGTCCCCGATTCGTGAAGAACATCTATCGCAGGAGCACCAGTGGTACCGCTACTCTCGCACGAAGCACGTGCCGTGCAGGTTGCCGGAGGGGAAGCCGGCTCACTGTCGCGTGCCGAAGGTCCGGTGACGCATGAGTAAGTCCGCAGATGGACTGCGCGAGGTGCGCTTCCTGACGGTGGCCGAGGTGGCCGCGGTCATGCGCGTCTCGAAGATGACGGTGTACCGCATGGTGCACTCCGGCGAGCTGCCCGCCGTCCGGGTGGGGCGCTCGTTCCGGGTCCCCGAGCAGGCCGTGCAGGCCTATCTCAAGGGGGCGTTCTTCGAAGCCGGCTGAGCCGGCCCGGCCGGCCGCGGCGGTCCGGCGCGGGCGCACCCGCCGGTCCGGTCACGTTCCGCGGGCGCGGTAGGCTGCAGCAGAAGTGACGTGGGTATGACCTGCGGGTGATGCCTGGCTGCGTCCGGCGGCCCAGTGTCGTCGCCCCGGGTCCCCGGATCCCTGACATGCGAGCTAGTGAGGTTGTGCAATGGGTTCTGTCATCAAGAAGCGGCGCAAGCGGATGGCCAAGAAGAAGCACCGCAAGCTGCTGAAGAAGACCCGCGTCCAGCGCCGCAACAAGAAGTAGTCCCGGCGCCGCCCGGCCCGCTCCTGGCAGCGGCCTGGCAGGTGCCGGCCCGCTGAACCTGCCCCGGCGCCGTCCCCGGCCTAGCATGGGGGACAGCCGGGTGGGTCATACCGGCCGAACACGACCTTGGGTGGGGTGGTCATGGCACGGGTCGTCCTGGTGACCGGGGTCAGCCGCTATCTCGGCTGCCGGTTGGCCGGCCGGCTCGCCGCCGACCCACGGGTCGACCGCGTCATCGGAGTGGACACCTCCCCGCCGGACCGGGCTGACCTCGACCTGCTCGGGCGCACCGAGTTCGTCCGGGCCGATATCCGCAACCCGTTGATCGCCAAGGTGATCCGCCAGGCTGCCGTCGACACCGTCGTGCACGCCTCGGTGACCGCCACCCCGCACCGGGTCGGCGGCCGGACGCCGATGAAGGAACTGAACGTCATCGGCACCATGCAGCTGCTGGCCGCCTGCGGCAAGTCCGACACCGTCCGGCGGTTGGTGGTCAAGTCGACCACCGCGGTGTACGGCTCCTCGCCGCGGGATCCGGCCGTCTTCTCCGAGGAGATGGCGGCCAAGCGGCTGCCCGGCAGCGGCTACGCCAAGGACGCGGTCGAGGTAGAGGGGTACGTCCGGGGCTTCTCCCGGCGCCGGCCGGACGTCGCGGTGACGACGCTGCGGTTCGCCAACTTCGTCGGCCCGTACATCGACACCCCGCTGACCCGGTACTTCCAGCTGCCGGTGGTGCCCACGCCGCTGGGCTACGACCCGCGGCTGCAGCTGGTGCACGAGACCGATGCCATCGAGACGCTGCGGCTGGCGGCCACCAGCGACCGGCCCGGCACCTTCAACGTGGCCGGCGACGGGGTGATGTTGCTCAGCCAGGCGATCCGGCGGGCCGGCAAGGTCGCGCTGCCGGTGCCCGCCCCGGCGGTGTCGTTCGTCGGGCGCGCGATCCGGCGCAGCGGCGTGGTGGACTTCTCCCCGGAACAGATGCAGTTCCTCACCTTCGGCCGGGTGGTGTGCACCGAGCGGCTGCGGGACGACTTCGGCTACGAACCGGCCTACGACACCCCGGGCGCGTTCGACACCCTGCTCGCCGGGCGGCCGGTGAGCAAGGTGATCAGCCCGGTGCTGGTCGCGTCGGCGGAGCGGCGGCTCGGCCGGCTGCTGCGGGTCCCGGTGGCCGGCGAACCGGACGGCTGGCGGCCCGACGCGGATGGCGAGGTGCGGCATGGCTGAGCCGAACCGGGCCCCGGCCAAGGTGATCCCGCTGCGCGCCGACCAGGACCGGTCGGAGGCTGCGGGCCCGTCATCCTGGGAGCGCACGGTCGCCGGCGGCCTGGCCTTCCTGCGCCGGCGGCTGACCGGCGACTACGACGTGGACGAGTTCGGCTTCGACCCCGAGCTGACCGAGGCCACCGTCCTGCCGCTGGCCAGGCAGCTTTACCAGCACTGGTTCCGCACCGAGGTGGTCGGCGTGCACCACCTGCCGGTCGAGGGTGCCGCGCTGATCGTGGCCAACCACGCCGGGGCGCTCTGGGCGCTGGACGGCGTGATGACCGCGACCGCCGTGCACGACGAGACCCCCACCCACCGCTACCTGCGGATGCTCGGGGCCGACCTGGTGTTCCGCACGCCGGTGCTCGGCGAGCTGGCCCGCAAGACCGGCACCACGCTCGCCTGCAACCCCGACGCGGAACGGCTGCTGGCCACCGGAGAGCTGGTCGGGGTGTGGCCGGAGGGTTTCAAGGGCATCGGAAAGCCCTTCTCCGAACGATACAAACTGCAACGCTTCGGCCGCGGCGGGTTCGTCTCGGCGGCGCTGCGAACCGGTGCGCCGATCATCCCCACCGCGATCGTCGGGTCGGAGGAGATCCACCCGATGCTCGGCAACGCCAAGACCCTCGCCCGGCTGCTCGGGCTGCCGTACTTCCCGCTGACGCCGACCTTCCCGTGGCTCGGCCCGCTGGGCATGGTGCCGCTGCCGAGCAAGTGGTACATCGAGTTCGGCGAGCCGATCGAGACCGCGAGCTACGGTCCCGACTCCGCAGAGGACCCGATGCTGGTCTTCGAACTGACCGACCGGGTGCGCGAGCAGATCCAGAGCTCGCTCTACCGGCTGCTCATGCAGCGCCGGTCGGTCTGGCACTGAACCTGGGCGGCAGGCCCGCGCGATCAGAACCGGCGGCTGAGCCAGCCGGACGGCCGGCGGCGGCGCTCGACGGCGACTCCGGCCGCGACCGCGCCGGCTGCCGCGCCCAGCCCGAGCGCGGCCGGGATGCCGACCCGGACGGCCTTGCGGCCGGCGCGGAAGTCCCGGATCTCCCAGCCGTGCCGCCGGGCCTCGTTCCGCAGCGCCGAGTCGGGGTTGATCGCCACCGGCCGGCCGACCAGCGAGAGCATCGGCAGGTCGTTGATCGAGTCGGAGTAGGCGGTGCACTGGGCCAGGTCCAGGCCCTCGCGCACCGCCAGTTCGCGGACGGCGGCCGCCTTCGCCTCGCCGTGCAGCAGGTCGCCGATCAGCCGGCCGGAGAACAGCCCGTCCTGCTCCTCGGCCCGGGTGCCCAGCGCGCCGGTCAGGTTCAGCCGCCGGGCGATGATGCGGGCCAGCTCCTCCGGGGTGGCGGTGACCAGCCAGACCCGCTCGCCGGCGTCCAGGTGCTGCTGGGCCAGCGCCCGGGTGCCGGAGTAGATGCGGGCCGCGATCACCTCGTCGTAGATCTCCTCCGACATGGCGACGATCTCGGCCACGGACTTGCCGGCGACGAAGGCCAGTGCCGACTCGCGCGCCTTGCTGATGTTCTCCGGGCCCTCACCGCCGGCCCGGAACTTCACCTGCTGCCAGAGGAACCGGCGCAGGTCGGCGGTCGAGAAGAACTTGCGGGCCGCCAGGCCCTTCGCGAAGTGGTAGATCGAGGCGCCGACCACCATGGTGTTGTCGACGTCGAAGAACGCGGCGGCCCGGGGATTGGCAGGCACGCTGAGCGCCTGCTCCACCTCGTACGCCGCTGATCCCGCTGAGCTGCCCGGCACCCTGCCAGCCTAGCCAGGATGGCTGCCGGCTAGGGCAGGGTCGGTGCGACGGAGATGCTGACCCCGCCGGTGCCGATCCCGATGCCGACGCCGGGCACGCCGACCGAGGCGCCGTTCGAGCCGACCGAGACCGGTCCGCTCGGCAGCTGGCTCGGCAGGCCGGACGGCGGCGCACCGGACGGCAGCCGGATGCCGGACGTCGGGGCCAGGGACGGTGCCGGCCCGGTGCCGGAGAGCGGGCTGGTCGGCAGCGACGGCTGGGCCGAGCCCGAACCGCTGCCCGAACCGGTGCCGGGCACGCCGCCGGTGGCCGGCCGGTGCGCCAGGCAGCTGGTGCACGGCAGCGGGCCCAGCGCGTCGGCGTGCGCGGCCGACAGGCAGGCGCAGCCGAGTTCCGCCTTCCACTGGGCGACCCGCGCCGACACCTGGCGCAGCAGCGCCAGCGAGCGATCGGCCTGCTGCCGCGCCGGGCCGGCGGGCAGCCGGGCCGCCAGCGCGCTGATCCTGTCCTGCTGGCCGGTCACCCAGCCGGGGATCGGGGCCAGCGGGGTAGCCGAGTGCTGGTCCAGCACGGCGCCGCCGAGCAGCCGCACCCCGGAGCGGGTGTCGGAATCGGCGCTGCGCAGGGTGCTGGCGACCAGGTCCGCGGTCTGGCTGCTGGCCGGACCCGAGCCGGTCAGCTTGCCGGACTCGTCGGCCCTGCTGGTGGCGAACTGCAGGTACTTCATCGCCTTGTCGGTGCCGGAACCGGCCACCGAGAGCTGGAAGTTCTCGCTGGCCCGCTTCAGGCCGTAGAGCGACTGGCCGGGCAGCGCGCCCCCGGACATCCAGACCGCGAGGCCGAGCAGCAGCACCAGCACGGTCGCGGCGCCGGCAAGGGCCATCAGCGGCCGACGGAGCACCGCCACCCGACTGCGCCTGACCGGCCGCGTGTCCGTGCCGCCGGCGCCCGGCGCGGATTCGGCCACGATTCGCGGGGTGATCGCCACCAGTTGGGCTCGCAATTCGGCCTTGAACCGGTCGTCCGGCGGTCTGCCGACGGGCAGGGCGCGCAACCGGGAGACTAGCTCAGCCTCGACGTCCCGGCGGTCGCCGGACCTCGGGGAGAACCTGCCCGTGCTCATCGCGTCCTTTCCTGCCGCCGGTCAGGGCGGTGCTGTCGTCTGCGTGCGTCGGAGGTCGGACGTCCGGCGCTTGGCGCATCGTGTGTCGAACTATCGGCTATCGACCGGTCAGCTGTCGAGCGTGCCGCTCGGGTGATCCTGCCGGTCGGCCGACCGGGCATCGTGCGGTTCAACGACGCCCGGTCCGGGGCGGTTACCGCCTACTCGCCGGTAGCTTGTACCGGTTTTCCCGGGCGCGGATGCGCCCGTGCCGGACCGGGTCACCGCAGCTCGTCACCGAGCATGCCGGCCAGCCGCTTGACCGCGCGGTGCTGCAGCGCCTTGATCGCCCCGTCGTTCTTGCCCATCACCGCCGCCGTCTCGGCCACCGACAGCCCGTGCAGGAACCGCAGCACGATGCATTCCCGCTGCTCCTCGCCCAGCTCGTTGACCGCCGACAGCAACCTGGTGTTCGTCAGGTGCGCAAGTACCGCGGTCTCCGGGCTGTCGGCGGCGTCGCCGCTCTCGACCGTCTCGCCGGTGGTCTGCTCCAGCCGGAACCGGGCGGACTTTGTGTGGTCGAAGACGATGTTGCGGGCGATCGTCATGAACCAGGCGCCGATGTCGCGGCCCTGGTAGTTGATCGAGGAGATCCGGCGCAGGGCGCGCAGGAAGGTCTCGGAGGTGAAGTCCTCGGCCAGCGCCCGGTCGTTCACCCGGTAGTAGATGAACCGGAAGACCTGGTTGACGTAGCGGTCGTAGAGCTCGCCGAACGCCTCGCCGTCGCCGTTCTGCACGGCCTGTACCAGCCGCCAGGTCTCGACGTGCTCGGCCTCGATGTCGTCGTCGCCGACGGCTGGCGGCGGGGGTTCGTCCGGATCGCTCGGTATCTTCGCGGTGGCCGGCTCGTTGGACGTGCGGGAACCGGACATCCGGGACGGGAGGTGCAGGGTCGACCGGCTGGACTCGCTCAGCATCGGGCCGGCGAGGGCCGGCTGGGCCGCGCCGGCGATCAGCTCGGCCAGCGCACGCAGGCCAATCAAGTCCGGAGTCACGCGGCCCGGGGTAACGCGGCCGGGATCGTGCCCGGGACGGGAGTCGCGGTGCCCGGTGGGCCCGTGGTCGGAGAGCCCGCGCCCCCGAAACCAGGGAGTGCCGGGCACATTCACGATGAGAAACGCTCCCTCGGCCGTCGATGTGCGCTGCGGTCCATAGCCCCGTCTGGACGACGGTACCCGTCTCCGCAGGCGCAATCACCCCCCGCGACTGATTTTCCAGTGATTCGTCCGTGCTCGGTAGCATGCTGCTCAGCTCGTCGTGACGCACCCAGCCGGTTCAGCGCAAGCGGCTGCGGAGATCCTGGAGGGCCCGCGCAGATGACCGCCCAGCACCCGCCGTCCTCCTTCTCCGACCTGCTGCGGCGGGCCGCCGCAGCCCGCGGCGACCAGCTCGCGGTGAGCGACGGCGACCAGCGCCTGGACTGGCGGCGGCTGGCCGCCGACACCGACCGGCTGGCGGGCGCGTTCGCCGGGGCCGGCCTGCGGGCCGGGGACCGGGTCGCGATCCAGGCGCCGAGCTCGGCGCAGTTCGTGCTCTGCTACCTGGCCGGCCTGCGGGCGGGACTGGTCGTGGTGCCGGTGAACCCGGCGTACACGCTGCCGGAGCTGGAGCACATCCTCGACGACTCGGGCGCCCGGGCGCTGATCACCGCAACGGTGGCCGCGGTCGAGGCGGCGGCCGGGCTGCGCGAGCGCCATCCCGACCTGCTGATCCTGCTGGCCGGCCCGTCCGGCGTGGACGGGCTGCGCACGGTCGGCGAGCTGCTGGCCGATGCCCCGGCCGGGCCGGTGGAGCTGCCCGACCGGGCCGGCGACGACCTGGCCGTGCTGCTCTACACCTCCGGCACCTCCGGCCGGCCCAAGGGCGCGATGCTGCCGGTCCGCGCGCTGCTGGCCAACCTGGACCAGTTCGACCGGCTGGCTCCGGCGCCGGTCGGGGCCGACGACCGGATCTTCCTGCCGCTGCCGCTGTTCCACATCTTCGGCCTGAACGCCGGCCTGGGCCTGGCGCTGTACTACGGGGCGAGCCTGACCCTGTCGGCCCGGTTCGACGCGGCCGGCACGTTGCGGGAGATGGCCGCGGCGGGGGCGACGGTGGTGGTCGGCGCGCCGCTGGAATACGCCCGCTGGGCCGAGCAGGCCGAGCTGGCCGAGGGCTTCGCGACCGTCCGGCTGGCACTGTCCGGCTCGGCACCTCTGGCTTCCGACCTGGTCGGCCGGTACGCCGAGCTGGGGGTGGGCCTCTACGAGGGGTACGGGCTGACCGAGGCCGCCCCGGTGGTGACGCTGAACCTGGTGCCCGACGGCACCGGTCGCGGCTGGCTGCCGCCCAAGGCCGGCTCGGTCGGCCGGCCGCTGCCGGGGGTGCAGGTGCGGCTGGTCGACGCCGACGGCGAGCCCGCCGAGCCCGGCGACCTCGGCTTCGTGGAGGTGCGCGGGCAGAACCTGTTCACCGGCTACTGGCCGGACGGCGCCGGCGGCCCGCGCGCGGACGGCTGGTTCGGCACCGGCGACCTGGCCGTGCTGGACGACGACGGCGACTACTACCTGGTCGGCCGGCGTTCCGATTTGGTGCTGGTCAACGGGTTCAACGTCTATCCCGCCGAGGTCGAGGCGGTGTTCGCCAGGCTGCCGGGTGTGCAGGAGGTGGCGGTGCTCGGCCTGCCGGACGGGCCGTCCGGCGAGGTGCTGGTGGCCTACGTGGTGCCCGTCCCCGGCGCGCAGCTGGCGGAGGAGGCGCTGCTGGCCGAGGCCGCCCGGTCGCTGGCCCGGTTCAAGCTGCCCCGGCGGGTGCTCGAGGTGGATCGGCTGCCCTACACCGCGACCGGCAAGGTGATGAAGTGGCGGCTGCGGCCGGGCGAGGTGCCCGCCGAGGGTGACGGCGCATGATGGCCGCGGCGGACCACCGGGTCACCCTGATCACCCGGGTGGGCTGTCATCTGTGCGAGGACGCCGAGCGACGGCTCGGCGAGCTGTCGGCCGAGCTGGGCTTCGGGCTCGAACTGCTCGACGTCGACGCCGACCGGCGGCGGGCGAACGAGTACTCCGACCGGGTGCCGGTGATCCTCATCGACGGGGCCGAGCACGGCTACTGGCAGCTGGAGGAGGACCGGTTCCGCCGGGCCCTGGAGGGCTGAGCGGAGCCGCTCGCGGGACGTGAGCTTCGTCGCGAGAAGGCCGTTGACGCCGTCCTATACCACAGCGTCCGACGATTTTGTGAATGCCTTCACAAGGGCGTACGGTTCATCGTCGTCCACTCCAATACCACACGGTTCCGCTACCCGTGCGAGGGGCTAGCTGTCCTGGCCCGCGCGGCGCCCTGCGAGCCAGTCCCAGCTAGTCCAGGAGCGCAATGATCGTCCAGCCGGAAGGCCTGAACGAGGTCGGCACCGCAGCCGGCCCGTCGGCCACCGCTGCCGATCAGGCGCTGGAGCGGCGCGCCATCCCGGAGGCCACGGTAGCCCGGCTGGCGATCTACCTGCGGGTGCTGGTCGCACTCGGCGAGACCGGCACCGGCACCGTCTCCTCCGAGTCGCTGGCCGCCGCGGCCGGGGTCAACTCGGCCAAACTCCGCAAGGACCTCTCCTACCTCGGTTCGTACGGCGTGCGCGGTGTCGGCTACGACGTGGCCGTGCTGACCGAACGGATCAACCAGACGCTGGGCCTGCAGCAGGATCGCGCGGTGGCCCTGATCGGCCTCGGCCACCTCGGTCGCGCGCTGGCCGGCTACGACGGCTTCGCCTCCCGGGGTTTCCGGATCGCCGCGATCCTGGACGCCGACCCGGCCATCGTCGGCAGCACGCTGCGCGGGGTCACGGTGCGGCACGTCGACGCCCTCGCCGAGGTGGTCGCCGAGGCCGACATCGCGATCGCCGTGGTCACGGTGCCGGTGGACGCGGCGCAGGACGTCTGCGACCGGCTGGTCGCCGCCGGCGTCACTTCGATCCTGAACTTCGCCCCGACCGTGCTGACGGTGCCGGCGCACGTCGATGTGCGCAAGGTCGACCTGGCCGCGGAGCTGCAGATCCTCTCCTTCCACGACAGCCGCAAGTCCGGCCGCGCCGACGTGGCGGTGGGCCGATGACGCTGCTCGTGGTGGGCCTGTCGCACCACTCGGCACCGGTCACGGTGCTCGAGCGGGCCAGCGTCCCGTCCGGCCAGGTCGCGAAGGTGATCGACGAGCTGCACCACGGCGACTCGATCTCCGAGGTCATGCTGCTCTCCACCTGCAACCGGGTCGAGGTGTACGCCGACGTGGCCCGCTTCCACCCGGCGGTCGGGCACATCTCCGGCGTGCTGGCCCGCACCGCGGGCATGGACCTGACCAGCCTCGGCGACAACCTCTACGTGCACTTCGACGAGGCGGCGGCCGAGCACCTGCTGCGGGTCGCGGCCGGCCTGGACTCGATGGTGGTGGGGGAGTCCCAGATCCTCGGCCAGTTGCGGACCGCTTACGCCAGCGGCATCGAGGCGGCCACCGTCGGCAAGGTGCTGCACGAGGCCGGCCAGACCGCCCTGCGGGTCGGCAAGCGGGTGCACACCGAGACCGGCATCGACCGGGCCGGCGCCTCGGTGGTGTCGCTGGCGCTGCAGCACGCGGCCGAACACGTCGGCGGCGACCTGGCCGGCAAGCGGTTCGTGATCGTCGGCGCCGGCTCGATGGGCGCGCTGGCCGGGGCGACCCTGCAGCGGCTGCACGGCGGCGCGCCGGTGGACGCGGTGGTGCTCAACCGCAGCCCCAACCGGGCCGAGCGGCTGGCCGGTTCGCTGGGCGGCCGGGCCGGCAACCTGGCCGCGCTGGCCACCGAGATCGCCCAGGCCGACGTGCTGATCTCCTCGACCGGCGCGTCCGGCCTGGTGGTCGACGCGACCGACCTGCGGCACCGGGACGGCCGCCCGCTGGTGGTGCTGGACCTGGCCCTGCCCCGGGACGTGGACCCGGCGGTGGCGCTGCTGCCCGGCGTGCACTACGTGGACCTGGACGTGCTGCGCAGCTCCGGCTCGATGGTCTCCGACGACGAGATCAGCGCCGCCGACGAGATCGTGGCCGAGGAGCTCAGCGGCTACCTCAGCCACCAGCAGGTGCTGGCGGTGGCGCCGACGGTGACCGCGCTGCGGGCCCGCGCCGCGCAGGTGGTCGACGCCGAGGTGCTGCGGCTGGACAGCCGGCTGCCCGGGCTGGACCCGGCCGTCCGGGCCGAGCTCGCGCACGCGGTGCGCCGGGCGGTGGACAAGGTGCTGCACGCGCCCACCGTCCGGGTGAAGGAGCTGGCGGCCACCCCCGGCGGCAACTCCTACGCCGAGGCGCTGCGCCAGCTCTTCGACCTCGACCCGGCCCGGCCGGGCGCGGTGACCGCGGTGAGCCGGGGTGTCGACGCGCTGAGCGACGACGCCACGGTCGGCGACGCCGTGGCGGGGCCGGAGGAGGCGCCGTGACCCTGACCCGCACCCTGCGCGTCGGGACCCGGGCCAGCCTGCTCGCCCGCACGCAGACCCAGTGGGTGATCGACGAGCTTGCCACCCTGGTTCCGGACGCTTGCGTGGAGACCGTGCTGGTCTCCACCGAGGGCGACCGCTCCACCGCGCCGCTGGCCCAGATCGGCGGCACCGGGGTGTTCGTCTCGGCCCTGCGCGAGGCACTGCTGGCCGGCGAGATCGACGTCGCCGTGCACTCCTACAAGGACCTGCCGACCGCCCCGGCCGCTGGCCTGGCGCTGGCCGCGGTGCCCACCCGGGAGGACCCGCGCGACGCGCTGTGCGCGCGGGACGGCCTGAGCCTGCTCGACCTGCCGCGCGGTGCCCGGCTGGGCACCGGCTCGCCACGGCGGGCCGCCCAGCTGCGGGCGCTGGACCTGGGGCTGGAACTCGTGCCGATCCGGGGCAACGTCGACACCCGGCTGGCCAAGGTGGGCACCGAACTGGACGGCGTGGTGCTGGCGATGGCCGGCCTGCGCCGGCTCGGCCGGGCCGGCGCGGTCACCGAGGCCCTCGACCCGATCCAGGTGCTGCCGGCCCCGGCGCAGGGCGCGCTGGCCATCGAGTGCCGCGCGGGCGACAGCGCCACCCTGACTCTGCTGGCCGGTCTCGACGATCCGGCCAGTCGCGCGGCGGTCGCGGCCGAACGCGCGTTGCTGGCCGGCCTGGAAGCCGGCTGCTCCGCCCCCGTCGGAGCACTGGCCGAGGTCACCGAGGGTGACTCCGGCCGGTGGGAGATCTTCCTACGGGGATCGGTCACCGCGATCGACGGCACGGATGCCGTCCGGTTGTCGGTGTCCGGTGAACTCGACACTGCCGAGGACCTCGGCCGGCGGCTGGCCGCCGAGCTGCTGGACCTCGGCGCGAACACAATGATGGGGAGCTCGTCATGACCCGAGCGCGCAAGTCCGGAGGCCGGGTGACCTTCGTGGGCACCGGCACCGGCGACGCCGGCCTGCTGACCGTCCGTGCCACCGAGGCACTGGCCGCCGCCGAGGTGGCCTTTGTCGACGCGTCCGTCCCGGAGCAGGTCCGGGCGCTGATCGCCGGTGAGATCCGGCCGGCCGAGGCGAACCCGGCCGACACCGCCAAGGCCGTGCTGGCCGAGGCCCGGTCCGGATCGCTGGTGGCCCGGGTGGTCTCCGGCGACCCGCTCAGCTCCGAGGCGGTGGCCAAGGAGGCGCTGGCCGTCGCCAAGACGGTGCTGCCGTTCGACGTGGTGCCGGCCTTCACCGAGGCCGCGGTCACCACCAGTTACGCGGGCATCTCGGTCGGCGGCCTGCGCACCGAGGCCGACCTGCGCGAGGTGCCGGCCGATTACGAGGCGCTCGCCGCGGCGCCGGGCGCCCTGCTGCTGACGCTGGACGCGGCCGAGGTCGGCACCGTCGCCGAGCAGCTGGTGGCCTCCGGCCTCAAGCCCGACACCCCGCTCACCGTGACCTGTGCCGGCACCACCACCAGCCAGGTCACCGTGAACGGCACCCTGGGCGAGGCGGGCCTGGCCGCGGCCGGCATGCACGGCACCCTCGTGATGACCGTCGGCAAGGCGGCCGGCGCGCGGGACAAGCTGGCCTGGTGGGAGTCCCGGCCGCTGTTCGGCTGGAAGATCCTGGTGCCTCGCACCAAGGAGCAGGCCGGCGCGATGAGCGAGCGGCTGCGCGAGTACGGCGCGGTGCCGGTCGAGGTGCCCACCATCGCGGTCGAGCCGCCGCGCACGCCCACCCAGATGGAGCGCGCGATCAAGGGCCTGGTGACCGGCCGGTTCGAGTGGATCGTCTTCACCTCCACCAACGCGGTGAAGGCGGTGCGGGAGAAGTTCGAGGAGTTCGGCCTGGACGCCCGGGCGTTCGCCGGGGTGAAGATCGCCTGCGTCGGCGAGCAGACCGCCGAGGCGGTGCGTGCGTTCGGCATCCGGCCGGAACTGCTGCCGTCGGGCGAGCAGTCCTCCGAGGGCCTGCTGGCCGACTTCCCGCCGTACGACGACGTGCTCGACCCGATCGACCGGGTGCTGCTGCCGCGGGCCGACATCGCCACCGAGACGCTGGCCGAGGGGCTGCGCGAGCGCGGTTGGGAGATCGACGACGTGACCGCCTACCGGACGGTGCGGGCCGCACCGCCGGCCGCCGAGATCCGGGACGCGATCAAGTCCGGCGGGTTCAACGCGGTGTGCTTCACCTCGTCCTCGACGGTGCGCAACCTGGTCGGCATCGCCGGCAAGCCGCACGCGCGCACCGTGGTGGCCTGCATCGGTCCGCAGACGGCGGCCACCGCCGCCGAGTTCGGGCTGCGGGTGGACGTGCAGCCGGAGACCGCGAGCGTGCCGGCGCTGATCGACGCGCTGGCCGAGTTCGCGGTCAAGCGAGCCGAGGAGGAGCGGGAGAAGGCCGCCGCGGCCCCGGCCCGCCGGCCGAGCCGGAGCACCGGCCGGAGCCGCACGACCGCACGCTGAGTTTGGGGCGATAGGAGGATCGCTCCCCCCGGTGGTCCCGCAATCCTCCTATCGCAGCCGGCATGCCGGCGGGTGCCATCCTGCCAAGATCGGCAGACACCGGGCCATACGCATTTCTGCGTACGGCCGTCTGACACCGCTGAGCCCGCATGAGCGGCCGGCGGTAACGTTGCCTACTGCCACGATGAGCAGCGCATCGCAGGCCGATCCGGGCGGGGGCGACGCGTGGCGCCACGGGACGAGCTCCGGGCCGAGGATCTGCACGCGATCCTCGCGCTGGTCGCGGAGCTGCACCTGGCCGGCGGCGTCGACGCGCTCGGCCAGCTGCTGCTGGGCCGGCTGCGGTCGCTGGTGCCGGCCGACCTGGTCAGCTACAACGACATCGACCTGACCGGCACCGGGACCTCGCGCATCTGGTACGACCCGGACCTGGACCCGAGCTCGGAGCTGACGGTCACCTTCGACGCGCTGCAGCACGAGCACCCGCTGCTGGCCGACTACGTCGGCACCGGGGATCCGGAGCCACGTCGGATGTCCGATTTCATCGCGCTGCCGGACTTCCAGGCGCGCGACCTGTGGCGCGAGGTGTTCCGGCCGCTGGAGATCAACCACCAGGTGGCCTTCGTGACCGGCACCCTGCCGGGGCAGGTGCTGGCGATCGGGCTCAACCGCTGGACGGCCGACTTCACCGAGCGTGACCTCGCCGTCGCCGGGATGCTGCGGGTGCACATCTCGGCCGCCTTCCACCACGCCCGGCTGCGTGAGCGGCTGGCCGACCGGCCGGGCCTGGCGGGGCTGGAGCTGACCGCCCGGGAGCGTGAGGTGCTGGCACTGCTGGCGGCCGGCCGGTCCAACCGCGAGATCGCCCGGCTGCTGTTCATCACCCACCGCACCGTGGACAAGCACGTGGAGAACCTGCTCGCCAAGCTGCGGGTGCGCAGCCGGACGGAGGCGGCCGCGCTCTACTACCGTGCCGCGGCCGACCAGGGCTGACCGGGCCGGGCCGCACGGCGTTCGGCGGCCGGTCCCGCGAGTAGGTTGGACCCGTGACCGAGCTCCCCGTCCTGCCTCCGTTCCCGGTGTCCCGGCCGCGCCGGCTGCGGCGTACCGCGGCGCTGCGCCGGCTGACCTCCTCCGTCTCGCTCCGGCCGCACGACCTGGTGCTGCCGATGTTCGTCGCGGAGGGTCTGGCCGACCCCCGGCCGATCGGGTCGATGCCGGGCGTCGTGCAGCACAGCCTGGACTCGCTGGCCAAGGCGGCGATCGGCGCGGTCGAGGCCGGCGTCGGTGGGCTGATGCTCTTCGGGGTGCCGCAGCACAAGGACGCGGTCGGCTCCGGGGCCGACGACCCGAACGGCATCCTCAACCAGGGCCTGGCCAGGCTGAAGTTCGAGCTGGGCGACGCCACGGTGCTGATGGGCGACCTGTGCCTGGACGAGTTCACCGACCACGGGCACTGCGGGGTGCTCTCGATCGACGGCTCGGTGGACAACGACGCGACCCTGCAGCGGTACGCCGCGATGGGGCTGGCGATGGCCGAGGCGGGCGCGGACCTGCTGGGCACCAGCGGCATGATGGACGGCCAGGTCGGCGTGGTGCGCCGGGCGCTGGACGAGGCCCGCCGCTCCGACGTCGGCGTGCTGGCCTACGCGCCGAAGTACGCCTCCAGCTTCTTCGGCCCGTTCCGGGAGGCGGTCGACTCGTCCCTGGTCGGGGACCGGCTCACCTATCAGCAGGACCCGGCCCGCGGCCTGGCCGAGGCACTGGCCGAGGTGGCGCTGGACGTCGCCGAGGGCGCGGACGCCGTGATGGTCAAGCCGGCGCTGCCGTACCTGGACGTGCTGGCCCGGGTGGCCGAGGCGAGCCCGGTGCCGGTGGCCGCGTACCAGGTCTCCGGCGAGTACGCGATGGTCGAGGCGGCTGCGGAGCGGGGCTGGCTGGACCGGGAGCGCACCATGCTCGAGTCGCTGCTGTCGATCCGGCGCGCCGGTGCCTCGATGATCCTGACCTACTGGGCGCACGAGGCCGCGCTGCTGTTGCGCGCCGGCTGAGCCGGACGGTGCGGACCGGCTATCGCACGCCGCTGCTGCTCTGCGGCTTGATCGCGCTCGGGTGGCTGGCCGACGCGGCGCTGCTCGGCGGCGCGGCGCACTGGCCGGGCTGGCTGCTCGCGCTGCTGCTGGTCGGCGGCATCACCGGGCTGAGCGCGCGGCAGCGGGCGGCCCGGCCGGGGGCCCCCGCGCACGCCCCACCTGCCCCGCCCGCCACCTTTGCGATCCGGCCGGCCCGGGACGCCGAGCTGCCCGGGCTGATCGAGGTCGAGATCGCCGCCGACCGGCTGTTTCCTCTTGCCGGCTATGGCGAAACTCCCGGCCCGGCGTCGCTGGACGAGCTGCGCGCCTCGCCGCTGACCCTGGTCGCCGGGGACCCGCCGGTGGGCTACGTCCGGGTCGACGTGGTGGACGGCCAGGCGCATCTGGAGAGCCTGTCGGTGCGGCCGAAGTTCATGCGGCGGGGAATCGGCGGGGCGCTGGTGGCCGCGGCGTGCGACTGGGCCGCAGCGCAGGGGTTCACCGAGGTCACGCTCTGCACGTTCGCCGAGGTGCCCTGGAACGCCCCGTTCTACGCCGGCCTGGGCTTCGTCGAGCTGGCCGAGCTGACCCCGGGGCTGCGGGCGCTGCGCGAGGAGGAACGCCGGATCGGGCTGGAGCGGATGGGGCCGCGGGTGGTGATGGTCCGCCGGCTGGCCAGGGCTGGGACACTGGAGCGGTGACCGACGCACCCATCTCCGCCGACCTGTTCGCCCGTGCCCAGCGCGTCATCCCGGGCGGGGTGAACTCGCCCGTCCGGGCGTTCCGCGCGGTCGGTGGCACGCCGCGGTTCATGGTCAGCGGGCACGGGCCGTACCTGACGGATGCCGACGGGCAGACCTACGTCGACCTGGTCGCCTCCTGGGGGCCGATGATCCTCGGGCACGCGCACCCGGCGGTGGTCGAGGCGGTGCAGCGGGCGGCGATGGCCGGCCTGTCGTTCGGCACCCCGACCGAGGGCGAGATCGAGCTGGCCGAGGAGATCATCGCCCGGGTGGCGCCGGTCGAGGAGGTGCGGCTGGTCAACTCCGGCACCGAGGCCACCATGTCCGCGATCCGGCTGGCCCGCGGCGCGACCGGCCGGCGCAAGGTGGTCAAGTTCGCCGGCTGCTACCACGGCCACGTGGACGCGCTGCTGGCCAGCGCCGGCTCGGGCGTCGTGACGTTCGGCCTGCCGGACACGCCCGGGGTCACCGGCGCCCAGGCGTCGGAGACGATCGTGCTGCCGTACAACGACATTCCCGCGCTGGAGGCGGCCTTCGCCGCGGACGGCGCCGACATCGCCTGCGTGATCACCGAGGCCGCCTGCGGCAACATGGGCACGGTCGCCCCCGGCCCCGGCTTCAACGCCGCGCTGCGCCGGATCACCGCCGAACACGGCGCGCTGCTGATCATGGACGAGGTGATGACCGGCTTCCGGGTGTCGGTGGCCGGCTGGTACGGGCTCGACCCGGTCGAGGCCGACCTCTACACCTTCGGCAAGGTCATGTCCGGCGGGCTGCCGGCCGCGGCGTTCGGCGGCCGGGCCGAGGTCATGTCGTTCCTGGCGCCGGCCGGCCCGGTCTACCAGGCCGGCACGCTGTCCGGGAACCCGGTCGCGGTGGCGGCCGGGCTGGCCAGCCTGCGCGCCGCGGACGCCGACGTCTACGCCAGCCTCGACCGCACCGCCGGACTGATCGGCACGCTCGCCTCCGAGGCGCTCGCCGCGCAGGGGGTGGCGCACCGGCTGCAGTACGCGGGCAACATGTTCTCGGTCTTCTTCACCGAGCATGAGGTCACGAACTTCGAGCAGGCGCAGGCCAGCGAGACGTTCCGGTACGGGCCGTTCTTCCACGCGATGCTGGCCGCCGGGGTGTACCTGCCGCCGAGCGCGTACGAGACCTGGTTCGTCAGCGCCGCGCACGACGACGAGTCGCTGGGCCGGATCGCCGAGGCACTGCCGGCAGCGGCCAAGGCGGCCGCCGCGGCGGTGCGCCCGTCGTGACCGACGGCCGGAGCGAGACCCGCACGACGGTCCACCTGCTGCGGCACGGCGAGGTGCACAACCCCGACCGGGTGCTCTACGGCCGGCTGCCGGGATTCCGGCTCTCCGAGGCCGGCCGGCAGATGGCCAAGCTCGCCGCGAACGCCCTCGCCGACCGGGACGTCACCCACCTGGTCAGCTCGCCGCTGCAGCGGGCGCAGGAGACCGCCGCGCCGCTGGCGGCCGAGTTCGGCCTGCAACCGGTGCTGGACGAGCGGCTGATCGAGGCCGGCAACGACTTCGAGGGCCAGCGGGTGACCGGCCCGGACGGGGTGCTCAAGCAGCCGGCGAACTGGTTCCGATACCGCAACCCGTTCCGGCCGTCCTGGGGGGAGCCGTATGCCCGGGTCGCCGACCGGATGTACGCCGCGCTGCTGGCCGCCCGGGACGCGGCGGCCGGGCACGAGGCGGTCTGCGTCTCGCACCAGCTGCCGATCGTCTGCCTGCGCCGGTTCGCCGAGCACCGGCACCTGTGGCACGACCCGCGCAGCCGGCAGTGCTCGCTGGCCTCGCTCACCTCGTTCCGGTTCCGCGGCGGCGAGCTGGTCGGCATCGACTACACCGAGCCGGCCGGAACCACCTCGAACCGGATCGGGCCACCCCACGGCGCCTGATCCGCACCCTTACCACAGCGCGTGCTCAGAATCAGGGGTGGCCGTACGTGTGGTCCAGCACACGTACCACACTGGACGGGTGACCGTCGAACGCCGCCCCCGCACGCTGCTCGCGACGACGGTGCTGGCACTCGGCGTCCTGCTGGCCGGCTGCACGGGCGGCCACGACGCGGTCGACCAGAACGCGGGCGGCCAGTACCGGTACAACGGCGGCGACCCCAAGGGCAGCCTGATCCCGGTTGCCAAGCGCAAGGCGGCCGGTCCGGTCGCCGGCTCGCTGGTCGGCGGGGGTGAGTACAAGCTGAGCCAGGACCGGGGCAAGGTCGTGGTGCTGAGCTTCTTCGCCTCCTGGTGCCCGCCCTGCCAGACCGAGACCCC
>Ga0335073_10000505_pt1 | contig 49962 bp, 52 predicted proteins | sample Lox_Sample_22_FD_207093 | JGI IMG/M metagenome (GOLD analysis project Ga0335073, IMG submission 207093) | Soil microbial communities from Loxahatchee National Wildlife Refuge, Florida, United States - Lox_Sample_2.2 | ecosystem: Environmental > Terrestrial > Soil > Wetlands | place: USA... | reverse complement strand
ACCACACGTTGGTTCGGGTGAGCCGCTATATAGTGGACAGTCGGCGCTCGGCGTTGGCCGCGGCCGCGGAATTCCTGCTTGCCAAGGAGGCGGGGCTCATCGACGACAGCCACATCGTCGCGGAGATCGGAGAAGTCCTGCTCGGGCGCGTACCCGGACGCCGGTCGCCGGAAGAGATCACGGTTTACAAGTCCCTCGGACACATCGTGCAGGACCTGGCCGCGACGACTTATCTGCACGCGCGGGCGGGCAGCGGCGATTAAGAGCCTCTATCGCGAACACGACCTGCCGCTGTATCTCGGCATCCGCGTGCTGTCACGCATCGCGGTGCTCGTGCAGTCGGTCTCCGTGGGCTGGCAGGTCTATGACCTGACGCAAAGTCCGCTCGCCCTCGGGATCGTGGGCCTCGTCGAGTTCGTGCCCATGTTCCTGCTGGCGCTGCCCGCCGGGGAGCTGGCCGATCGCTTCGATCCGCGACGGATCATCACCCTGGCGGGCCTTCTCGAGGCGGTCGCGAGCGGACTGCTGCTCGTGTTCGTCCTCACCCACCAGACCTCGGTCTGGCCGCTCTATGCGATCATCCTCCTCTACGGGACGGCGCGCGGCTTCTCGGGACCTGCGACCCGATCGCTGCTGCCATTCCTCGTTCCCCCCGAGAGGCTCGCATCATCCATCGCCTGGGGCTCTTCCGCCCTGCAGCTCGCGGTCATCGCCGGGCCCGCCTGCGGCGGTTTCGCCTATGCGCTCGGGCCTGCGATCGCCTACGGCAGTGCGCTCGTGGCGTCCCTGTTGAGTGCCGCGGGGATGCTGTTTCTCGGCGGCAGGCGCGTGACGCCGGATGCGGCAGCTCTCGCGAGCCGCCTCGCAAGAGTGCGCGAAGGCATCGAATTCGTGCGCTCGCGTGCGGTGGTCCTCGGCGCGATCTCCCTCGATCTCTTCGCGGTGCTTTTGGGTGGGGCGGTGTCCCTGCTGCCGGTCTACGCGCGGGACATCCTGCACGTCGGCCCGACCGGTCTCGGGCTGCTACGCAGTGCGCCGGCTTTCGGCGCCGCCCTCACGGCGTTGTTCCTCACTCGCCGGCCGGTCGAGCGCCGGGTCGGCTACACCATGTTTGCCACTGTCGTGATCTTCGGCATCGGCACCATCGTGTTTGGGATATCGACGAATTTCGCCCTGTCCCTTGCCGCCCTTGCCGTCACGGGCGCGGCCGATCAGATCAGCGTGTACATCCGCTCCGCGCTCGTGCAGTTCGCGACGCCGGATGCGATGCGCGGGCGGGTGAGCGCGGTGAGCACTCTTTTCATCAGCGCCTCCAACGAGCTCGGTGGCTTCGAGTCGGGAGTGACCGCGGCTCTCTTTGGCACGGTGCCGGCGGTCATACTGGGGGGCGTGGGAACCCTGCTCGTGGTCGCGATCTGGATGCGGCTCTTCCCGTCCCTGAGGACCGTCGATCGGATGCGCGATGTCATGCCGAGCGGCGGCGCCCTCAGCCCGGAAGCGGGATGAACTCCTGCTCGTCTCCTGGCACTTTCGGGAACCGGCCTTCCCGCCAGTCGCGCTTGGCCTGCTCGATCCTCGCCTGCGAGCTCGAGACGAAGTTCCAGAAGATGTGCCGTTCGCCGTCGATCGGCGCGCCGCCGATGAGCGCGACCCGGGCGTCGCTGACGGCACGCAGCCTTGCGGGAGCGCCAGGGGCAAACACCAACATGCGGCCACGTTCCGCCGGCTCGTTGCCGCACTGGACTCTGCCGCTGACGATGTAAGCCGCGCGCTCCTCGTGCTCGTTGGGAAGCGGCAGCTCGCCGCCTGCCGGTATGGCCGCGTCGACGTAGAAAAGAGGCGAGAACGTCCTGACGGGCGATGTCTCACCGAAGGCACTGCCGGCGAGCACGCGGACTCGCGTGCCGGCGATGTCGAGGGCAGGCAGGTCACGAGCGGGGTGGTGATGGAACTCGGGGTCGGTCTCCTCGTGCCTGAGCGGCAGCGCCACCCAGAGCTGCAGTCCGTCGAGGCGTGAGCCCGACTGCCGTGGCTCGGCGCCGGTGCGCTCCGAGTGCGCGATGCCGCGGCCCGCGGTCATCCAGTTGACATCGCCGGGGCGGATCGGCTGGTGCGAGCCCAGGCTATCGCGATGGACGATCTCGCCCTCGAAAAGATAGGTGACCGTCGCGAGTCCGATGTGCGGATGCGGCCGCACGTCGATGCCGCGCCCTGGCGGGAAAGCAGCCGGTCCCATGTGATCGAAGAAGATGAAGGGGCCGATCAGCTTCCGCGCCGCCGCGGGTAGCACGCGGCCGACGGTGAAACCGCCGAGGTCGCGCGGACGGGCATCGATCGCGGTGAGGAGCTCTGGAGTCCCGGGGCAGGGGCCCGAAGCGGGCTCGATGTCGGGGAGTACGCTCATGCGGGCATCCTATTAGAATCCGGCCTCACGTCAAATTCGGGGGAGGCGACATGAGGACCTCGGACTCGCACCAGGCGCACGCCGTCAGCCGGCGGGCCTTTCTGGGTACCGCTGCTGCGGTGGGCTGCACCGCCGCCACGGGATTCTCCGCGCCCGCGCGTCGTCGCTTCTTCGCCGGCCACGATCTGCCGATTGGCCTGCAGCTCTACACGCTCGGGCAGGCGCCGTACCGTGACCTCGATGGGACACTGCAGGCCGTGGCCAAGATCGGCTATCGGACGGTGGAGGGCGTCGGCTTCATGAAGCGTACGGCCGCGGAATTCAGCGCGGCGCTCGATCGCGCCGGGCTCTCGTGCCCGAGCACCCATGTGCCGCTGGAGCGGGACAGCGGCGGCGGTCCATCGCTCGGGGGCGATCTCGGCCGGCTCGCCGCCGACATGCATCGTGTCGGCGTCAAATATGTGGTCGTGCCGATATTCGCGGTACCGCGGCGATTGGGCCGCCAGCGCGAGGGAGAGGACGGCCTCGCGTTCCTGAGCCGCGCCGGCAAGGAGATGACGGCCGATGACTGGCGACGCCTGGCCGCGCAGCTCAGCGAGAAGGGCGCCGCCCTGAAGCGCGAGGGACTGAAGCTGGGTTATCACAATCACAACGTCGAGCTCACTGAGCTCGGGTCCGGGACCGCACTCGACCTGCTGCTCGAGAATACGGACCCCGGGCTCGTATGGTTCGAGATGGATGTCGGCTGGGTCGCCGCCGGGGGCATCGCGCCGATCCGGTTGCTGCGCGCGCACCCGCACCGGTTCCGGCTGATGCACATCAAGGACCTGAAGGCCAGCACGGTTCCCAACAATGCGTTCCGCATGGATCCGGCCGATGTCGGCTCGGGCACTCTCGACTGGAAGGCCATTCTGCCGGTCGGATACGAGGTCGGCGTGAGGTACTACTACGTGGAGCAGGAGCCGCCGTTCGCCGCGCCGCGCATGCAGGCGGCGCGGACCGATTATGACTACCTGGCCCGGCTGACTTGAGAGTCCCACATGCCTTCACGTAGCACCCCCGCCCGTTTGCCCTTGGCGCTCGCCGCCGCGCTCGCGCTCGTTGAAATCCCGTGGGCGCGCGCCGCCACATCCGCGCCGGCCCGCTCCCGGTCGCCGGTCGCTCCATCCGGCATCAGGCTGACGCCCACCGCGGCGGCGGGCGCGGATTTCTCGCGCCTCGATCCCGAGCTGCGCGACTTCCCCGGCCATGCTGCGGGGCAAGCCGTCACCACGGCGACCAGCCCGGACGGCAAGACGCTGCTCATCCTGACGAGCGGCTACAACCAACTGCTCGACGGCGCGGGGAAGGTAATCCCGGCCGACTCGCAGGAGTACGTATTCGTCTACGACATCGGCCACGACCGGCCCGAGCGACGCCAGGTTCTGCGGGTGCCCAATACCTACATGGGTATCGCCTTCGCGCCCGACAGCAGGCACTTCTATGTTTCCGGAGGAATGGATGACGATGTCCACGTCTTTGCGCGCAAGGACGGCCACTGGTCCGAGGAAACCGCCGCGCTGATCAGGCTCGGACACCACGCCGGCAAGGGTCTCAAAGCGAGCCCCGAGGTTGCGGGACTTGCCGTAACGGCCGACGGCAGCAGGCTGGTCGCGGCGAACTTCTACAACGACTCCGTTTCGATCGTGCCCCTTGCCGGCGGTCTGCCCGCGGGTGCACCCATCGAGCTGTCACTGCAGCCGGGCCACGGCCGCGCCGGCGGCACCTATCCCTACTGGGTCGCGATCAGGGGCAATCGCACGGCCTATGTGTCCAGCATGCGCGACCGGCAGATCGACGTCATCGATCTCGCAAGCGCCGCGCCGGGCGTGATCGCGCGCATCCCCGTCAGGGGCAATCCGAATCGGCTGGTGCTGAACCGCGCCGGCTCGCGACTCTACGTGGCCAGCGACAATGCCGATGTCGTCTCGGTCATCGACACGGCGAGCGATCACGTCCTGGACGTGGTCCGTACGATTGCTCCGGCTTCACTCGTGATGCCTGGCGCCTACTTCCACGGCGTCGATCCGAACAGCCTGGCGCTGTCACCGGACGAGAGCCGGCTCTACGTGGCTAACGGCGGGGAGAACGCCGTCGCAATCATTGCGCTTGGAACCGCTGCACCGCAGGTGACCGGACTGGTCCCGAGCGGATACTGGCCGAACTCGGTGAGCGTCAGTGCCGACGGCAGAATGCTCTACGTCGTCAACGGCAAGAGCATTCCGGGACCCAATGTGCGGTGGTGCGCGTCCAATGACTACGACGCCGCCCGGCAGGCGCACTGCAACTCCTCCAACCAGTACATCCTGCAGCTGTCCAGCGCAGGCTTCCTCAGTCTGCCCACTCCCTCCACTCACGATCTGGCGGAGCTCACCCGCACAGTCGCCGCCAACGATCATCTGTATGTCAGGGAAAACGAGCAGGATCGACGGCTGATGGGCGCGTTGCACCGGCGAATCAAGCACATCATCTACATCGTTCGTGAGAATCGTACGTACGATCAGCTTCTTGGTGACCTGCCCGTCGGCAACGGCGACCCGCGCCTCGCCGAGTTCGGCCACGTCATCACTCCCAATGCGCATGCGATTGCCCTGAATTTCGTGACGCTCGACAACTTCTACGACACGGGCGAGGTGAGCGGTAACGGCTGGCCCTGGAGCACCTCGGCGATGGAATCGGACGAGGGCTCGAAGGATGTGCCGGTGTACTACGCCAACCGCGGTCTGTCGTACGACTGGGAAGGTACCAATCGTAACGTCGATGTCGCCATCGGCTCGCTCGCCGCCAGAGAGAAGGAAGAGCCCGGCTATCCGGACGATCCGAACCTCCTGCCCGGAACGGCCGATGTAGCGGCGCCGGACGGTTCCGGGGGCGAGTACCAGCAGGGCTACATCTGGGATGCGGCCATGCGGGCGGGACTGGCCGTGCGCAACTACGGCTTCGAGCTGGACCTCGCGCCGTATGGCAATCCGACCCGCCCGACGCCACTGATCGGGCTGCCCTACAAGAGCCGCACGCGCGTGGCCTTTCCGGCGAATCGGCAGCTCGCGCCCGTCACGGATCCCTACTTCCGCGGCTTCGACACGAGATTTCCGGATTACTACCGGGAGGCGGAATGGCAGCGGGAGTTCGCGCAGTATGTCGCCCACGGGAATCTGCCGGCTCTCAGCCTCGTGCGGCTGATGCGCGATCATCTCGGGGAATTCGCCAAGTCCATCGATGGACTGAACACGCCCGAGGCTCAGGTCGCGGACAACGACTATGCGGTGGGCCGCCTCGTCGAGGCCGTTGCTCACAGCCCGTATGCCGACTCCACTCTCATCATCGTCATAGAGGACGATGCGCAGGATGGTGCCGACCACGTCGATGCTCACAGGAGCGTCTGCTTCCTTGCCGGCCCCTATCTCGAGCACCACGCCGTGGTGAGCGAGCGGTACTCCACGATCAACGTGCTTGCGACCATCGAGGACATCCTCGGGATCGGCCATCTATCCATCTACGATGCCTACCAGCGGCCGATGTCGGCGGCATTCGACCTCGGCCAGAGGTCTTGGACCTATCGCGCGATCGAGCCCGCGCCGTTCGCGGCGGCGTTCACCGGCGGAACGAAGCCGCCCGATCCGGCGGCGTTTCGCTTCAAGCATACCGCCGCCTACTGGGCGAAGGTGACGCGAGGCATGCGTTGGGACGAGGAGGACGAAAATCCTGCGTCCCTGAGCGAGCGCATCTATTGGCAGGGCCTGAATCCGGGTGTCGCGTACCCGACCCTACGCTCGGGCGCGGACCTCAGCCGCGACAGGGCCCGGCTCCTGGCCGCAGGCCCCGCCGCCGCAGGTGGCGGACGTTGAGTCAAAAACCACGCTTTAAACGCTTTCACCGCCAGATACCTCTAACGGTGTGAATGGTCCCGGCTGCACAAAGCGACTGTATCGAGTGGGAGGCCAGCCTGGTGCAGCGGGCTCGCGGTGGGGACGTGCGCGCGTTCGAGCGCCTCTACCGCGACCATGTCGGCAGCGTGTACGGCCTATGCCTGCGGATGACGCGCGATCGGGCCGCCGCTGAGGATTGCGCACAGGAGGCGTTCTTCAACGCCTGGCGGGCGCTCGAGCGCTTCGAGACGCGGAGCAGTTTCGGGACCTGGCTGCACCGCATCGCGGTAAACGTGGTCCTGAACCGGCGCCGCAAGCGTGCGGCGCAGGTCGAATTGCCACCGTTGGCGGCAGGCCCGGGCGAGGAGCCCGCGGACCCGCCGGAGGAGTGGACGCTTGATACGCCAATCGAAGTGCATGAGATCGAGACCGCGGTCGGCGACCTTCCCGACGGTGCGCGAGACGCACTCGTGCTGTGCGGGATCTACGGTTACTCGCACGGCGAGGCGTCGCAGATGCTCGGCATCGCCGAAGGCACGTGCAAGGCCCAACTGCATCGAGCCCGCGCGCTGCTGCGCGCCAGGCTCGAGCCCGAGAGTCAGCGCCTATGAACGACCCCGCGCCTCCTAAAATCACGCGCCTCAGCGAGCTGCCGCGAGAGATCTCCCCGCCGCACGACGGCTGGCCCGCACTCGAGGCTCGGCTGCGGGCGAGCGGCACCCCGCAGGCGGACGTTGATGCGCCGCAAAGCGGCAAGGCGGCGCCGGTACGGTACCGGCGCCCGCAGCTGATGCGCATCGTGTCGCTTGCCGCAGTGCTCGCGGCAGTTCTGGTCGGTGTCTCCATTGACCGGTGGATCCTGTCGCCCGCTCATCCGATCCCGCCCGGCGTCACGATCCCGCATGTTGGCAGCACCGGCGGCAGCGGAATCACGGTGGCCTATGTCACCGATCCGCGGTATGTGCGCGAGCGAGAGGCGCTGCTGCGCTCGCTGAACGCGCGGCTCGCGAAGTTGCCGCCGCCAACGCGCAAAAAGGTCATCGAGAGCCTCACCACCATTCATCAGTCGATGCAACAGATTCAGCAGGCGCTCGGCCGCGAGCCCGGCAACGCGTTGCTGCAGGAGCTGCTGATCGATACCTATCAGGATGAGATGCAGGTGCTGTCGACCGTCCAGGAGGCGAGCGGCGGCGCCGGAGAAACTTGAACATGAGCAGATTTCCTCATCGCATGGCAATCATGGTCGCATCGCTGGTGCTCGCGGCCGGGGCGGCTCGTGCAAGCACTTTCCACGAGCAGGTGGCGGCGGACCCGCGCGGCGAGGTGGATGTCAGTAACATCTCCGGCAGCATCATCATCAGCGGGTGGGACAGGCCCGAGGTGTCGGTCACGGCCGATCTGCCGAGCGACTCGCAAAGAGTGAAGGTCATGACCGGAGGAGGCCATACGAGAGTATGCGTCACGTACGGCGACTCGAATGGGTGCAATTCGACCGGCTGGCACGGTGACACCGGGTCGGTGCGCCTGGAGATCCAGGTGCCGCGGCAGAGCGAGCTCGATGTGGCGGCGGTGAGTGCCGACATCACTTCTCGCAGCGTCTCAGGCACCCAACGGCTGCATACGGTGAGCGGCGATATCGATGCGGAGCTCGGGTCGGGAGATGACGAAGTGAACTCCGTGAGCGGAACGGTCAACCTGCACGGCAGCGGCCAGGACGGTGCGCTTCACGTCGCCACCGTCAGCGGCGATCTGAGTGTCACGAACGTCGCCGGTGAGCTCGAGGCGAGAACCGTCAACGGGACGCTGACCGCCGAGCTCTCGCCCGCTCGCCTCGCGCGGCTCAATACCACCTCGGGGGATATCGACCTCAGCGCCAGGCTCACGGCCGGCGGAACGATCGAGACCGAGACGGTGAGCGGTGATCAGAAGATCGAGGCGTCTGCCGCCGCAGGCTACTCGTACGAGGCGAAGACATTCAGTGGCGATATCAAAAACTGCTTTGGTCAGCGCTCGGAGAGAAGCGAATACGGGCCCGGAGATCGTCTCGACGGCACACGGGGCGGGGGCGGCGGGCAGGTGAGGATCCAGAGCCTGAGCGGCGACGTCTATCTTTGCGACCACTGAGCTCCGGGCGCCTGGCGTCCCCCGGCCGTACGTGACCCGCTGCCGCTCGAGCCGCTGCAGGCGCAATGGCCCCCCCGGCCGGACCCTGGCGAGCGGCGCACGGGGTCCGGTCGGACGAATCGAGTGCGGAGCGATCCTTATTCCGGAACTTTGATGTCGTTGTGAACCGCCTGGACGCCTTTGACTCTCCACGCGTCCTTCTGGGCTCTATCCTTCTCCGCCTCTGACCGGGCCTTGCCGGTGAGCATCACCACCCCGTTCACGGTGGCGACATGGATGTCACGTGCCTTGGTCATATGATCGGCTGCCAGCTCGGCTTTCACCTTGGTGGTGATGTAGGAATCCCTGACCGGATGGCTGCTGCCATTGTCGGCCCAGGCAACGGCGCTGGTCAGCGTCAAGGCTGTGAGCGCCACGAGATACTTACGCATAACAACTCCTCCAGGGGAAGGCTCAGCTGATAACGATCGCGGGCCCCCGGGGTTCCGCATTTTCCGAGCCTGACGGGCAGCTACGCCCCAGCTGACATTCAGCGGGCGTTCACGGCACGCCGGAGCCCGGATTGGTGGTCAGGGCCTGCATATCGGGACTCCTAGCGCCCGAAGGCGACGAGCGCTTCGATCAACCGGTGAACCGAGGCATAGAGCGGCACGGCGAGCAATGGGATCAGCAGCGCGCAGGTGAGCAGGCGTCGGCCGGGGAATTGGCGGGGGAAACTGCGGCGCATGGCCGGAGAGGGGCCGAGCAGCCGGCGTACACGCTGCTCGAGCCCACTGAGTTGAGTGCTCACCCGGGAAGCTGCGTGGGGCCGGCCGCTCGCGAGCGAGAGGCGCGCGACCTTGAGCAGCGCCGAGGCCAGAGCGACGCGCTTGCGAGGATCGGCGCCGCTCGCACGCTCATCCGCTTCGAGCTCGGTCGCGGCGCGCCACTGAGCCGTCAACGCCCTGCCCGTGGTGAGCCACGCGAGCGCATCCGGCATGGTCAGCAGCACGAGCAGTTTCAGGTTGTCACGTGCGTCCATGTGCGCCGCCTCATGCGCGAGCACCTGGTGAAACTCCTCATGATCACAGGCGGCCGCCACACTCCGGGCTGCGACGATCCGTTGCCTCCAGCTTCCAACGACCCCTACCAGCGGCTCCTTGACGTTGATGACGGTCACGTCGGTACCGCCCTCTGCGCGACGGGTCAGAAGCGGCTCCGAGCCGCGTACCAGCGCCCGTGTTGCCCGCCATGCCCGCAGGCCGCGACGAATTCCATCCCCAAGAACGAGCAGCGCGAACAGGGCGGATATGACGAGCAGCGGCCCCGGTTGGTCATGCGCGTGGCGCGGCTCGTAAATCAGGAACGCGGGCAGGACGACCGTCAGGACGAGGGTTGCGGATCCCATCGCCGGCAGGAGACGAACGCTGAGCACCGCGTTCGCGTCGGTCAGCTGTCGGCGCAGCCCGGCACGCCATGCGAGCGCCACGGCCGCCGAAAGCATCAGGCTGAAGAGGCCATAGGCCGCCAGCAGCACGAGCGGAAAGGTCACATCGAAGCCCACTGGTCTTCCTACTTGAGCCGTGCACGCTCGGCGCGCACGAGCGCCTCGAGCTCATCCAGGAGCTCGGCGTCCGCCTGGCCGACTGCCTCCACCAGAGTCGACAGCAGCACCGTGCTGTCGCCGCAGGCCGCGAGAAGCTCGGTGACGCGGCCGGATACCATCTGTCCGAAGAGCTGGTCCCGCGAGCAGCGCGGCTCATAGCCGAAGGCGCGGCCGAGCCGGAAACGCCGCAGCACGCCTTTGCGATACAGGCGGTCGAGCGTCGTCATGAGCGTGGTATAGGCGAGACGCGGGAAGGAAGGTTGGACGTTGCGCACCGTCGCGGCGCGGTTCCGCTCCCACAACACTTCGAGCACTTTGAGCTCGAGCGGTCCGAGCTCCAGGCGTTCGCCCACTGATCGATCTCCAGCACGTTCCGGCGCTGCGGCGCGCCGCGTGCACTAGCGTCTCAAGTCGCGGCCGGCTCTGCAACCGGGGCCCGCACGAGGGTGCCCGGGACGCGTCCGGGCGAGCGCTCGGCGCGCCGGTGCGACATACGACCGCTGGTAGTAGTTTTGGCGCCACTCCTATATTGCCGTCCGCGCCCCGCGCTCCAGAATCGCATCGCCCCAATCGCAAAGATCCACCGTGAAGTGTACCTCCCGCGCCCTGGTCTGCGTATTCTCGCTGCTCTGCTCCGTTGCCGGCGCACAGGGGGTCGCGGGCGATTCCGCATCACAGGCCCAGACCCGGCACCGGGGCCAGTCCTCTTCCAAGCTGCACAAGGTCGTGGTCCGGGCGCCGTACCTCTTCAACCGCGCCACGCGTTATGCGCATTCCATGCCGGAGGTTGTGGGACCGGAGATCACCGTCACCAAGAAGACGACCGTGGTGCAGCTCGCCGATCAGCCGCCGGTCATCGACAATCACCAGCGCGAGATCTTCGATCGCCTGCCCGGTATCGTGCTCGCCGAGCAACAGAATCCGACCGAGCTCAACCTCACTTACCGCGGCCTCGGCAACCCGCAGGAAAGCGAGTACATCCTGCTCATGCAGGATGGCATTCCGATGGAGATGGACTGGATCGGCTATCCGACGCTCTACTACATCCCGGATCCCGAGACCCTTTCCCAGGTGCAGATGATCCGCGGCGGCTCCGGCCTGATCTATGGACCCGAGCCCGAGCCGGTCATCAACTTCGTCTCCAAGGAGCCATCGCCCACGACCACGGGGACGATCCAGCAGGTGGGCGGCGATGACGGCCTCTACTCGAGCTTCGGCTCGATCTCGGGCCCGGCCGGTCCGCTGGGCTACCTGGCGGACTTCTCGCACCGTCAATCCAACGGGCAGCGCGCCAATGGCGACTATGACCTCAATTCCGGAGATCTCCAACTCGAAGACCACATCGACGACCGGCAGAAGCTCAATCTCGCGGTGCACGCCTACTCTCTGGAGAGCGGTATCGCGGGCTTCATGAGCTACGCGCAGTTCAAGCAAGACCCCAACCAGACGACCTCACCCGACGATCGCGACTGGGAGCACCGCTATACGGCGGTCCTCACCTACAGCAACCAGTTCGACAGCAAGGACCTTTACGTGCAGAAACTGTGGTCGGGCTACCAGGACCTGATCACGCGCTCCGACACCTATACGACGGGCGCCATACCCGTCGGCACCAGTGCCACGGTGGCCGGGCAGAAGTTCCATTACACGGGACTGGACGGCAGGTTCATACACCACTATGGGCGCGGCGGTGCCGTCACGGTCGGCTATACCGCCTACTACTCCGACAGCCCCTACAGGGAGTTCACCAGCCCGAATCCGCAGGCCGATCCCTACAATCCGGGCGGAACGCTCATATACGACGATGAGCGCAGCTCACGCTACGGGGCGGTGTTCGCCGAGAACCTGTACCGCTTCGGGCGCTTTCACGTGGTGACCTCCGCCCGCTTCAATCACGAGGAGATCGACACCCACGAGACCGTGGCGCCGCACCCCTACCTCGTGAACGGTGACTACAGCAAGAACATACCGCTCTTCGGGTTCGGCATCGGCAACGACTTCGGCCGCGGCAACGAGACCTATCTCAACATCTCGCAGGGCTTCCGGCCGATGCGCTACCTCGACGTCGCGAGCCCGTTCGGCAAGTTTGCGCCGAACAACAATCCCGATCCGACCAAATATCTCACCTACGAGGCGGGTGTACACGGCTGGCCGGTGCTCGGCCTCTACTACGACGCGAGCCTGTTCCAGGTCAACGTGAAGAACAGCATCGAGAGCCTGCCATTCACGCCGACGGAGTCCATCAACGTCAACACCGGCAACCAGCGCAGCCGCGGCGGGGAGGCGGAGACCTCGTACGATCTGCTGCGGCTCCTGCCGGCGGCGCCGGATGGCGAGCACCTGGCGCTCTTTGCCAACGCGAGCTACCTCAACGCCGTCTACACGAGCAGCATCACCGCCGGGCAGCAGGGCAAGACGCCGCCGTACGCGCCGCACTACGTGCTCAAAGGCGGGCTGACCTGGAGCCAGGCGCCGGGCCTGAAGCTGAGCCTGATCGTGGACGCCGTCGGCGCGCAGTACTTCCAGGCGAGCGATGCGGGCGTCGGGCTGATGCCCGCCCGGATTCCCGCCTACACCGTGGTCGATTTCTCCGGCGAGTACGAGTTCGCCGGACACTGGCGGGTGCTCGGCGGCATTTCCAACCTGACCAACGAAGAGTACTACTCGCGGGTCTTCATCTCGGGGGGCAAGATCGAGCCTGCCCTCAGCCGCCAGTTCTACCTCGGGATCGCGTACGACCTCTGAATTGCGCGCATCACGGCTGGTCGAGCTCTGTGAGGGCGGACGGCGCGATGCGTCCCGACGTGACCGCGATGCCCTCGGCCCGCAGGCGTCTCGCCTGTTCCCGGTGCTCGCGCGTGCCGCTCGGGAAAACGATGCGGCCGCCCGCGCCGACGACGCGATGCCAGGGCTGATTCATTCCGGGGGGCGTTTCCCGCCGCGCTACGCGGGTCAGCGGCGGGGGGCGGGGAACGCGGGCCGCGCGCGCCACGGCGCCATAGGTCGACGCTCGCCCGCGCGGGATCGCGCACACCACCTGCCAGATCGCCTCGAGCGCGCCGCTCTTGCCTGATCCCGCGCCGAGCTCGCGGCTCCGCCCGGCAAGCGGACGAAGCAACCGCTCCAGACCCTTCCCGCGTCGCGCCATCTCCGCTTCTCCTGCCCGGCCACCCAAGGTTTGCATGCAACCGGACTGTAATAGTGCGCGCATAGAGTGCGCCGGTCCATGACGCCGGCGTCGTGCAGCCGGCGATAAGAACCGTAGCTCCGGCCACAGAAGGCGAGGCATCATGCAAACCATTCGATCGCGTGTTCAACTGGCATTGTACTTTGCAGTACCCAGTGTCCTCTTCATGAGCGCCGTCGCAAGCCCCGTTGCCCGCGCCGGGCAGCCGTTCCTGCTGCCGAACTCGCTGATCATCAGCAGCACCACTTACGATCGCAGCCAGGGCGCCGTCGCCTCGCTGACCGTCGGGTCGACGCTGCCCAACACTGCCGCGTCGACGACCGCGGCGGTGGCCGGCAACAGCTACCCGCTGGTTTGGAACAACGCGTCGGTGGACGGCAGTTTCGGCGTGACCTCGCCGATTCTGCTGACGGACGTGGAGCCTCACAGCGGCCACGTATTCGGCACTCTGAGGGTTCCGAGCGATCAGGTCGTCACGAGCTTCAGCTCGAAGTCGGAGCTCGGACTGCATGTCGCGGGCGCGTGGCCATTTACGCGTCTCGTCTTCGTGGCGTATGCCGGCGCCGGCGTAGGTGCTCTCGACGTGTCCAATTCCGATGCCGTGCCGGGCCAGGATCCCACGAATCCGGTCACCTTCGCGTTCGGAGACAGCTACGCCTTTGCCCGCACCATCGTGGCGGTCGATGGGCTGGGTCGTTTTTCCTATACGCCCACGATCAACTACGGCGGCAACAACGGTGAATGACGACGGCACCGTGACGCTGTGGGCGGTAACGTCCACCTCCAGCGCCTCCGGTGACAATGGCGCAGATCCCAACAAAGTGGTGCGCATCACCGATCTCGTGAGCGCGACGACAATGTCGGGCGCTGTGGCGGGCGAGACGTTCACGACCATCGCCGGGCCGACCTATGGGACCGCCTACCGTGGCGTCGCCTATGTCTGCGGCGCGGTTGATCCTCGGACGGGAGTTTGCCGGACCGGCGGCTTCGGTTTCTGAGAGCCGCGCGGCCGCCGGCGCATCAAAAAAATGGTGGTGACGAGCCCCCCCAGTGCTCCGTAGAGGTGGGCGTCCACCACCACCGGTACGCCCCTCCCGGCAAACGGGAGGGGCCCTTGGAAGTGCTCGTATGCCAGCTTTGCCACGAGCAGCCCGGCGATGAGCCACCCCAGCGGATCACGTCGGCCTACGTATGCGACAGCGCCTGCGGTCATCAGCCCGTGCAGCGTCCCGGAAGCTCCCACGTACCAGGTAATGCTCGAGTCCAGGAACCACAGGCCGCCGTCGATGGCGACAGTGACTATCAAGGCAATGACGGCCCATTGCAGCGGTTTCCATTCACGCGCAAACAATGCCCACAGGAACACGAGACCCACGGTGTTGAGCAAGGCATGGTGAAGACCGAGATGCGCGATCTGCGCCGTCAGCAGGCGCCACCACTGCCCGGCGGCAATTGCAGCCCGGTCGTAGCGCAGCAGGTTGGTCGCCGCACTTCCCCACAGCTGTGGCAGAAGCAGGAGTGCGCAGGCCGCCAGCAGGCCCAGGCCGTAACGGCCGTCGCAGTTGAGGGCGCTCGCCCAGTTACGTGAATCAAGACCGTGGCGCACGGTCCATTCTGGCCCCGGCCGCCCCGAAGCGCCAGAGCGTCAGAGTCAGCGCCGACTCGTTAGCCCGTCGGCTGGTCGCATGCGGCGACCGCGATCCACTGCGTGTTACCATCGCGTAACCATTCTTGCGGATCGCAGCGGAGAGACGCACTTGAAGTTACACGCTAGTTTCGCCGTGTCCGTCGCGGCGCTCCTCCTGGTCGGCACCGCCTTCGGCACTCCTCCTTCCCGGGCCGCGGCCGCGCCCGCCTCACAGGGCCAAAACGATGTGCCCATCGCGCAGATCATGCAGCGTCTGCGGAATGTGCAGAGCTTCGAGGCCGTGTCGGTCGCGCCGAATGGCAAGACCGTCGCATGGGCGGTTACGCAGAAGGCGCCCAAGACCGCAGCCGACGGCGGTAAGCCGGGACAGATACTTCAGATGGCCGATGTGGCCGGCACGCACGTACGAACCGTGACGATCGCGCAGTCGGTGAAGTCGTGCCGCTACAGCAATCTGCGTTGGTCGCCTGACAGCAGGACGCTTGCCTTCCTTTCCAACTGCAAGCACGGTGCGGCCGGCGACGACCAGTTCGACATCTACGAAGTCGCCGTCCAGGACAGCATGGCACGGCGCATCTCCAAGTTGCAGGGCTTGGCGAATCAGCTCGCGTGGACACCGGGCGGATCGGAGTTGAGCTTTCTCTACGTCAAGGGCGACGTGCATCCTGTCAGCGCCGTGTCCGCTACCAAGGCGCTCGTCGGTGTGATCGGCGAGACCGGCGTCGAGCGGCAGAGGATAGCGCTGCTGCCGGCAAGCGGCGGCGACGTGCGCGAGATTACGCCTGCGGATATATTCATATATGAGTACGACTGGTCCCCCACTGGGGATCGCCTCGCCTACATAGGTGCGCCGCCGCCGGGACGCGATAACTGGTGGACGGCGAAGCTCTACACTCAGACCCCAGGGCGCGAGCCGAAGGTGGCGCTGGATCCCTCATCGGTCGCAGGCCCGCTGCATGGCTTGCAGATTGCATTGCCGCGGTGGTCGCCCGACGGGTCGCAGATTGCTCTGATCGGCGGCCTGATGAGCGATCAGGGGTCAACGGGCGGCGATGTATACACGGTGCCGGCTGCAGGGGGTCAGCCGATCGATGTCACGCCGGGAATCGACATCTCGCCCTCCTGGCTCACATGGACCGGCAGCCACGATCTGCTGGTCTCGTCCGTTGCCGGCGGCTCCACGAGATTGTCCGTCTTCACCCTGCATGGAAGCCGCCCTGCAACTCAGCAGGCGCTGCTTACCGTGGATGCCAGACTGGGTGATGGAACGTTCGCGTCGGCGGTTTCCCTGTCCGCGCGGCACGACGTGATTGCATTCGTGGATAGTACGTTCGATACCCCGCCCGAGGTCTACTCCGCCTCGCTCGAGATCAACGCCGCGGCTGAGCCCGTCGGCGTTGCCCAGTCGCCGCATGCCATCACATACGTCAACGGTCACGTGCATCCGATGTGGGGCAGGACCGTCGCGGTGACCTGGCGTGACGAGGGCTTTCAGGTGCAGGGTTGGCTGCTGTTCCCGCCGGACTACGATCCCCACAAGCACTACCCGATGATCGTCTATGTTCATGGAGGGCCCAGCGCGGCGACGCTGCCGATCTGGCCGCGCGACGGCTATGGGCCGGTTCCGCTCGCGGCCATGGGCTATTTCGTTCTCATGCCTAACCCGCGCGGGAGCTTCGGCGAGGGCGAGCGCTTTGCGAAGGGGGTGCGCCTCAACATGGGATATGGCGATCTGCGCGACATTCTGGCCGGAGTCGACCGGGTCGAAGCGGAATACCCGATAGATGACAACCGTCTCGGCCTGACCGGCTGGAGCTACGGCGGCTTCATGTCGATGTTCGCCCCCACGCAAACCCATCGCTTCAAGGCGGCCGTCGTGGGCGCAGGCCTCTCGGATTGGGAGAGCTATTACGGCGAGAACTCGATCGACGAGTGGATGATCCCGTTCTTCGGCGCCTCGGTGTACCAGGACCCTGAGGCGTATGCGAAGAGCTCGGCCATCGATTTCATCCGGAATGACAAGACTCCTTCGTTGCTCGTGGTCGGCGAGTACGACGGCGAGTGTCCGGCGCCGCAGTCGTTCGAGTACTGGCACGCCCTGCGCGCCATGGGAGTTCCGACGACGCTGGTGGTGTATGCCGGCGAGGGTCACGGCTTCGACAAGCCGCAGGATTCGCGCGATGTTCTCGAGCGCGCGCTGCGCTGGTTCGGCAAGTATCTCGGCAGCGAGACTGTCGTGCGGACGGCCGGGGTGCGTGCACCCCGCGCGTGAACGTGAGCGTCTCGAGCGCGCCATGCTCGCTCCGATGATCAGACACTGAGCCGCAACCTCAGCGTTCCGAGCGAGCCGCGCCACCAGTCGGCGACCCGCTGCAGCGTGACGTGCTCGGGGAAGCCGTGCCGGGCGGCATGGCGCCGTGGAATCGTGTCCCAGGCCCGATGCTCGATGGAAATGCGCGTCTCCCGGCCGACAGGCTCGAAGCGGACCTCGACTTCCGTCGATTGCTCAGGCGCGAAGCTCGCCTGGCGCCAGGCAAAGACGAGGCGCTTGCCGGGCTCCCAAACGGAGATGCGGCCGATCTCGAACGTCTCGCCGTTGCCGAGTCGGCTGACCAGACGGCCGCCCACGCCAGGCTCGAACGCCAGCTCACCGTCGCCGTCCGGTGTGATCCGAAAGAGTGAGTCCGGTCGCCACCAGGATGCGATCTCGCGGGTGAATGCCTCGAAGGCGCGCGCCGGAGCAGCGGGCACGCGCAGGGCCACAAACACGCGCGACGTCACTTTTTTGACTTCTGCAGATGTGCCTTGAACGCGGACAGCTGGCGGGCCCATAGCGCGTCAGTTTCCGCGAGCCAGGTCTTGAGCTCTGCCATCGCTTCGGGCCGCAGCCGATAGATGCGTACGCGTGAGTCGAATTCGCCGCGGTCCTCTTCGACGAGCCCGCTCCTGCGCAGCGTTCTGAGATGCCGGCTCATCGCCGGAAAGGAGATGCGCGCCGCCTGCGCGAGCTCTCCGGCCCGATGTGGCCGCTCGCGCAGCAGGTCGACGACCCGCCTGCGGTGCGGGTCCGCGAGGGCCGCCAGGGTGCGATCGAGGCCCGCCGCGCTCAACTCGGCCGCTCGAACTTGAAGCCGCTGGCCTTCTCCATCTCCGGCATGGACACGTCCCGAACCGCCTGCGCGAAGCTCCAGTTATGGCCTTCCAGGTCGGTGGCGATGTAGGTACGGTCACCGTAGAACTGGTCGGCGGGCTCCATCAGGATCTTCGCACCGGCCTGCCGTGCTCGGGCGCAATGCTCGTCGATTCCACGCTCGATCCGTACATGGATACGCTGCGTGTTCTTGCCGCCCAGCGAGGCGGGGCTGCGGGTCCAATCCGCCCACTCGTTGCCGATCATGACGATGCCGTCGCCGTAGGTCATCTCGGCGTGGACAATCTTGCCCTCGGCATCCGTGAGGATCTCGCTCGGCTCGAAGCCGAAGGCCTGCTCCAGCCACTTCAGCGCGGCGCGATTGTCCTTGTACACGAGCGCCGGGATGAAGGCGGGCCGGGACGAATTAGCGCTGGTCATGGCAGACTCCCGTGACGGTTGTCAGGAACAGGAATATTTAACCGAATTTGCAATCATCTGTCAAGCCGGCATGGCGCCGCCGGGATACTTGCGGCAATATGCGGCGCATGGATCGACGCGGATTCCTGGCCACTTCGCTGGCAGCTTCCTGCGCCGCGCTCGCTTCGCCGGCGGGCTATGCAGGCGCTCGCAGCAGCGGACGGGTCCGGCTGACCGTGCACCCGGATGAGCTCGGCAACCCGATTGCGCCGGACTTCACCGGCCTGAGCTATGAGACCTCCCAGCTCAGCGATCCGAGCTTCTTCTCGCGGGAAAACGCGCCGCTTGCCGGCTTCCACCGGCGCTTGGGCGCTGCGGGGATTCTGCGGATCGGCGGCAACACCAGCGAGTTCAGTGTCTGGAGTCCGACGGCGGCGATCCAACCGACGCCCGAAGCGCTCGGTCCCGATACCGGCCGGCACCCCGCGCCCCGCCGCCCGGTCACTCCGCTTGCAGTCCGCAATCTGCGCGGCTTCCTCGAGCTGTCCGGCTGGCGGCTCATCTATGGTCTCAACATGGGCAGCGAGAGCCCCGAGACGGTCGCGGCGGAGGCGGCCTATGTGGCCGCGGTCATGGGCGAGCGGCTGGTGGCGCTTCAGCTCTGCAACGAGCCGGACCTGTTCCACAGCAACGGCCTGCGGCCGGCCGATTACGACTATCGGCAATTCGCGACGGAGTGGCGGCGTTACCTCCGTGCGGTGAGACGGCGGTTGCCGCACGTGCCCGTCGCCGGGCCGGACACGGCCGGCAACAACGAATGGCTGCTGCAGTTCGCGGACGAGCAGCGGCACGATTTGTCATTCCTCACGCATCACTACTACGCCGAGGGGCCGCCGACCGATCCGTCGATGACCATCGGGCGGCTTCTGGGCCCGAGCCCCAGGCTCGAGGCGGAACTCGCCGCGGCCGCAGCCGCGCGCAGGCAGACCGGGTTGGCGTTTCGCCTGGCCGAAACCAACTCGTGCTACCGGGGCGGCAAGCCGGGAGTCAGCGACACGTTCGCCTCCGCCCTGTGGGCAGCCGACCTCATGTATCGGCTGGCGCAGGCAGACGCAATCGGCATCAACTTCCACGGCGGCGGCTATGGTTGGTATACTCCGGTAGCGGGGACACGAGGCAACGGCTTCGTGGCGCGCCCGATCTACTACGGCATGCTGCTCTTCGCAGTGGCGGGAGCGGGCCGCCTCGTCATGACGCAGTTGCAAGGGGCGGCTGATGGATCGCTCGCCGCCTATTGCGTGAAGACCCCCGATGGCACGCTCAAGCTGGTCCTGCTCAACAGGAGTCTCGATCGCGACGCGACGTTGACGGTTGCCGTCCCCGGAGTGAAGAGCGCATCGGTGCTGCGGCTCAATGCGCCGCGAGCGGACGACACGACCGACGTCACGTTTGGCGGCGCCGTAGTGGGAAACGATGGCGCCTGGACGCCCACGGTGGCCGAGAGTCTGGCAGCTCGCCGGGGCGCGGTGACCTTGGGCGTGCCGCAGGCCAGCGGCGCGCTCGTGACCCTGTCGGCATAATCCTTGCTGGCTGATGCGCCCGGCTCCTTTTGCGCAGCAGAGGTTCATGAGCGGCTCCGCCTCCACGGCGTGGCGTGTGATCCCGTGCACGCTCGCTTTGCTCCTTTGCGGCTGTGTCTATTTTTCGCGCCACACTCCCCCGGGCGCCTGTCGTGACGATCTCGACTCGCCGATGCGCAACTTCTGCGTGGTCACTCCGGGAGCCCTGTGGCGAGGGGAGACGCCGACCCGCTCGGATGCGCAGTGGCTCGTGGATCACGGCGTCGGGACCGTCGTCAGCCTGCAGCTCGATGTCCGGACCTCGTTCGAAGCAGTGCATCCCGCTCCCGGGGTAGTGCGCTCGGTGACTTACTTTAGAGTCCGCGATTTTGCGGCGACGCAGGTCCTGACACACCGGCACCTCGATGATCATGTCGCGGAGGTCCTGGCGATCATCCAGGAAGCGCCGAAGCCCGTTCTGATCAGTTGCCGCGCCGGCGTCGATCGTACCGGTATCATTGCGGCGGCGTACCGCGTGCTCGTCGATGGAATGAGCCGTGACGAGGCGATCAGGGAGATGGATGGCTTTCATAGTCCCTGGGATCCGCTCAACGCCCGCTATGTGCGCAGCCTGACTGGAGCCCGCAAGGCGCGGATTCTGCGCCACGCCACACAGTGGCGATCCAGGCTGCAGCCTGTCGGACGATTCGACTGTCGGGCCGGACGATGCCGCCTGCTGGTCAGCCGGCGCCGCTCGGGCCTCTATCCGCGCGCGCGATAATTGGGCACAATCGATCGCCAAAGGGCTCATCCAGCGTGAAGCGTTTTGCCGTCGTCGTACGAATCTGGCTTCTGTCGTTCGTAGCCTGCGCTGCGGTGGCGGCGTTTTCCTTTGCCAGGATGGATGTGCCGGTAGCGCATCGTGTTTGGGGGGTGGGTCGTCATCTCAGCGCGCTGAATGCCACTTTCGGCGCCACCGTGATCCTGTCCTTGGAATCGGCAGTGGTGCTCGGCTTGATCGTCGCGCGTCTGATGCGTGGACACATCTCGCGATTCGCGGAGACTGTGGCGCTTGCCTGCCTCGCCTCGATATGCGCTTACGGCGTCAACGACGAGGTGTTGAAACCCCTCTTCGGGGTTCCTGACCCCCTCCAGGTCGTGGCCGGGGCAAGACACACCTTCAATTTCGCGGCGGGATTCGCCTACAGCAGCTTTCCCTCGGGTCACATGATGCTGGCGGGAGCCTTCGCCGGAGTTTTCATGAGATCCTACCGCGCCAGCATCCGGCCGCTTGCCGTTCTGCTGCTGCTCGCGGCGGCTCTGTTGGTGGTTGGCGACTGGCACTTCATCAGCGACGTGATCGCGGGGACGTTCCTCGGTGTGTCGGCCGGGCTTCTGGCCGCCGAAGGCTGGACCGTTCACGTGATCGGTCCGAAATACGGGTAGCTCGACCATGCGCACTTCCGGCCTGACTTCGAAGCTCATCGCGGGCGCGGCCCTGCTTGCACTCAGCGCGCTGGCGGCAGCGCAGCAGGCGTCCAGGCCGAGTCCGCAAGACACGGAAGTGTGGGCGCCGGTGCCGCCGGTCGTGACGCCGGGTGCGACGACCGCCGCACCGCCGTCGGATGCCATCGTCCTCTTCGACGGCAAGAACCTGAACGAGTGGGTTTCCGCGCAGGACCATACCCCGGCACGCTGGTTCGTGAGGGGCGGCGACATGGTCGTGAACAAGGCGCCCGGCGTGGGCAACATCGAGACCCGGCGCCGGTTCAGAGACTATCAGCTCCACATCGAGTGGCGGATTCCCGCGGACATCACCGGCCGCGGCCAGCTCCGCGGCAACAGCGGCGTGTTCCTGGCGTCGACCGGCCCCGGCGATGCCGGTTACGAGCTGCAGGTGCTGGATTCCTACCGGAACAGTACCTATGTGAATGGCATGGCCGGAAGCCTGTACAAGCAAAGCATCCCGCTGGTGAACGCGGCGCGGCCACCCGGCGCGTGGCAATCGTATGACGTCATCTGGACGGCGCCGCGATTCAACACGGACGGCAGCTTGAAGAGTCCCGCGTATGCAACGGTCTTCTGGAACGGCGTACTGGTGGACGACCACTTCGAGTTGAAGGGCCAGACTCTCTACATCGGCAAGCCTTTCTACGAGGCCTACGACGAGGCGCCCATCAAGCTGCAGGCGCACGGCGATCCCAGCAAGCCGATCAGCTTCAGGAACATCTGGGTGCGCGAGCTGCCGTAGGCTCGGGGCTCAGGCGATCCGCGCTGCGGGCGCTGGGCTGCGCAACCCGGTAAGAAGAGTCATGAGTCAAGTCGCCACCTTTCAATGGGCGTCCGCCGAGGGGGCGGGCGTCTGGGTCACCTTTTTCAACATCGGGACGAGGAAGGTGGCCACGAGACAGATGATTCCCACCGTGCGAAAGGCGTCCGCGTACGCCATGGTCGAAGCTTCCCGATAGGCGAGGTTCCACAGCAATTTGAGGCTCGCGGCATGGGCTGCCTGCGCCGAACCGAGGACAGGGGCGAGCTGAGAGATGGAGCCGGACATGAAACTGCGCAGCGCCCCATTAGCCGGGGTGAGTGTGCTCGCGATGTCGAGGAAGTGGGAGTTCGTCCGATCGTTCAACACCGCGCCGCAGATCGCGATCCCGACCGCCCCGCCGAGGTTGCGCATCATGTTGAAGAGCCCGCTGGCGTACTTGAGCCGCTGCGGCGGCAACGCACCGAGTCCGAGGAGGACGGCGGGAGCTACTGCAAAGACCTGGGGGAATCCGCGCAGCAGTTGCGGCAGCAGCAACTGATCGGCGCCCCAATCATGGGTGATGAAGCTGAAGCTCCACATCGAGACGGCGAAACAGGCGAGGCCGAACATCATCAGCCATCGCAAGTCGATCCTCTTGCCGAGAGTGACATAGCAGGGCACGCCGATGAGCGAGGCCACACCGGTCGAGAAGATGGCCATCCCGGTCTGGGAGGCGCTGAAGTCGCGCACGTAGCCCAGAAAAAGCGGCGTCAGGAAGATGGGGGCGAAGATCCCGATTCCCGTCACGAAGGAGAGCCCGCACCCGAGGAAGAAGTTGCGGTTGCGTAGCGCCCGCAGGTCGATCACCGGATTGTGGAACAGCAAGCTGCGCGTCACGAAAAGCACGCCCGCGATCGCGGCGACCGCCGTGAAGGTGCGGATCGTCTTGTCGCTCATCCAGTTCCATCGCGCCCCCTCCTCGAGCACGTACTCGAGCGAGCCGAGGAAGAGCGCCATCAGGACGATGCCGAGATAGTCTGCCCCCTTGAGCAGCTTCAGGTCCGCTGCATCGATGTCGACCAGAAGGGCCACGCCCACCGTGACCAACACTCCCGGAACCAGGTTGACGTAGAAGAGCCAGCGCCAGGTCAGGGTGTCGGTGATCCAGCCGCCGATGATCGGACCCAGGGTCGGGGCGATCGATGCGATGGTGCCGATGACGGCGGCGGAGTAGATGCGCCGCTTGCCTTGAAAATAGTGGAACGAGGAGGTGAATACCGTGGGGATCATGGATGCCCCGAGCATCCCCTGCAGGGCGCGGAAGGCGATCATGCTCCCGATGCTCGTCGCCAGACCGCAGAGCATGCTTGCGATCGTGAAGCCTAGCGCCGAGCCGACGAACAGCCAGCGTGTCGAGAAGACGCGGGTCAGCCAGCCGGAGAGCGGAATTACGGTGATCTCGGCAATGAGATACGCGGTCTGTACCCAGCCGATCTCATCCTGTGCCGCCGACAGTCCGCCGCCGATCTGCTGCATGGAGGAGGCGACGATCTGGATGTCGAGCAGGGCGATGAACATACCGAAAGTCATCACCGCGAATGCGAAGATGTCCCTGAAGCCCCGGTGTTCGGCCTTGCCGCTCATGGACCGCTGTCGGCAGGATCGCGTGTGTCCACGGACGCGGTAGTTGACAGACCCGGCCGGAGCAGGCCGAGCGTGCCGCCGGCGCCGTCGAGCACGATCCGAACCGGTACGCGCTGTACGATCTTCGTGAAATTCCCGGTAGCGTTCTGCGGCGGAATGATGCTGAAGACCGCGCCGGTTGCGGGCGCGAGGCTGATGACGTGTCCGTGAAATACGTGCCCCGGATCGACGTCAGCGACGATCGTGGCCGGCTGCCCGGATCGCATGCGTCCGATCTGGTCTTCCTTGAAGTTCGCGTCCACCCACAGGCCATGCGCCGGCGCGATGGACAGGAGCTGTGTACCTGCCGTGACATACGCGCCGATCTGGGCTGAGCGATCCCCGACATAACCGTCGATTGGCGAACGGATCTCGGTGTAGCCCAGATTGAGACTCGCGGTCCGCAGCTGCGCGCTCGCCTGGCCCAATGAAGCCTGGGCCTGCCGCAGCGCGGCGCCGAGCACGCCCACCTGCTGTTGCGAGGCGCGGACGCGCGCCTCTGCCGCGAGTGTCTTCGCCTGCGCGGCCTGATAAGCCGTTGCCGAATGCTGCGCGTCTCGCACCGAGCCTGCCCCGGCCTGTGCCAGCGCACGATCGCGTGCCGCATCTTCTGCGTCGAAGCGCATTTGATCGCGGCTCGCGGCAAGGTCCGCCTGCGCTTGCGCGATGAAGCTCCGCTGCAGCGCGATCTTCGCCTGGAGGTCCGCAACCGAGGCTTGTGCCTGTGCGACCGTCGCCACGGCCCGCTCGCGAGCGGCTTTGAAGTCCGCCGGCTCAATGCGGATCAGGAGCTGTCCTGCCCGCACATACTGATTGTCCGTAACCGCGATCTCACTGATGAAACCGCTGATGTGCGGCGCGATCTCGGTGACGTTGCCGCCAACATAGGCATCGTCCGTGCTCTCGATGAAGCGACCGACTGTCCACCAGCGAGCGCCAAAGGCGATCGCGGCCGCGATCAGGACGATCGCCGCGCCGAGCAGCCCCACCTGCTTGAGGGAGAACCGGCGGCGTACCGGAGTCGCCGCATCTCCGAGCTCGCCTACAACCGTGTCTCGAGAGACGCTCATGGCCACCGCCTGGTAGTGCATATACACATGAAAAGAGGATTGCAGTCCGATATCACGCGCTTTGCATCCGGCTCAGCTCGACCGCGACTTCGCCTTGGGCGATTTGGCCGGAGCGCCCTCGGACGCAACAGCGGTGCGTTCGTCGGCCGCTCTGTCTACGCGGCGAAGGCGGCCGTTGGCCGCCGGCCCGGCCGCGAGTGCAAAATCCGGGCTCATCAGCGGCCGGCCCGTGGCGCGGTCGACCACGATCGGATCGGCGCGCGCCCCGGTCTTCGCGTCCACGATCAGCAGGCTCGGTCCCTCGGGAGCGAAATGCTTGTTGCCCCACGAGATCAGCATCCATAGAACAGGGCGGAAGTCGCGTGCAGACTCGGTCGGGAGGTACTCGTAGCGGGGCGGTCGCGCGCTGTAGCGGCGCCGCTCGAGCAGTCCGGATTCCACGAGGGAATTGAGACGACGCGTGAGCATGTTCGGCGCGATGGCCAGGCTCTTCTGGAATTCGTCGAATCGCCGCGCGCCGCGCAGCGCGTCGCGCAGGATCAGCATGCTCCACCACTCGCCGACGCGCTCGAGGCTGCGGGCGATGGGGCACTGCATGTCGGCGAAGCTCTTGTGCTGCATACCGTGACTTGCATGATGCAAGCATCAAGGCGTCAAGGTATCACTTGCATTATGAAAGTCAATGCGGAGGCGTCAGGTGCCTAGCCCCGATCGGCACCAAGCAGCATGAGCCAAGGCCGGTTTTTGTCAGGAATTTTTTATACGTATATACGTATAATATACGTATCACCATTGGACCAACGCGGAACCCATCAAACGCGGGACCCATCATGAGAGGCAAGCTGAAGCAGTTCCGGGTCAATGCCGGTATCACCCTTCGTGACGGTGGCAAGCCGGCACCGCCGTTCGCAACCTGCCTCGGATCGCCGTCTGGACGGAGGCCGGAACCTCTCCGGCCTCCGGTCCGATCATCACTGCGCGGTGTAGGCGCCGTCGACCGCGATGCTCTGCCCCGTCAGACTGCGTGCCTTGTCGCTGGCAAGGAAAACGATGGTCTGGGCGATCTCGTCGGCCGTGCTCGCGCGGCCGCTCGGGATCGTTCCGACGAAACGTGCTTTCGCCTCGTCGCTCCGCCCCACGAACCGGTCGAGCATCTGGGTCTCCGTCGGGCCTGGCGCCACGGCGTTGACCCGTACGCCTGCACGCGCTCCCTCGAGCGCAGCACTCTTGGTGAGTCCTTCGACAGCATGCTTGCTGGCCGCATAGATCGCGGCTCCCGCGAAGCCGACCTGGCCGGCGACCGACGACAGGTTGATGATGGAGCCCGAGCCCTGGGGCAGCATGACGCGCATCTCGTGCTTGAGAGACAGCAGTGTCCCCAGTACGTTGACGCCGAAGGTGGATTCGTAGTTGGCGGCCGACTGTTCGACGAGCGGGCCGAGCTCGCCCTCGGTGCCCGCGTTGTTGACTGCGACATCGAGCCTGCCGAACCGCTCCACCGTGCGATCGATCAGACTGCGAACCTCGCCTTCAGTGCGAACGTCCGCGCGGACGAATTCGGCTTCCGCGCCGAGCGCGCGCAGCTCGGCGGCGAGGGCCTGCCCTTTGTCCTCATGACGCCCGCTGACGACGATGCGGTTTCCATCCTGGGCGAAGGCGAGGGCGGTGGCGCGCCCGATACCGGTGAGGGCGCCAGTGACGAGAACTACGGGCTTGCTCATGGCAGTGCTCCTGGTGGGATGAAGCTTGGAACGTGGGCGGTACTGTGACTGATTCCTGTAGGTTGAAAAATAGGCCGTATGGAATATGATTAAGTCCTAATCGGCATATAAGAAGGCAGGCGTGAACAAGCTGCAGGCAATGAAAAGCTTCGTGCGCGTGGTCGAGGCCGGTAGTTTCTCGGCCGTTGCCGAGGAGTCGGATGCGACGCAGAGCGCCATCAGCAAGCAGATTGCGGCGCTCGAGCGTGAGCTCGGGGCCAAGCTGTTGACTCGCAGCACGCGGTCGCTGGCCCTGACGGAGGAGGGCGCCCGCTACTTCGAGCGGGCGCGCCGGCTCGTGGCGGAGGTCGCGGAAGCAGAAAGCGCCGTACGCGCGGGTGAGCAGGAGCTGACCGGCTGGTTGCGCGTCGCGGCATCCGTGGGCTTCGGTCGGCTGAAGCTCATGCCGCTGGTGCAGTCCTTCCTCGAGCAGCACCGCGGGGTGAGGATCGACCTCCGCCTGAACGATGGGTTCGTCGATCTCGTGGAGCAGGGTATGGACGTCGCGGTGCGCCTCGGCGAGTTGCAGGACAGTGGACTGGTTGCGCGCCGTGTCGGGACGTCAAGCAGGTGGCTCGTCGCCCATCGCAACTATCTGCGCCGCCTGCCGAAGGGGAGCAGGGCGCCCAGAAAGCCCGACGATCTCGCTCGTCACAACTGCATCGTCTATACGGAGCTACCGTGGCGCAACGCCTGGACCCTGACAGCCGGTCCCGGGGCGCCGGAGCCTGTAGGAAGCACCCGTGTCGTTCGCGTGCGAGGCAACCTGCAGACGAACAGCAGCGAGGTGATCAGGGCGGCGGTTCTCGCCGGCATGGGTATCGGCTTTGCGCCGACGTGGTTGTTCGAGACGGAGCTCGCGAGCGGCGACGTGCAGCAGCTCCTGCCGGACTGGGAGGCCGCGGCCATACCCATTCACCTGGTGAGTCCCCGCGAGCGCGGGCAATCGGCGAAGGTCAAAGCCTTTGCCGAACACGTTGCCAAGACGATGCGGCCGCCAACCTCAGGCGATCGCGCGGACAACCCCGCCGTCGACACGTAACGCCGATCCGGTCGTTGCCGCTGCCTGTTCGCTGCACACGTAGGCGATCATCGCGGCGACCTCGGCGGTCGTGGCGAAGCGCCGGATGACCGAGGAGGGGCGTACCGTCTGGAAGAATTCGTGCTCGATGGTCGCGGTCTCCTTACCCGTCGATCGTGCCATCTGCGCAACGAACTGGCCGACGCCTTCGGAGGCGGTGGGTCCCGGAAGAACACTGTTGACGGTGACATTCGTGCCAGCGAGCGTTTCCGCCAGCCCGCGTGCCACCGCGAGCTGCGCCGTCTTCGTGACCCCGTAGTGGATCATCTCCGCGGGTATCTGCAACCCGGACTCGCTCGAGACGAAGACGATTCGTCCCCAATTGCGGGAGCGCATTCCCCGGACGTAGTGCCGCGCGAACCGTACGCCGCTCAAAACGTTGGCCTCGAAGAAGCGCAGCCAGTCGGCATCCGGGATCTCCTCGAAGGGCTTCGGCTCGAAGATGCCCATGTTGTTCACGAGCACGTCGACTTCGGGGAAGGCGCGGATCACGCTGTCACAACCGGCGGCCGTGGCCACGTCGGCAGCAACACCCTTGATGTCGGAGCGCGGGACGGATTTCCGCAGCTGAGTGACGGCGGCATCGACACGTGCGGCGGTGCGGCCGTTGATGATGACCCGCGCTCCCTCGCGAGCCAGAGCTTCGGCGGTGGCGAGACCGATTCCAGCGGTGGAACCGGTGACGAGTGCAAGTTTCGAAGTGAGTCCGAGATCCACGAGCGTCTACCTCTGGGTGGTACCTCGCATCACCATAGCCGAGAGGCGAGGCGCCGGGAATCCGCAATAAGGGAGAGGTAGCCACGCATTTTGTATATGCATGCCGGTATTACGGGCGCAGAATCCGAGCCAGAATAGGCCGACACCCGACGGGCCCGCCATATGAATCTGCACCATCTCGCGATCTTTCACGCCATCGCCGAGACCGGCAGCATCTCCGCCAGTGCCGAGCGCATGCACATCTCGCAGCCGGCGATCTCCCGCCAGTTGAAGGAGTTCGAGCGGCGCATGGGCGTGGTGTTGTTCGAGCGCCTGCCCCGGGGCATGCGGCTCACGCAGCCGGGTGAGGTGCTGCACAATTATGCCAAGCGGCTGTTCGAGATCGCACGCACGGCCGAAGCCGCGGTGCGGGAACTGTCCGATGCGCGCCAGGGCCACGTGTCGATCGGCGCCAGCAACACCGTCGGAACCTACATCCTGCCGAGTCTGTTGGCCCGCTTTCGCCGCAGTCACCCCTCCGTCGGAATATCGATGTTCGTCGGCAACACCGAGCAGGTGTCGCAGGGCGTGCACGACCTGCGTTTCATGCTGGGCTTCATCGAGGGGCCGCTGCACGTGCCGGATCTGCGCGTGGATCGGTTCATCGAGGACGAGATCGTGCCCGTGGCGTCAAGGGATCATCCGTTGAGCGGCAAGAAGCGGCTGCTCGCGGCCGATTTCTCCGGCCAGGCGCTGCTCATGCGCGAGCCCGGCTCCGGCACGCGGGAGTTGGTTGAAACGCGCCTGCAGCGCCACGGCGTGCGCCCGGGGTACATCGTGGAGTTCGGCAGCACCGAGGCGATCAAGCAGGCTGCGGTCCATGGCGGCGGCATCGCCTGGCTGCCGCGCGTGTGCATGCCGAGGGAGCTGGCAGCCGGGGAGCTGGTGAGCTTGCCCGTGAAGCCGCTCACCATCCGCCGGCCGCTGAGTCTCATTCGCCGCTCCGACGGCTATACCGCGCCGGCTACCGCAGCGTTCCTGGGGGTCCTCGATATTCAGCGGCGCCTCGCCGCTGAGTGAGCGGCCTCGCTTCACCCGGGCTACGTGGTCGGGCCATGGGCCCCGCGGATGTGGGCTTTGGGCTTGGTCCCGCGCGACGAACCCGCAGACTTCTGCTCCAGTCGATCGAGAATGCCGCACTTCTTTGCCTCGCCGACGGGCTGGCATTGGCGGCGCAGAGCCTGCAACTGGGTTTGTAGCTGCTCCAGCTCCGCGATGCGCTCGCCGATGTGCGCCATGTGCTCATCGATGAGGGCGTGCGCCGCGCCGCACTCCGATTGCGGCACGTCACGGAATCGCAGCAGCTGCTTGATCTCGTCCAGGGTCATGTCGAGCGCGCGGCAGTTTCTGATGAATACCAGCCGCTCGAGGTGCGCGGCGCCATAGAGCCGATAGTTGCCGGCGGTACGAGTGGCCGGGGGGAGCAGGCCCTGGCGCTCGTAATAGCGGATCGTCTCCGGCGGACACTCCGTGTCGCGCGCCAGGGCGCCAATGGTGATCGGGCGATTCATGGGGCTTGACCCTGAAGTCGTTACAGGGTTTCAAGTATACACTCCGAATCAGGGGTTGCGAGTTCATGCCGCACTCGAGCGAGCATCACGGCGATCACCATCACGCGGGCCACTCTGCGCATCCGGCGCACTGGCACGGGCATGGCCACGGCGCGCATGGCCACATGCATGATGTCGGCGAGCATCGGCTGCTCATTGCGCTGCTCATTCTCGGAAGCTTCACGGTCGTCGAGGCCGTCGGCGGGTACCTCGCGAACTCGATCGCTCTCCTTGCCGAGGCCGCGCACATGCTCGCGGATTCGGCGTCGCTGGCCTTGGCCGTCGTTGCCATCCGTTGGGGCCGCCGGCCGCCCGATGATCGGCGCACCTACGGCCACCGCCGCTACCAGCCGCTCGCGGCATTCATCAATGGGCAGGCGCTGTTGCTGCTGACGATCTGGGTCGTATACGAGGCGATCCGGCGCCTCATGTACCTGCCACAGGTCAATGGTCGGTGGATGCTCGGAGTCGCCGTCATCGGAGGGGCCGCCAACCTCGCGGCCCTTTGGGCGCTTTCCGGCGCTCGTTCGCTCAACGAGCGCGGCGCGCGGGTGCATGTGCTGAGCGACCTGCTGGGCTCGGCAGCGGCCACCGTCGCAGCGCTGCTGATCCTGCGCGAGGGGTGGACAGTGGTTGATCCTTTGCTGTCCCTGCTGGTGTCCGCGCTCATCCTCCGTTCCGGTTGGGCACTCACCCGCGAGTCGGCCGATGTGCTCTTGCAGAGTGTCCCACCCGGGTTCGATGTCAAACACATCGAGGCGGAACTGATCGGTCACGTTCCCGGACTCGTCGAGGTCCACCACATACACGTCTGGTCGATGACCGGCGAGCGTCCCACGATCACGCTGCATGCGTGCGTGGCCCCCGGCGTCCAGGGCTGGGGGGTACCGAAGTTGATCCACGAGCGGCTGCGGGAGCGGTTGCGCGTCGAGCATACGACCGTGCAGATCGAAGAGCTGGATTCCTGCGATACGCCGACATGCGGCTCCGCCCTCTGAGGCGCGCGCGGCTCGCTGGGAGCGCGCTCAGCTTTCCGGCCCGATGCGGATGCTGCCACCTGAGGTGTGGAGATAGATCGCCGGGCCGCCGCCGCCGATCGTGCCGTGCAGATGATTACCGCTCACGGCTCCCGTGGTCGTGAAAGGAAGATTGGAAGTTACCTCGCCCCCACTCGTTCCCGCATCGATCGACGCATGCGTGCCCTGCGGGAGCAGCAGCGTGATGCTGCCGCCGCAGGTGTCAAGGTTGATGCCATGGTTCGTGTGCAGCTCTGCTCGTATGCTGCCTCCAGAGGTATGGGCAGCGACCTTGCCGTCGTCGTCCACGATCCGGATACCGCCGCCCGAAGTGTTGACGTCGAGATCGCCGGTCGAATCGCTGGCATCTATGCTTCCGCCCGAAGTGCTCAAACTGGCCGAGCCTCGGACCCGCTCCGCGCTGATGCCGCCTCCGGAGGTATGCACGTTGACCGTGCCCACCCTCAGCGGTGAATCGAGACCCGATACGGTAATTCTGCGAGCCTGGCCCGAGGCCCCGGCATGTCCTTTAGAACCCCGAAGTCGCCGAATGGTTGCAATGCCGCGGTGGCCGCCGGCGACCCAGCTTCCGGCCGCTGCAATGCCCTCGGCTATAATCATTCGCCTTGCCGCGGCCGGCCGGAGCTGTGATCCATGGTGAGACCCTTGCTCATTGCACTGCTGCAACTCACCGTGGCGAGTGCCTGCGCGCTGCCCTGCGCCGCCGCGACCACTGGCACCCGCGAGGTCGCCCGGTGGGAGGCTGAGGCGCGCAACGTCACCATATACCGTGACAACTGGGGCATCGCCCACGTATACGGCAAGACGGACGCCGACGCGGTGTTTGGTATGGAGTACGCGCAGGCCGAGGACGACTTCAACAGAGTCGAATCCAACTATATAGATGCGCTCGGTTGGCATTCGCAGGCGGACGGTGAGTCATCGATCTACCTCGATCTGCGCAGTCAGCTGTTCGTCGATCCGCGCGTGCTCCAAACGGAGTACACGCACAGCCCGGCATGGCTCAAAAAGCTCATGAACGCCTTCGCCGACGGCCTCGACTACTATCTCTACACGCACCCCGAGGTGAGGCCGCGAGTCATCACGCATTTCGAGCCCTGGATGGCGCTCGCCTTTACCGAAGGCAGCATCGGCGGCGACATCGAGACAGGAGTGGACGTGCCGCGGCTGGCGGCATTCTATGGCGGGCAGCCGGTCCCCGCCGCGCCGGCCGCCGGCGCCGCGCTGCCGCCGCCCGAGTCTCAGGGCTCGAACGGTATCGCCATTTCCCCGTCGATCGCCCTGGATCACCACGCGTTGCTTTGGATCAACCCGCACACCTCGTTCTATTTCCGTTCCGAGCTGCAGATGGTGAGCGGGCAGGGACTCGACGCCTATGGCGCCGCCACCTGGGGCCAGTTCTTCGTCTATCAGGGGTTCAACGCGACGGCCGGCTGGATGCACACCTCGAGCGGCGTCCGGAATATCTCCTGGTTCCTCGAGACGGTCACCCGGAGCGGCGGCCGCTACTACTACCGTTATGGAGACCGGGAGCTACCCGTCACGACGCGCCGCATCGTCGTGCGCTACAAGACACAGAGTGGCATGGCCGCAAGGGCGTTCACCGCCTATTACACCCGGCACGGGCCGGTCATCGCCCGGATCGGCAACAGGTGGGAGACAGTCAACCTGATGCAGCGCCCGGTGCTCGCGCTCATCCAGGATTTCAGCCGCACCAAGGCCAGGGACTATGCGCAGTTCCGCAAAACCATGCAGCTGCATACCAATTCATCGAACAACACCATCTTCGCGGACAGCGAGGGCAACATCGCCTATTGGCACTCGGACTGGATCCCGCGACGCGACGATGCCTTCGACTGGGGCAAGCCGGTCGACGGCAGCGACCCGGCCACCGCGTTCCACGGTCTGCTGACCCTCGCCGAGACTCCGCACCTGCTCAATCCGCCGAACGGCTGGCTCTACAACTCCAACAACTGGCCGTGGTCGGCGGCCGGCCCATACAGCCCGAAGCGGCGGGATTTCCCGAAGTACGTGGAGGGAAGCTCGGAGGAGAGTCCGCGCGGCTATCACGCCCTGAGAGTGCTGACCGGCGGCAGGAACTGGACCATGGCGGCGCTGACGGCGGCGGCATTCGACAGCTACCTGCCCGCGTTCGCCACCATGATTCCGGTTCTGGTGAAGGCCTACGACGCTGCGCCGGAGTCGGATCCGCTCAGGGCGCGGGTGGCCGCGCAGATCGCGGTCCTGCGCGCTTGGGATTATCGCTGGGGCGTCAATTCCATCGCGACCTCTCTCGCCGTGTTCTGGGGCGAGAACATCTTCGCGCAGGTGCAGGCTCGAGCCGACGGTCTGGGGATTTCGCCCGAAGACTATGTGGTACGGCATGCGACGCATCAGGCGCTGCTGGCATCCCTGGCTGCCGCATCGGACCGTCTGGCGGCGAATTTCGGCGGCTGGGAGACCCCGTGGGGCCAGATCAACCGTTTCCAGCGCATCAACGACGACATCCGTCCGAGCTTCGACGACTCCAAGCCGAGTATTCCGGTGCCCTTTACTTCCTCGCACTGGGGCTCTCTGGCCGCTTTCGGCGCGCACGCCTACCCGAATACCAGGAAGTGGTACGGCGACATAGGCAACAGCTTCGTCGCGGTCGTGGAATTCGGCCCCAAGGTGCGCGCCTGGGCCATTACTGCCGGCGGCGAAAGCGGCAATCCTGCTTCACCGCACTTCGACGACGAGGCGACCGACTACGCGATGGGCGAGTTGCGCCCGGTGTACTACTACAAGTCGCAGCTCCAAGGCCACATCGAGCGGCAGTATCATCCGGGGCAGGCGCCTGCGTACGAGTAGAAGGAGCCCCGCATTTGAACACCGAGCTTCTGTTCCGGGACGACGCCTATCTCGAGAGCGCCGCGGCGCGCGTCGTCGCGGTGAGCGAGCGCGGCATCGAGCTCGATCGGACGATCTTCTATCCGCTCGGAGGCGGCCAGCCTGGCGATAGCGGCGTGCTGGTTCGTGAGAACGGTGAGCGGATTGCCATCGCGGATACCCGCAAGGGTGAGATGCCGGGCAGTGTCCTTCACGTGCCCGTTGCGGGCCCATCCCGTCCGGAGCCGGGAGAGGGCGTTCTGCTGCGGCTCGACTGGGCGCGCCGGTATTCGCTCATGCGTCTGCACACGGCGCTGCATCTGATGTCCTGTGTCGTCGTCGCTCCAGTATCCGGCGGCAACATTGCTCCCGACAAGGCGCGCCTCGACTTCGACATCGATATGAGCCTGCTCGATGCCGAGCGCATCACGCGGGAGACCAACGCCCTGATCGCATCGGGCGTCGCCACCGAGACCGTCTGGATCACGGATGAGGAGCTCGAGGCACAGCCGGAGCTCGTCAAGACCATGAGCGTGCAGCCGCCGCGCGGCGCCGGCCGTGTTCGGCTGCTCAAGATTCCGGGCATCGATCTGCAGCCGTGCGGAGGCACGCACGTGCGCAACATCGCGGAGATCGGCGGCATTCGCGTTACGCGCATACGCAACGAAGGCAAGCACAACAAGCGCGTGGAAATCGTGCTGGCGAGCTGACCCTAATGATCCGCCAGGCTCAGGCGGGCCGCTCCTGTCTGGTCTCGAGTAACGCGGACGTCCAAGTGCCGCCCTCGGAAAGTGACATGGCGTAGCGTCAGAGAGTGCCAGCCCCGTGGCAGGACGGGCGCGTACGCGTCGACCAGCCCGGACTGACGGATCCGTAGGCCGGTGAGGCCGTACATGAGACCCTGCAGGTAGGCGCCCGTGCCCGTGAGGAAGGGCCCAACCTCGTTGTCGGCAGTCTCGGTGCGAATATTGAAGGGGGGCTTGAGCGTGCCGCCGGTCACGTACAAATCGAGCCACGCCGCGGCGCTCTCGCCACGGCCAACCTCATCGGCGGCGGCCACCGCCGGCAACATCGCCATGCTGAAGCTGCCGGCCGATGCCGGCGGTTTCGGGTTGATGGCGTAGTCGAAATCGCCCTGTCGCAGCTGCGCGGACGGCCGCAGGTCGAGGGCGGGGAGGAAGAGTAGAGGTAGCGGACCGGCCCTGTGCTTGCCACGCACTACCACCGACGGATCGAACGGCAGGTGATGCGCGCCGTCCGGCGCGAGTGGAATGTACATCCGGCGGGCGATGCGATCCCAGCTCGGATCGGCGCGAGCACCGAGCACCGTGGCGGCGGTCGTGGCGATCCTGAGGGCCTGGGCCGCTTCCATGTTGGTATAGGTATCGTTCGGTATGTCCGAATCCGACTCGGAAACCGAGGTGACGTGCAGGATCTCATAACGCGCAGTGCGGGCATCGTAGGTCGCCCGGCTTGCCCAGAAGCGCGCGACGGCTCGGATCACCGGCCAGCCGCGCGTAGCCAGCCAGTTGCGGTCGAGGGTCGCGAGATAGTATTGCCACTGAGCGAAAGCCACCTCCGCATTGACGTGGATCTCGCTGTCCGAAAGTACAATAGCCGAGTGTGGCGTCGTATCGCGGCCATTTTGGGGGTCGGCCTCCCAGGGGTACATCGCCCCGGCGAATCCGTGCTGCCGCGCCCGTTGCTGGGCTTCCGGCAGCGTGCGCTGACGGTACGCGACCAGGGATTCCGCGCGGCGCGGATGCAGGAGGAGCAGGGCCGGGAACATCCAGGTGTCACTGTCCCAGAAGACGTGGCCCGCGTAGCAGGGGGTCAGGCCGCAGGGACCGGGCGCCCAAGCCGTGTCCGGCGTCGTGTTGACGATGAGATAATAGAGCGCCGAGTGCGCGACCTGCTGCGCCTTGGGGTCACCATCGATCACGATGTCAGGCTGCCACAGCGTGCGCCATGCGGCGCGATTTTCCAGCAGGAGACGAGCGAACCCGCGCTCACGCGCCTGGCGCGCCAGGGTCAGGTCCACTGCAGCCCCGCCACCCCAGCCCGCGCGCGACATCGCAACGTACTTCGTGAAGGCGTAGGTGCGGCCCCGCGCAACGCGCAGGGCGACCTCGAGGACCAGTTGATTTTTCCCTCGGCGCAAGGTCACTCTCGCTCCATGCGCTGGCGCCGGTAGATCGATGGCCGCAGCCATGGCCATCCCGAGGCCATTCGCGGCACGCCCGCTCAGGCTGAGCGTGCGCGAGCTGGCATCGCCCGAAGTCGCGCCGATCGCGATATAGCCGGGATACCAGATGGCGGCGCGATCCGCCGTGGCCGGCGGATGCGGCTGCAGCGACAGACCATCCTTTGACAGGGCCCGTTCCATCTCGGGCCCGCTCATCCGGGCCAGAGGAAATCTCGGCGTGTGCCGTGTCCAGAGCGTCAGTGGGAACGAGAGGCGCACCCAACCGTCGTAATCCGGCGTGATGCTGATGCGAGTCGCCGCGATGTGCGGCGAAGCCTGGCTGACGAGAGTAACGACCTCAACTCGCGTCTGCCGCCCGAAATCCACGTAGCGATAGCGCGTCGTCAGCGTCCCCTCATGCAGGTCGAGCACCTGTCGGTAGTCCGCGAAATCCGCCGCGGTCAGGGGCGAGCGGTTGAGCCAGGTATGCCCCGAGCCGGCGCCACCCGGATTGAAGTCGATGCCGGTCCATCCGGGCACGAGCGCGGGACGGGAAACATCCCCAGGGGTGTAATCCATGAGCGCGACCATGTAGGTCTGCGCCGGCTCCGTGCCGCGCGGCGCGGTCAACGTTGCGATGTATCCGTTGCCGAGGAGTCCGGGGAAGTAATCCGGCAGCCCCTGGAGCCCGACGCTCAGCTCGAAGCCCGCATCGTCACCGCCGCTCGCGAGAGCCGCGGTCGTCGGCAGCCACACGCTGAGCGCGGCGCACGTGAGGCTGGCGAGCCAGCGGAATCGGATTCGGCCGCGGGAGGGAGCCTCGGTCGACACCGCTATCGATCCACGAGCTTCTGCAGCTTGTCCGGGTAGCGCGCGCCCTCGATCGTCACCCGTGAGAGCGCGCCGTCGATCTCGCGCAGATCATCGGCGCTCAACTCCACCGCGGCCGCGCCGATGTTCTCCTCGAGCCGATGCCGCTTCGTCGTCCCGGGAATCGGCACGATCCAGGGCTCCTGCGCCAACACCCAGGCGAGCGCGATCTGTGCGCGCGTGAGGCCCTTGCGGTCCGCGATCTCGCCGATGGCCTGGACCAGAGTCTGGTTCGCCTTCCTCGCCTGCGGCGTGAACCGCGGCAGGTCGTTGCGGAAATCCGTGCTCTCGAACTTCGTGTTCTCGTCGATGGCGCCGGTGAGGAAGCCTCTGCCGAGCGGGCTGAACGGGACGAAGCCGATTCCGAGCTCCTCCAACGCCGGGAAGACTTCGTCCTCGGGCTCCCGCCACCAGAGTGAGTACTCGCTCTGCAGCGCGGCGACTGGCTGCACCGAGTGTGCCCGGCGGATGGTCTGTATGCCTGCCTCGGAGAGGCCGAAGTAGTTCACTTTGCCTTCGCGGATGAGATCCTTCAAGGCGCCGGCGACTTCCTCGATCGGTACCGCGGGGTCGACACGGTGCTGATAGAAAAGATCGATCCGGTCAGTCTTCAGGCGTCTGAGCGAGGCGTCGGCGGCCTGCCTGATGTGCTCGGGACGGCTGTTGAGACCCCGCTGCTGGCCGGTGGTCGGGTCGATGTCGAAGCCGAACTTGGTGGCGATCACCACGCGATCACGCACGGGCGCGAGGGCCTCGCCCACCAGTTCCTCGTTGGTGTAGGGACCGTACACCTCGGCCGTGTCGAACAGGGTTACGCCGCGCTCCACGGCCGCCCGAATCAGCGCGATGCCTTCCTGCTTCTCGACCGGCCGGCCCAACGCGTGGCTGAGGCCCATGCAACCCAGGCCGATGGCCGAGATCTGAAGGCCGCTCCGTCCGAGTCTGCGCTTTTGCATGGTATTCGTCTCCGTTACGTTTTCAGCTCGACCGACCAGCTTACCGATGCATCGGCGATGAGAGAAGAGCGAACACTGCAGTACTTGGTGACCGAGAGCTCGACGGCGCGCATCGCCTTCCCGATCGTCGTGCCAGGCGCGGTAATACCGAAGTGCAGAACGGCTGATGCCAGCCGGCGCGGGCTCGCGTCAACTCGATTCGCCTCCACGCGCACGTCGAGCGCGCGCACGGGCGTGCGTTGTTTTTCCAGAATGGTCACGACGTCCACCGAGGCACAGGTCGCGATCGCCGCGAGCAGCGCATCGAAAGGGCTGGGTGCGCTTTGCGCGTCTCCGTCGACACGAATCCTCGGTCCATCGGGCCGACCGGCCTCGAAGGCGAGGCCGCCGACCCATTGCACGTCGATCGGCACGTGCGCGCTGGTGCCCGAGGGTGGATTACTCATCGTGCGGCGGAAAGGCAGTGGCTTTTCCGCAATGGTACATCCGCCGCGATCGCTCAGCTACGAGCGCTTGGCCTGCAGTGCCTTGAATCGGCCGGTTGCCGACAGGTGCTCGCCGAGAGCCTGCGCGGTCCACAAGGTGTTGCGGCGGGCGACCAACGAGCTCTGCGACAGCTCTTCCAGAGTGCGGGGCGGAGCGAACAGAAATCCCTGCCCCGCGACGCAGCCCAGCGCGAGCAGAGCGTCGACCTGCGGCTCGAGCTCGATCCCTTCCGCCACGGTGTCGAGCCCCAGGGTCTCCCCCAGCATGATGACCGCGCGCGCAAGGTCCGGGCCGTCATCCGAGCTGGTGAGGCCGTTGACGAACGAGCGATCGATTTTCAGGATATCGATCGGGAAGCGGTGCAGGTAGGACAGGGACGAGTAGCCGGTGCCGAAGTCATCGATCGCGACCTTCAGCCCAAGTGCCTTGAGGCGATGAAAGCGCTCGAGGTTGACCTCCGTGTTGTACATCATGGTGCTTTCGGTCAGCTCGATGACGAGATTGCCGGGCTCGAATCCCGAGGCCTCGAGCGCCGCCAGCACATCGCGTACCAGCTCCCCGTGCTGGAGGTGACGCGCCGAGATGTTCACGGCGAGGCGCAACCCGGACGGGCCGGCGATCGCGCCTCGCCAGGCGCAGACGTCGCGGCACCCCTGCTGCAGCACCCAGCGGCCAAGGGCCGCGATCTGACCGCACTCCTCGAGGACGTGAATGAAGCTGGCGGGCATCAGCACGCCGGCCTCGGGATGGCGCCAGCGAACCAGCGCCTCGACACCGAGCAGCACCCGAGTGCCGAGGTCCACGATCGGCTGGTATTCCAGAAAGAACTCCTCTCTCGCGAGCGCGCGCCCGATGTCGGCCTCGAGCCGTAGGCGTTCGTGCAGCAGCGTCTGCATTCGCGGCTGAAAGGCGACGTGGCGGTTCTTGCCCGCGGCCTTGGCGTGATACATGGCCAGATCGGCGTTGCTGAGCAGCGCCTTGGCGGTGGTATCGTCGGCGGAGAACGCCACCCCGACGCTCGCCGTCACGCGAACCTCGCGACCATCGAGCAGGAAGGGGGCTCCGAGCGACTCGACGAGCGCATCGGCGACGCGCTGTACTTCCGCAGCCGACCCGACGCCTTCCAACAGCACCCCGAACTCATCGCCGCCGAGCCGCGCGACGGTGTCGGAGGATCGGGTCATCTGAATGATGCGCTGTGCCACTGCCTGCAGCAGCCGGTCGCCGGCGTCGTGTCCGAGCGAATCGTTGATGTTCTTGAAGTTGTCGACGTCGAGGAACATGACCGCCGCGCCGCGCTCGCCGCGCTGAGCGCGGGTGAGGGCGTGCTCCACGCGGTCGCGGAACAGGTTGCGGTTCGCGAGCAGCGTCAGCGGATCGTGGAAGGCGAGCTGGCGCAGCTTCTCCTCCAGCACCTTGCGTTCGCTGACGTCGCGGAAGTTGAGCGCCAGCCCGCGGACCGCCGGGTCGTTGCTGAGGTTGCTGCCCACACCCTCGATCACCCGGGCCGCGCGCCCCATCCGCAGCTCGACCGGGCCCACGACCCCGGAAGTCGTGCGCGCGATTTCCTCGAGAAAGCTCCGCAGCCGCTCGCCGTCTTCGCCGCCCCACAGCTCGGCAAGGCTCTTGCCGGTGATCTCCTCGGGCTTCAGGCCCAGGGTGCGCGTCGCGGCGGGCGAGGCGAAGCGCACCACCCCATCGGTGCCGATGATCATGATCACGTCGGAGGCGTTCGCGACCAGCGACTCGTAATGCTCCTCCGCCATGCGGAGCACCACCGCCTGACGGAACATCAGCAGCAGGGTGAGCGCGAACACAATGCCGATCATCCGAGTTGCCTGGCCGCCGAGGCCTCCGCGACTGAGATATATCAGCACCAGAAACGCTGCTGCCATCGCCGCGTACGGCATCGACCGCGCGAGCGCGCCCGAGGTGCGTGATGTCACGCGTGCGGGTTGTGTGACCGCTCGTACCTGCGCGCGCGCCGCAGCCGCCAGCGGCACGTAACAGGACAGGTACAGGACATCCTGAAGTCCTCCCGGCACGTAATAGCCGTTTACCTTGCCGAGAGACCAGATGATGTCGGCGAGAAACATGGTGGCGAAACCGCTGAGCAGCAATAGCGGAATACGCCACCCGCTGGCATTGCCCGAGCCGGTGAGAACCAGCACGCCGAGGAGCAGCAGAGAGAAGCTGTCGAGCGCCAGATACGCTTCGCTCAGTGCCTCCTTGAGGAGCCCGAGATTGGCATGGATGGCCGCCGGCTGGACGACCAGGTACCAGAACACCGCGCCGAAGCCGACGACGAAGATGGTGGCGTCCAGGGACAGCTGAATCCACGCTACGCGCACCGCGGCAGCGCGGATCAACCACAGCGCCGAGGCCGCCAGCGGCAGATAAAACGCACAGTAGAGGATGTCGGATGGGCCCGGGAAGGGATCGATCCCCATCAGCCAGGAGACGAAGCCGATGAAGTCGGCTATGAAATACAGCGTGAGTGCGATGGCGAGGGACCGCCATGCCGAGCGCAGCGGGCCGGGGGCCATGCGCCGCGCGGCGAGCGCCACGATGGAAATGCAGCCGAGCTGCGCCGGCAGCTTGGAGATCAGCCCGACGTAGAAAATAACCTTCGGTCCGCCGGCGCCGCTCACCATCCATGCCGCGCCGATGGCGACGTAGAGCGCAAAGGGGAGAAACAGGCGTTCGGCCCAGCTTGGCGCGACCGGCGGCCGAACCGAGGAGTGGGCGGGTACTGCTGCGGTGTCCATGTCTGCTGTCTGTGTGCGTGCCTCGGGCACAGGTGCAAACGTGGTTCCGACCATCGTGCCGGTTAGCGAGGCGAATCTACGGCAATACCGGCACGCCCGCGAGCGGGCTCTGCGTCGGCGTGACGCAGTTCTCGGCGTGCCGGTGCGGAGTGTGCGCTGGATTCACGGTAGAATACCCGGCAGATTGCGAATGACGCGGACCGATCATGTCGCGCTTGCGAACACTGGTGGCGCTCCTGGGAGAGCCGCGGCTGTACCTCCTGCCGCGCAGCACCGATGAGCCGGAAAATCGGCGTGCGCCCGATCCGCGGTTGCCTGCGCTCATCGGGCTGCTGGTCACGGTGCTCCTCGTGCTCGGCGGGGTGTTCCTCATCCACGTGCTGGGCCGCGCTTCGCGGCTACAGGACTGCGTGATGTCCGGCCGCACCAACTGCGCGCCGATCGATCCGGCGTCCGCGGACGGCCGCTAATGCCGCGGCGGCTCGGGGCTTATTGGATCTTCTGTTGTGAGCGCTCTTCGATGCCGTCAGGTTGAATCGCCTGTCGCCCGCTGCGATTCTCGTGAGCGGTGGCAATCCCGAGGCCGCCCGGCATGTTGCTACCGGCTTACTTACGCTTCCCGGTGACAGCTGCCGAACGCAGCGGCTCCTGTCGTGTAAAGTCCACGATGAAGTGATCGCCGTCGAATTCCACGACCTTGCCGATGAGATCCGGGCGTATGTGATAGGTGCGTGTTTTGGCGCCGTTTTTTTCCGGTGTCACCGATTTCACCACCATCCGCACGGGCAGCCGCCCGTCGCGTGCATGCATCAGATGCTCGCTGAGATTGCCTATTTCCTTCGACTCCGCTGCCACCGTCGACAGCCGGGTTTCGTAGCGCAAAACACCGCTGGCGGGGTGGCCGAAATGCCCCGGCAGGCAGCTGAGCACCATGGCCCCGTCGGCGGCCATGGCCGATAGACTGCCCAGCCTGCTACTCGGCTTGGCGCCGAACCGGCCGAAGGCATCTATCAGGGAGAGATTCATGCTCTAACATTGCGCCTTCCAGCCCGTGACCGCAAGGCAATTTCGAGCGATTGCGGGTCAACGGACCGCGAAAATTCGACACTGTGGTGCGAACTCCTGTATTCTCCCGCATGGCTCGTATCTTTTCGGCTTGACTGTCTGGGCCTCCAGCGCCGCCATGGCGCCCGTCGAGGCCTTGTCTGCCACCCTCGTAAAGCTTCGCGAACCAAGAGGCCGGATGTACCTGCCGCTTTCTGTGTTTCTATCGTGAGTACTCTGAAGTGACGAAACTATACGTTGGAAATCTCCCTTTCACCGCGACCGAAGAGGCCGTCCGTGCTCTTTTCTCCAAGCATGGCACGGTCGAGAAGGTCTCTCTGATCTCCGATCGCGACACCGGACGCCCGCGAGGCTTCGGGTTCGTGGAGATGTCGAATGCCGACGCCTCTCGCGCCATGCAGGCGCTGAACGGCGCCGATTTCGACGGCCGCTCCCTCAAAGTGAATGAGGCCCAGGATCGGGAACGGTCCGGCGGCGGCCACCGCGGCGGCGGCGGCCCGCGTCGCTACTAACGCCCTCCGATAATATCGCTGCCGTCCCCGGCCTCAGCGGCCGGGGACGGCAATCTTCGGGCGACCCGGGCGCCAGCTCAGCAGGACGAGCTGCGCCGCGGACGGGCCGAGGCTGCGAAGCCTCAGGGTTCGTTGGAGGCCCGGGGAGAGGAGAAGGGTATCCCGCGCGCGCATGATGCGTGATCGGGCCCGGATCGATTCGGTAACCGCGACCGATCCTGCGATGACAAACAGCGCGCCATGCAGGTTCGTGGTGGGGAGGACCTGCCCGATCGGATCGACGCGCATCATTCTGGGCGCGCGAACCACCGAGTCCGCTCGGGCGCCTGATCCTCTGCGGACGATCAGGCTGAGGTCGGTGCAGCGTCCTGCCGGGATCGCGCAATGCGTTTCCCAGTCACCCTCGAATCGAGCGCCACGTTTCGCCGCGTCGAGGACGCGGTGGCCATGTCCGCGGAATCTCAGCAGCAGGCGCTCTCCCCCCACCAGGACGATCGCCCGGCGATAGCCGGGGTAGGCGGAGAAATCGCCGTCCCTGTCGATGTCGGCCAGGCTCAATCGCCAGGCAAAATCCCCTCCCGTGGCGGGCTCTCGGGCGATCTCGAGAGTGAACCCGCGTCCATTTCGCCAGCGCATCCTGCGGTAGGTCTTGTATTTCCGGACCTCAGCCATCGTGGTGCCGAGAGTAGGAAATCGTCGTCATCGCCGCGCGTCCTTGACCGGCAGATCCTGCGGCGGCGGCAGTGAATGATGCTTCACCGCATAGATGGCCTGTTCTCCCAACACCATGCCCAACAGTCCGACCAGGGCGATCAGGGGAGGTGCCGGCGAGCGCACATGCAGCAGGCCGTAGGCCACTCCGACCGCGAGACCCATGAGCAGGGATACCAGATAAGCCGTCATTGCCGCTCCTTCTATTCCTGCGGCCGCAGCACGACACGGCCGGCGGCACCGGCCGCAACCTTGCGATAGGCCGCCTGCGCATCTGCCAGGCCGTATGTTGCCTCGATCGGCGCCGCACGGAGATCGCGCGCGATGAACATCGGCGTCAGCAGGTCCAGTACCGCCGCCGATTCGGTCAGGTCGCGCTTCAGCGTGTCCACGCCAAAGAGCTGGCTTTCGTTGTGGTAAAAGTCGGCAATGTCGAAGCTCACTTCGCGCTGGCCGGTGGCTGCAATCTCGATCAACCGGCCCCGCAGAGCCAGACTCGCGACGGCGCTGCGGAACATGACGCCACCGACCAGATCGAACACTACATCGGCGCCCCGGCCGGCGGTGGCCGCGCGAATCTCCGCCGGCAGGTCGTCGGCACCGATGATCAGCTTTTCCGCGATTGTATGGATCGGCGCGTCGGGGCGCGGTGGCTGGCGATCGAAGCCGATCACGCGAGCGCCGAGATGGCGCGCGATCTGGGCGGCGGCACTGCCGACACCACCGCCGGCGCCGATCAACAGCACCGTCTCCCCGGCCTTCACCGCCGCCGCTCGCAGACCGCTCCAGGCGGCCACGTAGTTGACGCCCACGGATCCCGCCTGATCGAAGTCGAGGGTCTGCGGTTTGCGGCGCAGGCTGGCGATCGGTACGGCGATCAGCTCGGCATGGGTGCCATCGCGTGTGAACCCCGTATCCCCACCGCTCCCCCATACGGCGGCGCCGATCCATTCGCTCGGACCTGCTTCAACCACCCCGGCATAGTCCCGGCCCGGGATGCGCGGCAAGCTGGTCTGCTTCATTGCGCCGGCGACGTTCTTGACGTCACTCGGGTTGATCGAAGCCGCGAGCACCCGCACCAGGGCCGTGGCCTCATCGCTCGTGGGGGCGGCGACGTCCGCCAGTTCCAGGACCGAGGGGTCGCCGAAGGTTTTGAATCGTAGCGCGCGCATGACCTGCTCCTCGTGAGGGATCTCGTTTGGGTGGCGGCAGAATGCACCCGCTGGCGAGGCCCCGAAAGCGGCGGTAGAGGATGCTATGCTTCCACTAATCGGAAGCATGGAGTCCTCGTGGCCGATCGCATTGCCGAGGTCGAGCTTTTCTGCACGATCGTAGAGGCCGGCGGAATTTCCGCCGGTGCTTTGGCATCCGGTTCCTCACCGCCCGCAGTCAGCCGCCGTCTGTCGGCGCTCGAGGCGCGGCTGGGTGTCCGCCTGGCCGATCGTAGTGCGAGACGTTTCCGCCTGACCGACGAGGGAGCGCTCTATTACGAGCATTGCCGGGCCATCCTTGCGCGCCTGCGCGACGCCGAGGCGGAGGTCTCCACGCGCGGCGCGGCGGCCCGGGGACTTCTGAAGGCAGGAGCACCCATGGAGTTGGGGCGGCGGCGCATCGCACCTTTGCTGGCGGAGTTTGCCGCGCAACACCCGGGGCTCGAGGTTCACCTGGTGCTCTCCGATGCCGGCCTCGAAGTCGGTCAGGACGGGATCGACGTCGCTTTGCGCATAGCGCGTCCCGACGATCCGGCGGTCATCGCCCGCAAAATCGCCGCGACGCGCCGCATTGTCTGCGGGGCGCCGTCTTATCTGGCGACCCGGGGCACTCCCGCGCGACCGGCTGATCTCGCGAGCCACGAATGCCTGCGGCTGGCCCGACGGCATCGGCTGCTCGATCGCTGGCGGTTCCGCACGCACAGCGGTGTCGAGGAGATCAGGGTGCGAGGGCAGCTCTCGAGCAGCAGCGGAGATGTGCTCCACGGTTGGGCGCTCGAAGGCCGAGGCCTGTCGCTGGAGGCGCTATGGGATGTGGCCGAAGATCTGCAGGCAGGACGCCTGGTCGAGTGCCTGGCCGAATACCACTGCGACGAGATCGAGCTGTTCGCCACGTTTCAGCCGGGCCATCCCATGCCGCCGCGGGTTCGGCTGTTCGTGGACTTCATGGCGGCCTGTCATCTGGATAGCCGTCAGCCGGTCACCGGAATCTGAATCGCATCCGCCAGCCGGTCGAAAAGCGCAGCCTCCAGGCGCACCACGTCCCGATCCGTCGCGGTTGGGCCGGTGAGCCTGATCTGAGCGCGGCCGCGGATGGGGCCCGGCCCGGGATCGCGTGCGGAGATCTGCCAGTCAGCGTCCAGCGATGCCTCTCCGTTGTTGGCGACGTCCAGCCGAGCGATGTGGATCATGACCCGATAGTCCGGCGCCTCGGCCAGCCATTGATCGGTGACGAGCGTATCCGGAGCACGCATGGCGAGTCGCGCAGTCACGAGGTCCGTCGCCAACAAAGAGAGACGACTGACCCAGCGACCCGTCGGGCTGCGTTCCACGACGTCGCCGTCTCTGAGCAGGATGTCCTCTGAGTCGGCATCATTCGGCAGGATGAGCCGGTCGACTTCGATCACTTTGGCTCGGGGAGGGAGTGGCCGGGAGACTTCGCCGACAGGGAGCTCACCGAGCGTATAGAGCCTGAGCGGTGGGGCCGCGCAGCCAGCGAACGACAGCGCGGCGAGAGCCATCCATGCGGACCGTCGCGCCATGACTCAAGGCCGCCGGCCGGTGACGAGAAGGCGTGGGTTCTGCTCGACGTCGGCAGCGAAGCCACGGAGCGATGCCGAGGCATCGGAGAGGTCGCGCAATGTCTCCTCCAGATTCATCCGCGCGGGGGACCGCGTATCCGTCAGGCTCCCGACGTTTCCCAGGGTGTCGCGGGCCTCGAGCACCGCCTCATTGGAGGAGACGAGGAGCGTGTGCAGATCGGCGCCGCGTGCATCGAGCTGGCTTTGGCCGGTGGCGGTGAGCCGGTCGATGCCGCTCAGCGTTGCATCGCTCCGCCGTTGCAGCTGGATCAGTGACACACGCGCAGCATCGAAGGCGCGGTCTGCCGTGTTGGAGCTTCGCGTGGCGCTGTCGAGCAGCGGCGGCAGGCTGCCATTCAGTGAGTCGGAGAGCCGTCGCATGCTCTGCAGCGCGAGGTTCGCGTTGGCCGCAAGCCGTTGCAGGGGCAACTCGGAGAGTTGCTCTGCAAGCGGTCCGTCCCCGAGACCCGCCGCCGGGACCTCGGGCAGGGTGGCGATATCCGGATGAAGCCGCGGCCTGTCGGAAGCGTCGAAATCGAGATCGACCTCGGTTTCACCGGAGATCAGACTCACGGGCAGCAGCCGGGCTTTCAGCCCGTCGCGAACCCATGCCGTGATCGAGGGCCTCCCCCGCGGCGCATCGCCCGAGAGCTCTATCATGTCGTCCTGGAGCTCGATCCGTACCGGGATGTACACGCGGTGAGTCGACGGATCGTAGTCGATTCTGATCGAAGTCACGTGCCCTACTGGAACACCACGGAAAGTGACGGGTGCTCCCACTGCGAGGCCGCTCACGGGTCCATCGAAGACGATCTCAGCGGACGTTTCATGCCGAAACGGATCGATCGCTCCAAAGGCGACGATGGTGAACACGGCAAGCGCGGCGCCGCAGAGTACGAAAAGACCCACGGCAGCAAGCCGGGTGCGTGTCATACGACCTCCCGTACGCGGGCGGTAGCCGTCTCCCCGACGCCACGGCAGTCAGGCTGGGAACGTAATCCTCCGCGCCGAAGGGCCGCAGCTGCGCGGCACCGATGTACGCCAGGACGGCGCCGATCAGAAAATTCACGACGCCGACCACGCCCAAGGCTCGCGGCCCGGCATCGAGCAGATAGGTCACGAAGTCGGCCGCCCGAACCCGCGCGCGTCCGAGCAATAGTCGCCCACCACCGACCGCCACGGCGGCCGCCAGCGTGACGTTCGCGCCGGCCTCGGCCAGGAAGTCGATTGCAGCGGCACCGAGCCGTGCGAGGAGGGGCGCCGCCCGTTGCCGTGCAGGGTCCGGCTGGGCGGGGCGGGAGGGAAGCAACCGCAGCAATTGCTTTGCGGACTGCGGCAGAGCGGTGTCATCGAGTGCCACCCCCGCCGCCGCGGCGGCGCGCTTCACGTCCCAGAGAAAGGCGACGAGAAGAGTGTCCCACGGACCGAGCTTGCTGACGTCGAACGAGAGTCGCTGCACCGCGGCTCGCACACAGAGCCGGTCGAGCTCGGGTATTCGGGCCTCGCCGCCGCGAGCGAGCCAGCTTCCCGAGAGGGCGAGCACGCCCTTACCGGCTCGGTGATGAAATTCCCAGGTGGCCATGGCACATGTCTACGCGGCCTAAGGATCGGTCGGCGGCGCGCATCCCCACGTCACCGCCGGACGTCCCGGGACGCTCCGTCAGAACTGATAACCGAGGCTCAACGTCGTCTCGGCGGTGTTCAGTCCCTGCCCGTCGTTGTTGATGAGCCTGCTGAGGTAGCGGTAGCGCGCATCGAAGTCGACGAAGAAATCGTTCGTCAGGTAGTACTTCGCGCCGAAGCCCACATTCGCCGTATATCCGTTGCTGCCCGTGAGCGCCACGGCAGTCGCTCCAGTGACGCCGTACAACGGATGGTTCAGGTCGGCCCAGGCGTAGCCGACGCCGGCTTCGGTGTATGGTATGAGCGTGTGGTCGTCCAGGGTGAACCCCGGCATGATGTTCCACAGAACATCCATGTCGAGCGTGGTGAGCCCAAGATTGCTGTCGCCGCCCAGCACGTGCCCGGCACGGCTGGGACTGTAACCCGCCGAGAGCTGCAGCCCCCACTGCTTCGTGAAGTCATACGTGTAGCGTCCGCCGAACAGGGCGTCGTCGTCGAGAAGCGGCGATCTGCCGCTGAGCGGCGTCTCGGTCAGCCGATCCCCGAACATCTCGCCGGCATAGACCTGTACGTCCTGGGACCCGGCCTGCGCCTGCGCATCCGCGGGCGCGCCGTGCAGCGCGGCCACGCCGAGCGTGACGAGACACAACATGGTGATTCGATCGTGCATCTTCCTGCTCCTGATCTGTCCTCGCGCTTTCCGAGTGGACGGCGCATGCCGGCGCGGCAAAAAAAACCGGCGGGACAGGCATCCCGCCGGCAAGCGTCCCAGCGTACAGGGGGTCTTTGACACGCTGGGTTGGGGGTGCGGTCGATCGTGTCTATGAACGAACGATCGTGAGAGCGGGGCGAGCTTTGCCGCGGCTCGCGGCGGGGATGCGATTCACCGGTATGGCCAGCAGATACCGATCACCGAGCCATTCGATGGCTTTGGCTCTCGCGGCGCTGTAGTCGACGACCCAGCTGCGGGCCTTGTCGCTGATGTCACTCTGTCGCATCGTCAGGTGCTCCTCTCTCGATCATCATCGGCCTCCCAGCCGCGAGGTGAGACATGGGGGCGAGCGCCGCCGGCAAAAGGCCGGGCTCCTCTCCCGTAGGAGAGAGGGCGCTCGCTGCCGTACGGAGCAGGTGCGCCGCCGTCATTGCGGCGCGCCCTGCTGAGCTTGCGGCAAAACCATACCGACCAGTTCCTGGCCATCCCTCCACGAGGCCAGATTGATCCGCTCGAGGAACTCTTCGAACGGCATCCACTTCCAGCCCTCCTGCGTGTCATCGACCACTCTCAACAGAACCATGTCGCCGCTCATTGGAGTCTCCCGGCGTTTCAGGCCTCGCCATGCAGCCGTCAGGTCTTCGCGATTGCGCATGGTTCTACCCTAGGCGCGCCGCTGCGGAGTGACAAGGCATCGGCGTTCCATGGTGCGTTTCACGGCAGGAAACCTGCGCGTCAACCGGCGAAAAGTTGCATCAACGGAACGAGTGTCGTGGCCGAAGGTCGTTTCGCCAAACATCCGGCGGAGGCGAGCTGCCGGCCTGGCCCGTCGGCAGTCGGCGCGGCTGCGCTCAGGCGTCGGGTCGCCGTCGTTGGAGTCGGGATCGCGGAGGCGGGTTCCGCTGACTGCGGCGCTAGGCGACGGCGGCGGGCACAGGCTCTTCCTCACGTGACACCGTCTCGAGGAAGAAATCGATGAAGGAGCGGAGCTTGAACGGAGTGTTCCTGCGGCTGACGTATACGACGTACAGGGTGCCCTGCGAGAACGGGTGGTCCCTGAGGACCGGAACGAGTTGGTGCCGGAAGAGCGGGTCCTCGAAAAAAATGCGCGGCAGCGCGGCGAGGCCGATGCCGGCGGCGACCGCATGCGCCACGCCGGCCATCGAGCGGTAGCGCGCCACGATCCGCGCCGGCACCTCGACCTTGCCGTTCGGTCCGCGCAACACCCAGGAGTCCTGCGATCCCACTGCGATGCAATCCTG
>Ga0335073_10000504_pt1 | contig 49982 bp, 46 predicted proteins | sample Lox_Sample_22_FD_207093 | JGI IMG/M metagenome (GOLD analysis project Ga0335073, IMG submission 207093) | Soil microbial communities from Loxahatchee National Wildlife Refuge, Florida, United States - Lox_Sample_2.2 | ecosystem: Environmental > Terrestrial > Soil > Wetlands | place: USA... | reverse complement strand
CGCTGAGGCTGGTGTCGGACTGTGTGAGCATTTGCGTGGGCTGAAAACCCTCGGCCTTGCTCACGAGGATACTTTTCACGTGGGAAGCAATAGTCGCGGGAGGCGACTGGCGATCGATGTAGTCGTCGCAGCCGGCTTGAAAAGCTTCCATGAGCGCGCGCTGGCTACCGTCGCCGAGAGCAATAATTTGCAGAGCCGCGTTCCTCGGATCGGCGTGAATGATCTGCGCAATCTCCAGAGCGCCCATTTCGCGCATGTTGGTCGAGCAAAGAATGGCCGTGGGAGCGTCGTACTCGATCGTCGTGAGCGCGTAGGCGGCTTGCGTGCTGGAGACGACCTCGAAGCCTTCGCGCTTCAGCGCGTCGCCCAGGCGCTTGGCAAAGTAGACATTGCTGTCGATCAGCAGAATCTTGGGGGCGCGACCAGCGGGCATCAAGGCCTAGCCTCCAGCGAGCTTGCGGGAGTGCGGTCGCGCGGAGCCGGCCGTTCGCCGGGCGTCAGCGCACCGAGATTCAGGGCTTCAATCACTTCGCCGTTGTGCGAGATCCAGCCGGCAACGTGCGGAGCATCGCTTTCCGAGGCCGGCGTCATTTCCGCGATGATGAGTTCGCAATCGCCGGTGACCGGCAGAGCTACCCATTCATTCCGGTCTGCGTAATGGCGCACGGCAATGAGGTAGAAACGGCGCGAAGCCAGGCTGCGCCCGAGAAGGGATTCGGCCACGTCGCACACCGGAATGATGCGGCCGCGGCGGAGAACCACTCCTTCAAGTTTCGGCGTGCGATTCGGAAAGCGGAAAATGCGGCTCGGCGCGACCAGTTCTGCCACTTCAGTAGCGGCGATCGCGAAGCGCCGCTCGCCGAGGCGCAAGAGAACAAAAGACTGCGGCGCGAACTCGGTGGCCAAATTCATTGCGCCAGCTCCGGGGAATCGGACGAGGCCGCTGCAGAGGCAGTTTGTGCCGAGAACGCAGCATCCAGCAGCGAGAATTCTTCCTCACTTAAAAAACCTTCTGCGTCCACCACGGGCAGCACCGTTTGCTCCAGGGCCGTCAGCCCCCGATACCAGCGGCGCTCTTCGTGGCAGTAGGCGAGCGGCAGCGCCTGCAGGCGAGTCATCGTGGCCATACGCTCCATCGCGTCCACGAGCAACGCCGTGCGGGTTTTGCGCAGGACAAAGACCAGGCCCGCGGAAGAAACGGGCAAACCGAAGTGCACGGCGGTGTTCACGACGTAGAGAGATTTGTCGCCGCGATGCAACACTTGGCGAACCTTGCGAATCGCCGGTTGGTTGATGTTCGAAGAAACGCCGGCCAGGCTGTCCACACTGCGAACTTCTTGCACCGAGGCGGAAGAAATCGCGAAAAGCTGGCCGGAGACGCGAAACAGAATGATCTGCTCGGTGCGGGCGGCCGGGGGCTTAGCAGGCTGGGAAGCCGCGCGCATCAGCGCACTCCTACGGGTGTCGTACGGCAGAGGCCGATGACGCGCTTTTCGATAGCCGCGTAAATATCGTCGATACCGAGAACTTGATCCACCGCGTTCGCTTTGATGGCTTCCGCGGGCATGCCGAAGATGACGCACGTGGCTTCGTCCTGGGCGATGACCAGGCCTCCGGCGCTCTTGATGGCCTTTGCCCCTGCTGCGCCGTCATTCCCCATGCCGGTGAGAATTACGCCGATGCTCATCGCGCCGGCGTAAGCGGCGACGGTTTCCATGGTGGCGTCGATGTTGGGGAGATAGCCGTTGATCCGGCCGCTACTGCCGTCGAGCTGAATGCGGCCGTTAGGCGTCACGCGTAGATGATGGCTCCCGGGACAGATGTACAACATGCCGGGCTGGAGAAACTCGTTGGTTTCGGCTTCTTTGACGCGGATGCCGGTGAATTCGGCCAGTTGCGTAGCATATTGCGTGGTGAACGCCGCGGGCATGTGCTGCACCAGAATGACGGCGGCAGGGAAGTCGCGGGTGAAGCCCGGAGCGAGCCGCATCACGGTGGCGGGTCCGCCCGTGGACGCGGCAAGAACCACCACGGGAAACTTCTGATCGAGGCCCGAAGCGGATGGAGCGGGCTTGGCGATCGCCGCCGGCTTGCTGACGCCGCTTCCGTTGCCGTTACCTTGTAGAGTTGAAGCCAGGCGGGACGCGGTGCGGACGACACGAACTTTGGCTGCCATGCGCACCTTGCGCAGCAGGTCTTCTTTAACGCTTTGCATGTCCAGATCGACGCCGCTGGAAGGCTTCGCCACAAATTCAATCGCGCCCAGCTCGAGGGCTTTTAGCGTACTGGCCGCGCCTTCGCGCGATTCCGAACTAACGATCACGATGGGCCGCGGGTTCGTGGTCATGATTTCCGCGGTGGCCTGCAAGCCGTCCACGTGCGGCATGTTGATGTCCATGGTGATGACGTCGGGCTTGAGCGATTCAGCCAGCGACACGGCTTCGCGGCCGTCTTTGGCGTGTCCCGCGACCTGCAGCTGATCGTCCGCGTTGAAAATATTCTCGAGCACTTTGCGCATGAACGCCGAATCGTCCACGATGAGCACGCGATGCTTTTTGTTGTTGCTGGGTGCCATGCTCGTTTATGCGACCGGTACGGTTGGCCGCGCCTCCGCTCCCATGAGTTGTTCGACTGCTGCGATGAGCTGGTCTTCTTGAACTGGTTTCGTGAGGAAAGCCGCTGCGCCTTCTTTGAGGGCGCGATCGCGATGTTTTGCGCCGGCGCGCGAAGTTACCACCATCACCGGGATGCGCCGCGTCGTGGGACTCTGCCGCAGTTGGACCATGAGTTCGTAGCCAGTCATGCGCGGCATTTCCAGGTCGGTGATAACCAGGTGGCAGCCGTGCTGCGCGACGAGTTCCGCCGCTTCCATGCCGTCGGCCGCGAGCTTCACGCGGTAGCCGTTCTTTTCCAGCATGCGGCCGACAAATTTGCGCACGCTGATGGAGTCGTCGGCCACGATGATGAGCCGCTCCTGCTCGACGCGATCGATGGCTTCGGCAGGAATCGTTCCCTTGGCCACCGCGGCGGAGCCTGGCGCGAAGATACGGGCCGCGCTCGGGCTGGCTTGCAACGGACGCCGCTCGGATGGCTCGTTGGCCACCATGCGATTCAGGTCGATCAGCAGAATGAGGCTGCCGTCGGGGGCGATGGTTGTTCCTGGGAAGAGCTTCACACGGCGGAGATATTCGCCGAGGTTCTTGATAACGATTTCGTCCTTGCCCAGAACTTCTTCGACGACCAGGCCGATCTGGCGATTGCCCGCATTGGCAACGACCATTCGAAAGTAGCCGTTCACCGGTTCGAGGGGGGGCAACCCAAGATAGGTGTCGAGACGAATGACTTCCGTTACCACGTCGCGCACCTTTGTCAGCAGTTTGCCGCCCACGTCGTCGATTTCGTCGGCCCGCAGCCGGCGGATTTCTTCGACCACCGCGAGCGGCAAGGCAAAGTGGGTCGCTCCACAACGGATGAAGAGCGCGGGCGAGATGATGAGAGTCAGGGGCACTTTCAGCGTGAACTTGGTGCCCTGGCCGCTGGTGCTCTGAATGTCAATTTCGCCGTTGAGCGCGTTGAGGTTGGCACGAACGACGTCTAAGCCAACACCGCGCCCGGCAAGTTCGGTTTTCACCGGAGCTGTGGTGAAGCCGGGATGAAAGAGCATTTCGCGGAGATCGCGTTCTGTGAGGCGATCCGCGGTCTCTGGCGAAACGAGGCCACGTTCAATGGCGCTCTGCTTTACCCGCTCGTAGTCGATGCCGCGGCCATCGTCCTCGACTTCGATGTAGATGTGGTTACCGCGATGATAGGCGCGCAGGGCGACTTTGCCCAAGTCTGGCTTCCCCGTGGCGGCGCGATCTTCGGGACGCTCGATGCCGTGCGCCACGGAGTTGCGGACCAGGTGCACCAGCGGATCGGAAATTTGCTGAATGATGTTGTTGTCCAGTTCGGTTTCGCTGCCGGAAAGATCGAGGTCGACGTGTTTGCCGGCGGACTTGGCGGCATCGCGGACGGCGCGAGACAGGCGCGAATACAGCGTGCCGATAGGTACCATGCGGGCCGCGGTAATTTCGTCCTGGAGGTGGTGGGCCAGCTTGGTGAACTCGTCGATGTCCCCTTCGACGCGTCCGATGAAGCCTTCGAGCTGGGAAAGGACTTCGTTTACGTCCGCGGAAATTTCGGCCATGGAACGCGACAGAATGTTGAAGTCGTCGTAGCGGTCCATTTCCAATTCACTGAAGTCGGACCAGAACGAGTTGTCGCCGGCGGCCGCGCTCGTCAGTTTCTGACGCGCGGTGGAAGCATCCCAGGAGCCTGTCTGGCGGGTCGAGCTAATGCGGTTGAACTCATACTTCTCTTGGAACTCCGACACTTTGCCTTGCAAGCGTTCCTTCGAGAAGCTGAGCGTGTCGATTAATTTTTCCAGTTCGGCAACGCGGCCCACCATTCGGGTGCGGTTGATGACCAACTCGCCGACCGTGTTCATCATCCGGTCGAGGCGCGAAAGAGCTATCCGGACCGACTTCGCAGCGCCCGCGGCATTGGCGGGCTTGGCCGCCTTTTTCACGGGAGCAGTGGCGGCTGCTTCGGTTTCTTCACCAGCATCCGATACAAACTGCTGAGTCGGGGCGGCGGTAGGGATCTCGCCATCTTCCGTTTCGACGGGAGCAAACTCGGCGATGCGGCCCAGCAAAGAATCAACGCCGGTGCGCATCGTCTTTTCGTCGGGCCACTGACGATGCAGCGTCTTCTTGAGCACGTCGACAGATTCAAGGCAAATGTCGACGACGGCTGGCGAAGGTTCGAGTTCGCCATCCCGCAGGCGGCCGATCAAATCTTCGACACGGTGGGCGATCCCGCCCAGCCGCTTCAATCCGACTTGCGCGGCGGAGCCCTTTACAGTGTGAATGGCGCGGAAGAGTTTGTTGATTTCTTCGGGGTTGTTGCTGCCTTCCAGTGAGATCAGGCAGTCGCTGACAACTTGCAGATGTTCTTCCGCTTCGGGCTGGAAGAATTCGAGAATTTCATCAGCCACTTCGTCGTCCGCCGGAAGCGCGTCAAAGTAAGACCCCGTGGCGGGGGAAACCACTTTTTCTTCCGGACCGTCCGATGGCTGCTGCGCATAACTTTGCTGCTGCTGCAAATTGAGTGGCGGAGGTTCGGTCGGGAAAGCGAACTTGTAGCGGTCTTTGAACGCGGCGATATCATCGACGCTTTCTTTGCCGGTGTCGCTGATTTCCAACAGGTCCGTTTCGAGCAACGAGATGCCGTCGGACAAAAATTCGGTCAGCGGACCGTGCAGGTCTTCGCCGAGCGTGGCGTTCAGGGCGTACTGGAAAACGTGCGCGAGCTTGGCCGCAATTTCCGAAAAACGTGGGAAGCCATAACTTGCGGATGTTCCGCTGAGCGTATGCGCGGAAATGTACAGCCGCTCGAGGTCCTCGCGCCGCGGGGAAATCTCCTGCAGCACGCTGACATACTCCCTCAAATATTGGAGGTGCTCAGCAGCTTCCTGGAGGAACATTTCGACGGCTTCGCGGTCAGGGATGCTCATGCGCGTCCCTCCGCCACCAGTTCAGGCTTCTGCAATTCCTCAGCGGTGGGCTTGCGATACAAAATGCAGTCGTTCAAAACGATCGCTTGAAACTTTACGGGCATTTTCGAAATGGATTCGGAATGGCCCAAAAAGAGGTAACCTCCCGGTTCCAGCGTGTCGTAAAAACGCTGCACTAGAGCGCGGCGCCGTTCTTCCGAGAAATAGATCAATACGTTCATGCAAAAAATCATGTCCATGCGACCGACGTACACCGCGGAAGCGAGATTCATCTGCGCGAAGGTGATGAGCTTGCGCAGCTTCGGCTTGACCTGGTGTCCGCCTTCGACCGGCGAAAAGTGCGTGTCCATTTGCTGTGGACTGACGCTGGCGACGCTGCGTCCCCGATAGACGGCGCGCTCCGCGTGTTTTAGGGCCTGCCTGCCGACATCCGTGGCGAGAATCTCGACGTTCCAGGAATCCGCAAAAGACAACGAATCGGCAATGGTGATGGCGATGGAATAAGGCTCTTCGCCAGTGGAACAACCGGCGCTCCACACACGCAGTGTCCGCGGATTCTTCCAGAACTTCTTGGTATGCAGTTCGGGCAAGATTCGCTTTTCAAAGGCCTCGTAGACGCCCGGATAACGGAAGAAGCTGGTTTCTTGCGTCAGCAGTCTTTCCAACAGCGCCTCATATTCGACATTCGACTTGCGGATCGCGCGGAGGAGGTCCGTGCCGCGTTCGAGACTCTTGGCGCGCAGGTGTTCCTTCACGCGGCCGGAAAAAAACCGCTCGCGTGATTCATCGAAGCGAATGCCTGTCCGCTCTTCAATCAGCATGCGGATCTCGCTCAACTCGTGTTCACTCAAACCGTGCGCCGGTCCGTGGCGTTCAGTCATGGCCGTTCCGATTCCGCCCGGCCCACTGCACCGGGGAAGTCAATCTATTATCGCGCTGCGCCTACGGGAACCGGGCGTTCCGCTTCTTCCGCGGCTGCGGCAGCTTTGGTGGCAGCGCGGAATTGCGCGAGGGCCTCATTCAGTTGATCCGACAGCTTTACGAGCTGGCTGACGGTCGCCACTGTGCCGCGCGTGCCTTGCGACGTCTGGCGCGTAATGCTGGAGATGATCTGCATCGCGTGCGCCACGCCTTCTGTGCCGCGCACCTGCTGTTTGGAAGCTAGCGAAATTTCCTGAACGAGTTCGGCGGACTGGCGCACCACGTTGGAAATGGCATCCAGCGCGCGACCGGCCTGATCGGCGAGCGTCGCGCCGCCTTCCACTTCCTTGGTGCCTTCTTCCATGACGACCACCGCCTCGTTCGTCTCGGCCTGAATGGCTTTGATGAGGGCGGCGATGTCCTTCGTGGCGCTGCGGCTGTGTTCGGCGAGCTTGCGAACTTCGTCGGCGACGACCGCGAAACCGCGGCCAGCCTCACCCGCACGAGCCGCCTCAATCGCGGCGTTCAACGCCAGCAAGTTGGTCTGTTCGGTGATGTCGTTAATTACGTTGATGATTTCCGAGATTTCGAGGGAGCGATCGCCGAGCGACTTGATCTTTTTCGCGGTGGCTTGCACGGAAGCGCGAATGCGCTGCATGCCTTCCAGCGTGTCGCGCACAGCGCGGTTGCCTTGTTCGGCGGCGTCCAGCGCACGGCGAGCTGCTTCCGCGCTGGCTTCCGCGTTGTTGGACACCTGCTTCATCGAAACCGTGAGCTCTTCGACGGCGCTCGAGGTGTTGGTGATTTCCTGGTCCTGCTGGGTCGCGCCAGCCTGCATTTCGTCGGCAGCCACGAGAATGTTGTTGGAACAGGCGGTGACTTCCATGGCGGCTTTGCGGACGCGCTCGAGCACTTTGGTGAAGTTGTCGAGCATGTAGTTGATGGAGTCCGCGACGTTGCCGAGCGCGTCGTTGGTGACTTTGCCGCGCAGCGTCAAGTCGCCGCGAGCGACCTGGTTGATGACCGTCAGCAGTTCGGTGATGCTGCGTTGCAACGCGTCGTTCGCATCTTGATTGCTGGTCGCCTTTGAAACTTTGGCGACGGCGCGGTTCAAATTCTCTGCAATGTAGCCGAGCTCATCGCTGGTGGTGACCTCGGCGCGCGCACGTGGATCGCCGGCGGCCAGGCGCTCGGAAAACTGCGCCAATTCCTGCACGGGCGTCAGCAAGCCGCTGCCGAGGCGCCACGCCAGAATGATCGCCATGCCCAGCGCGATCAGCAGCGCCAGCATGACCGAGCCGCTGGCACCGGCGGGCAGCGCCCCGAAATCGAACAGGGATGCATCACCAGCCTTTTTACCGGCGCTGAAAGCCAGACCCAGCACGACAAACAGAGCCAGGCCATTGCAGATGACCAGCGTCCAGATGGTGGAACTCAATCGCGATTTCATGCCTTCCTCCAAATCTCCATCGCAGCGCCTTTTTCTTTGCGGCGCCGCAGAAACCTAAATGCCTGGGCCGGGAAACACTTCCAGCAATCTCCGCAGATCGATCACCAGCGCCAGGCGATCGTCATGCCGCAACATGCCGATACAGTGCGGCACATTTTCCGGAGCAGACTGCAGCAGATCTTCTGTGTTCACGGAGTACGTACCGATCACTTCGTCGGCGGCAATCCCAATCCGTAAATCGTCATGCACGCCATCGCCGCGCAGGGAAGCGACGACCACGTGCTTCGGCAGCAAGCCGGGGCGGCGGCCTTCGGTAATGGCGATGTCGATCAACGGCACAATCGCTCCGCGCAAATTGAAAATCCCGGTGAGGTAGGCGGGGCCGAGGGGCAGCTTGGTGACCATCGGCCAATCCAGCACTTCTTCCACGTCCAGCACCGGCAAACAAAACCGCTCGCGCCCGCTGCGAAATACGCAGTACTGCGATTCCGGCGGCCGTTCTTCGACCGGCCCGAGCGCTTCGAGCAGGTCTTCCGCATCCGCGGGCAGCGGTACGAGATGGAAGTCTTCATTCATCCTTTGGTCGCCTTCACAGGAGCCATGATTCCATTCCGCCTACGCAAACTGCCGAACCGCACGCAGCAATTCTTCCCGGGTAAACGGCTTGGTAACGTAGCCATCCGCGCCCTGCTGCTTGCCCCAGAAGCGGTCGCTTTCGGTGTTCTTGGAAGTCACCAAAATCACCGGAATCGCTTTGAACTCGTTGCTGGTCTTCAGCTCACGGCAAACTTGAAAACCGTTTCGCTTGGGCATTACGACGTCCAGCAGGATCACGGCAGGCCGTTCCACCGCGATGGCTTCCTCGACGCGTTCCGGGTCATTCAGGCCCACCAGTCGATAGCCTTCGTGCTCGAGAAAGCCCTCAATCAGTTTTACTTGCGAGGGCGAGTCATCGACGATGAGTACTTTTTTCTGCAACATCGGTCTTTCCCCAGAATTCTCCGCAGACCAGAGGTGCACGTCAGCAGCCATGCCGACGGCTTCGTCTACGATCTTGTCCAAGTTGGCTAAAATTATGAATACACGTGGCTTAGAGGGATGTTAAGCAGGCCTAACGACGCGTTCCGGACGAGGCCGGCTCCGCCTCCGTCTCAGCTTGAGATGCATTCTCAGCCTCCCGCATCTCGCTGGCGAGCGATGAGAATCGCTGCATAATTTCGTTGATTCGCAGCGCCATGCTGTGAATCGTTTTGATCTGCTGGAGCGAGTGCGTGGACAGTTGACCGGGCTCCAGCAGCAGTAATTCCGCATTGCCGAGCATGGAAGTCAGAGCGTTGTTCACGCTGTGCTTCATGTCCATCATGTAGCGTCCGAGGGTGGCCTGCTGCTCGTTTTTTGCGGCACGCTTTTCGGCCTGCTTAGCCAGGCGCGAAGCTTCGGCGCGGCGTAACGATTCGCCCGCTACAAGCAGCAGCGTTTGCGCCCAATCTTCGCGCAGCGGGATGTGGACCAGGCGAGGATAGCGTGAACGCAACTGGACCAGTTCGCGGGAGTCCGCGGGAACGCAGAGAATCACAGCGGCCGCCGGTTCGAGCGAACGCAGTACGTTCGGCAGCTTGCCGTCAGCCACCGGACCCACCACCACGAGATCTTGCGGCGCAGAATCGTGCTCTTGCCAAAGCGTGCTGCTGAGCACGGTAATCGCCGGCGCCTGACGCTCCGCTTGCCAGCACGCCGTCAAGAGACGCGCGAATTCGGGTTCATCGCTGAGGATTAGAACGCTTGCGTTTCGCACGGACGGAACTGCTCCCTGGTTCATCACCGGGCGGGCCCGGTGAAAAAGTTTGATCTACAGCTTCTCGGCCTCATCCAGCGCCGATAGTAGACGCTTGGTGCTGATGCCGAGATTCACTGCTGCTTCCGTGTCCTTGGCCTGCTTGGCGATATCCACTCGCTCCTGCAGGCGCGATACTTCAATGCGCGCAATAGAAAGCGCCTTGTCGAGAGACGTCGCGTTTCCGGTTTCCTTGGCCGCTTCGATCGCGGCGGTGACCAATGCGCGGGCTACGACCGCCCGGCGCAGATCTTCCGCCGACGCACCGTCTTCGCTGACGAAGGCGGAGACTTCCCAGGAAGACATCAAGATGCGCGCTCCACCGATGCGCACGGTGGTCATAGAGCGGCCGCGCGTTGGCGGCGTGGCGATGAGTTGCTCCCAGATTTTTTCTAGGCAAATCTCGAAATCCAGCGAGGCGCCGAAGGCTGCGCTCTTGCTGGTGGCATCCGAGGCTCCTTTGGCGTCACCCGGGGATGCGGCGTTTCCGCCAGCCTCACGATTCGTGGCCGCTATTGGTGCGGGCGTCGCCTTGCCATTCTTGGCGGACGCAGCGCCACCCTCGGTAGCCTTGGGGATCGCCTTCTGCAGTGCTTTCTCCACGTCCGCGCGCAGTCCCAGCAGCTTTTCGAACGTTTGGTTCACCGAGCGTTCGGTATATTCCTTCTGGAACGGTTGCTTCCACTCGTCGGCAATCTCACGAATTTTCGCCAGCGGCTCGGAATTGGTCAGGCCAAGCGTATGGCAGTCAATCACACGAGCGCCGGCTGCTTCGAGTTGCGCCAGGCCGGAACGGATAGCAATCAAATCCGCGTGCATCAGCTCGATAAAAGTTCGACGCAGCAGAAAATTGAAGCGCACGAAGGTCAACAACGCCGCGGGATCGTAGAACATTCCGCCGGCCGTCTCTTTTACTTTGCGGCCCTGCTCGATGAAGCTGGTTTTCAGGATATCGCGCAAGCTGCGAAAGCCACGCAGCGTCACAATCATTTTTTCGAGTGGTTCGCACCAGTCGAGCGTGGTGCTGGCTACGTCGCCGAGCACCGGCTTCATGACTTGGTCTACATCAGCCGGCTCGATCTGTTTGTGATAAATCTTCGCGGGCGCGCACAGCGCGAAGTATTGGACGAGCAGGAAATCGATCTTGTCGCGGTCCACGTTCGATTTCTTGGTTTTCTTCAAGTGCCGGTGAATAAGGGCGCAGAGGCTGCTTTCGCTGGCGTTGAGCGTGGTGGTTTGCAGCAAATGGCGCAGTTCGTGAACCGCCACACGCTGGTCCATCTCGTCGAGCCAATTGTCCACTTCTTCGAACAGTTCGAGGTCCGGCTTTTCCGGCAGATTCCGTTTTTCTTGCGGCACGGGTACTTCAATATCGAGCTTCTTCGCCAGTGCCAGATAGATCGGAAAAACGGAACGATCCTCGAGCCACTTCGCTTGCCGCGTGTTTCCCGGCTTCGCGGGAGCAGAAGTGTTGAGCGTTGTCGTCTTGTTCACGGCTGTGTCACCCAAGGGCAGGGGCCTTGCAAAAAGCGTACGGCCACTGCTTTGCGTCCTTCGTGATACTGCACAGCGACGACCGCGGCTTCCGCCGTGCAGCCCCTCCGATCGCGTTCCACGCGGACGCGATCATCGAACTCCAGCGGCAGCGTTGAGAGGAAAATCGCATGTTCCGCGCCGCCAAATTCCACCACGGTGGCTTCCCGAAGCCGGGTGCTACCCGCGCGCACAGCCGTTACCTGCACCGGTACGCGCACGCGGCTGGCTTGCGGAAAGAAACGCGCCAACTGCTCCGCGCAATCCTGTTCGTTCCCGCTGACCGTTACTTCTGAAGATCGCCTCACTCCGCCTCGCCGGCCCGGTCGCCTGCGAATATGCTCCGGGCCGCCACTGCCATCAGAAAGGGACACAACGTCCCACCGAAGGGGATGCACGCTGCACGCCAAAGCTGCCGATGGTCTTTTGCTGTTGAACTACAAGAAAGGGAATGACTTAGAGTTTTCCCGTAGCCGCGCACCGGCTCACGCGTCTCATGCTGAAACGTTTGCGTCTCAGCCCAGCCGCGTAATTTTGGTGTCGGCTGGGAACAGTTGAGACGCTATTCGATAGTTTGCGGGGTCTCTTCGGCTTCGCTTTCTTCTTCGCCAGGCCCCGAGCGCAGCGGAATGTTGTAGCGCTTTAACTTGCGATAGAGCGTGGCGCGGCTGATCCCCAGCATGCGCCCGGCAAGCGCTTTGTCGCCGTTGGCCTGCTCGAAGACGCGGAGAATCGTCATTCGCTCCATTTCGGCCAGCGCGGTCGTCGAAAGGGAAGCGGCATCGGGCGTGGCCGCGGCTCCACTGTCGGTCTGTTCGGTGCGGATAGAGGGAGGGAGGTCGTTGACGTCGATGACCTGACGATCGCCCAGCGTGATGGCCCGGGCGATGCAATTCTCCAATTCGCGAATATTCCCCGGCCATTCGTAGTGGAGCAGGCTCTTCATTGCGGCGGGAGTGACTTGCAAGGGCGACCCGGGTGCGTAGCGGTCCAGGAAGTGATGCACCAGCATGGGAATATCCGAGCGGCGGTCGCGCAGCGGCGGCAAATGCACGGTGACTACGTTCAGGCGGAAATAAAGGTCTTTGCGGAAAGTTCCGGCACGATAGGCCGCTTCGAGGTCGCGATTCGTAGCGGCGATCACGCGCACGTCTACGTTCACTTTGTCGTTGCTGCCGACCGGCCGTACTTCTTTCTCTTGCAGGACGCGCAGCAGCTTGGCCTGCATCTCCAGTGGCAGTTCACCAATTTCATCGAGGAAGATGGTTCCCCCGTTGGCGGCCTGGAAAAGCCCGGCCTTCGATTTGGTCGCCCCGGTGAACGCGCCTTTCTCGTAGCCAAACAGTTCGCTTTCCATCAGTGTGGGCACCAGGGAGCCGCAATCCACCGCCACGAAAGGCGCTTGCGCCAGAGCGCCGCGAAAGTGAATGGCCCGAGCCACCAATTCTTTTCCGGTGCCGCTCTCGCCGGAGATCAAAACGGGAGTGCGGGTGTCCTTTAGCCGCGAAACCATCCGCAACACGTCCTGAATGTTGGCGGAAGTGCCGATAATTCCGTCCAGATTTTCTTCGGTATTGACCCGCTCGCGCAGAAATTCGTTTTCGGTAACCAGCCGCACCTTTTCCGCCATACGCTGCAAAAGCAAGCGCATTTTCTCGACGCGGAACGGTTTTTCGATGTAGTCGTAGGCTCCCAATTTCATCGCGTCCACAGCCGATTCGATCGAGCCGTGACCAGTCATAATCGCCACTTCTGCGCGCGGTAAAATCAGCTTGGCCTGCTTCAACAATTCCACGCCGGAGAGCGTTGGCAGCTTCAGGTCGGTCAGAATCAGATCGGGCACTTCGGCGTCCAGCTTGGCCAGAGCCGCTTCGGCGCTTTCCGCCTCCGTACAGGAATAGCCCAGCGTGTTGCCAATAGTCATGCACAGTTTGCGGATGCTCTGTTCGTCGTCCACGACGAGCAGCCGGATTTTCAAATCATCGCTCATGGTTTCCCAAACGTTTTTTCCACGACGGATATCAACTGGTGTACACGGAATGGCTTTTCGATGCAAGGTGTGCCGCTGCGTGCCAGTAAAGCCTGCGTTTCGCTGTTGGCGGTGTCACCGCTGATCAAAATGATCTTCGTGCCCAGCTCCGGGCGGTTTTTCTGAATCCAGGCATGAACCTCGGCCCCATTCACCGCTCCGGGCATGCGAATATCGGAAATCACGCCGGCGTAGCGGCCGCCTGCCAAGCGCTGCAGCCCCTCCGCTCCGGAAGCAGCGTCCACAACGGAATACCCCTTGCGTTCGAGAGCGGCTTTTAGAAAGGCGATCACCGAAGGCTCGTCCTCAATCAACAGGATCGGCGCGGTCTGCCCGACGGCTGGCGGCAGCTTCATCGCGCCGCCTCTTTAGCCGCGAGCGCATGCGGTTCGGTAGCGACGGGAATTCTCACCAGAAAGGTGCTGCCCGGGCCCTCCGCGTTGTTCCAGCACTGAATCTCTCCGCCATGTGCGCGGACGATCCCGTAGCAGATGCTCAAGCCCAAGCCGGTGCCTTTACCGGGCTGTTTGGTAGTATAAAAAGGATCGAAAATGTGTTCAGGGTCGGCAATGCCGGTGCCGTTGTCCGTCACGATCACCTGGACGCTGCTTGGAGAGCGCTCGGTTCGAATGGTGATGTGCCCGCGATGTCCGGTTTCCTGTACCGCGTCGTAGGCATTGTTGAGAATGTTTAAAAAGACCTGTTGGAGTTGCTGCGCGTCGCCGAGCGCGGGTTCCAGCTTTTCGTCGAACTGTTCGCTGACCTCGACTCCGTGGCTGGCGAAGTCATAACTGCGCAGCTTGATGGTTTGCCGCAGGACATTGTTGACCTGTACAGGCTCGCGCTGGACGGGGCGTTGCCGCGCAAAACTTAGCAAATCCTGCACAATGTCCTTGGTACGCTGCGTTTCTTGCAGAATGATCTGCAGATCCTCACGCGCGGACGAGGGCATCTCCGGATTTTCGAGCAGCAGGTCGGTGAAGCCGAGGATGGCGGCGAGGGGATTGTTGACTTCATGCGCCACTCCAGAAACCAAGCGCCCGATCGTGGCCATGCGCTCGGAATGGGCTAATTTCGCCTGTAGCAGGACGGCATCAGTGATGTCGGTCATCACGACGACCACGCTGTTGACCGCGCTTTGCTCGTCGCGCATGGGGCTCAAGCTGATCGAAAAATGCCCCATGGAACCGTCGCTACGCCGCACCTGCAGTTCGAGATTTTCCACTTGCTGCCCATGAGCGGTGGTTTCCAGGGCGGCATGGAAGTCTTTCCGGTGCGAAGGCTCGACCCAATCCACCAGGCGGTGTCCAATCAACTCGTTTTCGCGATAGCCGGCTTCGTAGCAGCGGCGGTTGGCGTAGCTGATCAAACCCGCGGTATCCAAGACCAGAATCATGCTCTGCGTGGTGTTGAGGATTTTCTGGTTGAAGTCGCGTTCCCGCTGCAATTGCGACTGAAAAGACTTCTGCTCCGTGACGTCCAGCATCAAGCCGCGAATCTGCGCGATATTGCCTTGCGAGTCGCGCACCGCGGTGATGTTTTGCAGCGTGTGGAGCAGGGTGCCGTCTTTGCGGCGCAAGGTTTCCTCGTAGTTGCGGAGGACGCCGCGTTCCGTGAGGGTTTGCAGAAAACGTTCGCGTGCCGCGGGCGCTGGGTAAAGGTGCGGGCTGATGTCCGCGCGCAGCATTTCCTCGCGCGTGCCGTAACCAAGCATCCGTACCATGGCATCGTTCACATCCAGAAAGCGGCCCTCCGGGGTGGCGAAAAACAGGCCTTCCTGAATGCTGTCAAACAATTCGCGGTAACGCCGCTCGGCTTCGCGCCGGTCGGTAATGTCCTTCAGAACGTGGATGGTGCGCGTGTCGTCTTCGACCACGCCCGGCGCTCGCGACGTGGAAACCAGAAAAATGCGGTCCGCCGAAGCCAATACATACTCTTCGCGCGGCCGCTGGGTATCGCGGCAAAAAGGGCAGGGGAGCTCCCCGCGGGTCTCGGCGATTTGTCGCAAGCCACTCATGGCCTCGCCTACCAAGGCGACTGGAGGAACTCCCAGGTGCGAAGCCAGCGAGCGGTTGGTGCGCACGATTTTCCAAGCTCGGTCGTGGACTACGATGTAATCGCTAATCGCGTCGATATCTTCGACCCACTGCCGCTTGGATTTCTCCAACTGCGAGAAGCGTCGAAAGTTTTCCAATGAAAGCGCAGCATGACTAGCCAGGGCGTGCAGCAACTTCTTCTCTTTGGCGTTCAAGCCGCCGCGCTTTCGCAGCAGGCAGAGACAGCCTAGCCGTTCCGCATCGCTGGCCGTAATCGGCACGAAAAGAGCATTCAACCGCGTCCGCGCGCCGCCGGCTTCTTCCGCTGGCAGGTCACGCGGCGGGGCGAGGACTTCTATGCTGCGTTTTTCGCGCGCCGAGGCAACCAGCCAACGCTTCAGCACTTCGGACGCCGCTGGTCCCGATGCAGCCGAATACAATTCGGTTTCCCGGCCGCGAAAGACAGCCACACCGCCCCAGCCTGCTTCCAGCATGCGTGCCGCGCGCCCAGCAAAACGCTCCAGAAACTCCGGCAGGTGCCGCGACTGCGCCGCGTCGACGGCCAATTCCATCAATTCGTCGGCCTGGCGCACAGCGGGAGGGATGCCGGCGGCCTTGACGGGACGATTGCCCGAGCGCGTAAGGGCAGTACTCTTCGCCGTTCGCATCAGGGGTTCGTGGGTGGACGAGCGTCTCAAGTTGATTTTGCCGGACCGTATCCACCCTAGCGGCTCATCTCAATGTGAGTCAATTCCTCATCGCAGGTCCGTTGCTGAATCATCCACTCTCGAAACCGTTTCCTAATCGGCTCAACCCTTTATGCGTCTCAGGCTGAGACCTCGTGCGGCAGCCAATGCTTCGCCTGAGACGTTTTGCAACCGCAATCCCGGAACGATTTCTTTCTGCAAAGTCCGCTACTTCTTAATTCTCAATGAGTTGCCACACTTTCTAAGGGTGCGCGCAGCGGGCGGCGAAACGCCATCTTCATGGCCCCCGACGTGCCTTTCCTCCAATGGGGTCTTCCCATATTCCGGAGGGTTGGTGTCCATGAGATTCGATTGGAAGAAGATTGCGCGGGGGCTCGCGGCAGGAGCTGTGGTCGCAGGTTTAAGCGTCACCTGCATCTCGGCCCAAACAGGGACGACGGACGAGGGTAAGCGCAAGGTCAAGTCCAAGGTGGCTCCGGCGTATCCGGAGCTAGCCAAACGGATGGGCGTGACTGGCAAGGTCAAGATTGAGGTGGTTATCACCCCGGATGGTCATGTGAAGAGCACGCGAGTCATCGGCGGCCACCCATTACTGGTCCAAGCTTGCCAGGACGCCGTAAAGGAATGGAAATTCGCGCCGGCGCCGGAAGAGACCACGCAGGTAGTCGAGTTTGACTTCAGTGCCGGGGGCAACTAAGGAATTCGCAGGACAAAGCGGAAGCAGCCGTTCCAGGCCGCGCCGCTCGGGGGAAGTGGAGGCGTTTCGCAATGACAATCAGTAAGAGACTCTATTACGGCTTCGGGGCGGTCGTCGGAATTTTGTTAGTGCTCTTCTTTGTCAACCTGATTACGGGCTGGAAGCAGCGGTCGGCGCAGAGCGATGCCACGTCCGCGATCGAAAGCCTCCGCACGCTCGATGCGGTCCGCTATCAAATCATGTTGAATCGTCACAACATGGATAACTTCCTGCTGAGCGGCGATCCGCGCGATGAGGAGAAGATCAACAAGGGTTTCACCGACGTTATGGATTTGATCAAGCGCGGCCAAGCGCAAGCCAGCAACGACGCGCTCAAAGCGGCGCTTATTCAAGTAGACAGCACGGAAGCCAGTTGGGCCGACAACTTTGCCAAGCCGCTGCTGGCCAAGCGCCATCAGGTCGATTCCGGCGATGCCACCGTCTCCGATTTGCAGATTTTCTATTTACAGAAGGATCCGGCATCCTGGTTGACCAAGTCCTCGGTCGTCCTGGAACAGGCCGGTTCGGACATCACCAAGGCGTTCACCGAGACCAGCAAGTCCGCTGACCGCGCCAGCACCGTCAGCTTCTGGGCAACCATCTTGTTCACTTTGCTTGCCTTGGTTGTCGGTATCGGGGCTGCGCTCAAAACCGCCAAATCCATCTCCGAACCGCTCACGCACCTCATTACCGTGGCGCGCGAGATCGGCGATTCGGGAGACCTCGATCAAAACATTGATATTCACCGCCAGGACGAGATCGGCGCTTTGGCTACGACGTTCAACAACATGGTGGCCTACCTCAAGGAAATGGCCAACGTTTCCATGGCGGTGGCCGAAGGCGATCTGACGGTTGAAGTTGTACCGCGCTCGAAGCGCGACACGCTCGGCAACGCTTTTCTGCGCATGTCGCACGGCCTCCAGCAACTCGTCCGCACTACACGCGATTCCGCCGGGCAGGTTTCCGCCGGGTCCAACCAAGTTGCGGGCGCCGCGGACGAATCAGCCAAAGTCAGCGTGCAGGCTTCTTCCGCGATCGAAGAAGTGACCAGCACGATGCACGAGATGAGCATCAATGTGCAGAACGTGGTGAAGAATACGCAAATTCAGGCGTCCAGCGTGGCCGAAACCTCTGCTTCCATCGATCAGATGGTCACCTCGATCCAACGCGTAGCGGATACCGCGAAAGTCCTGCTCGACATCGCCAACCGCTCTCGTGAAGAAGTCGTCACCGGCATTCAAACCATGGAGAAGGCCACCGACGGCCTCAACCGCACCAACAAAGCGATTCAGTCTTCCGCGGAGATCATCAACGTCCTAGGCCATCGCGCCGACGACATTGGCAAGATCATCGAAGTCATCGACGATCTGGCGGAACAAACCAACTTGCTGGCCCTCAACGCCGCCATTGAAGCGGCGCGCGCCGGCGAACACGGCCTGGGATTTGCGGTGGTCGCTGACGAAGTCCGCAAGCTCGCTGAAAAATCCACCCAATCCACCAAGGAAATCGCCGACCTCATTCAGAGCATTCAGCGTGAGGCGCGGCAGGCCGTCGAAAACATGGAGCGCAGCACGCGCATCGTGGAAGAGGGCCTCAGCTTGGGCAACGAGCTAGGCACTGCTCTGCACAAAATTTCTAACGTCGTCACCGAAGTCTACAAGTTCTCCCAGGAAATCGGCGCCGCCACCAACGAACAGTCCGTCGGCTCGGCGCAAATCGGCAAGGCCACCGCGCGCCTGACCGAGATCACCCAGGAGATCAACTCCGCCGTCGAAGAACAGGCTTCCGGCGCGCAAGCGGTGGTCCGCGCCATGGACAAAATGCGCGAACTGGTGCAGCAGTCAGCTTCCAGTTCCACCGAACTTTCCGCCGCCGCCGAACAAATGCTCAAGCTCTCGCGCAATTTGCTCGACAGCATGGACCGCTTCATTCTGGACCGCTCCAGCGCGGCGTCTGCGCGCCACGCGGAGCCCGTTTCACCTCAGCAGCGCCGCCAGCATGGCTCGCGCCAGCGCGAATCGGAATACGCCGAACTGGCGCATACCTAGGGCTTCGGGAGATTCTTGGATGGAAAAAGAGCTCCAAGTCGTCGGCTTTCGCATCGGCAACGAAACGTACGGTGTACGGATCGGATCGGTGCGCGAAATCGTGCGCGTCCCGGACATTACTTCGGTGCCCAGTGCCCCGGACACCGTGGAAGGCGTGATCAATCTGCGTGGGAAAATCATCCCCGTGATGGACTTGCGTAAACGGTTTGGCCAAGCCGAAATTCGCCAGGACAAAAAGAACCGCATTCTGGTGGTTGAACTGGAAAACAAACTGGTCGGTTTGATCGTCAACTCCGCCTCCGAAGTGTTGAAAATTCCGCCTTCGGAAATCGAAGCGCCGGGCTCGGTTTTCGCCGAGGGCGAGTCCGGTTATGTCACCGGGGTTGGCAAACTCAGCGGACGCCTCATCATTCTGCTCGATATTTCCAAGCTGTTGCATCGGCCGGAGTTCAAACGTCTCGAGGAGGCTGCGGAACCCGTCCTCACCGCGAAGTAGCACGTCCTATCCGGGCTTGCTGAACTGCCGGTTACCGCACCCAATCCCTATGGGAACCATCACCGCTCAGATTCAACTCACGGAAGCTGAACTGAAACTCCTGCAGACGCTCGTGTACCAGGAATGCGGCATGTTCTTCGACGAGCGCCGCTCGCACTTTTTGAAAGACCGTTTGCAGCGCCGCCTGAAAGCCTGCAATCTTGATTCTTTCTACAGCTATTATCGCTTGCTGACCAGCCGCGAAGGCCGCGCCGAACTGGCTCTGCTCCTCGAAAATCTTACCGTCAACGAAACCAGCTTCTTCCGCAACAAGCCGCAGCTCGATCTGTTGCAGAAATCGGTCCTTGAAGAATTGCTTCGCAAGAAGCAGGAACGCCGCGATTGGAACCTGCGCGTCTGGAGCGCGGGTTGCTCCTCCGGTCAGGAGCCTTACTCGGTCGCCATGCTCGTCTGCGATGCGCTGGCTTACTACTATCTCCGTAATCCGCTGCCCTTCGACATGCCGTCGCCCAAGCCGCTCATTCCTCCGCCCTGGAAGCTGGAAATCGTCGCCTCGGATATCAGCTATGCCAGCCTGCGCGTCGGCCAAGAAGGCATTTACACCGAGCAACAGATGGAGCCAGTGGATTACACCACGCGCCTCCGCTACTTCGAAAAGTCGGCTGACAAATACGCCATCAAGCCCGCGCTCAAGCAAATCGTGCAGTTCGACTTTCACAATCTGAAGACCGAATTCCTCCCGCGGCGCAACGACATCATCCTCTGCCGCAACGTGATGATTTATTTTGACGAAGCCGAGCAGAAGCGGCTCATCGAAAAGTTCTGGCACTGCTTGAATCCTGGCGGCTATCTCTTTGTCGGTCACGCGGAAAGTCTTTTCGGCCTGACCCAGAAATTCCGCATGGTGCACGAGAACAACGGCACGGCCTATCAGAAGGTGGAGGCGGCTTGAGCAAGGGGCCCGAGGATCGCAACGCCGAGCTGCGCGCTCTGTTTTTCGAGAGCGCCGCTGAATTGTTGCAGTCCCTCAACGAGGCGGGGCTGGAACTCGAAGCTCGTCCGACCGATGAGGAAGTCATTCGAGGTGTACGTCGCACCGTGCACACCCTCAAAGGCGACTCCGCGGCTGCAGGCTTCCCGAAGATCAGTGAACTCGCCCATGAACTCGAGGACGCCCTGACGCCGCAAGTGGCGGCGAAACACGGCAACCGCTTCGCGGAAGTGGTCCTCTCGGCCGCCGATGCCTTCGAGTCCATGCTGGCCGCGTATCAGCGCAACAAAAAGCTGCCGGTGTTGGAAAAGCTGCATGGCTCGATTCGCAGCTTGCTGGCAGAACCCGCGGGCTCACCCTCCTCGTCAGCCGCACCAGCGGCCGCAAAGTCCACGCCGGGACAACCGGGCCTGGCCGCCCAATTCGCCTGGACCGAATACGAGCAGCTCATGATTTCCGAGGCGGTGCACCGTGGCGAAACCGTCTTCAATGTTGCCCTGCGCATTGACCCGAATAGCGTAATGCGCGCCGCCGCCTTTCAGCTCATTCGCAATGTTCTCCACGGTTGCGGCACCGTCATCGCCCTTCGGCCAGAAGACAATCTTGCCGCGGCGACCGTTGAAATCGTTGAAGCCGCACTGGCCACTCCACACTCCGAGGAGATTCTTGCCCGCCGTTGCCGCGTTCCGTCCATTGTTTCGGACGTGCGTATCGAGCGCGCCGCCGCCGCGAAAACTCCCGAACACGAACTCCTTGGCGACCTGCTGGAAGCGCAAGCCGCCGCCCAAGAAGTGGCGGCCAACTCGAATGCCGCGGACCCCGCGGATCACTCGGACGCCACCAAACCAATTCAAGCCAGCTCCGCTGTGGCCGCGGTTGCGGAAAGCAGCCTGCGCGTCGAATCCAATCGCATCGACGCGGTCATGAACCTGGTCGGTGAACTCATCATCGGCAAGTCCATGCTGCAGCGGGCCCTCGCCGAATTTGACCGGAGCCACTCCCGCGATCCCGTGCGCTCCAAGCTCGCTGACGCCCTCGGTTTTCAGTCCCGGGTTCTCGACGAACTGCACAAATGCGTTCTAAAAATTCGCATGGTGCCGGTCGAGCAGCTCTTCCGTCGCTTTCCGCGCGTCGTGCGCGACGTCGCCAAGCAGTGCGGCAAAGATGTGGCCCTGGATATTTCCGGGCAAAACACCGACCTCGACAAGAGCATTCTCGATTCGCTGAACGAACCGCTCATGCACCTGGTCCGCAACGCGGTGGATCACGGCATAGAGCCGGCGGACGAACGCTTGACCGCGGGAAAACCCGCGCGCGGTACCGTCAGCCTCAACGCCTATCATCAAGGCACACAAGTCGTCATCGAGGTGCGCGACGACGGCCGTGGCATTGATCCTGATCTCGTGCGTAAACAAGCCGTAAAGCAGGGCCTCATCACCGCCGACGAAGCCTCCCGCCTTCCAGACCAGGAGTCGCTGAATCTTATTTTCGAGCCGGGCTTCAGCACTGCGGCTGAAGTTACCGAGGTTTCCGGCCGCGGCGTCGGTATGGACGTGGTCCGCAGCGTGATGGACAAGCTCAAGGGCACCGTGCATATCTATACGCAGAAATCGCGCGGCACTACGTTTCAGCTTCGCGCGCCGCTCACACTCGCCAGCATTCAAACGCTGCTCTTCCGCGTCGGCGGCCGCCTCTTCGCGGTCCCCCTTTCTTCCGTCGTCGAAATTTCGCGCGTCAATGAACAGGAAATTCACCGCATCGATCATCGTGAAGTACTGCGCCTTCGTGAGCAAATCTTGACTCTGGTCCGCCTCGACCACCTGAGCCACTTGCAAGTCGTCGAAAGCGAGCCGAAAAAGAAAAAGCATTTTGTCATTGTCATTGGCGCGGCGGAAAAGCGTTTCGGGCTCGTCGTGGATAGCATGGTCGGCGAAGAGGAACTGGTCATCAAAGCTCTGCCCAACGACATCGTCTCCAGCGACCTCGTTAGCGGCGCTTCGATTCTCGGCGACGGAACCGTTGTTCTCATCCTCAACATCCCGGCCATTCTCTCCCGCCTGACGCGTTCTGTTCCTTTGGGGGCCATCGCATGAGCGCGACCGCCCGCATCCGAGTACTAGTCGTGGATGATTCTGCGCTCATGCGCAAGCTCATTCCTTCGATTCTTGCGCGCGATCCGTCCATCGAGGTTGTCGGCACTGCGATGGATGGCGCCTTCGCCTTGAAGAAAATCGAAGAACTCCATCCGGACGTAGTCACACTCGACCTGGAAATGCCGCGCATGGACGGCATGGAGACTTTGCGCCTCATCATGCGCCGCGCTCCTATGCCGGTGGTGCTCTTCAGTTCGCATTCGAAAGAAGGCGCCTACGCCACCCTCAAAGCGCTCGCACTCGGCGCCATCGATTTTGTTCCCAAGCCGCAGGACGCCGCCGCCGGCCATCTCGAATCGATCGCCGAGTTGCTGATCGAGAAAATCAAAGTCGCCAAGCGTGCCGCTGGCCGTAAATTGCCAGCGGCGGTCGTTGCCGATGATCCCCCCCGCAACAAAAAACCCGTTCGTCATCCGGCGCAGCCCAGCCGCATCATTGCCATCGGCGTTTCCACTGGCGGACCGAACGCCCTGCAGTATGTCCTCTCCCAGATTCCCGGCGATTTTCCGGCCAGCATTGTGGTGGTGCAGCACATGCCCGAAGGTTTTACGGAGATGTTCGCCAATCGCCTCGATGAATGCTGCGCGCTCGACGTGCACGAGGCGCATTCCGGCGACTTGTTGCTGGCGGGCCGCGTGCTGATCTGCCCTGGCAATCGCCACTTGATGGTGCGCCGCATGCCGCGTGGGGACATGGCCGTGCTTTCCGACGGCGCTCCCGTGAACGGCCATCGGCCCTCTTGCGACGTCCTCTTTCACTCCGTTGCTCAACATTTTGGCCTCACTGCCGTCGGCGTGATCATGACCGGCATGGGCGAAGACGGTGCCGAAGGTTTGGGCGCGATCAAAGCCAGCGGCGGTATGACTATCGCGCAAAGCGAAGACACTTGCGTGGTCAGCAGCATGCCGCGTGCGGCCATTTCCAAAGGCTATGCCGAAAAGATTATTCCGCTCGACGCGCTCGGCTCGTTCCTCGCCCAGCACTATGGCAGCGACCGCTCGCACGGAGACCGCTTGGACAGATCCGAAAAAAACGATCGCACTAACGAAAAGAACGAAAAATCCGAAAGGACACCGGTTTCTTCCCATCGCACCTAACACCGTGCCGGGAGAAGGAGAAGGCCATGCAACCATTCGCCGCCCTATTGAGGAAAGACAACAAGCCCGTCCGCTATCTCGTCGTGGACGATTCCGTTTTCGCCCGCAAGAACATCATCAAGATGATCGAGATGTTCGGCGGGGAAGTGGCGGGCGAAGCCGGCGACGGCCTTACCGCCATCGCGCAGTTCAACGCCACGAAACCCGACATCGTGCTCATGGACATCACCATGCCGCAGATGGAAGGCATCGAAGCCGTGGAGCGCATCGTTCGTCAGCACGGCGAAGCGCGCATCGTGATGGTTTCCAGCGTCGGCTATCAGGAAAACATTCTTGCCGCGCTGCAAAAGGGCGCGAAGCACTTCGTGCAGAAGCCGGTCAAGCCGGAAGTGCTCTATGAGATTCTCCGTTACGTTTTGAGTGACGATCCCAACGCGCCGGGCGCGCCCGTGGCCCTGGCAGGGGAGCACCGCGCATGAGAATGGAACTCATCCAGCCGTTCATCAACGCTGCGGACGCCGTCTTTTCCGAATCGCTCGGCGGCCCGACGAACATCGCCGACCTGGATATGGACGAGAACACTTATCGTCGCAAAGGCGTCGCGGCGCTTATCGCCATTAAGGGCGACATCGAGGGCCGCGTCATTCTCGATCTCTCCCCAGAAGTCGCGGTGAAGGTCGCCAGTTTTCTCGCGGGTTCCGAAGTGGCCGCCAGCGAGCAGGTCGTCCGCGAAACGGTCTGCGAACTCGCGAACATGGTCATCGGAAACTCCGTGACGCTGCTCAACGACCAGGGCTTCCGCTTCAAAGTGTTTCCGCCCGAAATTCACATGAACGAGGAAGGTCTGGCCGGCAGCGTCGACACCGAAGCGATGGTCATCTGCGTACAAACTCTGTGTGGCGACATTTACCTCAACATCGCCATGCACCATCTGGCTCGTCGCCGTCACGACCGCGACAGCGCCGCCGTCTCCGTCGATTGAGTAGCACGGCCACTGCTGCCTGTGCGCTTTTTGCCGCCGCGCCGGCGTTTTATCTCGTCAAAGCTAAAGCGGGATTTGAGGTTAAGCAGGATCAAAAACTTCGAGCGTCTTGTTTCCGGAACCTAGCAGAGCCTTCCACCTATCGAAGTCCCTCACGTTTTCGGCGAGCAGAGTAGCGCCTACACGAACTGCCTCTAGAGCCACCAACAAGTCTCGAAAATGATGGACGAAATCCATCTGGCCGAAGGTCTCTCGTCCGCGACGCAACAGGATGCCCGTCTCAATCCAAGCTGTGGCCGGCGGCGATAGGAAACGACCCTGTAGCTGGTAGCTTCGGCAGAGCTCGTCCAGCAATCTTTTTTCCTGCCGATCCCGCGTGCCCGCGTAGAGTTCCGCTGCTACTACTGCTGTCAGGAATGTGCGGCGAAAGATCCGCTCGTCCTCGATCAGCCAAGCGTAATCCTCGCCTCGGCTGAAACGAATGTAAATGCCGGTATCGAACAATAGGGGGCCGGCTGGAATTGCCTTCATGCCCGCTTCGGAGCGCGACCGAAGACATCTTCCAGGCCGCCGCGCTCCCGCAATTTCCGGAGCGCTCGAATGCCTTTCTTGATTGCCAGATGCTCATCGATCGCCAGACGCACCGCTTCGGAATTGCTTCGCGACCTCAAGGCCTTGCGCAGTTGTCGCAGTTTTGTGGTTTCCAGTAGCAGATTTGTTCGAGTCAGTTTCGTTCGGCTCATGGTGTGTAGCTCTCGCTCCGATTATACACACCCTGCCTTCTACGCATCCACCGGCGGCCGTATATACGACGCCCCATGCCTATACAACCCCGCCGTCGGAATCGCCTGCGAAAACACAATCCGGATCGGCACAAAAATCGCGCTGCTTCCCGGCGTAAACGGCACCGCCACTTCCACGCGCGACCCTTCCTCGTACTTGTTCCGGCTCCGGAAGCTCAACCCGCCCTTCGACAAATCCTCGCAAACCGCCACTTCTTCCGCGAATCCGCGCCTCCGAATACACGCCAAAACGCGAGCCTTCACCCGTGTGCGATTCCGCCGCGGCACGACCCGCTCTTCGATCGTCGGCGCGTCCGCAGCGCCATTCTGCGGCGCACGCGGTTCCGACTGCGCTTCCACCCAAATCGACGGCGAATCGCAATACTTGCACACTCGCGCCACGCACTTCCGCACCTCAAACGACTTCAGCTCCAACTCATTCAGGTAAACGACTTCGCGCCGCTGGCAAAATCCGCACTCCATTAACAGCCGCGCCAACGCCTCGTCCGCCTTATGCGGGGCAGGGAACTCAATGTCCCAAAAATCCGCTCGCGGCTCAACAATATTGACTGCATACAAAATTCCGTCTGCCTCCTGATCAATCTCCGCCATCACGCGTGCTCGCGCCGTCTTGACGTTGTCGCCTTCTTGCCGCCGCAGCGTAACTTCCTGTCCCGCCGTCAGCTTTTCGCTCAACCGCAGCACGCCGCCATTCCGGCTTACCAGCATCGTTTCTGCGGTGTGTCGTTCTATAACTCCGCCGCCCACCAGCCAGGACACTTCCACCGGCATGCGGAATCGCACGCGGTCGCTCTGCCGCAGTCCGTCGCTCACTATGGTTTCGCGCATCATGAGGGAAGTAACCCACTTTTAGGCTAGCACCCGTCGTCACATCGTGGGCTGCAGGAACTGTATCTCTTGTCCTACGCATTAATAACCCGATTTTACCACTCCATTATCCCCGCGATTTCTACTGTTGCCTCTTTCGACCGTCTGCCTTTCCTCCTCCGTCGCCGGGGTCCGCTTTTCTGGCAAACTATCTGCAAAGCGGGGATCACTTCGTTGTGAATCCGTTCTCTCTCCCCGAGCGACTCCATTGTGGGCGACGTTATCTTCATGACCGACCGAATGTCCGACCGTGCCGCGCCGAAAGTCAGCCAGCGCGACCGCCGCTACGCCATCCGCTATCCCTTTGCCGCCGACGCCGAAGTCCTCGATCTCGAATCCGGCGCCCGCTCGGAAGGCGTCACCTCGGACCTCTCTCTCGGCGGCTGCTTCGTCTGCACTAGCAAACCTCTGCCCGTCAAATCCCGCACTCGCGTCACCCTCACCCGCAAGGAAGAAGTCGTGGAAGCCCTCGCCATGGTTCGCATCGTCAAGCCGCGCATCGGCATGGGCCTTGAATTCATTGATGTTGAGCCACACACCACGGCCACCCTGAACCGCTGGCTCGACCAGCTCCGCCGTCCCCGCTAGCGCGGCTTCTCCTCCGCCGGCGCTTTTCTCCAACCGCATTCTCTCCACGCGCCCCGGCCGCTAGCGCTATTATTCAAATCATGGGAGTCGTCTCCATCACTCGCTTGCGGGTCCGCGCTTGGTACTTCTTGCCGCAGTTTTTCCTCTACGCGCTGCGCTCGGCCCGCCAGGCGGCTCGCGCTTCCGGCAATCTGGCGACTAACTTATTGCGCGACCGCAACTTTGTCTTTTGGACCGCCACGCTCTGGGCCAGCGAAGCCGACATGAAGCAGTTCATCATCTCCGGCACCCACGGTCGCGCCATGCGCAAACTCCTCTATTGGTGCGACGAAGCCGCCCTCGTCCACTGGTCTCAGGACCACGACGCGCTTCCGTCTTGGTCCGAGGCCCACTCTCGCCTCCAAAACGAAGGCCGCCCCTCCAAGGTCAACCGTCCTTCCCCGGTTCACCTCGCCCACCGCTTCCCGGAACCCGCCGGCTCGGAAACTCGCCTCAAATAACTTAACCCTTGCGTAAAAATCTCAAGAAAATCTCAACCCTTTCTTCTCAGGTCCTAAAGGGATTGACTTTATCGCCCCGTATCCTACTATGCGCGGCACCGCTCGCGGACTCGATCCGCGGGCTAAGAAGGGGTGTATCGCATGACTCGTAAGCTATTTCTCGGTGTCCTGGTCTGCTCCGCCGTTTTACTTTTGTCTCCCGGGCTCAGTTCCGCCCAAAACGGTCCCGCCGCTGTCCTGCGGGGCCATACCATGACTCCCAAATCCAGCCTTGCTGAACCTGGCGATGCCGGTGTCAACGCACACACGCACCTCCGCCTCTTCGTTCCTCCCGGCGCTATGAATTTTGGCGAGGCGGCCCGGCCGAACGAACTCGAACCTTTCCCGGGCGCTTTCTTCGAAACCCCAGCCTCCCTCGGCTGTATCTACCATCTCGTTCCCCGCGAGGTTCCCGGTTGCAATCCCGACGTCACCACGGAAAATCCCAACGTCGGCAAGGGCGGCGGGGCCATCGCGCTGGTGGACGCCTTTGACGATCCCACTGCCGCCTCCGATCTCGCCAAGTATTCCGCTCAATTCGGCTTGCCGGCCGCCAATCTCACCGTCGTTTTCGCCCAGGGCACCAAGCCCGGCTTGGACCGCACCGGCGGCTGGGAAATTGAAGAGTCCTTGGACCTGCAAATGGCCCACGCCATGGCACCGAACGCCAAGCTCTACCTCGTCGAATGCGCCAACAACAGCCTCCTCAATCTTTTCGAAGGCGCAGCCGTTGCCGCCCAGCTCGTCGCTGCTGCTGGCGGAGGCGAAGTCTCCATGAGCTTTGGCTCCGGCGAATTTGACCCGACCATCCTCCAAAACAGCACGATTAGCGAAACGGTCTTTGACCCGGTCTTCCTTGTCCCTGGCGTGGTCTTCTTTGCCTCGGCTGGCGACAGTCCCGGCCCTGAATATCCCAGCGTCTCGCCCAACGTTGTCTCCGCCGGCGGCACCTCGGTCTCGCGTGATCCGAATTTCGGCTCGTTTCTTCTCGAAAATACCTGGCAAGCTGCGGGTCAAGGTTCCAGCGTCATCGAGCCCCGTCCTGCTTTCCAGAATATCGTTCAGTTCGTAGTCGGTGCTGGCCGCGGTACTCCGGATCTCTCCTTCGACGCCAATCCCTCGACGGGAGTCTGGGTTTACGACACCAACGCTGCCCTCGGCACCGGCTGGTTTGTCGTCGGCGGCACCAGCGTCGCCTCTCCCGCTCTCGCTGGCATCGTTAACGCCGCCGGCGGCTTCCGCAACTCCAGCCAGGACGAAAACACCGAACTCTACCGCCACATTCTGGGTGGTTCGTTCAACGACATCTTCTACGGCACCTGCGGTGAGCATGCCATTTTCGCCACTCTGGGCTACGATGCCTGCACCGGCCTCGGCAGCCCCAACTCCCTGCGTAACAAATAACCACCCACAACTCTTTTTCGCTTTCACCCGGGGCACATTTTCTGTGCCCCTTTTTTGTTCTTCTGTTTTTTCCGTCTTCGCGCCGCTCTTCGCCGCTATCATCCTCACATGCCATCCGATCGCGCGCCGTCTCCTCTGGACGAAATCTTCCTCTCCGTCTGGCGCCAGGCTCTCGTTGATCGCGCCAATCAAGTCGCCATTGCCGGCCAAATCTATCCCGTCCGCCGCACCGCCAAACGTCGCCTCGCTCAAATCGACTTCACTTTCGAAGGTGCCGACTACCGCGGCCTCGAGCAAAATCCCGAAACCACCTCCCGCTGGGCGCAACTCGCCCGCCAAGGCGCCAAAGTTATGCAGTTTCTTTTCAACGGCCGTTATCTCGCGGTTGTCGCCGACGGCAAACTCACCCACTATTCCCGCCGTTCATCGTAGAATCTCACCAACAAAAAATGTCTCGTTCCTCTCGACCTATTTGGCCTCTCGCGCTCATCGTCGTGCTTCTCGGCCTTTGGCTTTGGCAACACTACCGTGCTGTACCGCCCGCTCCCCAAATCGTTCCCGGCCCGTCGTTCGAAACCTTCGACGGCTGTCCGCTCGAAGGCGACGCCACCAACTCGGAAGTCCAAGCCCTCAACCGCCTCAAAAACCGCACCGTCATCCCCCAGCCGCAGCAAATTGATCCCGCCGTCACGCTCGCCGCCGTCCTCGAGCCCGGCGACGATCGCCATCGCTGGAACGAAACCCACGCCGCCGAAATCACCGGCTACGTCATCGACGTCAAAGTCGGCGGCGTCGAAACCGTGAATTGCCGCGCCAGCGATCCGCAGCATCGCGATACGCACATCGAACTCGTCCTCGACCCCATGCATGGCGGCGAAACCCACCGCGTCATCGTCGAGGTCACGCCGCGGATTCGCGCCATCGCCGAACAGCGCGGCGAAGACTGGTCCACTTCCGCCCTCCGCGACCATATCCAGGGCCGCTGGGTTCGCGTCACCGGCTGGCTCCTCTTCGACTCCGAACACGAGCGTCAGTCCCTCAACACCGCCCCGCACCGCCAACGCGACTGGCGCGCTACTGCCTGGGAACTCCACCCCGTCACCTCCCTCGAAGTCACCACGCGTCCTCAGTAGCGCTTGCGTGGTGTGCGGTCTGGATGTAGTGTCCTGTATCTATAATTCCATGAACAATAAATACTCTCGCTTTCCGGAAAACACCAGCTCGCGGGTATTGCACTATCCCAGTTCTGGGATAATGAAGTCAGTCGCTCTCGGCGTGTAGCCGGCGAAAGGGAGCTGCTGTACGTCGGCTCTAGCAAGGAAGATTTGCTCAGCTTTCCTGAGGCCGTTCAGGACGCCATCGGCGCGGCCTTAAGTGTGGCCCAGTTCGGCGCCAAACACCCGGCCGCTAAGCCGTGGAAGGGACAAGGCAGCGGTGTATTGGAAATTGTCGAGATCTATCGCGGTGACGCCTACCGTGCCGTTTACACGGTCCGCTTTGCTGAAGCAGTCTACGTCCTTCGCGCGTTCCAGAAGAAGTCGCCATCGGGCGTCCGCACCAGCCGCGGAGATGTTCAATTGATTGAACGTAGGCTGCGCGCCGCGCAAGCCGACTACGAGGCTCGCTATGCGAAACCGATCCAATAGGGAACGCATCCTGAAGAGCTCCGGAAACGTCTTCGCCGACTTGGGCCGCCCCAACGCTCGCGAAAAACAAACCAAGATTCGCCTGGCCCTGGCCATCAATCGACTTCTCGCGGTACGCCGTCTCTCACAAACTGCCGCTTCCCGGAAACTCGGTATCGGTCAACCGAAAGTTTCCGCCCTGCACAACTATCGCCTCGACGGCTTCTCCGTGGAACGCCTCCTGCACCTGCTCACCCGCCTCGGTTGCGAAGTTGAAATCGTAGTCTCCCTCAGCCCCCGTCGTCGCTCTCGCACCGCACCCCGCATCCTCGTATCGGCTGCTTGAGCTACAGCTCGCCTGCCACTTTTCAGTTGTAGTCTTTCTTTTCCTTCGCCACGTCCGCGTACAACTTCTCGATCTTCTTCTTCAGCTTGTCCGCGTCTTCCGCGTGCGGCAGCAAATCCAAATACCGCTGGTACGACTTGATCGCCGCTTTCTTCATTCCCTTCTTCTCTTGCGCCTCACCCAGCATCCGGAAGGGCAGTCCATACCCCGGCTTTGCCAGGATGGCGTCCTGAAACCGGTCCATCGCCGCATCCACGTCGCCTTTGTGCATGTAATACTTGCCGACTTCCATGTCCTTGTCGGCGCGCAGCGGATCCCACATTGGCTGATCCGGCGCATTTTGCGTCGCCGAATCCTTCTGCTTCCCGTCCCCTTTTTTCGCGCCACCCGTTCCCGGGTCCGCCGGCTTCGAGGGATCCTGCGCGGGCGGCTGCTGCCGACTGGGCCAAGCGCACGCCGATCCCACCGCCAAAAGCAGCCCCAAGGTGGCTCCAACCGCTCCAAGTAGTCGCTTCCTGCACCTGCTAAGACTCAATCTCTCAACTCCCCTCGACGCTCTCTGCGTCCTCTGCGTCCTCTGTGTTAAAACACACTTGCTGCCCGGCCGCACTATTCGCAGGGATCACGGCCGAAGCCCTGAGTCCCACTACTCACGACTCACTACTCACTGTCCACTTCCTAGTATGATGTACTTGTCCCAGCATTTTGTAGCCCCGCTTCATCATGGAAACCCGCGAAATCGCCGACCTCCTTCCCGATTCGCCCGGCGTCTATATGTTCAAAGATGCCTCCGGCACCGTCCTCTACGTCGGCAAAGCCGCTGCCCTCCGCAGTCGCGTGCGCTCTTACTTCCTCGAATCCAGTTGGATCGATGCCAAAACCGGCTCCCTCGCCCGCGAAATCGCCGACCTTGAAACCATTCTTGTCGGCAACGAACAGGAAGCCCTCGCCCTCGAGCACAACCTCATCAAGCAATACCACCCGAAGTTCAACGTCATGCTTCGGGACGACAAAACCTATCCCTACATCAAATTCACCGCCGCCGAAAAATTTCCCCGCGTCTATTTCACGCGCCGCATCAAAAAAGACGGCTCGCTCTACTTTGGCCCCTATTTTCCCGCTGGCATTGCCCGCCGCATCCTTCATTTCGTCCACAAACGTTTCTTAGTTCCCAGTTGCACCGTGGACCTGACTAAAGATCATCCGCGTCCCTGCCTCCAGTACTACATTCATCGCTGCCTCGGCCCGTGTGTCGCAGGACTCACCACTGAAGAGCGTTACTCCGAGGCCGCCAAAGACGTTCGCCTCTTTCTCGAAGGCCGCCGTCACGACCTCATCAAAAGCCTCGAAGCCCGCATGCTCGCCGCTTCCGAAGCGCAGCAATTCGAACAAGCGGCAGCGTATCGCGATCTTCTCCGCACCGTCGAAGACATTGAAGAGCGCCAGCGTATCGCTTCCGCGCAAGGCGACGATACCGACGTTCTCGCCTACTACGCCGAACCGCCGCTCGTCGCGGTCAATCTCTTTCACCTCCGCGGCGGCCGCGTCGTCGACAAGCGCGATTTCTACTGGGAAGACATCGAAGACTTCGACCCCAAAGAATTGGTCTCCTCGTTGATCAAGCAGCTCTACCTCGACGCCGAGTATCTACCTAAAGCCATTCATGTTCCCGTCGAATTCGAAGAGTGCGCGCTGCTCGAGCAGATGCTCACCGACCGCGCCGAGCATAAAGTCGAAATCTTCACTCCCCGTCGTGGCGAAAAACGCTCTTTCCTCGATCTCGTCGAAAACAACGCTAAGCATTCCTTCGAACAGCGCTTTCGCGTTCTCAAGCCCACCTCCCGTGCCATCGGCGAAGCCTTGCAAAATGCGCTCAACCTTCCGGAAGAGCCGCAGCGCATCGAGTGCTTTGACATTTCCCACATCCAGGGCACCGATGTTGTCGCCTCCATGGTCGTCTGGGAAAGCGGCCGCATGAAAAAATCCGATTACCGCAAGTTCATCATTCGCGGCGACGAAGGCCGCGGCGTTCTCGAACGAATCGAGCAGCAGCGCACTGCCACGAATGCCGAACTCACCGCCCCGCAAGATCTCGTCACCATCGCCGGTGCCGAAGAAGGCTTCGGCGACACTCCCGGAACGGAATCTCTGGATGTTCATCAAGTTGCCGGCAACGGAAAAAAACCGTGGCCTTCACCCGCCATTATTCCGCCAACCACGTGGCCGCAAGCGCGAAACGACGATTTTGCCAGCATGCGCGAAGCCGTCACGCGCCGCTATGCTCGCCTTCAGGAAGAGAAAAAATCTTTGCCGAGCCTGATCCTGATCGACGGCGGCATCGGCCAGCTCCACGCTGCCGCGCAAGCTCTTGATTCTCTCCAAATCATCAATCAGCCCCTCGCCAGCATCGCCAAAAAAGAAGAGATCCTCTTCGTCTTTGGCCAGGAAGACGAGCCCATCGTCCTTCAGCACCACTCGCCCGTTCTCCATCTCATCCAACAAATCCGCGACGAGACCCATCGCTTCGCCGTCACCTTTCACCGTCTCCGCCGCGGCAAACGCCAAACCAAATCCGCGCTCCGCGACATTTCCGGCGTGGGCCCGCGCACCACGCAAAAACTACTCCGCGAATTCGGCAGCATTGCCAACTTGCGTCGCGCTGGCGTAGAAAAGCTGAGCGAATTCGTTCCCCGCAAAAAGGCGGAACAAATCCTTGCCCAACTCGCAAGGCAATCCAACGAGCCTGCGAAGCAATAGTCGCTTTTGCATTTGTGGATTTGCGCCGCTGGCGTCTCACTCGCTCGCACACCCGCCGGGCTTTCTCGAATCTGAAAATCTCCGCCTCCTTCCTCCGCAAAGTCATTCGAAACACACGGTGAAATCGGAGCAACCGTTCGAACCGAACGCCGATTCGAATAACCGGTGCGGCCGCGTATAGGGGTTAGCCTATATTGCGCGCAGTTTCTTGCTGTGCTACGGTTTTTTTGGAGGTACTTATGGCCGACAACGTGGGTTCGAAAATTACCTATTTCCTCGTGGGGCTTGGCGTCGGCGCCCTGGTGGGCGTCTTGTTTGCTCCCAAATCCGGAGATGAGACACGCGATTTTCTTTCCAAGAAAGCGGACGAAGGCCGCGATTACGCGCAACGTAAAGCCAAGGAATTGCGCGAACGCGCCGACGATTTGATTGAGCGCGGCAAAGATCTGGCCAGCCGCCAGAAGGATTCCATCAACGCAGCCGTCGAAGGCGCGCGTGAGGCGTATCGCCGCGAAGCGAAGTCCTGACTGCTGGATGGGTCGGCTAGCGACTCCGGAGACTCGCGGATTGTGTAAAGTTGTTGCGCGTTCAAGAGTGTTCGGAGAAAGCAAGTGCGCCGCTAGAGTTTTCCTGGGAGCGTCCCCCGCGGGGACGGTGGGGTGGTCATGGAAACGTGGCTGATGATTTTCAGCATTGTCGCGGCAATCGCGCTGGTGCTGCAGGGCGCAATGCTCATTGCGCTCTTTTTTGAAATTCGGGAAACCAACAAAAAACTCAACAACTTCGTCGGCGAGTTACAAACCCGCGTTGGGCCGATTTTGACGCGCGCGCAGATTCTCCTGGAAGACGCGCAGCCGCGCATCTCCAACATGATTGCCGATGCCTCGCAAATCGTCTACCTGGCGCGCGGGCAAGCGCAAAAAATGGATCGCGTGCTTACCGATGCTTCGGATCGTTTGCGCGGCCAACTGAATCACGTCGATCGCATTCTCACCGGCGCTCTCGAAGCCGTCGAAGATGCCGGCACGCAATTCCGCAGCAAGGTCTGGGGCCCGATGCACAAAGCATCCGCGCTGTTGCAGGGAATTAAAGTGGGTCTCGACATTCTGCGTTCCCGCCAACGCCGCGGCGATCATCGCGGCGACGATCCCCGCGAACAAACCGAAGAAGAGCTCTTTATCTGAGTGTGCTTTGCGCAGAGCTTCGTTCTCGCGAGCCGTAAGCCGAATTCCGTTTCCTCCTTAACCGATCCACCCACCGCCCAGCACGCGGGCGCCGTCGTAAAACACAGCGGCTTGTCCTGGCGTTATCGCTCGCTGTGCCTCTGCAAAAGTAATACGCACTCTATGTTCGCCGAGTGGTTCGATCGAGGCGGGGGCGGGTTCGTGCTTATGGCGGATTTTGACTTGGGCGCGAAGCGGGCCGACGGGCGGAGCGATGGAGACCCAGTTTACGTCGTGAACTTCGAAGGTGGTGGTGCGGAGCGCGTCGTCGTCGCCGACGATGACGCGATTTTTTGCGACGTCGATGGACAAAACGTAGAGCGGCTTGCCGGCAGCGAAACCGAGGCCTTTGCGCTGGCCGATGGTGAAATTGTGAATGCCGGTGTGGCGGCCGACCACAGCGCCGTCTTCGGTGACGATTTCGCCTTCGGTTTGTGACAGCGGAATTTGTGCTTCGCGCGTGTAGTCCTGAATGAATTGCACGTAGTTGCCGGTCGGCACGAAGCAAAGTTCCATGCTTTCGGGCTTTTCCGCGACGGGCAATTTTACGTCGCGGGCCAGCGTGCGGACTTCTTCCTTCGTGAGTTCGCCGAGCGGGAAGTCGCTGCGCGAAAGCTGTTCCTGCGAAAGTCCCCAGAGAAAATAAGATTGGTCTTTGGATTCGTCGCGGGCGCGAAGCAGTTCCCAACGATCGGTGGCGTCGTTACGGCGAATGCGGGCGTAGTGGCCGGTGGCAAGACGCTCTGCGCCGATCTGGCGAGCCATGCGGAGCAGCGGCTCAAATTTTACGTCGGTGTTGCAGTTGGTGCAGGCGATGGGTGTGCGGCCGGATAAATATTGGTCGACGAAGGGGCGTACGACGGTTTTTTCGAATTGCTCTTCGAAGTTGACGACGTAGTGCGGAAAATTCAAATGTTGCGCGACGCGCTTGGCGTCGTAGACGTCATCGAGCGAGCAGCAGCGGTGTTCCTTGGGTCCGTCGCCTTGCAGTTCAGGCAGGCGGCGCTGGTTCCAGAGTTGCATGGTGAGGCCGACGATCGGATGGCCTTGCTGCTGAAGAACGGCAGCGACAGTGGAAGAATCCACGCCGCCGGACATGGCCACAGCGACGAGGCCACGGGTGGTTTCTTCGCGCACTGGCAATGTCTCGAATGGAGCGGTTGTGCTCATATCTTGCGTCTGGACACGATAAATCGTGTCCGTACAAGTCTAGCGGATTGCGGATGACAGTTCATGGGCGGCCGGCGGCTTTCTGGTAGGTCGGGGAGAGGGCGCGGAGTTGGGAGACGGCGGCGGGAATGGTGTTGAGTGCGAATTGAATTTCGGCGGCGGTGGTGTGGCGGCCGAGGCTGAAGCGCAGGCTCGACTTGGCTTCGTCACGCGAGAGCCCGATGGCGGTGAGAACGTGCGACGGTTCGACGGCGCCGGACGAGCAGGCCGCGCCGACGGAGCAAGCGATGCCTTTTAAGTCGAGGGCGATGACGAGCGCTTCTCCGGCGACGCCAGAGAACAAGATGTTCGTGGTGTTGGGAGTGCGTCGGGCGTTGGGGGCGTTGACGCGCGTGTGCGGCACTCGGTCAAGGAGACCGAGTTCAAGTTGATCGCGAAAACCGGAGATGCGCGCAGCGTCAGCCGCAAGGGAGTGCTGCGCGAGTGCGGCGGCTTTGCCGAAGCCGACGATGGCGGCGACGTTTTCCGTGCCGGGACGGAAGCCGCGCTGGTGATGGCCGCCGTAGAGAAGTTGCTGGAGGTGCGTGCCGGTGCGGACATAGAGCGCACCGACGCCTTTGGGGCCATAGAGTTTGTGAGCGGAAAGTGAGAGTAAGTCGACGTTGAGTTCGTTGACGTCGACGGGAATTTTTCCGGCGGATTGAACGGCGTCGGTGTGAAACGTGATTTGGTGTTCTCGTGCGATGCGGCCGATCTCAGCGAGCGGCTGGACGACGCCGAGTTCGTTGTTGGCGTGCATCACGGTGATGAGCGCGGTTTCGGGACGGAGTGCAGCGCGAAGATGGGCGGGATCAAGGAGGCCTTCGCGATTGACAGGCAGGTAAGTGACGGCTGCTCCTTGCTGTTCAATGGCCTGGCAGGTGTTGAGAACCGCTTCGTGTTCGGTGACGGTGCTGATGACGTGGGGCGTAAAGGAAGTTAGGGAAGCCGAGGCGGTCTGCGGCGAAGAGCGAGTTGGAGCGGCGTGCGTTGCCGAATCCGGTTCGCTGGTGGTGGCGCGGGGCGCGTTGCGCACTGCCGCCAGGAGCGCTCGGCGGAGTTCAGGGTAGATCCGGCGATGTTCCGGGCGGGCTTGGGCGACCGAGCCAAAGATGGCGTGATTGTCGGATTCGGTGCCGCCCGAAGTGAAGACAATTTCTTGCGGCTTGGCGCCGATCAGAGCGGCGATTTGTTCACGGGCGGTTTCGACGGCGGCGCGAGCGCGCTGGCCCGGCGTGTGAATCGAGGAAGCGTTGGCGAAAGCGGCGGAGAAATAGGGAAGCATCGCGTCGAGGACGGCGGGGTCAACGGGGGTGGTGGCGTTATGGTCGAGATAGATCATGGAAGAAAGTGAATAGTGAGTAGTTAATAGTAAATACACCAATAAAGTAACATCAAGGTCGGTCGCATGGTTCGTGTCCTGGCAGCGGCGGCGTCCGATGGCGGTAGATGGCGGCTGGCGCGCTGGCGGCGCATGAAATGCCCCTGACTGACGGAGAACAGTTTAGCGCGACTGCGTCCCTGGAGGTGGCGCGACGAGATGACGGTGAGTCTGCAGCGTCGATGGCTGGCCGACGGAGAGAGGCGGGTATTAGGCGTGCCTAGCGAGAACTCGCGAGAACCCCACCCCCCTGGGGTTTTTTGGAAGAATATAAAAACAAAGGAGTTAGCGGAGGGGGTCTGCGAAGAATATGAAAAGCAAGGAATTAGAGACAGAAGAGGCGGCCTCTCGAAGCTCGAGGTAAACGAGTGGCGAGTGACTCGTGGCGAGCAGACCGTAGGCCGTGGTGACGGAAAGTGTGCGGATCGCATTGAAAAGGCGGAAGTTGCGGACGGAGTTAAGTGGCAAGCGGTGGCGGGACTGTTTACTGGCTGTGGAAAAAGGCGGAACTGGATGGGTTGCCCGGGTTGAGGAGCCGGGTGGGAAGAGGCGAATGGCTGGCGGGGCAGCTCTTGGCGAGGTTGACGAGCGATAATCACAGAAGATGTTACCATAGGCGTTAACAGGTTGTCAAGGGCAATCTGGGAAGTCGCGATTTTACAAAGGCTTGCGGCCGCAGGAAAAGAACGATGGCGAGACTAACGGAAATGCATGTATATGCATCTATTGTGGCATGGGCTTGAGGCGCATTCCGGACCTGCCTTGTTTGTGCGGGAGCTTGCGACGGGCAGCGCGAGCGTCGACGCAGGCGTATGAGCGGGAACTGCGGCCGCTGGGTTTGCGGGGGACGCAGTTAACGATTTTGCAGGTACTGGCGCGAGCGGGCGAGGTGGGGCAGGGGCAGTTGGGGGAGATGCTGGCGATGGACAGCACGAGCCTGACGCGAACGCTGCGGATCATGGTGCGGGAGGGGTGGGTGGCGGAGAGGAGAGGCAGAGATCGCCGCGAGAGGTGGTTGCGGCTGGCGGAGGGCGGAGAAGGTCTGCTGACGCGGGCGATGCCGGTGTGGGAAGGCGTGCAGGCGCGGGTGAAGAGCGAGCTGGGTGCGGCGGAGTGGGATGCGCTGATGAAATTGACGAATCGAGTGACCCATTTGAAAAAAGAGGAAGGAGCAGGGGAATGAAGAACTATGGAAAGGTGACGTTGGGGTTGATCGCGGCGTGGTTTTTGGCGGCGCTGACGGTTGCTGAGCTGGGTTGGTTGCAAAACCCGGCGAACGGGTTTGGCGCGGGAGTGGCGATTGCGGCGAGCGTGCCGCTGATCGTATTTGTCGTGTGGGCGGCTGCGTCGAGGGGATTTCGGGAGTTTCTGCTGTCGCTGGATCCGCGCATTTTGACGGCGGCGCAGACATGGAGGCTGCTGGGATTTGTGTTTGTGCTATTGGAGGCGCGGAATTTGTTGCCGGGTGTATTCGCGTTGCCGGCGGGATATGGAGATATGGCGATTGGGGCGACCGCGACACTGGTGGCGTGGCAATTGGCGAAACCGGAGCAGCGAGGCGCGTTTATTTTCTGGCAGGTGTTGGGAATTACGGATCTGGTGGCGGCGGTGAGTTTGGGAGTGACGGCGCCGTTGCTACAACCTGAGGGACCCACGACTGGGTTGATGACCGTGTTGCCGTTGAGCTTGATTCCGACGTTCCTGGTGCCGCTGTTTTTGATTTTTCATGTGATCGCGATTGCGCAGGCGAGGAAATGGCGCGTGGTAACGCGGCAAAGCGGGGAGAGAGTATTGAGAACAGCGCCGCATGTGGCGCTCTGAGGCGCAACCAGAGTAGATGCGCAGCGCCGACGCGAAGTTCAGCGCTGCGCAGAGACTGGGGATTTGCTGGCGGTGTCGCGGAAGCGTTGAAGGCGGGACTGGATTTCGGCGTTATCGGGGGCAAGCTGGGCAGCGCGTTCTTCTTGAGCGAGCGCCTCGGCAGGATGGCCGGTCTGGAGCTGAGCTTCGGCGAGGGTGTCGAGCGCGGCGGCGAAGAGAGGAGCGGGGAAATGGCCGCTTTCACCGGGACGCTCGTTCGCGTGTTCGTTCTCGGCGTTTTCAATAGTGGAGACGGCACGCTGGGCGTGTTGGAGGGCGAGGTGAGGATTACGGAGGGCTTGGTGCGAGGCAGTGAGGAGGAACCAAGCGTATTCGTTTTGAGCTTGGGGATCGTCGGGTTGGAGTTCGAGGGCATGCTTGAGTTGAGCCAGGGCGGCGGGTTCGTTTTTCTGTGCGACGTAGACGCGACCGAGTTCCATGGGGAGGCTGGCATTTTCCGGGTAGGCGTGGATGAGAGCGAGAAATTCGATGACTGAAGCATCGAGGTCCCCGTCGGCGAAGAGGAGGCGAGCGAGATATTCCCGGCGCTCGAAGCGCATATTGTCCGGTGTGTCGGGAATATAGCCTTCCACTTTGCCGTCCGCCGTAGCTTGGAAGAAGAGACGAAGGTCGGTGATCGCGGCGGAGAACTGATTCTGCTGCACCAGCAGGTCGGTGACTTGGTTGTTCGCGTCCCAATCGGCGGGCTTGGCTTTGATGAGTTCGTCGTATTCCTGAAGAGCTTCCGAACTGCGGTCGAGAGCTTGCAAACGACCGGCGAGATAGAGGCGAAGTTCGGTGTCATAGAGTTTGCAGCGGACAGCGGTGCGCAGTTCCGCGATTTCGGAGGCTGAGTCGCCCTGGGTGCCCAAGATGCCGGAGAGAGCACGATGAAATTCGGCGGTATCCGGCTCGAGTTCGAGAGCTTTGCGAAGTTCGGCGATGGCACGGTCGGGTCGGGAAGTCGAGCTGTAGAACGCTGCTGCAGTGGAGTGCGAAGAGGCGAGGTCAGGGTCAAGGACGATGCGCTGCTGGAGACGGGCCTCGGTATCCGCCGCATGCAGGTAGTCGTTTTGAGAAAATCCGCCGGGAACACCACCGTAGCCGAGAGGCAGAGAAAAGAGAGGGTCGGAGCCGTCGCGTAGGGCGCCTACGCGCTGGAGCTCCCGCATGGATTCGGCGGCGCCTTCGGGAGTGCGTGCGGAGTAGATCGACATTACGTTATGGGCTTCGGGGAGGTTTGGGCCAAGGGTGACGGCACGGCTAGCGAGAGCGAAGGCTTCCGCAAAGCGGTCGTCATCGACACGGCCGCGTAGGCTGTGAAGAGTTGCGAGTAAAGGCCAAGGGCTAGAAGGATTTTCGTCGATGGCGGCGCGACATTCGGATTCGGCTCTTTCGGGATAGCCGAGTTTGAGCCATTCGGCGCACTTGGCAAGGAGGTCGACCGAGGCGGCAGCGTCCGGAGAAGAGGGCGGGGCAGCTATGGGATCTGCAGAAGAAAGGCGTTGGAACAGGACACCGTTGCCGCCGGCAAGGCTGATCTGGTCCAAAAAGTGCGCATCGGCAGCGAAGGCGGCACCGCGGGTCTTCAAGAGATGGGCGAGGTAGCTGGGTGAGTAGCCGATGGCGAGGCGGCCAAGGATTTCGGCGCGGGTGAGAGGCTCCGGAGCGGTCGATTGTGCGGGGCACAAGACAGGAGTGGCGAGAAAAAGCGCGGAAGAGAGCAGGAATCGACGCGACATGTTTCCCCTTTTGGCCTGGAGCTTGACGAGCTTTGAAAGTTGGACACCGCGTGATGCTGGCTGGTGCCCTGGCGCGAGCGATACACGGACAGTACGAACCATTTGAGTAAACGGGATCGCAGAGATTGAAGCAATGAAACTTTAGTTCTAGAGGAGAAACAGTTTGCGTTGTCGGCGGGATATGGAGACATGACGATTGGAGCGACGGCCACAGATGTTTCATGTGATTGCGATTGCGCAGGCCAGGAAGTGGAGCGGAGTTGCGCGGAGCGGCGAAGGAGTGCTGACAGCGGCGGCTCATTCGGCGTTGTGAGTGGTCCGGACATGTGATCGGACGGGTGGCCGCGTTTTCGAGAGCGCCACAGGAAAGCCCGATGTATCATTCGAGTTGGCCCGCGCACGTTTACGGAGCGAGTAATTATCGGGGCGAAGCGCGGCCTTTCGAAATCGGGTCACCCGCAGAGAGACGAAATCTCATGGCAGAGTACCAAGTGCGAACAAAGCGACCGCTGCGAGGACCGGTGCGCGACGATGCGGGACCGACGCCCAAGAACTACATCACGCCTGCGGGATTGCAGCGGCTCAAGGACGAGCATCGGTTTCTACTCACTCGCGAGCGGCCTGCGGTGGTGGAGGTCGTCGCGTGGGCTGCCAGTAATGGGGACCGCAGTGAAAATGCCGACTACCTGTACGGCAAACGAAGGCTGGGCCAGATCGATTCGCGGATTCGCTTTCTTACCAAGCGCATTGACGCGGCGGTGGTCGTCGATCCTGCGACTCCGCGGCCCGGACCGGCCGCTACGCGGGTCTTCTTCGGCGCAACGGTGACCTATAGAGACTCCGACGGGCTCGAGCATATCGTCTCGATCGTCGGGGTCGACGAGGTGGACCTTGACCGCGGCCACATCAGCTGGCGCTCGCCTCTCGCCCATGCGCTGATGAAGGCCAGCCCAGGCGACCGCGTCGATCTGCGCGCGCCAGCGAAAACGGAGCATCTCGAGATCATGGACGTCGAATATGCGCCGATTCTGATGAGTCCTTTTCGGGAGCCGCCAGGAGCTCAGGCGAAGCCCAAAGTCAAAGACTCCTAGGCCAGAAACGTCCAACTGGAGCCTTTGACCGCGCCCGCAACAGGAGAGCAAAACATATGACCGCACAGGAACAAATCAAGGACTATATTGCCAGCCAACCGGAGCCAAAACGCGGTGACCTACGAGAGTTGCATCGGCTCGCACTACGAGTGTCACCAGAATGCAAATTATGGTTCTTCGACGGCAAGGACAGCAAAAATCGTACGGTTTCCAACCCGACGATAGGATACGGATCTCAGACCATGAAATATGCCAATGGAAAAAGTAGAGACTCTTTTCAGATTGGTGTGAGCGGAAACAAAACCGGAATCTCTGTCTATATTCTTGGTCTGAAAGATAAGAAGTACCTAGCCAAAACGTATGGAAAAAAACTAGGCAAGGCTAGCGTGACCGGCTATTGCATTCGGTTCAAAGCGCTAAAGGATATAAACGTCGATACGCTGGAAACGGCCATACGATATGGCCTTGCAGCGCAGAATGAAAAAGCCAAGCTGACGAAATAATTCCACCGTTCATGACATAAGGAACGGGTCTAGAGACCCGCCACTACACAAGCGGTCGGCAGAGCGGCGGGATAATCCCGCCGCTACATTTTTCTAAGAGCGATCAGAGGAAGAGACGGAGGAAGAGGATTGTGGTTTGAAGCGCCAGGAGACGACGTTGGAGGTGTAGAGGGCGATGCAGAAGAGATTGGCGGGGACGAAGCCGAATTGGGCGGTGCGGAGACCGATGACGCAGACGACGGCGGAGTTGATGGCGCAGACGACCCAGCCCTGCCAGAGTTTTTTGCCGAGGAGGATGGTGCCGAGCACGGTGAGGATGCAGGACAAGTAGTCCAAGCGGATGGCGTGAAGCAGGTTGAGCATAGTCGTTCATCGCGCGTGGCTCGCGAACTGCGGGCTGGGCGCGGTTCCTTTTTGGCCGGAGCGCGGTGCTCCGGTTTTTTTGTTGGCGGCCGGGAGAGTGTGGGTTGCGAGCAGACGGCGCCGTGGGAGAGAGGAGCAAGCGGGTATCCAATTGGGGCTGGACGGAGGGGCAGGTGTGCGTAGCGGAAGGCGTCGTAAGTATATGAGAGGGTGGCAATTGCAAGAGCGAAAGAAAGGGAGGGGGAAGAGACGACGGATGGAGTGGGTTTTGTGCGTTTGGGTGAGACAGGATGTGTCAGATTGAAACGGAGTTGGAAGTGTCAGGGCAGGCGGGCAGAGTCGAAACCGCACCCTGAGGCGTGGCACCCGACCGCCCGATGTGCGACGGTGTGGGTGGCACGAGTGTTCGCACTGGCCGGGCTCCTACTCTGTGAATCGCAACTTTTTGAGCAAGGCGAGATAGCGCGGTTCGGAGTGAAGAGGGGCGAAGACACGATCCTCTTTGAGCCAACCCATCCACTGGGAATCGGCAGCATAGGCCTGCTCAAGATAAAGCAGCGCCAGCTGGCGATCACCAAGGCCGAGGTAGACCAGCGCCTGGTTAAAAGGAAGAGTCCGGCCGCGCGCGGATAGTTTTTTCAGGTCCGTAAACTCCAACATGGCGCGACTGCGATCACCGGATGCTCCCGAGGCGTAGGCGAGCCAAGCGGTGACGAACGTGGGCGCTTCCAGCGCTTTTGATTTCTGGAGTTGTGGAACCGATTCGGCGACTTGGCCTTGCTGAATATCAATCCAGGCGGCAGCCCAGAGAGGAAAGAAAAAGGACGGATCGAGTTCAGAGGCTCGTTTGGCCTCGTCACGCGCCGCCTGATACTGGCCGCTCCAAGCCAACCCCATGACCGTATCGAGGGCGATCTGCGGATCGAGCGGATCGAGTTCAGCGGCACGTTTGCCTTCGGCAATGGCTTCGCTGAGGCGGCCCTGGAAAGCGAGTGCGAGGCCGAACTGATCATGAGCGAAGGCATAGTTGGGATTGAGGGTAAAGGCGCGGCGAAATTCCTGCTCGCATCCTGGCCAATCGAATTCGTAAAAAAGCTTGTACACAGCTAGCGAGGTGTGCGCTTCGGCGGACTCGTCGTCGAGTTGAACGGCGCGCTGGGCCGCGGCTTTGGCCTTTGGTCTGGCCGCCGAGGAACTGAGAACGTCTTCGTTATAACCGGCCCAGAGATAAGCATCGGAAAGACCGGAATATGCCAAGGCATAGTGGGGATCGAGGCGGACGGCGCTTTCGAATTCCGCGATGGCTTTTTTCAAGTTTTCGTTGCTGGGCCGACCGAAGAAATAGCGGCCTTTCAGATAGGCATCGTGCGCTTCAGGGTCTATCGCCGGCGCATTGGTCAAGCGCGAGGCTTCGGCCGGAGTCAGTTGCACGTGAATTTCGCGCGCGATCGCGGAGGCGAGCTCGTCTTGAAGGGCAAGTACGTCGCGGGACTGCCGCTCAAAGCTCTTGGCCCAAATGTGTTTGTCGGCGCGCGCATCAATGAGCTGCGCGGTTATGCGCACTTTTTCGCCAGAGCGGAGCACGGAGCCTTCCACCACGGCGTCCACATTGAGGAGCTTGGCAATTTCGGGAGTTGGCGGACGGTGATCGCCCTTGAATTGGGTGACCGAGCCGCGGGAGATCACGCGAAGCTGGCTGATGGTGGCCAGCTCGGTGGTCAGTTCGTCGGTCATCCCTTCCGCGAAATAATCCTGTTTGGCGTCGCCGGAATAATTGTCGAGGGGCAGCACCGCGAGGGAGCGAATAACAGTGGGACTTGCGCCGGTTTCGGTGGAGGAGCGGGCCGGGGTTCGGTGCTTTGCGTGCCACACGGAGTATCCGGCGATGCTAAAAGAAAAGGTGAGCGCGGCCAGCACGGGAAACTTCCAGAGCGCGCGCTTTTTAAGGGGCGTGACACTGGCGTCTCGCAATCCTGCGTTCATCTTGGAATTAATTTTTGGGACGGGAGCGCTTGTGACCGTCTCGGTGGAAGTGGGAGGAGAGGTGGGCGCGATTGGTGTTCCGCTCGGCGACTTTAATGTTATCGCGCCAAGTTGGGTGCTCACCTCGCGTGCTGTTTGCGGACGGTCATCCGGATGTTTCTCGAGGCAGCGACGAATGAGGGACACCAGCTCTGCAGGGAGTTCAGGGCGCGAGTCGGACACCGGCGGCGGAATGTCGCGCAAGATCGCAGAAACCAGTTCCGCCGAGGAACTGCCGGCAAAGGGTTTGTGTCCGGTGGCCATTTCGTGCATCAGGACGCCGAGGGAGAAAATATCGGTGCGATGATCGAGCGGGCGCCCGGAGATCTGCTCCGGGGACATGTAAGCCGGAGTACCCATGATCGCGCCTGCTTTGGTGAGGTCCGCCGAAGTGATGGTGTGATCGCCGGCGTCGGCCTTGACGTCTTTCGCCAACCCGAAATCCAGGACCTTCGTCCAACCTCCCTCGCTTACGATGACGTTAGCGGGCTTGAGGTCGCGATGCACAATTCCCTTGGCGTGTGCAGCGGAGAGTGCATCGGCAATTGCGGAAGAGATCTGGATGATTTGCGCCGCGGGCAGACCGTTACCGTGAATCAGAGAATTGAGTGGATGGCCTTCCACCAACTCCATGGTTAAGAAGTGGAGGCCGTCGGTTTGTTCGACCGAGAAGATGGTGACGATGTGAGGATGATTTAGCGCGGCAACGACACGGGCTTCACGTTGAAAGCGCGCGAGGCTTTCCGGATTGCCTGCCATTTCCGTGGGGAGCAGCTTCAAAGCTACGTCGCGACCTAGCTTGGTGTCCGTCGCCCGATACACCTGGCCCATTCCGCCGGCGCCGAGCGCAGCGGTGATGTGGTAGTGGGAGATGGTTTTATCGATCAGGGCAAACCTTTTGCGAGAAGGAGCCGCTTTAGCGCGACGAGATCCTCACTTGGGACGCCGATGAGTCTACACGGTAAAAAGGGCGCGGCTTTCGGAAACTTGAAGGGTGTTTTGAAACGGACGGGGAGGACGACGGCTTCGAATGGAGACGGTTGGCAGCGGGTGGTGGATTCGCGTTACTCGGCGCGGAGGGCGTCGACGGGGTCGACGTTGGCGGCGCGGCGAGAAGGCAGGTAGCTGGCGAGGAGGGCGGTGGCGAGAAGAGCGAGAGTGACGGCGGTGTACGTAAGTGGGTCGATGGGTTTGACGTGGAAGAGGATGGAAGCCATCAGGCGCATGGTGATGAACGAGGCGATGAGGCCGCAGGATATGCCGATGGCGGTGAGAATGACGCCGTGGCGGACGAACATGCTGGTGACAGTTTGGGTTTGCGCGCCGAGAGCCATGCGAATGCCGATTTCGCGGGTGCGCTGCGAGACAGCATAGGCGATGACGCCGTAAATGCCGACAACGCCGAGGAGCAGAGCCATCGAGCCGGCGACGGCGAGCATGATGAGCGTGAAAGAAGTGCGCGCCATGGAACGGGTATAGAAATAGTCGAGGGTGTGGACGTTCGAAACCGGCAGATTGGGATTGACGGACCAGATCGCGCCGCGGACTTCGTTTAGAAAAGCTTCGGAGCCGGCGCGCGGGCTGCGGATGGCGAAACTGACATTGCGGTGAACGGTGGTGCCCGGGTCGGCCTGGAAGCGGTCCAGGATGATGGGCCAGTACGCGGTGGAGGACGGAGGTTTGCTGACGCCGTCGTCGCAGACGTTGGCAACGACGCCGACAATTTCGCGCCAGTCGTCGATGGTGGAGACGCGCAGGCGTTTGCCGATGGCGTTCGCCGGAGTGTCCCAATATTCGCGGGCGAAATTTTCAGAGATGACGACGACAGGGATGCGTTTTTCGACTTCCGTCCAGGTCATGTCGCGGCCGGCGAGGAACGGGGTGGCCAGCGTGGAAAAGAAGCCGGGCGTGACAAAACGGAAACGGCGAAGCGGGGGAAGCTGTCCTGCTGCGTAGACGCGATCTTGCGCGAAGAGAATGTTGTTGCCGAAGCTGCCATCCATGGGCAGACCGTTTTCCAAACCGGCGGAAGAAACGCCGGGGATGGCGGAGATTTTGTCGAGCATGTCCTGATACATGCGTAAGACACGGTCGTCCTTGACCAGTGTTTCAGGAACGGCGATGCGGAGAGTCTGGAGCGAAACGGGATAGGCGAAGCCGGGATTGACGTGGGTGAGAGCGCGAAACGTACGAATCATCAGACCCGAGCAGATAAGCAGAACTAAGGCCAGAGCGATTTGAACGACGACGAGAACGCCGCGTAGGCGGTGCTGCTCACGGCTTTGGCTGTTGGCACGGCCGCCTTCGCGGATGCCGGTGCTGAGGCGGACTCCGGCGTATTTGAAAATGGGAATGCATGCGAAGAGGATGCTGGCAAAAATGGAAACGGCGAAGGTGAAGAGCAAGACCGGCGCGTCGATGCCTATGTTTTTGATGCGGGGGATACCCGCGGGAGCGATGAGCATCAAGACGCGTAAAGCGGCGAAAGCGAGAGCCAAGCCGAGGATGCTGCCGAGGAGGCCTAAGAGGAAGCTCTCGAGAAACAGTGCGCCGGCGATGCGATAGGGAGTGGCACCGAGTGCAGCGCGAACAGCGAGTTCCTGGCGACGGCCCTCGACACGAACGAGGAGCAAGTTCGCGACGTTGGCACAGGCGATCAGCAGCACCAAACCGAGAGAGCCCATGAGGACCCATAGGGTGCTGCCCACGTCGCCGACAACGTCGAATTTCAAGGTATGTAGATTGGGGCCGATGCGGGCATCATCGAAAATTTTCATGCTAAATCCGTCTGGAGCGCGGAAGGAGCGATAGACCAGAGGAACCATGCGGGCGATGTCCGCACTAGCCTGCTGCAGAGTGACGCCAGGTTTGAGGCGCGCGAGGGAATTGTAGGCGAAATTGCCGAGGACGAGTTTATTGCGATTGAACTGGAAAGGCAGGAGGAGCGCGGGATCTTGCCAATCGAGAAAATGAAAGCGCTGGGGGAGGACGCCGATGATCTGGTGAGGCTGGCCGTCCACCAGTAGGGATTGGCCGAGCACGGAACTGGAACCGGCAAATTTTTTGCGCCAGTAGCCATAGGTGAGGATCACGGTGTCCGGGGAACCTGGGGAGTCGTCCTGTTTGGTGAACCAGCGGCCGAGGACGGGAGGAATTCCCAGGAGCGGGAGCGTACCGTCGGTGACGCGCAGGGCGTCGACTTGCTCCGGTTCGGCGAGCCCGGTAACGCTGACGGAATCGGCGCCGTACATGCCGATGTCCTCGAAGGAGCGATTTTGTTCGCGGTAGATGAAGTAATTGGAAGGGGCCATGGCCAGCGTGGCTTCGTTAACACCGGGGGCGGTGTGCCAGACGCCGATGAGCTCTTCGGGATGAGGATAAGGGAGAGGCTTGAGGAGCACGGATTCGAGAACGCTGAAAACTATAGTGTTGCCGCCGACGCCGGCGGCGAGCGTGAGGAGAGTTACAAAGGTGAAGAGCGGGGCGCCGAAGAGACGGCGAAACGATTGTTTGAGATGGGAAAGAAGGGTGTGCATCAGAAAAACCGTGGAAGACGGGAGGGTAGCAGATTGGCGCGGCGGATGTAAGGCGACGGATGAACCTGGAGGAAAAAAACTGAGTGGCTTCTCGTTGCGAATGTGCCGTACGGAGGAATTTTCATCGTGGACTACAAGCTCGTGCGGTGCTACTCGGCGCGAAGAGCGTCGACGGGGTCGACGTTGGCGGCGCGGCGAGAGGGGAGATAGCTGGCGATGAAGGCGGTGGCGAGGAGGCCGAGGGTGACGGCGCTGTACGTGAGCGGGTCGATCGGTTTGACGTGGAAGAGGATGGAAGACATGAGGCGCATGGTGATGAAGGAGGCGACGAGGCCGAAGGCGACGCCGATGGCGGTGAGCACGACGCCGTGGCGGACGAACATGCTGGTGACCGTTTGCGTTTGTGCGCCAAGGGCCATACGGATGCCGATTTCGCGAGTGCGCTGGGAGACGGCGTAAGCGATGACGCCGTAGATGCCGACGACGCCGAGAAGCAGAGCCATAGAGCCGGCGACGGCGAGCATGATCAGCGTGAAGGAAGTGCGGGCCATGGAGCGGGTGTAGTAGTAGTCGAGCGTGTGGACGGCGGAGAGGGGAAGGTTGGGATTGATGGACCAGACGGCCTGGCGGACTTCGTTCATGAAGGATTCGGAGCCGGCGCGCGGACTGCGAATTTGGAAGCCGACGTAGGTTTCGACGCGGTGGGCCATACCTTCAAAACGATCCTGCATGATCGGCCAATAGACCATGGAAGAGGGGCGCTGAGTGACGCCGTCGGAGTAGACGTTGGCGGCGACGCCGATGATTTCGCGCCAGTCGTCGGTATTGGCGACGCGAATGCGTTTACCGAGAGCGGCTTCGGGCGAACCCCAAAATTCGCGAGCAAAACCTTCACAGATGATGGCGACGTCGTGTTTTTGGTAGACGTCGTCCCAGGTGAAGTCGCGTCCGGCGATGAGGGGAGTGCCCTGGTTGGCGAAGAGGCCGGGGATGGTGAAGGTAAAGCGGCGAAGCGGAGGCATCTGGCCTTCGGGGAGGGGGTGGTCTTCGGCGAAGACGAGGTCGTTGTTGTCGTTGCCGTCCATGGGGACTTGCGTAGCGAGGGCGACTGAAGTGACGCCGGGAATAGCGGCGATTTTTTCCTGCATGGCCTGGAAGGAGCGGATGACCGCTTCCTGGTCCTTGATTTGGTTGTCAGGGACGCCGATGCGGAAGGTTTGGAGGGAAGCGGGATTGGAGAAGCCGGGATTGACGTGGGTGAGTGCACGGAATGTGCGGATCATCAGGCCGGAGCAGATCAGAAGGACAAGGGCGAGAGCGACTTGCACCACGACGAGGACGTTACGGATGCGATGCTGCTCGCGGCTGGCGCTGTTCGCGCGGCCACCCTGGCGAATGCCGGTGCTGAGGTGGACGCCGGCGTATTTGAAGATGGGAATAGAGCCAAACAGCAGGCTCACAAAAATGGCGAGGCAGAACGTGAAGAGAAGGGCAGGGCCGTCGATGCCGATTTCGTTGATGCGGGGAATGCCCGCGGGAGCAATCGCGACAAGGAT
>Ga0335073_10000503_pt1 | contig 49999 bp, 46 predicted proteins | sample Lox_Sample_22_FD_207093 | JGI IMG/M metagenome (GOLD analysis project Ga0335073, IMG submission 207093) | Soil microbial communities from Loxahatchee National Wildlife Refuge, Florida, United States - Lox_Sample_2.2 | ecosystem: Environmental > Terrestrial > Soil > Wetlands | place: USA... | reverse complement strand
CGAAGACGACACTGGCGATGCAAATTGGCGTCGCCAGGCCTTGCCCTGGGGCGTAGTCAAGGACAAGGAGATCCAGTTGCCACTTGAAGCACCGAGTTGGCTCAACTCAGGAGACACGTCGTGGCAGCTCACCGCCGCGACGCTGGTCGGGTTGATGAGCGTGCCCGGCCTCGCAGTGCTGTACGGCGGCGTCATGCAGAAGCGCTGGTCGATCAACAGCATGATGCTGACGTTTGCAACATTCTCGATCGTGCTCGTCGTGTGGGTCCTGTGGGGCTTCAAGATGGGCTTCGGCACGCCGTGGCACGGGCTTTCCCACAGCGGGTTCTTCGGGAACTTCATCGGAAAGCCAGGACCCGTGCTGTCGCACACCGAGTTACAGCACCAGGCCAGTATCCCGTTGATCGGGACGATGGCGTTCCCCAAATCGGCGCTCGTCTACTTCCAGTTCGTGTTTGCGGCGATCACGCCGATCCTGGCGCTCGGGTCCGTGCTGGGACGCGTCAACTTCAAGGCATGGATCCCGTTCTGCCTGCTGTGGATCACGTGCGTCTACGCCGTCGATGCGTTCCTGCTGTGGGGCGGTGGGTTCTTCGCCCAGCACGGCGCGGTTGACTTCTCCGGCGGCTACGTGATCCACCTGTCGGCCGGCGTGGCCGGGTTCGTCGCCGCGGCGGTGATCGGGCCGCGGCTCCAGCGCGACCGCGAGATCGACGCGCCGAACAACGTCGCGATGGTCGCGGTCGGAGCCGGATTGCTGTGGCTCGGATGGAACGGCTTCAACGGCGGCGACCCGTACGCGTCGAACATGTCGGCCGCGGCCGCGGTGCTCAACACCAACCTGTGCACCGCGGTGGCGCTGCTCGTGTGGATCGCGTGGGACTACCTCACGGGCCGCAAGCCGTCGCTGATCGGCACCGTCAACGGCATGATCGTCGGCCTCGTGGCGATCACGCCGGCGGCGGGCTACGTGAACGGCTGGGGCGCGATCGCGATGGGGATCATCGCCTCGACGATCGTGTACTTCGCGCTCAACTACCTGAGCCGCCTGGCCCCGTTCCGCCGGGTCGACGACACGCTCGGCGTGGTCTACACCCATGGCTTCGCCGGCCTCGCCGGCGGCCTGCTGGTCGGCATCTTCGCCGACCCGAACATGGCGCTGTTCTACAAGACGAGCTCGCATGGGCTCGTCGCGGGCGGCGCAGTCGCCGGCCTGGTCCACGGCAACGCGACGCTGCTGAAGTGGCAGTTCTTCGCCGCGCTGTGGGTGATCTGCTGGACCGGGGCGATCACGTTCGTCCTGCTCAAGCTGGTCGGGCTGTTCGTGCCACTGCGGATGTCCGAGAAGAACATGGAGATCGGCGACGTCGCCGAGCACGGCCACGAGGTGTACCCGTCCGACGTCCCGTCGCTCGGATACCCGAACGGCATCCCGGGCGTCACTGACCGCCCGAGCTCCGTGCCTTCGACGGCGTGAGCGCGGCCGGGGCGCCGTCGTCAGCATGACGAAAGTGGGCCAGCGGGTTGGGAGGCGCAGCTGAGCGCCTCCCAGCCCACGCCCCTCACGATCGTCTCGCGGGCCGTCGCCGGCGACGACGGCCTCGAGCGCGTCGCATGCTCTGCATCCGACGCGCTTTCGCGTCCGGTGGTGATCGTGCTTCCGTCGCTCGGCGACCCGGTCGTGTGGCCGGCGGACTCGGTTCCCGACGCGCTGCTCGGCGAGGTCGTCGCGTATGCGGTGGACGGCGGGGCCGGCGCGCCGCCGGCGGCGGTTTCGCACGCGGTGCCGATCCGGATCGGAAGCGACGTCGTTGGCGTCGTCGCGGCGCTTTCGGTCAACGGTAGCGGGACCCCGGGGTCGGGTGAGGAACGGGCCTGGCTCGAGGCCGCCGCGGCGGCGTCCGCGGTGACCCGGCTCAGGGGCGACGGCCGGCCGGGCGACGGGCGCCGGGCGTTCGTTGCTGCGCTGATCGGGAGCGCAGCGCCGGACGCGCCGGCGATCGTGGCCGACAGCCGCCGGCTGGGCGTGGACCTGTCCGGCGGCGCGATTGCGGTCTACGCCCGCGGCGGGGGGGATCTGCCTGCCGAGCTCGTCGATGACGGCAGCGCGCTGATCGCCGAGCTCGCGGCCGGGCAGGTGGTCGCCCTCGTCCCGCTCGCGGTCGAGCACGCCGAGCGCGCCGCCGGCGCGCTCGCCGACCGGCTCGGGGAGAGCGGGTACGACGCCGCGGTGTCGGCGCCGCGCCGGGAACCATCGCTGCTCCGCGAAGCCGTCCGCGAGGCGATGCTGCTCGCGGAGCTCGCCGGCGCCCCCGGGGGGCTCGCCGGCCAGGAGGAGACCTACCGCCTGCTGATCGGCGTGCTGCTGCGCGATCCCGAGGAGCTCGAGCTCCTTCGATCGAGCACGATCACCCCGCTGCTGGCGTACGACTCAGAGCACGACACCGAGCTGCTCGTGACGCTCGGGACCTTCCTCATGCATCACGGCTCGACCACTGAGACCGCCGAGGCCATGGGGCTCCACCGCCACACCGTCGGCTACCGGCTCTCGCGCGTGCACGAGGTCTCGGGTCTGTCGCCGTACGAATCGGACGGCCGGGAGCGCCTCAGCCTCGGACTTAAGGCCGACCAGATCCTCGCGGCGGCCGAACGACTATGAAACCCGGATAGGCTCGCGCCTACCAAGACTCAAAGGAGAGCAGAGTGGCTACTACAGAGAGCGATCAGACGGCAATGGCCGCTGGCGCCACCAGCCCTGCCGAGGTGCTGGAGTTCGCCGCTGAACACGGCGTCGAGATGGTCGACCTGAAGTTCGTCGACCTTCCCGGCACCTGGCAACACATGACGCTGCCGATCGGCGCGCTCGACTCCGACGACTTCGAATCCGGCCTCGGTTTCGACGGCTCCTCGATCCGGGGCTTCCAGGAGATCCACGAGTCGGACATGCTTCTGATCCCCGACCCGTCGACGGCGTTCATCGACCCCTTCTATTCGCGAGGGACGCTGTCGCTGATCTGCTCGGTGGCCGATCCCGTGCTCGGCGAGCCCTACGCCCGCGACCCCCGGTTCGTGGCCCACAAGGCCGAGCAGCACCTCGTCGCCACCGGGATCGCCGACGTCGCCTACTTCGGCCCCGAGGCGGAGTTCTTCGTGTTCGACCACATCGCGTATGAGCAGGTCGAGCACCGGGCGTTCTACGAGGTCGACTCGGGCGAGGGCTTCTGGAACACGGGAGGTCCTTCAGGGTCCCCCAACCTGGGCTACAAGCTGCGCCAGAAGGAGGGCTACTTCCCGGTGCCGCCCGCCGACTCGCTGGCCAACCTGCGCTCGGAGATGGTCGCCGTGATGGAGTCGCTCGGGATCCGATGTGAGTTCCACCACCACGAGGTGTCCTCGGGCGGGCAGGGCGAGATCGATATGCGCTTCCAGCCGCTGCTGCGGATGGCCGACCAGATGATGATCTACAAGTACGTGGTCAAGAACACGGCGCACGCCGCCGGCAAGACCGCGACGTTCATGCCCAAGCCGATCTTCCAGGAGAACGGGTCCGGCATGCACGTACATCAGTCGCTGTGGAAAGACGGCGATCCGCTCATGTTCGAGCAGGGCGGCTACGCGCACCTGAGCGACCTGGCCAAGCACTACATCGCGGGACTGCTCACGCACGCGCCCGCACTGCTGGCGTTCTGCGCGCCGACGACGAACTCGTACCGGCGGCTGGTGCCGGGATACGAGGCTCCCGTGAATCTGGTCTACTCGGCCCGGAATCGTTCGGCTTGTGTGCGCGTGCCGATGTACCACGAGGCGCCGAAGTCGAAGCGGATCGAGTTCCGCTCGCCCGATCCGACGGCGAACCCGTACCTCGCGTTCTCCGCGTTGATGCTGGCCGGGCTCGACGGGATCAAGCGCGAACTCGACCCGGGCGAGCCGCTCGACGCCGACATCTACGAGCTGCCGGAGTCGACGCTGGCCAAGATCGCCACCGTGCCGTCATCGCTCGAGGCATCGCTCGACGCGCTCGAGGCGGACAACGCGTTCCTGCTCGAGGGCGACGTGTTCACGCCCGGTCTGATCGAGGCGTACGTCCGTTACAAGCGCGAGGAAGAGGTCGACGCGATCCGGATGCGTCCGCATCCGTGGGAGTTCGCTCTGTATCACGACGCCTAAGTCGTTACGGGGGCGTCTTCCCGGTTCGCCCGCCGCGATTGCGTTTTTCATGGGTCCGAAGCGTGATCGTGGGTTCCGCGAGTGCGGGCGAACGGGAATGACGCCCCCTTCACTTTCGCCGTCCCACCGCCGCGACCACCACGGGTGCGGTCACACGTCTCCGCGTCTCGGGGAACCTGACGGCCGGCCCATGTCCTGGTCCCATGCACCATGTAAAACGTCGCAAACTCCCTCTCGCCACCGGCGATCCGGCCACATAAGCATTGACAGCATGCTTATGTGTGCCCACGGGGCACGGTGGCGGGCGGTTTGCGACGTTTTACATGTCCTCAGCCGCTTTCCCTGCGCGACAACCGCGCCGCCAGCCGCGACAACGGGCTCGGCGCGCGGGGCTGGGTCTTCAGCCACTCCTCGCGGGTTGGGAGCTTGCCGGCCTTGCGGGCGGAGAGGACGCATTCGGTGTGGGCGTGGCGCCGGCGGCTCGAATCGCCCTCTGGGTACATCAGCATGTGCTCGGACAGCGCCGGCAGATGGCGGCCACACAGCGGGCAGCGGTAGGTCGCCGGCTTCAGGTTCTGGGCCCGCCGGACGTACCACCAGCGCGGCTGTGGGCGATCGGCCATGTGTCCAAGGATTGCATTGGCCAGCCGCCCTGGCGGGTATCTTCGAGGGCGGATGGAGCATCGGGACGAGCGAATCGTGGTCGAAACCGACCGATATCGGATAACCGGGGTCCTGCGGCTGCCGCGCGACGGCTACCGCAGCCGGCTGACCGACTACCTGAACTCGTCCGAGCGCGCGTTCGTGGCGCTCACGGACGTCGAGCTCGTGCCGTTCAACGGCGGCCAACCGGAGCGCCGCCCGTTCCTGGCGGTGTCGCTCAACCACGTGGTCCTGGCGATGCCGCTCAACGGCGACGGCGTCGACTGAGCCGCCGGCGCCTCCCCCGCCCGCGAGATCCGCTGTTACTCGAGGGCGGCTGCGAGGTATCGTTTTCTGTATGGCGACACGTCCAGACGAGCTCGAGGGCCTGAGCAAGAGCGAGATCCTCCGCGCCTCGCCGCGGATGTTCGACATGAGCTTGTTCGAGAAGTTCTCGCGGGTTCATTGGACCGTCCCGCCGGTCATCTTCGTGCCGGTCATCACGGTGATGCTGATCGAGGGCTTCGTCCACGGGGCCCGCTGGTCCGTCCTCTACTGGATCCCCGCCGGGTACCTGTTCTGGACGCTGACCGAGTACTGGCTCCACCGGGTCGTGTTCCACTTCGAGCCCGAGAAGGGCATCGGTGCGCGGCTCCACTGGATCATCCACGGCGTGCATCACGACCATCCGAACGACCCGCTGCGGCTGGTCATGCCGCCGGCGCTCAGCGTCCCGCTCGCCGCCGTGTTCGTGTATGGCTTCTACCTGGTGATCGGGAGCCCGGGCTACCTCCCGTTCGGCGCGGCCTTCCTCGCCGGGTACCTGGGCTACGACATGCTCCACTATCACGTCCACCATCACCGTCCCAAGACCGCGCTCGGTAAGCGGCTGCGCGAGCTGCACATGCGGCACCACTTCCAGAACCACGAGCGCGGCTACGGCGTCAGCGCGCCGTTCTGGGATCACGTGTTCGGGACGGCGCCGAAGAAGACGCCCCGCTAGAGCGGGATCACCGAGGGAGTCGGGATCGTGGACGTGGGTGCGCGCATCGCGAGCATCGGGATGGCGCTCCCGGGCCGCGTCGTCTCGAACGAGCAGATCGCGGCGGGACTCGGTGTCGACGCGGCCTGGATCGCCAAGCGAACCGGCACCCGCGAGCGCCCGTGGGCCAACGCGGGCGAGCGCCTGTCCGAGCTCGCCGCGGAGGCCGGACGCGCGGCGCTCGAGCGCGCCGACCTCGACGCCGGCGATCTCGACGTCGTGCTCGTCGCGACCTCGACCGCCGATGAGATAACGCCGAACGCGGCCCCCCTCGTGGCGGGGTTGATCGGCGCCGACCGCGCCGGAGCGATGGACGTCGGGGCGGCCTGCACGGGCTGGCTGTCGGCCCTGGCGATGGCGTGCGGGCAGATTGAATCGGGGCGCGCCGAGCACGCGCTCGTCGTGGGCGCCGACTTTCTGTCGCGCTTCCTCGACTTCTTCGATCGCGACACCGCGCCGCTATTCGCCGACGGCGCCGGTGCTGCCGTCGTCTCGGCGACGGCGCTCCCGACCGGCCGGATCGGCGAAATCGTCTTGCGCTCCGACCACTCGGGGTCGCACCTGATCAGGCTGGACCGCGGCGATCTCATCCGCATGAACGGCCAGGAGTCGTTCCGAGCCGCGGTGGCCTCGATGTCGCAAGCGACGGCAGACGTGCTCGCGTCCAGCGGCTACGCCCCCGAGGACATTGCGCTGTTCGTCTACCACCAGGCCAACTCGCGGATCCTCCGCGCCGTCGGCGAACGCCTCGGGCTCCCAGCCGAGCGAGTCGTCGACTACGTCGACCGGTTCGCGAACTCCTCGACCGCGACGCTCCCAATTGCCCTGTCGGTGGCAGAGTCAGAAGGGCGCCTCGAGAAAGGCGACCTGGTGCTCCTCGCCGCGTTCGGGGGCGGCCTCACGTGGGGCGCCACCGTCGTTCAGTGGAGCGCGGAGACCTCCGCCGTGCGCCTACCGGATGATCAGCCCAGCGTGACGCCGACCGTGTAGTAGGCCACGTGCTTGGTGCGCGCCTTCGGGCTCTGCCTGAACACGCGCAAAGTGTGCCGGCGGCGCGTGAGCGGTTTGTCCCGGACCTTGCCGAGGTGGCAGTCGGCCTTGATCAGCGCGGTCTTGACCTGCGCCAGCGTCATGTGGCCGAGGCCGGGCACACGGCACGGAATGGCCGAATACGGGACCAGACCGTGGTCGTCGACCCGAATGGCGGCAGCCGGGTTGGGGGCAACCAGGTAGCGGTTCTTCGGGCCGAACTCCCAGTAAGCCCCTGAGGGCAGGCCCTCGACGATGGTCCCGACAGTGGGCCGGTAGACGAGATGCGCCGCCGCATTCCAGATGTTGGCGATGTCCCAGGGATCGATCGCCACCGCCGGCTTCGTGCCCCCGAACACGGTCCAGGTCGTGACGGCGATCGGCGCGCCCCCCGCGACGCGATAGCTCAGTCCGGTCGTCGTGGTCAGGAACGTGCCGTTCGACGGCACGGCGTTCAGGTGCGACAGCGGGTTGCCCGCGTTCGCGATGTCCCAGGCGTCGACCACGAACGGCTGCGGGTTCCCGAACTGCGCGAGGCTCGAGACGAACATCGGCGCGCCGCCCGCGATCAGGTACATCAGCCCGGTGCTGGTCTCGACCAGCGTCCCGTCGGCGGGGACCGGATTCAGCTGGTCGAACTCCTGCTGGGTGATCACCGTGTACGGCTGCGCGCCGCCCACGTCGCTCCAGTCGCTCACCCACAGCGGCGCGCCGCCCGCGATCTCGTAGAAGTCGGTCGACCCGCTGACCTGCATGAACGTTCCGTTCGGGAACAGGACGGCTCCGGAGGCGGCGCCGGCATCGACGTAGTCGCTATCGATGTTGATGGTCGCGCCGCCGTAGGTCGCGTTGTGGCCGCCCTGGTACTGGTGGATGCGCTGGTGGTTGGCCCACTCGGTGCTCGGGACGGAGCTGCTGGTCGTGTTCTGCTGGCCGTTCCATTCGGCCACCCAGATCTGGTCGGGCTCGACGAAGCCGGTGCCGTTGGCGGCGACGAAGTCGCTGATCCCCGAGTTCGCGCTGCTGTAGACGCCCGAGGCGTAGCCGTGGGCGTGGAGCTCGGTCGTCCAGGCCGACAGATACGCCAATACCGAGGGGGTGTTCGTGCTCCCGCGCGTGTACGCCTCCATGTCGTCGTAGATCGGGTTGCCGGGACCGAGGCCGTTGGCCTCGGCCTGATTGATCGCGTCGTCGGCGGCGGCGGTTCCCTCGGCCGATGCCTGCGAGGGCACGATGCTGGCGCACCCGCATCCGTTCTTCGGCGCTTGCAGCCCCACGTAGATCGGAAGGAGGACCCACCCGGCCGCCGACTCCTGCTCGACCCAGGTCGCGCTCAGGTTCGGCTGGGAGCAGGCCTCGTTCGCGCCACCGATGTAGATCCCGATCGCGCGGTAGGGCGACGCGCCCCACGCGGACATCGTCGACGCGCTCGGGGTCGAGCAGGCGTCGAAGCCGAGCCCGGTGTAGACGGGGTCGCCGGCGCGATGGACCGCTCGCGGTTTACGGGCGGCGGCAGCCCCGGCCGTCGTCGCCGTCAATGACCGGACGCCCAGCGCCCGCTCCACGACTGCCGGGTCGGCGTGCCACGTCGCGGTCACGGTCACGCCGTGTTTGGGAACTACGAGCTCGGTCGAAGATCCCTGGCGAGGCTGAGCATTCGCGCTGGCTATCCGGGGAAGCGCAGGGCCGGTGGCGGCACCCGCGCCGGCGCCGTGGGCGACGAGCGGCGCCACCAGGATCGCCTCGGTCCGCCCGATCGCCTGGGCCGGACACCGCTGGCGAGAGCTCGGTTCGCCGAGGTAGACCGCGTGGCGGTTGAACCGCACGCACACGGAGGGATCGGTGGCAAGGTCGTATACCGGCCAAGACGCCGGCACGGCGAGCCGGTAGCCGTGGTAGCGCACGACCTTGGTGCGGGCGCCGTGGGGTGAGGCTGATGCGGCGCTCGTGCTCGAGGCCGCGAACAGCACCATCAGTGCCAGCGTTGTAAGTCTGAGTCGCAGTCGGAGTCGGGGCAATCCACGCATCCGCACGCCAGCTACCGCGCCGGCCGCGCTCAGCTGACCAATCTCGCTCGCCGCCCGGCGAGCTACCTGGTGCGGCCATCCTACCGAGGTCCGCGGAGGGTCGCAAAGTTCGCAGGACCGCTCCACCGCTCAGCGCCGCAGGAATAGTATGCCCGCCGGGATTGGGAGAAAAGTTGCAAGGAAAGGAGGAGGGAGCAGGGTCCGAGCCCGCGTCCGAGCCGGGTGGGGTGGCTGACGCGTGCTCTAGCGCACTAGGTCGGCGAGGGTCGCCGACAACCCGCAAGCCTTAGTGAAGAGGAGTCTCATGACGTCAAAGCTCCGCTTGGCGCTACCGATGGCTCTCATCGGCGTGGTGGGAGCCGCGTGTTTCCTGTTGTTGCAATCGCACGCGAGCGCGCGCGTCACCATGAATTACGCCCACCTGACCAAGATGCAGAAACGGATCGTCTCCGAGACGCTGGCGAGCGCGCTCGGTCCGCAATCCACGGGTCTCAAATCCCATGCTGTTATCGGCGACGATGACGAGGGTGACGGCCCGGACGGCGCACCGTTCACGCCGCCGAAGTCGTACCAGTCCGCGAGCGGCAGCGGCGCCGGGACGGTCAACTATTTCCCGTCGTCGGGTGCCTGTTCGGCAAATATCGGCAATAACACAAAGGTCAACCAAAACTGCCTTAACCTCACCGACCCTAGCCTTCAGGGTCGCGGCCAGGCCAACAACGAGCCGTCGATATCCGTCGATCCGTTCAACTCGCAGCGTCTCGTCGCCAGCGACAACAACTACATCCGCGGCGATGGAACCTGCGGCTCCTACTTCTCGCAGAACGGCGGCCGGACGTGGTCCAACACGACGATCCCCAACGGCTTTACGGCGGGCACAACTCGCGACAGCATCGGCAACAACGCTCGCGAGTACTGGCAGGCCGGTGGTGACACGTCAGTGGCATGGGACACGCGAGGCAACGCGTACGAGAGCTGCCAGCTGTTCAACCGCGGGACCGTGGCTTCGGCGAATCCCGACGAGTCGAGCACGTTTGTGCTGTTCCGCGCGACCCAGAACGGCGGTGCGTCGTGGAACTTCACCGGACGCTACTCAGTGCCCCTCATATTCGACCCACAGGGAACGTCGGGCGCGCTCCAGGACAAGGCACTGATGGCGATTGACGACAACGTCAAGAGCCCGTTCCGGGACCGCATCTACGTCACCTGGACGGCGTTCGCGTCCGACGGCACGGCGTACATCTACGAGGTTCATTCCGCCGACTACGGCGAAACGTTCTCAAGCCCGGTTCTGGTCAGCGCCACCAGCCCGACGTGCACGAATACGTTCGGAGCGGCGACGCCCAGTGGACCGTGCAACAACAACCAGTTCTCCGATCCGTTCATCGGTCCGGACGGGTCCCTCTACGTGGCTTGGGACAACTTCAACAACCAGCCCACGAGCGGGAACAACAACAACTACCAGGTGCTGCTGGCGAAGTCGACCGACGGCGGTCAGACGTTCTCGGCCCCCGTGCAGGTCAGCCCGTACTACGACCTGCCGGACTGTGACACCTACCAGGGTGCCGGTGCCGATCCCGGCCGGTCTTGCGTACCGGAGAAGGGCTCCTCGACCGTGTCCGTGTTCCGCGCCACGAACTACCCCTCGGGACAGGTGGATCCGAACAACAAGAACGTGGTTGCGGTGACGTTCGGGTCGTACATCAACAAGGACTCGAACGAGTCCAACGGATGCGCGCCGACCGGCTTCGCTGACTCCGGCAACCCGACGTACACCGGGGTCAAGACTGTCGGTGCATGCGCCAACAAGATCCTGTTGAGCGTCTCTACGAACGGGGGCACAACGTTCAGCGGTACCGGTGCGGATCCGCGCACCGAACCGCTGGTCACGCAGTCGCCGGGGCAGAGGCACACCGACCAGTACTGGCAGTGGAGCGCGTTCACGAATAGCGGCAAGTTCGCGGTGGACTACTACGACCGCCAGTACGGCAACGACGAGACGACCGGCGCTTCGGACTTCAGCCTGTCCGGGACCAACAACCTGACCAACTTCGGGCAGGTTCGCGTCACGTCGAGCTCGATGCCGGCCCCAACGCAGTTCGAGGGTCCGGCGGGCGGCCAGTTCTACGGCGACTATGTCTGGCTGACGGCGTCCGACAAGGCCTACCCGATCTGGTCGGACACTCGAGCCGCTGATCTGTTCCTGTGCCCCGGCACCGGAGCACCGGGGGTTCCGCCGAAGCTGTGCGGTGCGACGGAGACCAACGGCGAAACCGCCAATGACGAAGAGACGTACATGGCGGCGGTCAATGTGCCAACGGCCGGAGGCTACGGCTACTGGTCCAAAGATCACGCTCGCCGGAGCAAGCATCACGCTCAGCGGCACTGATTGACGCAGAACGCCCGTGGGGCCCGGCGGAGCTCGGGCCCCACGGCGCGTTCCGAGCGCTAAGCTGGCCGCGGGAGGTACGACATGCGTACAGCTTTCAGCCGGCCGCGACCCCGTCGCTTCGGAGCGCTTCTGGCCTTGCTCCTGATCGCGGCGGTGGCCTCGATTGCGGTCAATGGTCTGGCCAGCGCCAACACGGGCAGCGGCGGCGTCGCACGGCTCGTGCTCAAGCGACAGGATCCCGCCACCGTAGGCGGCACCGGATTCAAGCCGGACGCCCGTGTCCGGGTTACGTTCGCCGGCGCCGGGAAATTCGTGCGCCGGCCCATGACGAATTCGCGCGGAGCGTTCACCGCGACGTTCCCGACGTTTACCGACCGCTGCTCGGCGTGGATGGTGACGGCGAGCCAACCGGGCCGCGCTCCGGTGGTGCTGAGAGGCGCCGCCAGGCCCGAGTGCACGCCGATGTCGACGCAGTAGCTGCCGGGCCAAAGCTTCAGCGGAGGGGGCGGGATTCGAACCCGCGGTCCGCTTGCACGGACTCTGGTTTTCAAGACCAGCGCATTCGACCGCTCTGCCACCCCTCCGGGAGTCGCCGGCCCGATGCTAGCCGCCAACGGTGGCTCTTTCAGGGTCTACACTGCCGCAAGCGCTTGTCCGGAGAGGTGGCCGAGTGGCTGAAGGCACTCGCCTGCTAAGCGAGTAAGGGGTTCACACTCCTTCGCGGGTTCGAATCCCGCCCTCTCCGCTTTGAACGTCCGGGCGTAAGGTCGCGGCAGCGTGAAGCTATTCATCTCGAGCGACATCGAGGGCACGGCCGGGATCGTCGACTGGCAGCAGGTACGGGCGTCCGGGGCGGACTACGCGCTCGGCCGGCGGCTGCTCACGGACGAGGTCAACGCCGCGATCGACGGCGCGGTCGAGGCGGGCGCCGCTGAGATCCTCGTCAACGACAGCCACTCGACGATGCAAAACCTCGACCCGGGCGCGCTACACCACCACGCGTCATACCTGTCGGGACGGCACAAGCCCCTGTACATGATGGAGGGCCTCGACGACACCTTCGACGCAGTGTTCATGGTCGCGTATCACGGCGCAATCGGCGCCGAGCGGGCGATTCTGTCCCACACCTACAACCCGCTCGCGGTGTGGGAGGCGCGCCTCAACGGTGTCGCCGTCGGAGAGAGCGCCCTGAACGCGCTCGTGGCGCTGCATCATCGCGTCCCGGTGGCGCTGATCACGGGCGATGAGGCCACCGCCGAGGAGGCGCGGCCGTTCCTCCCGGACATCGAGGCGGTGGTCGTCAAGCGCTCGATCACCAGGTTTGCCGCCGAGAGCCTGCATCCCGACCGCGCGTGCGAGTTGATCCGGGACGGCGCGGCCCGGGCACTGGCCCGAGCGAGCGCGATCGCGCCGCCGGCGATCGAGCTTCCGGCGACGCTCGAGATCACATTTCTGACCTCGGACATGGCGGAGATGTCGACGTGGATCCGCGGGGTCGAGCGCGCCCGCGCGCGCACAGTGACCGTGACCGACGACGAGCCGCTTCGCCTGTTCCGGACGTTCGTCACGATTGTCGCGTTGACCCGGTCGATCGTCGAGCGCTGATCGGATCAGGCGGCACTGGATTGTGGGGTGCCTCTGTGGATACGATCCGCTGCGATGGCGGATACCGCGATTTCGGTCCCGGCGGTTCCCGAGCCTCAGTCCGTAGCTGCGGCTCCGCCATTTGAGCGACCTGATTTCCAGATCGTCCCGCGGCGCGGGCTCGTGCTTGTCGCGGTGGCGGCGGTGGCGCTGATCGTGGCAATCGCGGCGAACAAGCTGTGGCCGCTGACCTTCCTCCACGTCGCCGGGGGCGCCGCGTGGACAATCATCGACCTGTTCCTGGGCCTCGTGCTCGGGCCGATCATCGGGCGGATGTCGATCCCGGCGCGGGTCGAGTTCACGACGCGCCTGATGCCGAAGATGGTGCTGATCATGCCGACGGTGGTCACGATCACGCTCGCCGCCGGGTGGCAGCTCGGAATCAAGACGGGGAACGTGCTGAGCATCGCGCCGAACCACAGTTGGGTCGTCGCGAGCTACATCGTCGTCGGCGTCATGGCGGTGCTCGCGCTCGGGCTGCTCGAGCCCGCCAACATCGCGGTCTTGTTCGAACTCAAGAAACCACGTCCGAACCCGCAGGTGATCGAGCGGCTGATGAAGCGCTTCATCTACTGCGCCGGCATCCTCGGTGTGATGCAGATCGCGACCCTCGTGATCATGACCAAGATGGCGTCGGGATGAGCGAGCGTCGCCTGCCACCGGTCACACAGCTCGGAATGCTGTCGCTGGCGTTGATCGTCGTGGGCGGCATCTACCTCGCTGCCCATCTTCCCGAGCACGTGCCGCTCGGGCCTGCCATCGCCCTCCTTGCGGCCTCCGCGCTTGTGCTGGCGGTCAACATGTTCCTGCTCTCGCGGGTGCGCGACTTCGCCTGGGATCAGTTCTTCCAAGTCGGCGGGTGGTCGCTGCTGGCCTACCTCGTGATCGCGGGCATCATCGAGTACACGTTCCTGCGAAACCATCTCAGGGGCGGCACGCTGGTGATCCTCACCCTGTCGCTCGTGGTGTTCGCCGTTCACGTGCCGATGCTCGTCGGCTTCACCGTCGCCCGCTACGCCGACAGCAGCGAGGGCCGTGTGGCCACCTGAGGCCCTCGAGTTCCTGCGCGAGCTCGAGGACAACAACGATTCCGACTGGTTCCGGCGGGAGCGCCGCCGCTACGACCAGTATCTGGTGGCGCCGGCTCGCGAGCTCGCGGAGAAGCTCGCAGATCTCGGCACGCCCCGCTTCTTCCGGCCGTACAACAACCTGCGCTTCCGGCCCGGGCCGCCGCTGAAGGAGAACCTCGGCGTCGCGATCGGCTACGGCGCAGCCGGCGGTTTCTACTTCGACCTGTCGCTCGACGGCCTGCTCGTCGCCGGCGGCCTGTATCGCCCCGCGCCCGACCAGCTCGAGCGCTTCCGCGCCGCGATCGCTGACGACCGCAAGGCACGCAGATTCGAACGCGGGCTCGCCGCGGCGGAGCGGGCCGGCCTGACCGCCACGCAGCCCGAGCTCAAGCGCGCGCCTCGGGGCTACCCGGGCGACCACCCTCGCGTCGACCGCCTGCGCCTGAAGCGGGTGATCGTCAGCTGCCGCCACCCGCTCGAGCCATGGCTGCACGAGCCCCGCTGCGATGAGATCGTGCGGGGCGAGATGCTCGCCGCCCGTCCGCTGGTCACATGGCTCGCCGAGACCGTCGGGCCGTCGACGCAGACGGACGCGTAGGGCGCGCGTTCGGGTCCCACGGCGCCTGGACCACCCGCCGACGTCGGTTCACGGCCGCTACGATGGGCGAGCCGTCAAAGCGGCAAGCGCCCGTAGCTCAGCTGGATAGAGCGTCGGTCTACGGAACCGAAGGTCGGGAGTTCGAATCTCTCCGGGCGCGTTACAAAAGCCCCGCTCAGGTGGGATTTTGGCTGCGCGTCCGTGGGGGGTCGCGCGGTTGGGCGCTCAGATGTAGATCTTCGCCACGCTGACGAGATCGTCGGCCCGGGCAGGTCGGATCGTTAGCTGATCGGGTGAGGCGATCATGGCTAGAGCTTGCGGGCGCGGATGATCGCGGAGCCGGCATGCTCGTGCACCCGGTGTGTTTCGGTGATCTCGATCTCGCGAAACCCTGCGCTCGCCAACACGTCGCGGAACTCCGTCTCGGTCAGCGCGCCCGCGATGCACCCCGTCCACGCCGCCATGTCAGCCCGTGTCGCCTCGTCCATATCCGGATCGGCGATCACATCAGACACCGCAAACCGGCCGCCGCGACGCAACACGCGAGCCGCCTCACGAATGACCTGTGGCTTGTCAGCTGACAGATTGATCACGCAGTTGGAGATGACCACGTCGACCGTCCCGCCCTCGATCGGGATGTCCTCGAGGTAGCCCTTCACGAACTCCACGTTCTCAACACCAACCGCGGCGGCGTTGGCGCGTGCGAGCTCGAGCATCTCGTCGGTCATGTCCAGCCCGATCGCTCTCCCTGTCGGCCCGACTCGCCGCGCGGAGATCAGAACGTCCGCACCGGCCCCGGACCCGAGATCCAGAACCGTCTCACCTTCATGCAGGTCAGCCACGGCGGTCGGCACCCCGCACCCGAGCGATGCTTGGACGGCCGTGTCGGGCAGCTGCTGACGGTGCGCCTCGTCATACAAGGCCGAGCCGAACACCCCCGTCCGATCGGCCGGGCTGCAGCACTGGAAGCCCGAATTGCCGTCGCCCGGCCCGGGCTCGATCGCGCGTGCTTGCCGAAACTCGCCGCGGGCCGCCGACTTTGCCGCACCGGCGTACTTCTGACGCACCGTCTCGCGCACCTGGTCAGTCGAGGCCTCGCTTGCCGCGCTCGGCATCGACACGGCGCCGGCCGCGCAACCGCACTCGGTGTTCAGCTCAGCCATCCAGCCAGCTCCTCTAGGGCATCGGGGATGACGAAGTAGTAGGCCCACAGACCCACCCGCTCGGAGCCGACGATGCCGGCGTCGCGCAGCACCTTGAGGTGATGCGACACCGTCGGCTGGGAGAGATCAAACAGTGGCACCAGCTCGCACACGCATACCTTGCCGGCGTGCTTACGCAGAACGTCGACGAGCTGCAGGCGGACCGGATCGCCGAGCGCCCTGGCGACGGCCGCCATCCGTACTGCCTCACCGCGCTCCACGTCCGGATAGACCACCGGCTCGCAGCACCGCTCACCTGCCGGCCGCTTGGTCTTTGGCGTCAGCTCCAGATCGACAGCCATCGATATACAAATACCGATTGAAGTGATGATTGTCAATCTTTAGACTTGAAGGCGATGAGCACCGTCCTGTTCGTCTGTCTCCACAACGCGGGTCGCTCACAGATCAGCCAGGCACTCTTCGAGCAAGCGGCCGCGGGTCGCCACAGCGCTCTCTCCGCGGGAACCACTCCAGGCGACCGCGTGCACCCAGAGGTGATCGCGGTAATGGGCGAGCTCGGGATCGATCTCGCCGACCGCCGGCCTCAGCTGCTCACCCGGGAGCTCGCCGAGCGCGCAGACATAGTCGTGACCATGGGTTGCGGGGATCAATGCCCGTTCATCCCGGGCAAGCGCTACCTCGACTGGGACCTACCCGACCCGAGGGGCCGACCGATCGAGGAGGTCCGCGCCACCCGGGACGAGATCGCCCGTCGCGTCGGCGACCTGGTCGCCGAGCTCGACGCCGAATCAGCGCCGAACACTGCCCTAACTGCCAGCCATCACCAGCCGAGCCCGCAATAGCGCGCGCTCGGCGGGCCGCGCGAGGTTGCTGCGCGTCGCGTCGGCGAAGATGCGGATGACGTCCTCGCCCGGAACAGGGTGTCCACCGTCGCGGCCGCCGAGGCCCCAGACTGCCGCCGGCGTGCCGTCGTCCTTTTCGAGCGCGATCGCGACCCACCAGGCGAGATTGAGGCGTTCTCCGGTTCCTCCCGGGGAACGCGGGACGGTGGGGTCGTGGACCACCAGGCGCGCGCCGCCCTGGCGCAGCGCTGACCATGTCGCCGTCCCGGGCTTCACCGGCGGTACCGCTGCGAGTAGCCAAGCTGTCGAGGCGGGATCGTTCGCGACTTCGGCGGCAACACGGCGCAGCACGCCCGCTTGGACGAGGTCCACGTTCGAGGCGTCGGCGACGGTCTCGAGAGCCAATGAGCAAAGCATCTCCAATCCCGGCGGCACGTCGGGTGGCAAGACCGCCCCGAAGGCCATCGTCACGGCCGTCCCGCGCCCATCGGGGCCAGGAACGATCGTGAGCGTGTCCGCCACGGCGCCCACCATGGCAAGACCATGCCCGATCCCAGGCGAGTCCTGCCGTAGCCAGATGCCAGCGCCGTCGTCGGCCACTTCGACGATGAAGCGCTCGCCGTCCGCACGCACGCTAACGCGGACCTCCCCGCGGTCGTCGGCACCGTAGGCGTGAACGACCGCGTTCGTGACCGTCTCGGACACAGCGAGCGCGACGGCTTGAGTGACCTCGTCCGATGCGCCTGCGGTGGATACGAACTCGGCCGCCCGGCGTCGCAGCATGGTGACGGCGGACGGCTCGGCCGGCAGTACCCACGCAGCGGTCGGTGTGACTGAGGCGCCCACAATCAGAACCCTATCTTCGGGGATGGGGCTCTGGCGACCTGGCTCCGACGGCGATGACGGTCCTGGTCTCGCCCTGGGCGGTTCGTGTCCTCTGGCTACCGGTCGTCGGCGCCGCGTGCGACCTGTTCGCCGGCGCGGAACTCGTTCAGCCGTGTCTGGTAGCGGTCGGTGGCGACGTCGTAAGCGACGTTGCCGAGCAGAAGACGGAACGGCGGATCGTCCCGATCGAGCGTGTCGAGCAACGCCTGCGCGGCGAGATCGGGATTGCCCGGCTGCGATCCGTTGTTCTCCTCCTGCTGCGATGCGCGGCGCTGGGCGATCAGATCAACCTGCTGGTAGGCGTCGATCGGCTCGGCGCGGTCCATCGAGGAACCCGCCCAGTCGGTGCGAAAGGCACTCGGCTCGACGATGAGCAGCCTGATCCCGAACGGCTCTACCTCTTGGCGCAACGTCTCAGAGAAACCCTCCAGAGCCCATTTGCTCGCGTGGTAGATGCCGGTGAGCGGGAACGCGGCCAGCCCGCCGATCGAGGAGACCTGGACGATCCACCCCGAGCCCTGCTCGCGCAGGATCGGCAGGGCGGCCTGCGTGACCCACAGCGCGCCGAACAGGTTGACCTCGATCTGCCGGCGAGCCTGCTCCTCTGAAAGCTCCTCGATCGCGCCCGAGACTCCGTAGCCCGCATTGTTGACGACCACGTCGAGACGCCCGAAATGCTCGTGGGCGTGCCGCACGGCTGCAAACGCGGCGTCACGATCGGTTACGTCGAGCTCGATCGGCAGGATGGCGTCGCCGTGCTCGGCGGCGAGGTCCTCGAGGGAGGAGATGTCGCGTGCGGTGGCGGCAGCGCGGTCACCCGCCGCGAGCGCCGCCTCCGCGAACGAGCGACCGAAACCGCGAGACGCGCCGGTGATCAACCAGATGCGATTGGGCATGCACCCCCGCTACCCGCAACGAGCCCCGCCTACCTCACCGCCGCCGGCAGCATGTCTTTTAGGAAGCGTCGTGTTCAGTCGTGGATCGGCTCAGGGTGCGATGTTGTGGTTGAGGTGGAAGACGTTGGTGGGGTCGTAGCGGCGCTTGATCTCCCGCAGCCGGTCGTAGTTGGGGCCGTACGCGGCTCGAACAGCATCGTCGGCTTGGTCGTCACCGAGGTAGTTGAGCCAGCGACGCGCGGCGAGATGAGGCGCCAGGGCGGCGTGCGTCTCGCGCGTCCAGGCGATGTTGTCCGGCGTCGCCGCCGGGTCTGTCCATACCGAGGGGATCAGGAGGTTCCAGCCGGCCTCGCGGTGCGGGACGGCGGTGTCGGTGGGGGCGACACGGGTGACAGCACCGTGGAAGTGCTCGAACAGGATGCCGGTCATGGTTGACGGCACGCTCGCGAACCGGTCGACGGTGGCGTCGATGAGCGCATCCGGCAGCCCTTGGGTGAAGCTCGACAGCCAGTAGTTCAGGCAGCCCATGGGAAAGCCGGCGTCAAGCAGCGTGTTCATCTGCGGATAGGGCATGGGACCAACTTCCGCCATCAGCGGCGATCCAAACGACACGAACGGCGCGAGTTCCCGCGCGGCGGCGTCCGGCTCGCCGGCATGACAGAGGACCAGAGCCGCCAGCTTGACGCCCGATCCGTCCGGTGCATGAACCAGCGCGGCGAAAACGGTGAGGTCGTCGGATACATCCGCCACCGCGTCGCGGTAGAAACGCAGCAATTCCGGGGCGGCATCGATCGGGTGTGCGATCAGACCGCCGGTGATGGTGCTCAACGGGTGCATCCGGTAGGTGAATGCCGTGGCCACGCCGAAGTTGCCGCCGCCACCACGCAGCGCCCACAGCAGGTCTGGGTGCGACTCGGCATCGACCTGGAGTACGTCCCCGGCGGCCGTGACCAGCTCGACGGCCTCCAGGTTGTCGCAGGCGAGGCCGTACTTGCCCATTAGCCAGCCCAGCCCTCCGCCGAGGGTGTAGCCCGCGATGCCGGTCGTGGAGATGGCGCCTCCCGTCACCGCGAGGCCGTGGCCGCCAGCGGCTTGGTTGAGCTCGTTCCAGGTCACGCCGCCCTCCGCGGTCGCGCTGGCCCGCTCGGGATCGACCGTGATGGCCTTCATCTCGGCGAGGTCGATCATCACGCCGCCGTCGGTGACGGCGCGGCCGGCGACGTTATGCCCGCCGCCTCTGACCGACACCTCAAACCCGCCGCTGCGGGCAAACTCGAGTGCTGCGACGACGTCCTGGGCGCTCTGGGCGCGGACGATCAGCGCCGGTTTGCGGTCGACGAGGCCGTTGTGCACGGCGCGCGCCGCGTCATAGCCCGCATGATCGGGCGCGAGCACCGAACCGGTGACGCGGCCTTCGAGCCGATCGAGAAGATTGTTGTCCAGCGTGGTGCTCATGTGGTCCCTTTCTGTTGAACGCCGAGGCGTCCGCCGGTGCGCTTGACAGCTAGCTGGCGTGGTCGCAAGTCCCCGGGACCACGACGCTCGCTGAGGGGAGAACCTTCCAGACGAGACGCCCGAAAGCAATGGGGGCCAGCCCTCATGTCTCCGACGCGCACCGCTCGCCCCACCCACCCGCGAGCCGGGCCGTCCTCGTCAGGTCTGGCCCGAGGCGCCATAGGCCGAGGTTCCTGGCACTCGCGCCGGCGGGCACGGCGAGCGTCAGGGTTCTCGTCCTTCGAGGCTCAGATCTCGATGCCGGGCGGCCACTGTTGGTACAGGTCGTCGGGATCCGCCGGGGCCCCTGACTTCAGGCCCCACCACTCCCGGAGCGCGTGGTCCAATCCAGCTGTGTAGGTGCCCACGAAGTCTCTTACGCCCTGCCTGAAACGGGACAGCGCATCGTTGCAGGCCTGATATTGCGGCGGATAGTAGGGGTCCAGGTTGATGCCACCGCTCGGGATCAGTGTCTGGTCCGGTGGCGTGTAGGCAAAGGTGAAGTAGAACGTCGTCATACCGCCCTGGGTGCCCGTGTGCGGCAGGAGGTCGAGCAGCTGCTGGATGGTCATGTCAGAGCCCGGCTCCGGGAGAACGTCACTCTGGAGACACGGCGGGAAGTTCGCCACGAAGGCCAGCGCGGGGTTCACCGACGGACTCAGACTTGAAGCGCCGTGTGCCGTGAGTCGGTACACGAAGCTCGTGAGCACGCGAATGAGGTCCGCGTGGGTATCGACCGCCGGCAGCCCGCTGATGTTACCTTGCGACGGGTCGCGGCTCGCATCCATCCACGCTTTCAGCCCGGGGTCATTCTTTACGTCGCCGTCCGTCGGGTAGAGAACTTTGACCACCTCCGCGACGTACTCGTGGGTGAGGTCCCAGATCTTGAGCAGGTACCCCACCACCGGATACGCGTCCCAGTCCTCGTGCACCCTGAAGTCCGCAACGTCGAGCCGATGCTGTTTCAGTTCGCTCAGCGGATCGTCGTCGAAGAAGCAGCGGTTCTCAGAGAATTGCACGAGCAGCGAGCGCAGCGCGTCAGCGCCGCTCACCGGCGTGGGTGGCGCGATCGTGTCCCACCCCACCTTGAGCAGAACGAAGTCGAAGTCGATGAGCGACTGCGAGGGAGCTTCCAGCATTGACCAGATCCGGTGGTCACGCGGTAGCGCCTGGTACATAGTCATCTCCAGCGCGGCGCAGACGATGTGCCAGTGATAGACATGCCCCAGCCAGATGCCGGACACGGCGATCGATGTCTTGGCCGCCTGGAGCGCATAGAGCCACGTATTGCCCGTGTCGGTGGGCAGGTAGGTTTTCGTCGGACCGTCCTTGTGGGACACCTGGATCAGCACGGGTGTGAGCTGCTTGGACTGAGGATCCTGCTGGAGCACCGTGAGCGTGCCGGGCGTGAAGCGGACCTCGTTACTGCCAGTGGTCTGGTGGGTGACGGTCTCCGGCTCGAGCGCCATCATTGTCATGTCGATCTCGTACAGCAGCCCGGCGGCCTGCAGGGCATTCATCTCGTCGGCCGCCCAGGCGTCGCCGAGCTCGGCGGCGAGCGCGACGCATCGTGCCTGATCGATCTTGGTCGGGACGATCAGGTTGAACGGCACGCCGAAGTTGGGGCTCGGGCGGCGAGTGCGGGTATGGCGAGGGGACGCGATGGCGCGTCCTCGATTGCGGGTGCCGGACCCCCCAGGCGTCACTCTGCGCACGTTCGTGATTTCGTGTGAGGAGAACCGACGATGGGAGCAAGGATGAGTGATGACCGCGGCGAGGAGACCAATCCCTCCTCGAACGCCAGGCTGACGCGACGCGAGGCCGTGGGGCTAGCCGCCGCCGGGGCCGGTTTGCTCGGTTTGGCTAAAGCGCCAGCGGCGCTTGCGAAAAGCCCGCGAAGCTTTGACGTTGTCGTAGTAGGTGCGGGACTGTCGGGGCTGACGGCGGCTCGGATTCTGGCGGCGGCGGGTCGGGATGTGTTGGTGTTGGAGGCGCGCGACCGGGTGGGCGGTCGCACGCTCAATCATTCGATTGGCGGCGGGCGCGTGGTCGAGGTCGGCGGCGAGTTCGTCGGACCTACGCAGGACCGGATCCTGGCGCTCGCGCGGACTGTCGGCGTGGACACGTTCCCGGTCTATAACCAGGGCTCAGACGTTGAGGTGATTGGCGGAGAGCGGTCGTTGTATCCCGCGTCCACGGGCATCCCGTCCGACCCTGAAACTCAGACGTTCTTGCTCAACCTGCTGGCCAAGATCGACCCGCTCGGGCAGGAGGTCGGGGCGGTCGCCCCGTGGCGGGCGCATCGAGCCGAGCACCTGGACCGGATCACGCTGAGGGACTTTGCCAGCCCGTTCCTAAGCGAGCGGATCGCCCCGGTATTCGACGCCGTGAACAACTCGATCTGGGGTGTGGACTCCGATCAGCTGTCGGTGCTCTACGTCGCTTCCTACGTCGCGGCGGCGGGTAATCAGAGCAATCCAGGGAGCCTGTTCCGCCTGGCCTCCACCGCGGGCGGCGCCCAGCAATGGCGGTTCATCGGGGGATCACAGATCGTCGCCCAAAGGGTGGCCAAGAGGCTGGGAAAACGAGTCATGCTCAACACCCCCGTGCTCGGGTTGGCCTTAACCGCTCGAGGGGTGCGCGTCCATGCCGAACGGCTCGAGATTGACGCCAACCGGGTGATCGTCGCCGTCCCGCCGCCGCTCGCGCTCGAACTGACCCACTCGCTGAGTCACCGCCGCGCCGAGCTGCTGAAGGGTATGCACATGGGTCACCTGATCAAATCCGAAGCTGTCTACCCAACCCCGTTCTGGCGCGCGGAGGGGCTGAGCGGCCAAGGAGTCAACGACGAGGGCATCGCCTCGACACCGTTCGACAACTCTCCGCCTGACGGCAGCGTCGGCGTGCTGTTCGCATTCACCGGCGGCCGTGCCGCCGACCGACTGGCCAGGCTCCCCGCCGCCGAACGACGCGACCAGGTCCTCGAACGGTTCGCTGAGTACGTCGGAAACCAAGCACTTTCCCCGACCCAGTTCATCGAGCACGACTGGCGCACCGAGAAGTGGACTCGCGGCTGCCCGACCGGCGTACCGCAGCTCGGCGTGCTGTCCAGCTTCGGCGACACGCTGCGCGCCCCGATCGGACCCGTGCATTTCGCCGGCACCGAGACCTCCGACTATTGGCAGGGATACATGGACGGGGCCGTCCGCGCCGGCGAGCGAGCAGCCCGCGAGGTCCTACAAGCCTAGGTCTGTGCGCGGAGCGACGGAGATCCGGGACATGGCCGCTTTTCAGGAGGTCATGCAGTCTCAAGCCGGGGCTGACGCGATGGAGTTCGACGGTGTTCACGCCGACACGCCGGTGCTCCTGACCGAGGCATAGCCGCGCCCCACGCCGCGAACGGCGTTGCGTGTCCTTGGGTCACAAACCAGTATTGCCTGAAGTGTGTGCACCGCCCGCCAATTGGTTCCAGACGGGCGATGAAGCACCCGATCAGCGAACGGTTGGGCTCATCGGCCTTGGTCATCGTCGCCCAGGACTCGGCGACGACGTGGCAGCCGTCGACGAGCGGGGTTCCCATCTGGACGGTCGCGGCCCCTTGGAACTCGTGCTCGTCGCGGATGTAGGCCTGCATCTGATCGCGGCCGACGATCGTCTCGTCGGTGGGATGCTCGACGTACACCACATCGTCGCTGAACAGGTCAACGAATCCGTCGAAGTCCCAGTTCTCCCATGTCTGGCCGTAGCCCTGGACGAACCTGACAGCTTGATCCCGGCTGATCCCCGTACATCCGCTTTCGTCTGCTGCGGCCAAGCATCGCCCACGTCGCCCACCGGCGTCAAAGGGCCGCAGACGAACACCCGACCGGCTGCCGGTCGGAAAAGATACCCGAGCTCGATCGGACTATCGATGTCCGATGCGCGGCGTGCATGCTTAGGCGAGTCTCGGGACCGCGCTCGCTCGAGCGTGTCGGCCCGACTTCTGTCATTTCGCGCGTCCGCTGCCTGGCGGGAAGACCTTGAGCCTTGGCTAACCGTCCGAACGACACGTCAATGCGTGCCGGGCGTCACCTTCTCCCACAGCTCGTTGAACGAGATGCTGTCGTAAAACGCGGTGCCGTCCACGACCGCTCCGTCGCGGAGCGTCATGAACCACGCATAGGTGTTGTCGTACCGCGTTCCGATCCTGGTCATTCCTGAGCCGTCCCAGAGGACGATGACCGTGCTGCTTGTGTCGTCGGCATAGATGCCTCGGATCCTGACCGGGCGGAACGGCTCCTTGGCGCTGAAACGTTCGCCAAACGGGGTCAACACCTCGTCGATGAACTCCTGCTTATTGGCGTACTTGCGGGATGCGGCCGAGTGGCCGACGATTTCCCACGTCATGTTCTCCGCGAAGATGCTGGTGACGTAGCCCGTCCCGCTGGACCACGCCGCGAACGCCTCCGTGACGAGCTCGCGGTTGCTGTGCATGCTGCCTCCTGAGGGTTCGGTCGTAATTAGAGCGCGGAGCAGGATCGTCGCAGCACGCAAGTGATCGTCGATGCCGCTCCCAAAGCGCCGCGGTCCCTACGCGCCGATCCGCGCCGCTTCCGCGGCCGGTACGAGTCCTGCGGTCGCGTCACGACGAAGGCGGACGCGGCCAGATCCAGCTTGGACGGCTTCACTCCGCTGGGAGACGATGCTCGAAGCGAGCCCGCCGATCACCGCGAAGCAGGTGACACATGACAGCAAGACGTTGAGGACCAGGACGATGGGCATTTGTGCCTCCTGTGGGCGAATCTTCGTTTGGTTTGACTCGCCCCGCGATGCGGCGGGGCAGAGCGATCGCAAGGCACACTGCGGCTAAAGCGGCGTCTGCGCATCGGGCAAACGAACATTCATTGCCACGTCGTTTAGAGACGCGGAGACCTCCTTTAGACGATCGTCAGCGTGAGCAAGCTCGCGACCGTCTTCGTCGCATAGCAGCAGCCGCATGACCGAGGAAAGCAGCAGAGCGCCTGAGCCGTGCTCAGGCCATTGGCGGGCAGCGCCCTCGCCCAGTCCCGTGTGCTGCCAGGGCAGCCACGGAGCGCCATGCCGGGATGCGCGGTTTTGGCGACGAGCGGGTGGCGCGCACGACCGCGACAACCGCTATTGCTGGACAAGGTCCACAATCGGCATGATCGTAGGCGGCTGCGCCAGCTCGATGCCGAGCTCCTCCATGACCGGCCCGAGGTACGTCAGGAATTCGTCGAACGCCTCCTGGCTCTCCCAGATATCGAAGACTTGAAGCTGGCCATCTTCGCCGAAGCATGAGTGGAGCTTCATAGCGCTTTCAGGTGCCCCGGCCTCAAGGAGACGGGCGCGCCCTTCCGTGTGCTGCTCAACAGACATGTTCTTGGTCACGATGTAGATCGCAATCACGGGAAGTGAGCTCCTTGTTGGTTGGCTTTGCCGACTGGATCAACACTATTCCAATGGCACCAACCGCCTCGGCCAGGAGAAGCACTTGCGAGCTGGTGCGGAGCAGTCACGCACTTCTGCCCGGAACGACCCGCTCTTGGTCCGCGTCGAGGCTCGGCGGTCACCGCTCGGGAGATTTGCTTCGCGCGGTAGTCGCGTCTAAGCCGTGACCCAGGGCGTCGTCGACATTGTGAAGCCCATCCCGGACCCCGCCTGCCGGAGCGTGGCGCGCCGCTGTGACGGCCGAGATGCCCCGCGCGGTGACGAATGCAGAGCGCGAGTGACGTTGTGAGGCGTGGGCATTTGCGTGGCCTCACCGCGCGGTGCCGGCGGCGATGATCAGCTCGCACGGCCCCTCGAACCCATTCCCCGTCTCGAACCGCGCGAGCTCCCGCTCGATCTCGCTCCAGGCGTCCGCGCGCTGTGAGTCGCTCAGGCCGGCGAGCATCTGGTGGAGCGCCCCGAACGATTCGCGCTCGAAGCGCACGCATTCGGACGCTGATGTCATCTTGAGCGGTGCTTCGATCCGGCGGACCTCGATGTCCGTGAACTCGGCTTGCTCGAAGGCGTCCTCGATCACGCCCGGCGTGCCGAAGCTGAACGGTCCCGGCTGACCGGGGAGCGGCGGGGGGAGCTGTGCGCGTCGGCGGATGATCGACACGGGAACCGAGAAGAAGCGGTTGTTCTCGGGCGTGGAGTACACGATCCCGGCGAGCCGGCCACCCGGCTTCAGCGCGCGGCGCATCCCCGCGAACGCGGCCGGCTGGTCGGGGAAGTAGATGAACCCGACGCGTGAGATGACAGCGTCGTAGAACCCTTGCTCGACCTCGAGCTGCTCGCCGTCCATCACCCTCGTGGCGACGTTTCGCAGCCCGGCTTCGGTGGCGGCGCGCTCGGCGAACTTCATGATGTTCGCGGAGATGTCCGTTGCCAGGACGGAGCCTGCCGGACCGACCCGCCGCGCGGCGGCGATGGTCTGCCCGCCGGCGCCGGCCGCGACGTCGAGCACCCGGCCGCCGGGGCGGACGTGCGCCATCTCGAGCATCAGCTCGGTCGCCTGCCCGAGCCACTGCTCAAGCGTCGGGGCCCATCGATACCAGGGCTCGGCGGCGGTCTGCCACTGGTCCCGGGTCGTTTGCTTGTACGCGACCGAATCAAACGTCGTCGTGCTCAACGGAACTCTCCTCTCGTCATGTTTCCTCGATCCACCCTCGGAGGTCCTCGTCGGTCACCTGGTCGAGCAGCTCAGGGTGATCTGAGCGCATGTGCTCGCGAATCTGCGCGATCACCTTGTCCTCGCTGTCCCCACGGGCGATATACCCGCATTCGCAGTTGATCTGCTTGGCCATCCGGTCCCTCCTCGGGTTCGGGAGCTTTGTAGAGCACCAGCCTTGGGCGTATCTTGGCGCGACCTTGGCAGACCAGGTCCGGATCCAGCTCTGCGGCGCGCTCGCGATCGAGATCAACGGCCACCGCGTCGACCGCGGGCTTCCCGGGCGCCAGGGGCGGCTGCTGGTCGCCTACGTCGTTCTGAACCGGCTGCGGCCGATCCGCCGTGACGAGCTGATCGACGTGCTCTGGCCCGACCGGCCGGCCGTTGCGACCGACGCTGCGCTCAGCGCACTGCTCTCAAAGCTCCGCCGGCTGCTGCCGGCCGGAACGCTCGAGGGCCGCCGCGAGCTCCGCCTGACCCTTCCCAACGAGGCGTTCGTGGATCTCGAGGTCGCCCGCGAGGCGATCCACCGCGCCGAATCGGCGCTCGCGCAACGTCAGTGGCATCGCGCCTGGGGCGCCAGCCAGGGGCCGCTGTTCACAGCCCGCCGCGGTTTTCTCCCCGACGAGGACGCCGATTGGATCCGGGACGTCCGCCGCGAGCTCGACGATCTCCACTTGCGGGCGCTCGAGGCCTACGCTCACGCATGCCTCGGCGTCGGCGGCACCGAGCTCGCCGCTGCCGAACGCGTCGGACGCGAGCTGATCACCCGCGCCCCGTACCGCGAGAACGGCTACCGCCGCCTCATGGAAGCGCTCGCCATCACCGGCAATACCGCCGAAGCGCTCCGCGTCTACGAACAGCTACGCATCCTGCTCCGCGACGAGCTCGGCGTCGCCCCGAGCCACGACACGCTGCAACTCCACGCCCGCCTCCTCGAGGCGCCGCAGAACATCCCGTCGTGACCGCGCCGCCAGCGAGCGGGACAGCGCAAGTAGGGTCGGTCTTTACACCTGACCTGGGAGCCAGCCGTGAGTGCCACTCAGAATCGCGCAGCCGCCAACCTCGCCGTCGTCGGCGGGATCTATGAAGCGTTTGGGCGTGGCGACATCGACTTCACCCTTGACCAGGTCGCCGATGACTGCGCGTGGGAGTCGTGGCTTGACAATCATGGTCAAAAGGCTGGGATTCCGCCGATGACGCCGCGGCACGGTCGCGCGGGCGTGGCCGAGTTCTTCGCGTACGTTGCAACGATGGAGATCCAGGATTTCCAGGTGCTCGACATGCTCGCCAGCGATCGCCAGGTGGTGGTTGAAGTCCAGATCTCGATCGCTTTGCCCGGCGGCGGCAGCGTCACCGATGAGGAGCTGCATCTGTACTCGCTCGACGATGCGGGCAGGATCAGCCGTATGCGCCATTACGTGGACACGGCGAAGCAGATCAAGGCGTACGGGCTGGGGTAGGGACTCCCGCCACGCGTTCGAGGTTTCTGATCGTGCGCTTGGCTTCGCGGGTGAAGATCGGCTTTCCGATCAGCTTGAACAGGGTCCCGAAGATCCGGCCGCGCGCGTTCTGTGTGAACTCCCGGATCCAGATCATCTCGATGTTGCTTCCGTTATCGGCCGGACCGGCGCGGAGCTCCCAGCTGCTTTTCGTGGGTTGGTACACGTTGGAGTCGGTGACGACGGCCTTGATCGACCCGGGTTGCGACCAGTCGTAGTCGCAGCGCTCCCAGTTGATGCCGATGCCGACGGGTGTGCCTTCGGTGACGTCGGCGGTGCTGTGGTTGAGTTCGTGGACCTCGAAATGTGGAATTGAGACGGCGGGGAAGATCTCCGCGCGCTGAGTGGAGAAGTCGTGGCCGGCGGCGAGAACCCGTTCGGGTGACAGTCGGCTATGGGTGGTGACGTGGATCGTCGTCATGATCGTTCCCTCGCTCAGGACCGGGCGAGCCGGCGGGCGAAGAACTCGATCGTCGCGTCGATCGCGGCCGGCGGGATGTAGTGGCCGTGGCCGGGCAGGATCGCGAGCTCGCCGTCCGCGAGCTGCCGGAACGCGGCCGCGGCCATCTCAACGCTGCAGAAGTCGTCGCGGTCGCCGGCCAGGATCAGCATCGGGACGGCGATCTTTGACAGGTCGTTGTGGGTGTAGCCGGGGGGCTGGGTGCAGCGGTCCCATGAGAGGCGCAGGTATTCCCGCCAGTGTCCTTCGCCCTGGCCGCTGTCTTGGTCGCGTTTCATCAGCTCGAACATCGCGCGCATCTGCTCGGAGGCCTGGAACCCGCGGGCGGCGGCGTCGGGGTCGGGCTCGGTCGCGTCGGGGCTGCCGCCGAGGATCTGGCGCATCATCACGATCGTCGGCGCTTGGGGATCGAACGCGTCGAACCCGGCGTCGTTGACGATCGCGCGGACCGCAGCCGGGTGGCGGATCCCGAGGATGGTTGCGGTGATCGCACCCTCGCTGAACCCGGCGATCAACGGCGGCTCGAGTCCGAGCGCGTCGATCAGTGCGGCGACGTCGTCGGCCAACAGGTTAAAGCTGATTGTGCCGCCGGCGTGCACGGTGCGGCCGCAGCCGCGTGTGTCCGGGGCGATCACCCGGAAGTGCTGGGCGAGCGTGTCCATGTGGTCCGCATAGGCGACCGGCACGCCCGCCCAGATCGGGTTCGTCGAGACGACGCCGCCGTGCAGCAGTACCAGCGGCTCGCCGACGCCCTGGTCGAGGTAGTGGATGTCGATGCCGTTGGCGTGAACGCGTTCGCCCTGCGAGGTAGTGCTCATCTTGTCCTCCAAGTCCGGTTGCAATGCGATGCACGCAGGCTCGCAACCGAACCGTTGGACGTCATCGGGCATTCGCCTGATCTTCGGAACCTGGCGAGAGTCCGGGGAGGTCTAGGCGCGGTCGGGTGACGGCTCGCGGCGCATGAGGCCGTGCCGTATCGCGAACAGGCTGGCCTGGGCGCGGTTGGATGCATCGATCTTGCGATAGATGTGCTCCACGTGACTGCCCGTCGTCTTCGGCGAGATCACCAACTCCGAGGCGATCTGCTTGTTCGACAACCCCCGTGCGAGCAGCCTCAACACCTCGATCTCACGTGTCGTGAGGCCCGCGGGCCACTCGCGTCGGCGGCCGACCCGCTGTCCCGCGGCACGCAGCACACTGTCAACCGCGTCGCCGTCGAGCCGCCCGGCGGTGACCTCTCGGCGCAGCTCGCCGGCCGCGTCCTGCGCCGTCCGAGCCGGCCGGTGCGGACGCGGCTCGCATAGCGCCTGGAACACGTCGGCCGCGGCCAGCAACCGCGCGGTCGTCCCGATCTGATCGCCGAACACGCCACGGGGATAGCCGGAGCCGTCGAGGCGCTCGTGATGCTGGACCGCGATCCGGCCGAGGCCCTCGAGTGAGGGTGCGAACGCGAGCATCCGCTCGCTCAGGTACGGGTGGGTGCGGACCCGTTCCAGCTCGGAGCGGGTGAGCGTGCCGGGCTTGTCCCAGATCATGTTCGGGACCCCGAGCCGGCCGAGGTCATACACGCACGCCGCTCTGCGCAGCTCGGCCTGGTCAGCATCCGGGAGGCCGAAGCTCGTCGCGGCCTCGGTCACGAGGTTTCGGACGGCGTGGACGTGACCCATGATCGACGGGGACTTCAGTTCGGCGAACTCGCCGATCGCCTCGAGTGCTAGGTCGAGCTCCTCGCCCGCGACCTCCCGCCCCAGCGCCGGCTCGGCTGCGATCACCGCTTCCCAGCTCGGCGTCTGATCGAGCTCCGTCAGCACCATCGGCGCCTGCTCGCAGAACGCGTCGACCAGCTCCGGATCGAACTGCGTGCCGCTGCGCTCCCGTGCGACGACGATCGCCGCGTCGACCCCACCGGCGCGACCGAACACCTCGACCACGTCCGCGAGGTTGATCAGCCGCGAGCTGAGCGCGATCTGATCGCCCTTCATCCCGTAGGCGCCCTTGCCGTCCCAGCGCTCGTACGTCTGCCTGAGGCTCTCGCGCACATCCTCACCGAGGCCGAGACGCCCGACCAGCTCGTCGGTCGCGCGGTAGTGATTCTCCGCGAGCGCCCTCAAGACGCGCAGCCTGTCGCCGACCAACGCCATCCCGACCCGGGCGCGCGCAGCCAACGTCCGCTCAGGCCCGCCGACGTGGCTGAGCACGAACGAGATCGCCGGCCCGACCCGGCCCATGTCGTAGCGGTAGTGCGCATCGCTCTTCAGCGTTATGTCGTCCCCGAACCACTTCGCCTGCTCATACGCATCGGTGTGGCACCCGACCCACGCCAGCAGCCCCGAGTAGTAGACGACGCCGCGCTCGGACTCCGCCAGGCCCAGCCGCTCGCCCAACCGGAGCGCGATCAGGCAGGCGCGGATCATGTGCTCCATCGGCTGCCCGAGGCCCAGATCCGTGCCCAGCGACAGCAGAGCGACGAGCTCCGCCAGGCGCACTCGTTCTCGCACCGAGGACATATCCCGGAGAGCCTATGGGAGTGACCTACACCTAGGACAGACCCATCGCGATCGACTGATCCGCCAGCCCTTGCGTGTTAGAGACCTCGGGAGAGCGTTCAGCGTCCAGTTGATGTACAGAGCACGCACGTCCGAAAAGTCCCAGGTCGCCTCGTCGCACAGTTGCTCCTGTTGCGGGCTGAGAGCGTGGCTCATCGTGTCGCGGTCCTTTGTCGTCGAACGTCGGGTTGGTTGATGTCGAGAGTCCCCAGCGAGACGTTTCGTTACACCGCACCGAGCCGTGGCTTCGCTGTAACGTCGCGTCGGTCAGCGCCGTACTCGCGAGCCCGAACACCCGCGAATCGGTGAAACCGGGGCAGGCGCCGCGGCGCGCCCGGAGGGGAATCCCAACCCCCGCAAACTTCGAATGCGCGTCTGGCGCCGCCGAGGTCGCTCAGACCCGGTTTGCGCGGCGAGCAGGGAACAGGGAGGTCCTTCGGAACGCACGCTGACCGCGCCGCGCTGGTGGTGACAAGCACGTCGCTGACGACGACCGAGCCGACACCTGCTTTTCGGTCTCAGACCGAACCTCATGGGCCGGGATTGCGGCTGCTTCTAGCCGGAAGGGGCCGTGTCTCGAGAGCCAACCAGACTGCCCCTAATCGCGCAAGGCGAGAGACCGGCGAAAGCGAAATGCAGCCAGCCCGTCGGACAACCATAAGGACGCGGCAAATGCCGACCCGTTGCGGTTTTGAGGGTCGGCCCTTTTCGCATCATGATGGTTCCTCATCCGCCTGCTCGATGAGAGTTGTCGCCAGGCCGGGCTTCCACGCGGACCGCTGAAATCGCATAAGACCAATCAATGTGGAGAGCGCGACCGCGGCCCCGGGGATCAGGGCAGCGGCAAGCGAGTGCTCGGCGACAGCGGGTGCTATCACGCCCGCGGTGGAACCCGCGAGGACGGCGGTGATCACGCCGACCATGCCCGCGACTGTCCGAAATCCCTGCCACCGCCGGTCGGTCGGGAGTCCCTGAACGCGAAGCCGCTCGGCGGCGGGGACGCTCAGCAGGTAGGGGCCGAGCTCGGGCGCGTTGTCGAAGTAGTACCCGCGTAACATCGCTATCCGGCGGGCGTAGCCCAGGTCCTCGACCCCCGACTGCACGACGCGCTCAAACGTCGCCCACCCGACGAACGCTAGCGTCGGAAGCAGAACGAGGCTGAAGGCGTAGAACGCCGTGCCAACCCGGCTGGCTGTCGCGACCAAGCCGAGAGCAATGAGACCGCCGGAGACGGTGGCGAGGAACATGTTGGCCCGTCCAGTCGATTCGGCGACCGTCGCCGCGCGGGCGCCCTGTAGGACGAAGTGCTCGGTGGTCACGAACGCGATCGCTGGCTGGCGCGGGTCGCTCCCCGTCTCGCCGGTGATCGTCTGCGTTCCGCTCCTCGGCGTGTGCTCGGGTCGCTCGACCATTGCGGCTCCTTAGTTCTTTATGGGCTGATGCGGATGATCGTCTTCCCGTTCTGGCGCTCGGTCGGGTTGAGGGCTGCGACAGCATCGTCGAGGGTCGCGACGGTGCCGACGTTGGTCCGCAGTCGTCCGTCCCGCACCCGCTGGACGATCTCGGTCAGTTGGGCACGATCGGACTCGACGACGAAGTCGACGGCCAGGCCGTCGGCGGGCCGAGCCTCGGGTGGCCCTACGATGGTTACCAGGGTTCCTCCGGCCCGGATCAGGTTTGCGGACCGCTTCTGGATGTCGCCGCCGATGACGTCGAAGACCAGATCGACGCCGCCGACGTCTTCCAGGGCGTCGTTCTCGAGGTCGACGAACTCGGCCGCGCCGAAGTCGAGCGCCTTCTGGCGGTCGGCGGCGCGCCCGGTGCCGATGACGTAGGCGCCGGCCTCACGTGCGAGTTGCGTCACCATCGCCCCGACTGCGCCGGCCGCGCCGTGCGCGAGGACGCTCTGCCCCGCCCGAAGACGGCCGTGGTCGAACAGTCCCTGCCATGCGGTCAGGGCTGAGATTGGCAGGCTCGCACCGACCGTGAAGTCGACGTCGCCCGGCAGCGGCGCGAGGTTGCGTGCCTCGATCGCGACGTACTCCGCCAGGGTGCCGTCGCGATGCCAATCCGCCAGGCCGAGCACACGCTGTCCGACCGATACCCCCGTCGTGCCGTAGCCAAGGGAGCTGACCACTCCGGCCAGCTCGTGCCCAGGGATCGACGGTGTTCGGTCACGGCCGCGGCGATCGTTCCAGGTCGAGGGCCACTCCATCTCAGTCGGGACGAATCCCGACGCATGAATCTGAACGACGACGTCGTTTATCGCAGCCGGAGGCTCCGGCCGCTCCACCAGCGTCATCCCCGCTGTGCCCGCAGCCCTGTCCGTCACCACAATCGCCTTCATCCGGCACCTCCGGGTATCGAGGTCCTCCTTCGCTACCAGAGGATGACTGTTTTCGCGTCAACGCGAGAGCCAGCCGTGGACGCCGCTCGCTCTCCGCTTGATCGAAAAGGAGCCACGACCGCGTCGTGGCTCATTGAAGCGTGAAGCGACTACGTCCGAGCAGTGGCGATGTACGGCGAAGCACCGAGGTCAACCAAGACCGCCCCTCCGAGCCCGACGAGCATCTCAAGCGTGACCCCGATTTCCCTCCTTGCGCGGGAACCGGAGCCGACCAAGACGCGGGTCGTCACCCGCTGTGCCGACTTCGCGGGTTGAAGCTCTTGTTGACGATCTCCAGGTGGTTGCCATCGAAGTCCCCGACATTCGCCGCGTAATAGCCCGCGCCAAAGTAGGAGCGCACGGCCGGCTCGCCCTCACTCGTCCCTCCCGCGCCGATGGCCGCGGCGTACGCGGCGTCGACCGCAGCGTGATCGTCGGCGACGAACCCGATGTACAGGCCCGTCTCGCCGGGCTGGCGGCGTCGCAGCCAGATGCTGCTGCCTACCGCGACGCCGCTGCCGTATGCATCGTCGCCCAGTCCGTAGAGATCGGGAACGGCGTCTGGGCCCGAGGACGAGTCATAGCTTCCGAGTTCACGCCAGCCCAGCGGCTCGAGTGCCGCCGAATAGAAAGCCAGCGAGCGACTGACATCGGTCACCGAGATATAGACGTGATCGATCACGGAGCATCTCCTCGCGGTAGTCATGATGGGTCGCGTGATCTGCGCGCCGCTCAAGCCTGGGGGCACGCCGACCCAGCGCCGCGCGGGCATGATCGCGGACCGCAACGAATTCGGGGCCCCGCTTCGTTATCGCCACGGGCATCGCGTTCGGTCGGGCACGCCACGCGAGTTGCGCGGATTGGGGGGAAGAGTCGGCGCCGACGATGGCGACGCGGACGGCAATGATCGCCCAATTGCCGCTTTCCGCGGAGGGTGTCGCGCAAACAATTCCCATTGTCAGTGACACACAACCACGCCGCGCGCCCAGTGCGGACTTTGGCGATGCAACTGACATATGCGTAGTTGCATCGCCATCGGCCGGTTCCCAGCCGCGTGCCACCCGAGGGTAACTGTTAGCTGATCACAACCAATTTCCGGTGCGTTGGCTTTGCGCGACAGCCTCGCGCATTGCGGATCTCTCGTCGGCCGGGGCGGAATACTCGTGCCGAGCATGGAGCGGGTCCCATCCGTGACGCTGGCCGATCGCGACGGTCTGGCTTGATTGGTGGGGCTCTCTCAGCTCGGCGTGCGTCGAGCGCGTCCGGCGGATGCGGCGAGTGCGGCGAGATGGCCGCCGCGGCGCCCGGGGTGTTGCGACAAACTGGGGACACGGTGGCCGCGGGATCCGACGACAATCAGAGGCTGGGTGCTGGCCGGCCGAAGGTGCTCGTCTCAGCACTCGAGCACCCGATGGTTCTGGCCGCGTTGTCGCGAATCGCGTCGACGGGCGCGTGGCAGCACATCCTCGACGGAACGCCGCTCTCGGGCGAGGTCGACATCGTCGACGCGGAGTTTCTCGTTGCGGCCGGTGCGATCACGCGCGTCGGGGGCGCCACGTTCCAGTTGGCCGTCGATGACCCGATGTACCGAAACCCGCAGGCCCTCGGGAACTGGGCGCAATACCTGCTGCGTCGAGCGTTGCAGCACGCGACGGGTCAGGGCGTGGAGTGGGCGAGCGAGGATCCCGAGACGATTCTCTCGTTCGGACGGGCGAGTGGTCGGGGGGCCGATGTCATCGCTGATGCGCTGCTGCCGCGACTGCCCACGGTCGCGTCTGCGTTTGCGGCGGGACGCGCGTCTTTTCTCGATGTCGGGGTTGGCGTCGGGGCGATTTCGATCAGGCTCCTTGAGCGATACCCAGGGACGCGCGCGGTAGGTCTGGACGTGCTGCCAGACGTGCTCAAGCTTGCGCGGATCGAGGTTGCCGGGAGTGAACTGTCCGAGAGCATCGAGTTGCGTCTGCAGTCAGTCGCGGATCTTCGCGACGAGGACGAGTACGACCTTGCGTGGTTCCCGCAACCGTTCGTTCCTCGACCGGCATTCCTGGATGGCGTTCGCAACGTCTTCCGCGCGCTGAAACCAGGTGGAGCGATGATTCTGCCCGTCGCGATTCCGGCTGAGGCATCCGAGTTCGCGCGTGCCCGCGCCGTTCACTCGGCCTGCCTGGCCGGTGGTAGCGCCATCACGGCCAGCGATTTGATTGAGATTCTGCGTGCGGCCGGCCTGGTCGATCTGGTGGAGCATCCGTTTTCTACCCAGCGGTTGATGACAGCGACAAAGCCACCCTCCTCGGCCGTGTAGTTCGGGCTCGCACCGGCGGGGGATGAGCACGAGCAGCGGGCAGGTGACCGCAGGGTCAGCCGCCAAGGTGACCGCAGGCTCCGCCTAGGAGTTCACGATCGGTCGACAGCGAATCAGCGGACGAGAGATGCGCAGCGGACGGCAAGCAGGTCCGTCGACGAAACAAGCTCTCGCGCGGTCAACGACGCCACCGTCGGGCAGGGTCGGTCGGGATGAGTCTCGGGAAGCGCAAGGCCTTCCGCGACTCTCAGTCCCGAGGGGAGCAGCACGATCAGCACACGAAGCCTGAGCCCATCCTGCCTTTCGCCGGTTGCGCGCGGCAAGGCAACGATCTCTTCGATCGTCGGTGGACGAGCGACGTAGCGGAAAGGCTTGTTGCGCGATGGGTTGGTGGACGCAGGACCCCCAACGGTCGCAAACGATCAGATCGACGACCGAGGCGTCTACCTCGAACCGGCGCCACGCACAAAAGCGCCCTCCTGTCGCGGATTCGGGGAGTTGGAGCCGGCTCCGTGACGTCCGTGGCAGTCGCAGCGCAGGTCTCGGCGGTGGCCGACGACGTTGCCGGGTCAGGCCCGCAGAGGACAGGACGCTCTTACTACTCGTTATCGAGCAAAAACGGCTCCGTGCTTCCGGGCCCCTTGTAGTGGAGCACCACCGTGCCCGCGTGGTCAGTGATGAATATATATCGGCGTCGTCCCGAGTCGTTGGAAGGAGAATGATCAGTGGCCGTCCTGATTCGACACCGCGCCGCAATGACCCCAGCGCAGTACGACGAGAGCGCGCCGGCGCTCGTTGCGATGCTAAGGAAGCAGCCGGGCTTCCTGCTTCACGTCTCGTATGAAGATGGCGACGGCTTTGTTGTTGCCGAGGTGTGGGAGACGCAGGAGCAGCACGACGCTTGGTTCGACGCGAACGTAAACCCCAACATCCCGATGGAGATCACGCAGGAGGTAATCGACCTCCACAGCGTCCACAAGCCGTAGGGTGGTCGCGGTTGGCCCTGGCTCGCCGAGCGCCCGACTGCGACAGGATCGGCTCAAGTGAGATCGCTCTTGCCGACAGCGCCGGTACACGTCGCGCGCACCGGGCCGCTGAGGTGTGCCGGTTCAAGGCCGACGCCACGCCCACGGGCACGCAACCATGCCACGCGAGAGCGTGCCGCTTCACCCAAGCGCGGCTTCTCCGTCGAGCTAGCAGCAGCAACGGTCCCGGAGCACGAACTGCCGTCTGGGGCTGCCGCTGTCGGACACAACCAGTCACGGCACCGCGCTCGAGATACCCGTGCGGAAAGAACGAGAGCGAGTCTTGACCTGCGGGCCGCCGCGCACCTCCCGTTCGCCAGATGCGCGTCCGTTGGAATCGTCAGCTAGGGGCTTGTCTGCCGGCTAGCACCGGCTACCTCGGACTTCGGCCGTGTGGACTCGGCGGCCGGGGCGCCATCACGAAGCTGCCCGTCGAGTAAACAATGCGGATGATGCCCGGCGATCGCGAGCAGCGCGGCGGGCCTCCGCTGCCTGGATCGCGGTCCTGCCATCTCAATCGAGGAACGCTGAGCGGACATGGTGGGGTGGCGATTTCATCTCTCCGTCGGTATCGGCTGAGCGCGGTGCCGGTTCTCGCGCGCGTCGACCGGCCAGGCGTACGCGCCGGGTCACCGCTCCGGATGACCCGGCGCGCTCGTTTCAGTAGCTGAATACCGTCGCTGCCTCGTCGCCGATCCACTCCCATAGTGGGGTGGCACCGCCAACGGTGGCGTTGGTGACGAACTCGGTGCTCTGCAGTCCGCGTGACTTCACGCAGATCGGGCAGACGAGTAGTTCACCGCCGGCTTCGGCGTATTGAGCGAACAGCCGCTCGATCGGCGGGCAGCCGTCGCATGCCTCGCCGTGGGCGTGGCCGGGAACCGCGAGGTGCACGGCGTCTTTGGTGAGGAACATCGTGACCTGCTTGCCTTTGGCGGCCGCGGCCTGGCCGACGAGGAACGCGATCATCACGCGCTCTGGATCCTCCAGTCCGGTGGCGAGGTTGACGACGACCTTGCTATTCATGATTTCACCGCTTTGATAGGGATGGACGTGCGTGGAGTTCGCGTGTCATGCGTGGCCGAAGCGAACGTGGGGCAGCATTCGGGCGAGCGGCTCGGGCAGGTACCACGCCCATTTCCCGAGCAGCCGTAGCAGGACCGGCAGGATCAGCAGCCGGACCAACACGGTGTCGAGCAGCACCGCGACGCCAAGGACCACGCCCATCTCCTTCGGTGGCAGTGGCCCGCTCAGGGCGAACGTGGTGAACACCGCGACCATGACTGCTCCGGCCGCGAAGATCACGCGTCCGGTGCTGGCCATGCTGCCGACCATGGCCGCCTTCGGGTCGCCGCTCGTGCGGTCCCAATGCTCTTTGGCGGAAGACAGGAGGAACACGGTGTAGTCCATCGAGATCGCAAAGATCATCGCGAAGAAGAACACCGGTGCCCACGCGTCGAGGAAACCCTGCGGTTCGAAGCCGAGCAGCGAGTGTCCGACTCCGTCCTGGAAGATCCACTTCGCGGCTCCAAACGCGGCTGCGGTCGCGAGCAGGTTTGTGACCACGGCAAGCGCGGCGATCACCGGCGCCTGCAGCGCCACCACCAGCAGCAGGAAGCTAAGGCCGAGCACGACGCCGATCACCAGCGGTGTCTTGGCCGTCAGCGCGGCCTCAAGATCGTGGCTTTCCGCCACCGAGCCACCGACGAGCGCGCCGGCCGGCAGCGTTGAGCGGAGACGATCGATCGTCGCCCCGGTTGCTCTCGCCGACGGGTCCGTCGTGGGGATCGCTTGCACAAGCGCCATGCCGTGTGCACCCGCTTGCGGCGGTGACACATGGGCGATGCCGGGATCGCGCCGCGCCACCGCTGCCACCTGGGGGCCCTCGGACCTCGGCGCAACGATCTGGAGCGGACCGCTCCAGCCCGGGCCGAACCTCTGCTGGATCGCGTCATATCCCTTGCGCGAATCGTCTCGTGTGGGCACCACCTTGATCGAGGGCATCGCGGTCTTCAGGGCGAACACTGGGACCGCCAGCACTGCGAGCAGTGCGAGTGCCGAGAGGCCGTGACGCCACGGGTGACGCCAGAGCCGCCCACCCCAAGACGCCGAGCGCCGCGAGCGATGTTCACCCGCGCGCCGCCATGGAAGCGCGAAGCGGTCGACCCGCGGCCCGAGCTTCGCCAGAACTGCGGGCAGCAGTGTGAGCGCCGCCGCGAGGACGAACACGACCGACAACATGATGCCGAGGCTCGTCGACCTGAACGCGGGGCTCGGCACGAGCATTACGGCGCTCAGCGAGACCAGTACCGTCGCGCCCGAGAGCAGGACGGCCTTCCCAGCCGTGTCCATCGTCGCCACGACCGCGTCTTCGGCGGAGAGCTTCGAGCCGAAGTAGGCATCGCGAAAGCGGTAGACGACGAACAGCGCATAGTCAATCCCCAAGGCCAGCGCGAACATCAGCGCGAAGTTCATCGACCAGATGGAGATCGCGGCAAGATGCGTCCCGAGCCACAGTGAGCCAGCCGCGGCGATCAACCCGGCGATCGTCAGCATGAGCGGCAACCCCGCGGCAACCAGGGACCCGAACGCGAGGACGAGGATCAGAAGCGTGACCGGCCAGGAAATCAGCTCGGACTTCATCATCGCCGACTTGTTGGCCTGATTGAAGTCGGACCACATCCCCGGAGCGCCGGTCAGGTTCACCTGCACGCCGCCGCTGCCGAGTTCGGCAAGCGGGCCCTTCAGCCGTGCGGCGGCGCTCACCATCGCGTCAGCGTTGCGCGCAGCGCCCGCCGAGATCACGGCGGCGTGGCGATCGGCCGAGATCGACACGCCCGCCCGCGGCGGAACGACCGTCGTCACCGCCGGATCACGGCTCAGCATGCGTTCCACCCTGCGCAGCACGCGCGTGAACTCGGGACCGGACACGGTCTCGTCCCGTGCCTGGACGACCACGGTCAGCCCGTAGCTTCCGAATCCATTGAAGTTCTCGTCGATTTGCGCTCGCGCGCGGACGGACTGGGAGCCGGTCGCCTCCCAACCGGCTCCCGACAGTGCCTGCTCGGCGCGCGGCGCGAACACGCCGAGGCCGACCGCGACGACGACCCACATCGCCGCGACGATGCGGAAATGCGACGCGGTCCAGTGACCGAGCCTTCCGATGGCGCCGACCTGCGGACGATCGGGGCTCATTTCGACGTCTCCTGAGTTGGCTTGACGGCGAGCAGCTCGATGGTCTGGGCGCCGTACTTAGCGCTGGTGCGCTGCGCGCGCTCGCTGGCGAAGCGGTAGGCGCTGTTGCGCCGCACGGTGCGTAGCTCTAGGCCAGCTGCCGTGATGTCCTGCAGGTAGTCGTCGCGCTGGCTGGCGCCCGCGATACATGCGGCCCAAAGATCGGGCTGGGCCGCGGTGCGCGCGGCGATCGGGTGCTCGGTCACGATGTCCGCGAGAGCGAGCCGTCCGCCCGGTCGGAGCACGCGGGCCGCCTCGGCAAACACGGCCGGCTTGTCGGCCGAGAGGTTGACGACCCCGTTGGAGATCACGACGTCGAACGAGGCGTCGTCGAAGGGAAGTTCCTCGATGCGCGCGCGGCGGAACGTCACGTGACCATCGCGGCGCAGGCGCTCAGCCTTGGCGAGCTGCTCGGGAGTGATGTCCACGCCGACGACGGACCCGGTTGGACCCACCCCCACCGCGACAGCGAAGACGTCCATGCCAGAGCCACTGCCGAGGTCGAGCACGCGCTCGCCGGCGACCAGGCGGGCGAGACCAAGGTGGTAGCCGACTCCCGCGAACGAGCTCACGGCCTCCGCCGGTAACCGGTCAAGGAGGTCGGCCGGGTAGCCGAGCGCTTCGGCGAGCGCTCGCCCGGTGTGGAAGTGCAGGTCGCGCCCGCTCTCGTTTGCGACGTCGCGATACATCGAGGCGATGTGGTCGGCGAGTTGATCCGGGTCGACGGTGGCAGTGGCGGTCATTGTGTGGTCCCTTGGTGTGGTAGTTAGCACGATCGGTCGTTCTATCTTTCACAATACGACCGGTCGTGCTAACTTGTCAAGGGTGACCCAGATCCCCGATCTGCGAACACCGTCCCCGCCGGCCCGCCGCCGACGATCCGACGGCGAACGCAGCCGGGCCGCGATCCTGCGCGAGGCGGCGAGAATGGCGACCGTCGAGGGCCTCGACGGTCTGTCGCTTGCACGCCTCGCCGACGCCGTCGGAATGAGCAAGAGCGGCCTGTTCGCGCACTTCGGGTCCAAAGAGGAGCTACAACTGGCGACGATCGATGCGGCGAGCGCGATGTTCGACGAACTCGTTATCGAGCCCGCGGGCAAGGAGGCGGCGGGTCTGCCGCGGCTACGGGCCTACGTCGCGCTGTTCCTCCAGCATGTCGAGGAAGCCATCTTCCCGGGCGGATGCTTCTTCGTCTCGGCCATGAGCGAGCTGGACGCCCAGCCGGGCCCGGCGCGCGACGGCGCGCTGGCGTTCAGCCAGCGCTGGCTCACACTGCTCGCCCGGCAGGTCATGGACGCTCAGGAAGCGGGCGAGCTCGATCCGACCGCCGACCCGTCGCAGATCGCCTTCGAGCTGAACGCGTACATGGTCCTGGGCAACATGCAGTTCGTAGCCACCTCCGACCCAGCAGCCCTGGATCGCGTCCGTCGAGCGGTCGACTCGCGAGTGGCGACGCTCACGATCTAGCGCTGCAGGGGCGCCGACGAACCGACCGCAAGGATCCAGGCACGACGCCGGCCGACAGCGCCTGGCTCCCATCGGAGGAGTCTCGATGAGGCTGCTGCGTCCGGCGAAGGGCCACAGGAAACCCGCCGCTGAAATTCGCACTCTCTGCTGCCACTGACGGCGTGAGCGACGATGTCGTGCAGCTCTCGTGCGATCCGGGTCCGCTCCTCGGCTACCGCGATGCGCGCGGCCACGTCCCGCTCCTGCTCAGCCTGGGTGGCGCGTGACTCCGCCATCTCGGCATGCAGCATGCGTTCGCGTACAACTAGACCCGCAACCCCGCAGATCGTTCCGGTGAGCCACGGCGGTGGTGTGTGCGTGGCGCTCAGGCTGGAGTGGCCGCGTACGCATCCGACGGCGTGAGCGGCCGCGACACGGGACGGTTGGGCTCGCGCTCGCTCGCCGGGCGTAGGCGAAACTCGAGGATCGGAACCGACGCGAACACGAGCCCGACGCCGAGCATCTGAAACGGACCGAGGCGATCGCCGAAGGCGGCGAAGCCTAAGGCCGCTGTGAGTGCCGGCTCGACGCTCGAGACGATGCTCGCGCGTGACGGCCCCAGAGCGCGCACGCCGGCCAGGAACGCGCCGATGCCGAGCACGGTCGAGACCATTGCCGCGATGAACACGAGCAACAAGCCGTCGACACCCACGCTCGCCGTAAGCTCGCCCTGAGCGAAGGCGTCGGGGCTCAGCACCACCGCGGCGGCGGTGCAAAGTAGCGCCGCGAGAGCGAGGGGATCGATCCCCTTCAGAAGCGAGGAGGACGCGATCACGTAGGCGGCATAGCCGGACGCCGCCGCAAGCGCCAGTGCCACGCCAAGCGGATCGATCGCACTGCCACTGGTCAGCGCAAGGGCAATTCCCCCGCCCGCCGCTACCACGGCGGCGCCGCGGCGTCGACTCCACCGTTCCCGGCGGATGACCGTCGCGCCGACGGCCACCATCGCCGGGTAGGCGAAATAGAGCAGATCGGCGAGCCCGGCCTGCAGACGCTTGAGCGACGCCGCGAAGAGCAGCGCCTGTACGGCGTAGCCGGCGCCGAGCGCCATCCCGAGCAGCAAGCCGCGGCGAGGCGGGAGCGGACGGCGCAGCACCCAGACGAGCAGCCACAGCGCGGCGGCCGCGATCAGGTAGCGCCCGCAAATCAGTTCGGGCACCGACACCCCGGCGCGGTACGCGAGTTGGGTCAGCACGCCAAGCGCACCGAAGCACGCGGCCGAGACGAGTACGAGCGCGATGCCAGATCGCTCTCGTGCGCCGGCGTTCAGATTGGACCGCTTACGCATCACGGCGCTCGACGTCCGTCGCCGGCGGGGCCCCGTCGCGCCCCTTCATTGGTTGGCGCCGGAACCGCGTATGCGTCGAGCCCGAACCACCTGCGCCGGCGGGTCGCGGCGAACGCCTCCTTCTCGGCCGCAAGCTCTCGCGACGGCGCGATGATTCGGGCCGTCGGCGCGGGTCCGCCGAGGAAGTTCACCTCGATCTTTCCAACCAACCCGTCGCCGAACTCGACGTAGCAGTCACCGTCGCCCTGGTAGGGGGGCGGAGGCCCACTGCCGCGCAGGCGCCCGACGATGTCAGCCGCGACGACCCGGGCAGCCGCCTCCGCGAAGATTCCGGCCTTGGCGACCGTGCGCGCCCCACTCGCGACGTCGCCCAGCGCATACACACGCGGAAACCGGGTCGCGAGATTCGTCTGGTCGACTGGCACCCAGCCGTCCACCGAAAGACCAGAACGCTCGACCACCGCGGGCACCCGGTGGACGGGGATCCCGATGAAGAGGTCATACGGCATGCTTCCGCCACTCGCCAGCCGGGCCGTCCGCTCGCGCGCGTCCAAGCTGACGACGACTTCCTTCGGCGCGTAGCGGATCCCGCGCCCCTCGAGCGCCGCGAGGAACATTTGCGAGACCTCCTTCGTGACCGGGACCGGAGCGGCCATCGGAAAGGTCATCTGGATGTCCACGGCGTCACGGAACCCCCGCCTCACGAACAGGTCGTGCAGCAGGAACGCCCCCTCGAACGGCGCCGGTGGGCACTTGAAAGGATGCGCCAGAACGCCGATCAGGACCCTGCCCCCCTCGAACTCGGCGAGCGCATCGCGCAGCCGCTCAGCACCGGCGAGCGAGTAGTACTCAAACCCACCACGCTGGAATCCGGGCGTTGCCGCGAGATCGTAGTCCGCCCCTAGCGCGATGGCGAGGAAGTCGGCGTCGTAGGTGTCGGCGTCTGTGGTCACCCGCCGCCTCACTGGATCGATCGCCGTCACCTTCTCCCGCCGGAACTCGACCGCGTCCCTGGCGATCTCGTCGTAGTGCAGCAACACATCGGCTGGCGCGCGCCGGCCGAGCAGAACGTCCAGCTTCGAGAAGCCGAAGTAGAACGAGTCGTTTCTGTCGATGAGAGTGATGTCAACGGCGTCCGCGAGTGACTCGGACAGCTGCGCTGCCAACTCCAAGCCTGCGAAGCCAGCCCCGACGATCACCACTTGCTTCTTCATCGTTCACCCCAGATCGTGGGATCGGCCTCGAGCGGGGGCGTTCCTCGCCGGAGCTTGGTGCTCGCGCGGGTGATCGGATGCATGTCGCGCAACCTGCGGCGCCTCGGCGGCACCTCGCGTGCAAGTCGCGCTTGCTCGCCGGCACGTCGCAGCACTGCGCAGCGCTGCCGGGCGATCATGTAATTCAGCTGGGCGTTCATCGAGTCTCCTGGTCAAGCGTCTGTTCGATGCGGCCAAGCTAGGCGTAAGCGGGCCCACTGCCATCGGGCAGGTGCCTGATCCTTCGTCTTAGCCCGCGCCGATAACTGCTTACGTTCGGCGCAGGTAACGGTGCGCAGGTTCCGCTGCGTTGCGCGCGGTAGCAGCAAGACCCGTAGGCCGAGCGCTACCTCCCGCGCGCGCTGCCTGAGTGATCGATCAGGCTGCGAGCCCGACGCGGGCGGCGGGCACGTCGATTGCGAGCGGGCCCGAGGCCAACCCGGCGACTACGTCTCGTAGTAGTGCTCGCATCGTCGTCGTCGCGTCCGATTTGAAGCCCTCGCGACGCGCGACGATCGACACCGTCCGCGTTAGTGTGCCGCGCGCCAGCGGCAGGATCACGACCTCGTCGCGAACGGCCATCGAGACGACCAGCCGGGGCATCACCGCGATCCCGACGCGCGCCGCGACAAGCGCCTGCATGGCCATGTAGTCGTTGGTCTCCGATCCGATCTCGGGCGCGAAGCCGGCTCCGCGGCAGGCGTGCATCAACGCGTCGCGACAGACACAGTCGTATGGAGCGACGAAAACTTCGTCAGACAGCCAGGCGAGCTCGATCTGCCGCTCGTGAGCGAGCGCATGATCGGCCGGCAGGCAGCAGGCCATGTCGTCGGAAAGCAACAGCTCGTAGTCCAGTCCCGCTTCGTTCGGCAAGCGCAGGCACGGATACTCGTAGGCGAGCGCGAGGTCCCAATCACCGGCTGCCAGTCGCGGCAGCGAGGCCGGCGGATCGGCCTCGGCGAGCTTCAGCTCCACGCCGGGATGCTGGTGTCTGAACGATGCCACCGCGAGCGGCACGATGGTCGCAGCGGCGGTCGGGAATGCGACGAGCCGGACCTTCCCGCCGCCCTGCTTGGCGATCTCGATCACGTCGCGCTCGGCGTCGTCGAGTCGCGCGAGCAGCGCCTCGGCATGCTCTAAAAGCGCCTGCCCCGGAGGCGTCAGGCGGATGCCACGCGGCGAGCGCTCGAGCAGCCCGACGCCGAGCTCGCGCTCCAGTTGCTTGACGTGGTGCGAGACGCCGGGCTGCGTGAAGGCCAGCGTCCGCGCCGCCGCGCTGAAGGAACCAGTGTTTGCAACCTCGCGAAAAACCCGCAGCCGATCGACGTCGAGCATGTCCGGCAGTATAACGTCGGATCAAGATCTAGATTATCTCTAGTAGCAAGTACCCCAAATCTTGCTTATAGGGCTCCAAGAGATCTCTGTTTGCGTGCCTGGCGCTGATGCCGCACAGTTACGCGCGGGTGGAGCGGCGCTCTGGGCCCCCGACTTTGCGCCGGGATGGAATAACGCGGAGATGCATCGCGTCTTGGCGAGCTATAGGCCTGCCGGTCTGCGATCGCGTTGCGTCCGTACGGGCGCTCCCGGAAGCGGTCCCAATAAGGAGTTGACGTGAACTTTCATATGTCTGACGATTCGTTGCCCGGGCGGAAGGGACACGCCTGATGTCGACCCTGAGCCTGCGTGACGACCGCATATGTCAGGCCCCGGGAGACGGCGCGATACAGCCCCGCCCCGCCGGATGCGTCTCAAGCCCGCGGTTTGTCGATCGTCGTGAGGAGCTGTTAGCGCTCGAGGCAGCGCTCGCGCGGACGCGCGAAGGGTTTGGCTCGGTCGTGTTCGTCGGCGGCGAGGCGGGTATCGGCAAGAGCCGGCTGATCGCTGAGCTCGCCGGACGCGCTGAGCGCGGCGGCATGACGGTCGTGGTTGGGGAGTGCTTGCCGCTCGGCGGTGGGGAGCTTCCGTACGCACCGATCGTTGGGGCGCTGCGCTCGCTCGTCGCCCAGCGGGAAGGCGCCGGGCTCGAAGCGGTCCTCGGCTCTGCGCGCGAGGAGCTGTCGGCTCTCTTGCCCGAGCTGCCGCTGGGCCGCTCTGATGTGGCAAGCCCGCCGGCGGGGCACGGTTCGCAGGCGCGCCTGTTCGAGCAGTTGCTGGCGGTGCTTGCCTCCGCCGCCCGAGAGCGACCGCTGGTGCTCGTCGTGGAGGACCTTCATTGGGCTGATCGATCGACTTGCGACTTCTTCTCGTTCCTCATAAGTGCGACACGGAGTGAGCCGATCGCGTTGATGATCACCTACCGCAGCGATGAGCTTCGCCGCGGCCATCCCCTGCGTCATTGCATGCTGGAGCTTGAGCGAAGCGGCAGAGCGACCAGGGTCGAACTCGGGCCGTTCACACGCGCTGAGGTCCGCGAGCAGGTCGCGGCGATCCTCGACGAATCGCCGCCGGCGCCGCTCGTTGACCAGCTACTCGAGCGCTCGGAGGGCAACCCATTTTTCACCGAGGAGCTGCTGGCATCGTCACGCGAGCCCGGCGGACCGTTGCCCGATTCCCTGCGCGACACCCTGCTCGGTCGCGTCGAGTCGCAATCGGCGGTTGTCTGGGATGTGCTGCGCATCGCCGCAGTCGCGGGACGGACGGTCGATCACGCGTTGCTCGCTGCGGTCGCCGAGCTGTCCGAGGATCGCCTCAATGACGCGCTGCGCGAGGCCGTGGAGAGCTACCTGCTCGTGCCCAACTCGGCGACGGCGGGGTACACGTTCCGCCACGCGCTGCTGAGAGAAGCGATCTATTCCGACCTGCTACCCGGCGAGCGACGCAACCTCCATCTGAGGCTCGCCCGGACGCTGAGCGCCCAAGCCCTGCTGGGAGGCACCAAGACCGCGGCTGCGGCAGAGCTCGCCCGTCACTGGTACGCCGCGGGCGAGCTGGCAGAGGCGCTGGCTGCGTCCCTCAGCGCTGGGGCCGCAGCCGAAGACCTCTACGCCGTCGCGGAGGCGTGGCGGCACTACGAGCGAGCGCTCGAGATCTGGGATCGCGTGGCTCCGGTACGCGGCGAGCTGCCGCTCGAGCGACTCGAGGTCCTGCGACGGGCGGGCGACGCGGCGTTGATGGCCGGCGATGAGGAGCGAGCGATCAGTCTGGTGCGCGACCTGCTCGCACGGATCGACGAGCACGACGATCCAACCGCGGCGGCGCTGGCGCACGAGCGCTTAGGCCGCTACCTGTGGATTGCCGGACGCGACCAGGACGCCCTGCCCGCGTATCGGCGGGCCGTGGAGTTGATGCCCCACGATCCGCCCTCAGAAGAGCTCGCGCTGGTGTTGGCCGCGGAGGGACAGGCGTTGATGCTTTGCGACCGCACGGCGGAATCGAACTCTCGCTGCGAGGAGGCGCTTGCGATCGCGCGCCCGCTGGGGGCTGAGGCCGTCGAGGCCCACGTGCTCAACACGATGTCCGGGAATCTCAGTGCGGTGGGCGAGGCCGACCAAGCCGTGGAGGCAGCGAGACGCGCGCGCACGATCGCCCGTCGCCTCCGCCTCACGGACGAGATCCACCGCAGCTACACCAACGGCGGCGGCGCTCTGTACCAGGCGGGCCGCGTGGAGGAGTCGATCGCGGTCACGCGGGAAGGAATCGCGTGCGCGGGCGAGTTCGGGGTCGAGCGACACTGGGGTGATTGCCTTCGTGGCGAACTGGCCGGTCGTTTGGTGCAACTGGGGCGCTGGCGCGAAGCCGAGCAGGTAGTCGAGGAGCTAATCGACCGCTCTCCAACCGGAGTTCACGGGGGGATGGCGTACCGGTGTCTTGGGTACCTGCAGGTCGGATTGGGGGATTTCGACGCTGCGGCCCGCGCGCTCCAGCGGGCCGAGCAGCATACGCGCCGCTCAATTGGGTCGATGACGCTCGCGCCGCCCGCCGTGGCTCGGGCCTCGCTCGAGCTGTGGGCGGGGCGTCCGCAGGCGGCGGCGTCCGTCGTGTCCGATTGTCTTGAGCGGGTGGGTGACGGCGAGAACGTGTTCTTCACGGCGAGGCTGTACGAGCTCGGCGTGCGCGCCTGCGCCGAACTCGCCGCTCGCGCTCTTGGTGACGATCTAACCAAGAAGCGCGAGATGGTCATCGCGGAGAGACTGCTCGAACGGCTGGACGGGCTGATCGCGCGGGTGACCGGCGTTATCCCGCCCGTCGTCCTCGCCAGCCGGGCTGCCTGTGTGGGGGAGTATTCACGGATCGGGGGCGCCGGCGACGCTGCGCTGTGGGCCGATGCCCGGCGGCAACGTGAAACTTGCATGAACCCCTACCAAGCCGCCTACGCCCGCTGGCGAGAAGCCGAGGCGCTACTCGGCGCGGGCGGCGATCGCGCGGCCGCCGAAACGCTCGTCCGCGATGCCCACGCGGTTGTCGTCGACCTTGGCGCGATGCCGCTGCGCCGAGAGCTCGAGGCGCTCGCTCGCCGCGCTCGCATCAATCTCGGGCCGGACCATTCTCCCGACCCGGCACCGAACGCCGCATTGGAGCGGCTGGAGCTTACGCCTCGCGAGCTCGAGGTTCTGGCCTTGCTCGCCGGCGGACTAACTAACCGCGAGATCGGCGCCGAGCTTTACATCAGCGACAAGACGGCGAGCGTGCACGTGTCACGCATCCTGACCAAGCTCTCGGTGCCGAACCGGGCGGCAGCCGCCGGGGCCGCGCACCACCTGGGCCTGACGCCCAGCCAGACCGCCTCCGCCGTCTAGCCGGACCGCCTCGGGCCCCACAGCGGCGGGCGCCTGGACCGCACCGCTAAGCCGTGGTCAACGCAGGTTAAGACCAAAGATCAGGCACCTGCCCGACGGCAGCGGAGCCGCTTACGCCTAGCTTGGGCGCATCGACCAATGGATCCCGGGAGCCTCGATGAACGCCCAACTCAACCACACACTCGCCCGTCGCAGTTTGTCTCGTGAGTCGAAGGTCCTGCTGCTCTCCTCGCTGGCGGTGTTCATGGTGTTCCTCGACGTCACGATCGTCAACATCGCCTTCCCGGCGATCCGGCACACGTTCGCCGGCACGTCGCTCTCCGATCTGAGCTGGGTGTTGAACGCCTACAACGTGATCATGGCGGCGCTGCTGCTGCCGGCGGGACGGATCGCCGATCGGGTCGGACGGCGTCGCGTCTTCGGCGCGGGCCTAGCGCTGTTTGTCCTCGGATCGGTCATCTGCGGCTCGGCGAGCAGCGCCGCCATGCTGATCGCGGCCCGCGTTGTGCAGGCCGTCGGCGCAGCGGCTCTGATCCCGGCATCGCTCGGCCTCGTACTCGCGGAGGTTCCCGCCGAGAAGCGGGCCAGGGCGACAAGCGTGTGGGCGGCATCCGGCGCTGTCGCCGCCGCGACTGGTCCATCGCTCGGTGGTGTGCTCGTCGAAACGACCAGTTGGCGCTGGGCGTTCTTCGTCAACCTCGTGATCGCGATCGGGATGCTGCCGGCGCGTCGCCTGCTGCGCGAAACCCGCGAGTCCGATGCGAATGGCACGCCGGATCTGCTGGGTGCCGCGATGCTGGTAGTCGCGGTGGGAGCGCTTGCTCTCGGGATCGTGAAGGCACCTGATTGGGGCTGGACCAGCGAGCGGGTGCTGATGTCCTGGTCGATCGCGGCGGCGCTCGCGGCCATTTTCGTTGCTCGATCGGCTCGCCATCCGGCCCCTGTGCTCGAGCCGGCGATTCTGCGGATACGAACGTTCAGCACGGCGAACGCCGCGTTCTTCCTGTTCTCGATCGGCTTCTATGCGCTGCTGCTCGGGAACGTCCTGTTCCTGACCCAGGTATGGCGCTACACCCTGTTGAAGACGGGCTTCGCCGTCACCCCCGCGGCGCTCATGGCCGCGATTGCAGCCGCGGCCGGAGGGCGGCTCGTCGAGCGGTTCGGATCCCGCCAGGTGGCGGTGCCCGCGCTGATGCTGTTCTGTGGCGCGTG
>Ga0335073_10000502_pt1 | contig 50032 bp, 39 predicted proteins | sample Lox_Sample_22_FD_207093 | JGI IMG/M metagenome (GOLD analysis project Ga0335073, IMG submission 207093) | Soil microbial communities from Loxahatchee National Wildlife Refuge, Florida, United States - Lox_Sample_2.2 | ecosystem: Environmental > Terrestrial > Soil > Wetlands | place: USA... | reverse complement strand
CCGCACCTGGCGCTGCCCAGCGCGAGCTGCGCGCGTTTGACGAACAGCTGCTGATCGAGCGCCCGCGCCCGCTCGCACTCGGCGCGTTGCAGGCGCTGCCCGTCCCCGGCCGCTGCGCGCTCGGCAACCGCGAGCTCGAGCTGCACCCCGCCCGCGGTCACACGGACGACGGTATGGCCGTGCTCGCGTCCTGGGCCGGCGTGCTGGTGGCGGGCGACTACCTGTCGGCCGTCGCGCTGCCCGAACTTCGCGGCCCAGGCTCGCTGGACGAGTACCTGTCTACGCTCGATCGTCTGCACGGACTGCTCGCGTCCTGCGAACACGTGGTTCCGGGCCATGGGCCGCTGCTCGACGCCCCGAGCGCCGCCGCGATCCTGGCCGAGGACGTCGAATACCTGCAGGCGCTCAGCCAGCTGGGTGCGCGCGCACAGCTACCATCAGGGCGCCGCGGCGCGCTGCAGCGGCGCGTCCACGATCAGAACGTCGCTCGGGCCCGTTCGCCGAGGTGATCGCGGCCCACGAGTTGATCAGGGCCCGTGCACCGAGGTGATCGGCGCCGCCGAGCTGATCAAGGCCGGTTCGCCGAGGTGACCAGGGCCGGTTAGGTGATCAGGGCGCGTGCGCCGACACGATCAGGAGCTGTCGCCGACGCGATCACGACCCGTTCGCCGAGGTGATCGTGGCGATCGGGTCTCCGGCGGCGATCGGCGCACCCTCGGTGATCGGCAGCGCGGCGATCGTGCCGTCCTTGTGGGCGACGATCTCGTTCTCCATCTTCATCGCCTCGATGATGCACAGCAGCTGGCCCTCCTGAACCGAGTCGCCCTGCTTGACGAGCACCTTCCACATGTTGCCCTGCAGGGGCGAGCTGAGCGTGTCCGGCCCGCCGCCGCCCGAGCTCTCGCGCTGCGAGCGCCGTGGGACCTTGCCGGCCGATCTTCGATCGGTGGGCGCCGCGGCGCCGTTCATCGCCGGTATGCCCGCCACCGCCTCGCCGAGCACGCGCACGTCAAAGCGCTGCCCTGACACCTCGACCTCATAGGTGCGCTCGACCTTCTCGGCGACCGTGTCGGCCTCGGCGCCGTCCGCCTCCGCCGCTCCGGGCTCCGTCGCGGCGAATGTCAGGGTCTTCAGCCACTTGCGATCCTCGATCAGATCTCTGCAGGTCTCGCCGCGGGCCCATTGATCGGTCTGCAAGAGAGCTTTGTGGAACGGAATCAGCGTCTTCAGTCCGCCCAGCTCCAGTTCATCGAGCGCGCGCAGCATGCGCGCGGTCGCCTGCGCGCGATCGGCGTCCCAGACGATCAGCTTCGCCACCATCGGGTCGTACATCGGCGAGACTTCCATGCCCGCGCGAATGCCCGAATCCATGCGCACCCCCGGTCCCGACGGCTCGGTGTAGGAGTCCACCTTGCCGGGCGCCGGCGCAAAGTTCTTGGATGCGTCCTCGGCGTTGATGCGGCACTCGATCGCGTGCCCGCGCAGTTGCACGTCGGCCTGCGCGTACCCGAGCGGCTCTCCCGCGGCGGCTTTGATGCCCTCCTTTACGATGTCCACGCCCGTGGTCATCTCAGTCACGCAGTGCTCGACCTGCACACGTGTGTTCATCTCGAGGAAGTAGTAGTCACCGGCGCCGCCGCCCGGGCTCCGATCACCGGACAGGAGACCCTCGATCGTGCCGGCTCCCACGTAGTCGACCGCGCGCGCGGCCTCGACACCGATCTGTCCGATGCGCTCGCGCAGCTCCGGGCTGACGATCCATGCGGGCGCAGGGCTCTCCTCGATCAGCTTCTGGTGGCGCCGCTGGATCGAGCAATCGCGCTCGCCGAGGTGGATCACGTTGCCGTGCCGGTCGGCCAGCACCTGGACCTCCACGTGCCGCGGATCGGGCAGATAGCGCTCGAGATAGACCGTTCCGTCGGAAAAGAACTTCTCGCCCTCGCGGCTCGCTCCCTCGAACGCGCCCTCCAGCTCGTCCTCGGCCAGCGCCACCCGAAAGCCCTTGCCACCGCCTCCTCCAGCCGCCTTCACAGCCACCGGAAACCCGATCTGCTCGCGGGCCAGCTCGAGGGCGTCGGCGACGGTGGCCACGGGCTCGGTTGTTCCCGGCACGATCGGGACGCCGGCGGCCTGCATCAGCTCGCGCGCCCTGGTCTTGGACCCCATCGCTTCGATTGCGCTCGCGGGCGGCCCGATGAACACCACGCCCGCCCGCTCGCAGGCCTCGGCGAACGGCGCGTTCTCCGCGAGAAACCCATACCCGGGATGGATCGCCTCCGCGCCCGCCCGGGCGGCGGCGTCGAGGATCTTCTCGACGTTCAGGTAGTTGTCGCTGGCCGGCCCGTCGCCGAGGTTGAACGCCTCGTCGGCGCGCTCCACGTGGGGGGCGTTTCGATCGAGCTCCGAATACACCGCCACCGCCTCGACGGACAGCTCGTGCAGTGCACGCATGATGCGTACGGCGATCTCGCCACGATTTGCAACCAGGACCTTTGTGAACACGGGCCGCGCAAGCTTAGCGATGCGGCGGCTCAGCGCCGAGACCAGCTGGAAGGGACCGAAGGTCCCGGTTAAGGCGACAGGAGGTCGCCGACCAAATCAAAAAGATGCGGCCGGATGCCGCATCAGAAGTAACCAGCCTTCTTGCGGTCCTCCATCGCCGCCTCCGTCACGCGGTCATCGGCGCGCGTCTCGCCGCGCTCGGTCAGGCTCGTGGCGGCGATCTCGGTCACCACTTCCGCGAGCGTCGTGGCCTGCGAGCGCACTCCGCCGGTGCAGCTCATGTCGCCCACCGTGCGATAGCGAACCGTCTCGGAGAACACCGTCTCGCCGTCGAGCAGCTCGGCATCCTCACGCCATGCATAGAGCATGCCATCGCGCTTGAACACCTGGCGCTCGTGGGCGAAGTAGATCGAGGGCACCTCGAGCTGCTCCTGGTCGATGTACTCCCACACGTCCAGCTCGGTCCAGTTCGAGAGCGGAAACACGCGCACATGCTCACCCTTGTGGATACGCCCGTTGTACAGGTTCCACAGCTCCGGCCGCTGGCTCTTCGGGTCCCACTGGCCGAACCGGTCGCGGAACGAGAACACGCGCTCCTTCGCACGCGCGCGCTCCTCGTCGCGGCGGGCGCCACCGAACGCGGCATCGAACTCGTGCTCGGCGATCGCGTCGAGCAGCGTCACGGTCTGCAGACGATTGCGCGAGGCGCGCGGCCCGGTCTCCTCGACGACGCGACCCTTGTCGATCGAGTCCTGAACGCTCGCGACGATCAGCCGCTCGCCCATGTCGGCCACGCGCCGGTCGCGAAACTCGATCACCTCGGGGAAGTTGTGGCCCGTATCGACGTGCATCAGCGGGAACGGGAACGGCGCCGGACGGAACGCCTTCTCGGCCAGACGCAGCAGCACGATCGAGTCCTTACCGCCGCTGAACAGCAGCACCGGACGCTCGAATTCTGCCGCCACCTCGCGCATCACATAGATCGCCTCGCTCTCGAGCGCGCGCACGTGGCTCAGCTGGGGGCGCATCGTGGCGCTCATCGCGGGCTCGTGTGGTTGCTGGCGCTCGTGCTCTTGCTCATCGTCGCGGTCCGTGCTCGGTGGCTCGTGCTGGCGGGGTGCTGGCTGGCTCGTGCTGGCGGGGTGCTGACGTGGTGCTTGCTGGCTCGTGCTGGCGTGGTGCTGGCGGGGTGCTGGCTGGCTCGTGCTGCTAGGCGTGCTCGTGGATCCCGCACTCGGTCTTGTCGGTGCCGGCCCAGCGCCCCTCGCGGCCAGAGCCCGGCCGTGTGCAAGGTGCGCAGCCGATCGACTCATAGCCCTGGTCGTGCAACGGATGGTAGGGCAGCTCGCGCTCGTGGATGCGCCGCCAGAGGTCCTTATCGGTCCAGTAGGCCAGCGGGTTGTACTTCAGGATCCCCCGCGCCTGGTCTCGTTCCACGAGCTGTGCTTCGGCCCGTGTCGGTCCCTGCTCGCGGCGAATCCCGGTGATCCACGCCTGCGAGCCGCTCAACGCGTGCTCGAGCGCCGCCACCTTCGCGGCCGAGCAGCAGTGCTCGGGCCCGGTCCAGGGGTTGGTCGGGTTGCTCGCATCGATGACCTCCACCTTGATCCCGAAATGCTGCTCGAAGGCGCGCCACGTCTGCAGGGTCTCCTCGAACAGCACGCCCGTGTCGATCGTCACGATCCGCACCGGCGCCGCGGTCCCCTGATCCAGCCGAACGAGCTCGTCGATCAACACCGTCTCCTCCTTCTGGAACGAGCACAGCAGCACGGTCCCTTCGCCGTGACGCGCCGCCTCGCGCAGCGTGTGGGTGAGGCCCGGCGCGGGGTCGAACGCCGCGGATCGCGACGGGTGGTCGTCGGCGTCCAAGCGGCTCTCTGGTAACGCGGTGTTGATCTGGAACGGGTTCATGTCTGTCGCTTTCCTCGCGTTTGTCTTGCGCGGTTCACCGGCGGCAATCGCCTAGACCGCGCACTCTCCCTCGCCGCGAATCACTTCAAAGGGCACGTTGCGGTTCCAGTCGATGAACTGGTTCATAGTCTCCAGACCGAAATCGACAGGCATCGACAGCTCCTTGACCAGTGCCTCGAGCTCGCCCGTGCCCACGCGCTCGCAGAACGCGCCCCAGGCCTCGCCCTCCTGGCGGTTGGCCTCGTAGTGGTGAATCCAGCGCTCGACCGCCTCGGGTACGCGCTTGGCCGGCAGCCGCAGCTTCAAGCGCCGACCGAAAGCGACCTCGCCGCCTTCGTACACGCCGCCGACATGGGGTATGTACGCCGGAATCGTGTGCTCGCCGACTTTGATCGAAGCGCCGTAGAAACCGATGTCGGCGATGTGGTGCTGGGCGCAGCCGTTCGGGCAGCCGCTCATCTTGATGTGGATCTGGCGGGTCAGCGGATCCCTGACGTCCATCGCTTCGATCCGCTCCTGGACCGCTTGGTTCAGGCCCATCGAGCTGGTGATCCCGAGCTTGCACGAGTCCGTTCCAGGGCACGACACCACGTCGGCTATCTCGCGCGAGCCCGCATCGCCGAAGCCCAGCTCTGACAGCTCCCGCCACACGTCGTACACGCTCTCCTCGCGCACCCAGCGCAGCACGAGGTTCTGCTGGACGGTCGTGCGCGCGTAGCCGCCGGCGTACTTGCGCATGATCTGCGCGAGCGCCCGGAACTGCTCGGGCGTCAGATCGCCGCGCGTGATCTTGACCTCGACCGTGACGAACCCCTGCTGCTTCTGCTCGGCGACGTTGGCCGCGCGGAAGCGCTCGAACTGGGACAGGTCGCCGTTGGGACTGCCATAGCTCTGAGGCGGCGCGGGCGCGGACTCGCGCTCGTCATCGACGAACAGCCGCTCGCCGATCGAGAAGTCGCGTTCGGCGACCCAGTCGCCCTGCAGTTCCTCTTCGACCTGGTTGCGGAGCTCGTCGATGCCGTACTTGTCGACGAACACCTTGATGCGTGCGCGCGCGCGGTTGACCCGCAACCACTCCTGACGGTCGAAGATCCGCATCACCGCCTCGGTGATCTTCAGGTACTCGCCGTTGTCGAGCTCGAGGAACTCGTACAGAACCTGAGCTCTGCGGGGCATGATCGAGGTTCCGCCGCCGACCAGCATCTGCACGCCGCGCACCTCGCCGCGCCCGTCGATCTCGCGCACGCGCGCGCGGAACGCGACGTCGTGGATCTCGGAGATCGCGCGGTCGGCCGGCGATGCGTCAAACGACGTCTTGACCTTGCGCGGCATCGCCTGTGTGGTCGGATGGCGCACGAAGTAGCGCACATACGCGCCCACGTAGGGCGTGAGGTCGAACAGCTCGTCCTTGGCCACGCCGGCCCAGGGGTCGCCGGTCACGTTGCGCATCGTGTTCCCGCAGCCCTCGCGGCTGGACAGCCCCGCCTCACCGAGCTCGCGGATCGCCTTCTCGGCGTCCAGCAGCGGCATGTGGTGCATCTGGATGTTCTGGCGGGTCGTGATGTGGCCCTTGTTCAGCGGCGCATACTTTTCGATCACGTCGGCGAACTTGTCCATCTGCTCGGGTGTGATCCCGCCGAACGGCAGCTTCGTGCGGATCATCTGAACGTCCGGCTGGCGCTGGCCGTAGACGCCCTGCTTGAGGCGGAACTTGATGAACTCGTCCTCGGGCATCTCGCCGCCGAGGAACTTCGTGGCCTCCGTCTTGAAGTCGTCGTACTCGCGCTGCAGGATCGGGATGATGTGCCCGGGTACGTTCTGGAGGATCTCGGGATCCTCGAGCGTGCCTCGCTGCGCGGTCATCGAAGCTGGCTCCATGTACGGTCCTCCTGATCCGGGCTCCGCCCGGGCCGCTTTCGGTGCTGCTGGGCCGACAATACTATTGGCGCTAAAGCCTAGCGGCTTTCAGGTATTTATCCAAGGGTCGGGAACGCCGCCCTCGATCGCCGCGCCGGCGCGCGCCACGCCTTCGAGCATCGCCGCGCGCGTCCAGGCGTCGTCCGGTCCTGCGCCGCCTTCGCGAGCGGACCATGCGCGCGCGCGCGCGCGCATGGCGTCGTGCGTGAAGGACTCGATCGCGGCCGCGATCGCCGCGGCCTGAGCCGGGGAGGCCGATCCTGGTATGTCTAGCGTTGAGCGGGTTTCGCGGTCCATGGGGAGGTTCGCGTGGAGCGGGCCCCGGCAGCCTGTCCGGACCTGGGGTGCGCGTCCACAAGCCAGCCCGGGCTCAAGCGCCTACAGCGGGATGTTGCCGTGCTTTCGCTGCGGCCCCGGTTCGCGCTTGGTCTGCAGCGTCTCGAGCGCGGCGATCAGGCGCGGGCGCGTTTCGTGGGGGATCAGAACGTCGTCGATATACCCGCGCTCGGCGGCCGTATAGGGGTTGGCGAAGCGCGCCTTGTAGTCCTCCATCAGCTTCTTGCGTCGCTCCTCCGGCGTCGGGCTCGCCGCGATGTCCCGCCGGTAGATGATGTTCACGGCCCCCTCCGGGCCCATCACCGCAACCTCGGCCGTCGGCCAGGCGAAGTTGAAGTCCGCCAGCATGTGCTTCGACGCCATCACGTCGTAGGCGCCTCCGTAAGCCTTGCGCGTGATCACCGTCAGCTTCGGAACCGTCGCCTCGGTGAACGCATACAGGAGCTTGGCGCCATGGCGAATGATGCCGCCCCACTCCTGGCTCGTGCCGGGCAGGAAGCCGGGCACGTCGACGAGCGTCAGCAGCGGGATGTTGAACGCGTCGCACGTGCGCACGAAGCGCGCCCCCTTCGCCGAGGCGTCGATATCGAGCACCCCCGCCAGCTGGTTGGGCTGGTTGCCGACCACGCCGATCGCGTAGCCGTCGAGCCGGGCAAAGCCACACACGATGTTGCGCGCGAAGTGCTCATGGACCTCGAAGAACTCGCCGTCATCGACGATCAGCCGGATCGCATCGCGCATGTCGTAGGGCTTGTTGGGATTGTCGGGCACCACGTGGTCCAGCTCGGGGTCCATCCGCTGCGGGTCATCGCCGCTCTGCAGCCGCGGTGTGCGCTGCAGGTTGTTCTGGGGCAGGAAGCTGAGCAGGTAGCGGCAGTCCTCGAGGCAGGCGTCCTCGTCCTCGGAGGCGAAATGGGCCACGCCGGACTTGGTGTTGTGCGACATCGCGCCACCCAGCTCCTCGAACCCGACCTCCTCGCCGGTCACCGTCTTGATCACGTCGGGCCCGGTGATGAACATGTGCGAGGTCTCCTTGACCATGAACACGAAGTCGGTGATCGCCGGCGAATAGACGGCGCCGCCGGCGCAGGGCCCCATGATCAGGCTGATCTGCGGGATCACTCCCGAGCACTTGACGTTGCGCACGAACACGTCGCCGTAGGCCCCCAGCGACACCACGCCCTCCTGGATGCGCGCGCCCCCGGAGTCGTTGATGCCGATCACCGGGCACCCGATCTTGGCGGCGAGATCCATCAGCTTGACCATCTTTTCGCCCATCACCTCGCCGAGCGAGCCGCCGAACACCGTGAAGTCCTGGCTGAACACGCACACCGTGCGGCCTTCGATCGTGCCGTGCCCGGTCACCACGGCGTCCCCCCAGGGCCGGTTTTTCTGCATGTCGAACTCATACGTCCGGTGGCGCACGAACGTGTCGAGCTCGTGGAACGAGCCCGGGTCCAGCAGCTTCTCGACCCGCTCGCGCGCCGTGTACTTGCCGCGCGCGTGCTGCTTCTCCTCGGCCTCTGGAGCCGAGTGCAGCGCCGCCTCGCGCAGCTCCTGCAGCTGCGCCAGCTTCTCCTCGTAGGTCTCGGGCGCCTTCTGGCGGGGCTCGCGCCGGTGTCCGCCGCGCGAAGCGAGCAGCGCAGCGTCGGTCTGGCGGTTGTGCGAGCTGGTTGCCATCGGCCGCGGCATCTTATGACGCCGCGGGCGGTGACGGGGATCGCGGCCGGCTCAGGCCCGCGAGAATGGCCGGTGGTGCGCCGCCCCGAGGCGGTCCAGCACGGAGGTCAGCACGGCGGTCACGTCGCCGCCGGGCGCCTGCTGGGACATCGCCAGCCGCTCGGCCTCGGCCAGCTCCGCTGAGACGTCGGGCGTCGCCGGCTCTTCGCAGGTCGCCGGCTCCTCAGGTATCGCCGGCGCGTGGGACATCGCCTGCCCGTCGGGTGTGGACTGGCTGTCGGGAGTCGCTGGCTGGTCGGGTGTCGCCGGCGCGTGGGACATCGCCTGCCCGTCGGGTGTGGACTGGCCGTCGGGCGTCGCTGGCTGGTCGGGTGTGGACTGGCTGTCGGGCGTCGCCTCCGCGTCGGGTGTGGACTCGCCGTCCGGCGTCGCTGGCTCGTCGGGTGTCGCTTGTCCGCCGGGCATCGCCGGCTCGTCGGGTGTCGCCCGCTCGTCGAGTCCCGCCGGCTCGGCGGGTGCCGCCGGCTCGGACAGCCCCAGCTCCATGCCCTCGATCGCTTCCGGCAGATCGGGCACGGGCACGTCAAGCATCGGTTGCTCTTGACAGGACCGATCGACTGGCCCAAACGCCGGTCCGATGGCTTCGCGCTCGCCTGAGGGCTCGGGCTCGCGGTGGACTCTGCGACGCCGGAACAGGCGCGCGAAAAACCCGAGGCGCGGCTCGGGCGCGATCTCGATCGAGTCGGGCTGGAGCTCGATCGCATCGGGCGCGATCTCGATCGCGTCGGGCTGGAGGTCCTGTGTCGAGATGGTTTCGGGCTCCGCGACGGGGACCGAGTCGGGCTCATGCCATGGCTCAGCCGCTTGCTCGGGCGCTCGCTCCGACTCGGCCACGATCTCGATCGCGTCAACTTCGGCATCGGGCGTCGGCCCTCCGGGCTCCGAGACCTCGGCCCCGTCCGGCCGGAGCTCTGGCGTGGGCTCAGGCGGCTGAGACTCCGCGATGTCGCCCGACTCTCGCTGGGCCGCCTGCGTGGCCTCGGGCTCCCGCGCGAAGGTCGGGGGATGCGGCACGGGCGCCGGCTCGGGCAAGGTCTGCGGAGCGTCGATCCGGGCCTCCGAGCCGGCCGCATCGATTCGGTTCGCGGTCAGCGTCACCTTCGTGCCCCAGCCCGAGGGCTCGATCAGCACTGTTCCCGAGATCTGCGCCGCCTCCCATTCTACGCTTCGCTCGGGCTCGGTGCGCACGATCCGAATCTCGCCGAGCTCGCCGAGGTGGCGGGCAAGTGCGGCCGGGTCACTGAGCTCGGCCCAGAGCTCGGGCGGAGACTTGACGAGGGTCCTTTTGGCCTCCGCGAGGCTCATCGCCCCGAGATTCGCCCGCGACCGCCGGACTCCTGCCGGCGCGAGCCGGTTGGGACGGCTCTGACGTAGCCCGAGGCCGAGCGCGGTGGGACCGGACGCTACGCGGCGACGCGCTCGGCGCGGGGGGCGATCAGGTTGCGCTCGTGCAGGAGCTCGGCGATCTGGACGGCGTTCAGGGCGGCGCCCTTGCGCAGGTTGTCCGCGACGATCCACAGATCGAGCGCCCGCTCGTGCCCGGGGTCGCGGCGCACGCGTCCGACGAACACGTCGTCCTGGCCCGACGCCTCGATCGCGAGCGGATACAGCGCCGCGGCCGGGTCATCGAGCACCGTCACACCCGGCGCCGCGTCGAGCAGGGCACGCGCTCGCTCAGGCGAAAGCTCGCGCCTCGTCTGGACGTTGACCGCCTCGGAATGGCCGTTGACGACCGGCACGCGCACGCACGTAGCGGACACGCGAATCGTGGGCTCGCCGAGGATCTTGCGCGTCTCGTTGATCAGCTTGCGCTCCTCATCGGTGTGATCGTCGCCGGGCGCGAAGCTGCCGGCGTGGGGCAGCGCGTTGAAGGCGATCTGACGGGGGTAGGCGGCCGGCGGATCGATCTCGCGCTCGTGCAGCAGCGCGTGCGACTGGTCCAGCAGCTCATCGACAGCGCGCTTGCCCGTCCCGGACACGGCCTGGTAGGTGCTAATCACGAGGCGCTCGATGTGAGCCTCCCGGTGCAGCGGCGCGAGCGCCACGACCATCTGCATGGTCGAGCAGTTCGGGTTGGCGATGATCCCGCGATGATCTGCCAATGCGTCGGGATTGACCTCGCTCACCACCAACGGCACGTCGTCGTGCATGCGCCAGCGCGAGGAGTTGTCGACCACGACCGCGCCGGCGTCCGCGAACCTTGGCGCCCACTCGCCCGACGTCGACCCGCCTGCCGAGAACAGCGCAAGGTCGAACCCCTGGATCGACTCATCGCTCAAACCCTGCACCACGAGCCCATCCGGCAGCTCGCGCCCGCGGGAACGCTCCGATGCGAACGCCACGACCTCGCGCGCCGGAAAGCCACGTTCGCGCAGCAGCCCAAGCATGAGCGTGCCGACCTGTCCGGTCGCGCCCACGACCGCCACGCGATAGCTATCGCCCATGCCTGCACCGTTCACGGGCGGCGATCCACGAGCGTCTGGCGCCGAGACACGCGCGCCTTTTATCGATCGCGATACACGAGCGTCTGGTGGCGAGACACGCGCGCCTTTGACCGATGGCCGGATGCTTATTACCTCTATCGATCGTCAGGCCCACAGGGGCAGGGTATCGCGGGAAATCGAGAGTAGTGTGAGCAGCGGTGGAGCATCGGCATCGGCACGAGACGGGTTGGGCTCGCGCGGGCGCCGAGACCGATCGGCGCAGGCTCGGGTTCGCGCTGGCGCTGCTGCTGTCACTGCTCGTCGCCGAGGTGGCCGTGGGAATTCTCGCCAACTCGCTGGCGCTGCTCTCGGACGCCGGCCACATGCTGACCGACGTAGCCGCGCTCGCGCTTTCGCTGTTCGCGATCGGACTCGCGGCCACGCCCGCCCAGGGAGCGATGACCTACGGGTTCAAGCGCGTCGAGATCCTCGCCGCACAGGTCAACGGGATCACGCTGCTGGTGCTCGCGCTGCTGATCCTGTACGAGGCGATCGGGCGGCTGATCACACCCCCGCAGGTCGCTGCCGGATGGATGCTCGCAGTGGCGCTCGCAGGCATCGTCGTGAACGTCGCCGCCGCGCGCACGCTCGCGGGCGCGAGTCGCGAGAGCTTGAACATCGAGGGCTCGTTCCGCCACATCGTGACGGACCTGTATGCGTTCATCGGCACGGCCATCGCCGCGATCCTGATCCTGACCACGGGCTACATGCGCGCCGACGCGATCGCCTCGCTGCTGATCGCGGTGCTGATGCTGCGCTCCGCATACGTGCTGCTCCGCGAGTCGGGCCGCGTGTTCCTGGAGGCGGCTCCCGCCGCGCTCGATCCCGAGCAGATCGGGGACGCGATGGCACGGCTCCCGGGCGTGGTCGAGATCCACGACCTCCACGTCTGGGAGGTCACTTCGGGCTTTCCCTCGCTCTCGGCGCACGTGATCGTCGGCGCGCAGAGCGACTGCCACGAGGTGCGCGAGCGGCTGGCGGCGATGCTGCGCGAGCGCTTCGCGATCGAGCACACCACGCTGCAGACCGAGCACGAGGGCGGACGGCTGTTGAGCATCGAGCGGCCGGCCTGAGCGTCGGGCGGCGGGGCTCAGCGTCGGGCGGCGGGACTCGGCGTCGAGCGGCCGGCTTGAGCGTCGAGCGGCCGGCCTGAGCGCGCCCGCGCGGCGGCCGAGCGGTTCCTCCCGGACTCGCGTGACCGGTGGCGCAGACCAGAGGCGGCCAGCGCGCCCGGCGGGCGATCCCCGCGCCGCGCTTTCGATCAGGTGCCGGTGTGCGTGACCATGAAGTAGATCGTCACCAGCACGAGCAGGCTCAACAGCGACCCGACCGTTGACAGGCGTCGCGTGAGTGTCCGGTACTCCTCGCTGAGCGCCACCTCACCGCCGGCCGTCGCGGTCAGATCACGCGCGGCGGCCTGCTCGGCGCGTTTGGCCGTCGGGATCATCACCGCGCCCACCAGTGCCCCGATCACGATCGCGACCGCCAGCCCCCACTGCACGAAGAAGTCGCTCCAGAAGTGACCCTTGCTCGCCAAGTAGATCCCCGCGAGCAGCACTAGCAGCAGCGCCGGGTTGATCAGCATGCGCTCGATCGTGTATTCGACGCGGTGCAGGAGCGGCAGGCCGCGCGGATCGTGGCGCGCCGCGACCGCGAACATGATCGGAAAGGCGAACGTCACCCCGAATGCCACGACCGCGGCCATGATGTGGACCGCCAGCACGATTTCGTAGAACGACACGGCCGGGAGCACGGTGAGGGGATCCTATTGGCCGACGACCCTGCACGGCAGTCGCTGCGGGGATGCGCGGGCTGGTCGCGGGGACAGCGTGCGCCGGGGCGTGAGGCACGCGCCGGGGCGATGGTCCAGAAACGTCCCGACCCAGGCGTCAGAACGTCGGCGCGTACTTCCCGAACACGTCCTGCATCGCGCCGCACACCTCGCCGAGCGAGCAGCGGTCCTTCAGCGCCTGCCTGATCGCGGGCAGCAGGTTCTCAGAGCCTTCCGCGACGCCCCGCAGCTCTTGCAGGCGGCGCTCCACGAGCTGCTGGTCGCGCTCCACCTTGAAGCGCGCCAGGCGCTCCAGCTGTTCGCGCTCTGACTCCGGGTCGACCCGCAGCAGCTCCGGGACCTCGACGTCGTCCTCCTCGAACGCGTTCACGCCCACGACGATGTCCTGACCGATCCGGTATCGCTCCTGGTAGCCCCAGGCCGACTCGTCGATCTCGCCGGTGATGAACTCGATCGCGTTCACCGAGCCTCCCAGCGAATCGACCTTCTCGATCAGCTCGCGCGCGCGCCCTTCGATCTCGTCGGTGAGCGCCTCGACGAAGTACGAGCCGGCGAACGGATCGACCGTGTCGGCCGCGCCTGACTCGTGCGCCAGGATCTGCTGCGTGCGCACCGCGATTTTCGCGGCGCGCTCGGTGGGCAGCGCGAGCGCCTCGTCGAAGCCGTTCGTGTGCAGCGACTGCGTGCCGCCGCACACCGCCGCGAAGCCCTGCAGCGCAACGCGCACGATGTTGTTCTCGGGCTGCTGCGCCGTCAGGGTCACGCCGCCCGTCTGCGTGTGAAAGCGCAGCATCGTCGCCTTCGGGTTGGTCGCGCCGAAGCGCTCGCGCATGATGTGTGCCCACATGCGCCGCGCCGCGCGGAACTTCGCGACCTCCTGGAAGACGTTGTTGTGGCCGTTGAAGAAGAACGCCAGGCGCGGAGCGAACTCGTCGACGTTCAGGCCCTTGTCGAGCGCCGCCTGCACGTAGGCGATCCCCGAGCAGAGCGTGAACGCGACCTCCTGGACCGCCGAGCAGCCCTTCTCGCGGAAGTGATAGCCGGAGATCGAGATCGTGTTCCATTTCGGCACCCGCTCGTGGCAGTACTGGAAGAGGTCGGTGGTCAGCCGCATCGTCGGCCGCGGCGGGTAGATGTAGTTGCCGCGCGCGATGTACTCCTTGAGAACGTCGTTCTGAGTCGTCCCGCGCAACTGCTCGCTCGGCACGCCCTGCTCCTCGCCGACCAGCTCGTACAGCAGCAGCAGGCACGCCGCAGGAGCGTTGATCGTCATCGAGGTCGACACCTGATCGAGCGGGATTCCGTCGAACGCCGTGCGCATGTCGTCGATCGTGTCGATCGCCACACCCGTGCGGCCGACCTCGCCGAGACAGCGGGGATTGTCCGAGTCCAGACCCAGCTGAGTCGGCAGGTCGAAGGCCATCGACAGGCCGGTCGTCCCCTTCGAGAGCAGGTAGCGGTAGCGCTCGTTGGACTCCTTGGCCGACGCATACCCGGCGTACTGGCGCATCGTCCAGGTCTGCTTGCGGTACATCTCTCGATGCACACCGCGCGTATACGGAAACGTACCCGGCTCGCCGAGGTCGAGCTCCTGCGGCAGATCGGACTCCGTGTACAGCTCGGCGACCTCGATGCCCGAGTCGGTGAACCGGCGCGGATCGTCTGGTCCGACGATCGGCGCGACCGTCAGGCGCTCCTCGGTGGTGGCCATGATCAGATGATATGGCTCGCCGTCGCAAGGCCGATGGGAGAGCACTCGCGGCGGTCCGCGAGCGGCGTCGCTATGCTCGCGCCGTGGCTACATGCGTGGTGACAGGCGGTGCCGGCTTTCTCGGCTCGCACCTGTGCGACGAGCTGCTCGGGCGCGGACACCGGGTGATCTGCGTCGACAACCTCGAGACCGGCTCGCTCGTGAACATCGAGCACATCCGCACGCCGCAGTTCCTGCACATCAATACCGACATCATCGATCCGTACTTCATCGACGAGGACGTCGACTTCGTCTATCACCTCGCTTCACCCGCCTCGCCGATCGACTACTTGAGGCTGCCGCTGCACACGCTGAAGGTCGGCTCCTACGGGACGCACCACACGCTCGGGCTCGCGAAGGCCAAGCGCGCTCGTTTTCTGCTGGCATCGACGAGCGAGGTCTACGGCGATCCGCAGGAGCACCCGCAGTCGGAGAGCTACTGGGGCCACGTCAACCCGATCGGTCCGCGCGGCGTCTACGACGAGGCCAAGCGCTACGCGGAGGCGCTGACGATGGCCTACCACCGCCAGCAGGGGGTCGATACGGCGATCGTGCGGATCTTCAACACCTACGGAAGCCGCATGCGCCCGCACGACGGCCGCGCCATCCCCACATTCCTGCGCCAGGCGCTCGCCGACCGACCGATCACCGTTTTCGGCGACGGCGGCCAGACACGATCGTTCTGCTACGTCAGCGACCTGATCGCGGGCATCATCGCACTGGCCGAATCCGGCTGTCATTCGCCCGTGAACATCGGCAACCCAGACGAGTTCACGCTGCTCGAGCTTGCCGAGACCGTCAAGGCCGTGACCGGATCCGGCTCGGAAATCGTCTACGAGGCGCTCCCGGTCGACGATCCCAAGCAGCGCCGGCCCAACATCGCGCTCGCGCGCGAGCTGCTGGGATGGTCGCCGGAGGTCTCGTTGCGCGAGGGGCTCCAGCGCACGATCGAGCAATCGGGTGTCGAGGTGCTCGTCGGCGGTCCCAACTGACTGGCCTCGGCGGCCGGCGGCGGGCCGCACTGACTGGTTTCGGCGCGCGGCGCCGGGTCGAACCGGCCGGCTCGGGGGGCCGGCTGCGGGTGAGACTGGCTGGCTCGGGGGGCAGGCGCCGGGTCGAACTGACGGGCTTCCGCGGCCGCGGCGACACGCGCGCGCGCGTGCGCCAGTCGGATGACCGCTCTATCTGCGAGTCTGCCGGGTTGTGAGCAGAGAGATGGGACCACGTTCTGCGGGAACGTCCACTCCGCCCACCCCGCCCAGATCCGAGCGGACCGCGTCGCGTTCTGCTCGCGCGCAGCGCTCATCGACGCCCGCAGGGCCCTCGCCGCGGGTGCGCAGCGCGCAGTCGGTCACGCCGATTCCGCGGATGTCTTGGTCGGCGGACTCAGCCGTCCCGCGCCCCCGGTCAGAGCGCGACGTGCGCAGCAAGCGCCCGCCGCTGATCTCGTTCGTGCTCCGCGCCGACACGCTCAGACGCGCGCTGGCCGTGATCTCGCTGCTGGCGCTCGATTTCGCGGGCGTCGCGCTGGCGATCTTCACCGCGCTCGCACTCAAGGAAGCCGTGCTGGACGACGTGGACCTGAAGGCCGTCTACGAAGAGACCAGGCACTTCGTCCCGTTCGCCTACCTGCTGACCGCACTGCTGTTCGCGCGCTCCGGCCTGTACGCCACGCGCGCACAGCGGCCAGGCCTGTCGCGCATCGTGGGCTCGCTGTTCGAGGTCGCGTTCGTCGCCCTGCTCTTCGCGGTCATCAGCGGCGAACAGTTCTCGAGCTTCTACATCTTCTACGGCTCGCTCGCGTTCGCGGTGGTGTATGTCTCGACCCTCCGCGCCGGCTACGAATGTGCCACGGGCGCGATGCTGCGAGTCGCGGGATATCGACGCCGTGCAGCGATCGTCGGCACCGGCAAGCACATCGCCGACGTCGCTCAAGCCCTCAGCGGCGAACCGCACCACACGCCGCTCGAGGTCGTTGGATATCTGTCTCCGCGGTCGCTGCCGACGAGCGAGCTGCGCGAGCTGGGCCGCCTGCACAGCCTCGACAGCGTGCTCAGCGCCGAGCGCATCGACGAGGTGATCATCGCCGACCCCGACTTCCCGCAGGTCGAGGCGGTCGAGCTGGTCGATCGCTGTCACCGGCGCGGCGTGCGGGTACGTATCGCCCCCTCGACAATGGAGATCCTGATTCACCGCGCCGAATTCGTCCCGGGTCAGGCGGTGCCCCTGTTCGAGCTTGGCCCGCCGGTGTTCGAGGGCGTGGACTTCGCGCTCAAGCGCACGTTCGACCTCGTCGGCGCCTTGCTGCTGCTGCTGCTGCTCAGCCCGCTCCTGCTTGCGATCGTGATCATGGTGCGACTCACCTCGCGCGGACCGATCGTCTACCGCTCGACGCGACGCGGCATCGGCCAGCGGCCATTTGCGTGCCTGAAGTTCAGGACCATGCATACCGACGCGGAGGAGCGCCAGGCGGACCTGGAAGGCCAGAACGAGGCTTCGGGCGCGCTCTTCAAGATCCGCGACGATCCGCGGCTGACGCCGGTCGGCCGCGTCCTGCGGCGCTTCTCACTCGACGAGCTGCCGCAGCTCGTGAACGTGATCCGCGGCGAGATGTCGCTGGTCGGGCCCAGGCCGCTCCCCGAGCGCGACTACGAGATGCTCGAGGAGTGGCACCGCAAGCGCTATCTGGTGCTGCCCGGCATCACCGGGCTGTGGCAGGTCTCCGGACGTTCCGAGCTCGACTTCGACGATCTCGTCAACCTCGACTTCATCTACCTGGAGCGCTGGTCGCTGGCGCTCGATCTGTCGATCCTCTTGAAGACCATCCCCGCGGTGCTCTCGCGGCGGGGCGCTTACTGATCGTCGTCGGTCTGTCGTTGGGCCGTGTGGTTGGGGGGTGGTCGGGAGGGGCGTCCGTCTGCTCCCGGTCATGTGTCCCGCGTCCCTGTGCGGCCCCTTACTGACAGGCCGCGATCGCCTGCTCGTACACGTTCCACGTCGCCCGGCCGGCGTCCTCCCAGCTCCATGACGGCGGCGCCGGCGCGGGGCGCGCGATCCCTTCGGCGGTTTCGATCAGCCCGGGCAGATCGCCGGGCTCGACGAACGTCGCGCGCTCGCCGAGCGCCTCGCGCAAGGGGGGGATCCCGTAGGCAGCCACCGGCGTCCCACACGCCAGCGCCTCGACCGCCGGCAAGCCGAAGCCCTCGTCCCGTGAGGGCAGCACGAGCGCGTGCGCGCCGCTGTAGATGGCGGCAAGATCGTCGTCGGGCACCTGGCCGGTGAGCGTCACGTTGGGCAGCTCGTGCGCCCACTGGCGGGTCGGGCCTGCAAGCACGAGCGGCAGCCTGCGTGGCGCCAGCGCCAGCTTGTCCACGTGCTTGCGCGGATCCGGGTGGCGCAGGCAGCCGACCCACAGCAGATAGCGCTCCGGCAGGCGATAGCGCTCGCGCACACCCTCGATCTCGCGATCTCGGCGCCGGTACATCGCCGCGTCGGGTGCCTCGGGGATCACCGCCAAGCGCTCGCGGTCGACATCGAGCCGTGCGACCGCGTCATCGGCGACGGCCTTGGTCGGCACGATCACGCCCATCGCGCGCTGCACCGCGAGGTGCCGCAGGCGAGAGCGCATGCCGACGCGCAGCTGCTCGCTACGCCGCTTCAGCGGGGCCAGGTCATGCAGGGTGACGACCATCGGGCAAGGGCTGCGCAGCATCGCGCCCTGCATCCAGGGAGCGTGAAAGACGTCATACGCCTCACGCGGGCGATGAGTCTCGACGATCTCACCGCGTCCGGTGTCGCGCAGCGCGCGCAACAGGCAGCGCGCGTAGCGGCCGACGCCGCGCGGATCGGCGGACGGGCGGCTGTCGAACGCGACCTTCATGCGCGGCGACGCTCGCACTGCCCGCTGCGCCGCGCTGGGGGGACGCCTCGCCGTGCCGTGCGCGTCTTCTGCCTCGCGTTCACGCACGCAACATAAACAGTTTGCGCAGATCTGTGCAGAGATGAGAGGCCCGATGCAGGATTTTCGAGCATCGCCTCGACGCCGTCCGATGCCCGACGCTGTCCGATCTGGATGCCGTCCGGCTCCGACGCCGTCCGATCTCGACGCCCTCCGATCAAATTTGGCGCGGCGCTCTGTTGGCCGGGCCGCGGGTCGTAGCCTTTGCGGCCGATGCCCTCGCGCGCGTATCACGAGGCGCTCTGGAAGCAGGTTCCCGAGGCGCTCGATCCGCCTGACTTCGAGCTCCGCCGGCGCTTCCTGCTCGAGCGCGTTCGCGCCGGCCAGCGCGTGCTCGACATCGGCTGCGGAGACGGTGCCTTCGCTGCCGCGCTCGCGCAGGCCGGTGCACGCGTGGTCGCGATCGACGTCGCCAGTGAGCCGCTGCGCCGTGCGGAGGTCCGCCACGCCGGGCTCGAGCTGGGCCTGGTCGAGGCCGACGCGCCCTGGCCGCTGGCAGATGAGAGCTTCGACGTCCTCTGGGCCGGCGAGACGATCGAGCACGTCGCCGACACTGGCGGCTGGCTGTCAGAGGCGCGTCGCGTGCTGCGGCCGCAGGGCCGGCTGCTGCTCAGCACGCCCGATCACGGACGACTGCGCCTGCTGTTCATGGCCCTATCTCAGCGAGCCTTCGCGCGGCACTTCCACCCGCTGGCCGACCATCTGCGCTTCTACACCCGTGGCTCGCTCAAGGAACTGCTGCAGGCGAGCGGGTTTCAGCCTGTGACAGTCGCGCGTGCCGGCGGGCTGCCCGGCGCGCGGCGCGTTCTGCTCGCCGACGCGCAGCGCGGGCCCGCCTGCGGACCGCCGCCGCGCTGAACGACCCGGCAGTCGCGCCCGTCGCCGCGGACCGCGCCCTGCCAACGACGCGCCCGGCCTGAGCCGCGCGTGCGCTGCGTCCGGCGCTCCCGGGCACGCCGGCCGAGCGTCCTTGCAGCGCGCGCAGCGCTTCGATGTAGTTGTTCTGAATCGCGATCGCTTCCCGATTGCCATCGGCGATCGCTTCTGGCGCGATCGACTCGGGGTTCAGATAGATGGCCGCCTGGAAGTCCTCGAGCGCGTCGGCCGGAGCGTGCACGAGGTCGTAGCGGCCGAGCTCAAGCCAGGTCTGGGGGTTGGAGGGCTGCCTGCGCACGGCCCGCTCGAGCGTCGCGCGCGCTCGAGCGCTTTCGCCGCGCGCCTGCTGCACGGTTGCGAGCGTGAACAGCGCCTGCGCCGACAGCGGGTCGCGAGACACGGCTGCGTTGGCCTGTGCGAGCGCCCGCTGCGGAGCGCTCGCCAGCAGCGCCAGCGCACGTTGCGAGGCGTTCACCGAGCGCTGCGGCTGCCACTGCGACCAGGCCGCCAGCAGCGTCGCGATGATCACGGCCACGGCAACGCCGACCCGCATCGGAGTGAGCTGCTCGCGCACGTGTGCCCCCGTGCCATGCGACGAACGACCGGGATGCTCCAACCCGTTGGTCGCAGCTCGCGCGGCGTGCGCGCTCAAGGGACGCACGGCCGGCCACACGCGCGTGAGCGACCAGTCGGACGAGGCCAGGCTCAGCGGGCCGTGGCCAGCAAGCCAGCCGGCGCACAGCAGTGCCACGAGCGCGTCTCCCGGCACGTACCAGGTCCAGTCCACGAACGAGTGCGCGCCGAACACGACCACCAGGCAGACCATCGTGAGCAGCCCGATCCGCTCTGAGGTGTAGCGAGTCAGCTCGTCTCCGCGCAGGCGCCGCCAGCCCGGTCCGCGCCCGGAGCGCAGTTCACGCCAAGCTCCCCAACTGGTCCAACGACGGTTGAAGGGGTGCGTGGCGCGGCCCGCGGCGGCCATCCAGGTGAACAGCAGCGCCAGCGCCAGCAGCAGGCCGAACGCGCCGAGGTCGGCCAACGTCTGCACCACGAAGCCGTGAGCGTGTTTGACTTCGAGTGTCGCGGTGCGGTAGCGCAGCCGCGCCGTTTCATACCCGTCGGCTCCCGCCCCGAGGACCGGATGCGCGGCGAACACTTCGAGCGCCTCCTTCCAGTAGCGGGCGCGCACGCTCGCCACGGCGGTCAGGCGCCCAGGCGTGTTGGGAGGAGGCTTGGCGTTGGGATTCGTCAGCGTGCTGACGGCGTGGGAGATGCTGCCGGTGAACCCGCGGTGGCTGTGGGCAAGCGCGCCGGCCGCCCCGATCACCGCGATCACCATCAGCGCCACGAGCAACGCGCCGGCGCGCCGGCGCGACACCACGGCTGGGGCACGGCGGGCGGTCGTAAAGCCGATCGCGATCCCCACGAGCGCCAGCACGACGACCATCACCACGAGCAGCGTCCCGAGCTGATGGCCGGCGCTGGCGCGTTCGCCGAGCGCCACGCCGTCGGTGGTGAGCGCGTGCCGGGAGAAGTCCCAGGCCACGACCGCACCCGCGCCGAGCCCGGCCACGATCAGCAGCGCCGCTCCGCGCAGGCGCAGCGGCACGATACAGAACCACAGGGCCAGCCCGATCAACAGCGCCACCAGCGCGCCGCGCGAGTAGGCCAGCATGAGCGTCACGAGCATCACGCCCAACGCCGGGTAGGCGAGCGCGCTCAGCAGCCCATGTCCGGAACGCCGCGCTCCCAGCCACATGCAGCTGATCGAGCCGAGCGCGGCGGTCAGTCCGATGGCGTTCCAGTAGCCGAACGGTTCCTCGAGCCGGGCGTAGGTCACGAGTGGCGCGAGCTCTCCGGGGAACACCTTGGTCGCCAGCGCATAGGCACACACCACGAATGTGCCGAGCGCCACGCCGCCGAGGATCGCCGGCCACCGCTCGGGCGCCAGTCGCACGAGTGCCACCGACGCTCCGAACACGGCGCTATAAGCCAGCAGCCGGCAGGCGTCCTGATAGGACGCGTCGGGCTGCACCGACCAGACGATCGAGACGGCGCTCAAGGCCGTGAACGCGACCAGCAGGCCGAGCGGCCAGAGGCCATAGCGGCGGGCATCGAGCAGCGACCGCGCCGCCGGCGTCACCAGGATCGCGCCCGCCGCGAGCAGACCCGCCAGCAGCGTGACGACGATCTCCGTCGTCGTCATCGATTCGAGGTTCAGCCCGCCTTTGGGCACGAACGTGACCAAGCAGATGAATCCCGCCGTCAGCAGCGTCGGCCACCACAGTGCCTGCACCCGCAGCACCCTGCGCAGCGGCTCGGGCATGCGCGCTCGCTCAGGTCCGCCTGCCCGAGCCGCGGGCTCCGAGCCGGATCGATGCTGAAGCGTCGGCGCGGACATGCCCGTCACTGGCTTCGCCGCGACCGCAGGCGTCCGCGCAGCGCGCTGCCCGCCACCACCAGCAGGCACACGACCAGGAACAGGACGGTCGCCAGCAGCGGCGTCGGCAAGGCGCTGAAGGCTGAGGCGACGTCCGCGTGCACAACGCCGGGATGAATCGTCTGTCCTCCCACCCGCACGGGTGCCGCCGCAAGATGCCGCGCGCGCGCGATCGCTCGGCGCTCGGCAGGCGTCGGCGTCAGCGCGACCGCGCCGGTGCTCGTTGGCGTGCCTGGCCCGACCCCGGCGTGCCCCCCCGCCGCCGCGAGCTGTGCTTCGTGAATCTGTGCCGCACAGTTCGAATACTCTTCGGTGCCGGCGCTGATGTCGTTGAGCGCCTGTTCGTACGCGTGCTGGCTGAAGCCGCTCAGCGATTCCCCGTGGGTGCAGCGGTCGATGATCGTTTCGCCGACATCCGCCCGGGCCGGCGCCGTGATCGTCACGAGCGCCAGCAGGGTGGCGGCCAACGCCACTGCACGCAGGCGCCCTTGCGGAAGCTGCAACTCCATAGCTGGACTCGCAAACCTAGCAATGCTGCCGGGAGAGCCCGACACTCGCAAGCGCCTCCGAGAATCCTCTCGCCCACGCCTCGTACGTGTACGCCTTGACGTCCTCGGCGCCGGCAGCGCCCAGGCGCGCGCGCAGACCGGCGTCGCCGGCGAGGCGAGCCATCGCGTCGGCCAGCGCGCCGCGGTCGCCGGCCGGCACGATCACGCCATTGCGCTCGGGGCGCACCAGCCCGCCCGCGGCGGCGCCGACGGCGTCACTGCAAATCACAGCCACCCTCTGGTTCATCGCCTCGTTGATCACGAGACCCCACGGCTCGCGAAAGGTTGCGGTCGCGAGCGACGGCACGACCAGCACATCGGCACCTGCGTAGATCTCGCGCAGCCGCTCCGGCGCCACGGGGTCCATGCACGACACCCCGGAAACCGCATCTGCCTCGTCGCGCCCACGACAGGCATGGCGCTCAGGCGGGGCATAGCGCTCAGGCGGGGCATAGCGCCCGGGAAGGGCGTGGCGCTCAGGCGAGGCGTGGCGCTGCGACGACGCGCTCGCACCCACGCCCACCAACGCGAGTGCCGCCTGCGGGGGACACAGCCGCGAGCGCTCCCAGGCGTCGATCAGCGTTCGCGCGCCCTTCTCGCGGGCCGGTCGGCCCGCGAACAGGAACCTCGCCGCGATCCCCTCGGGCCACGGAGGGTCCGGTGTGCCCAGGCTGGCAGGGGCGCTCCAGAAGTCGTTGTCGACCGCCTGGGGCGCCACGTACAGGTTGCGCGCCCCGCGCGCGGCCACATAGGCGGACACATGTGGTCCGTAGGTGACCACGGCGTCGGCTCGGCGATACAGCTCGCGCAGAGCCGGATAGCCGAGCACCTGGACAGGGCTGCGCGGGTGCGCCCACAGCGACGCCCACAGGATCAGCGGCGCCCGGGCGCGGTGAGCGCCGGCCCACGTCGCCAGCGGGGCGACGCGTCCGGCGGTCGAGCACACGACCGCGCGGTAGCGCCCGCTCGCCGCCAGCCGGCCGGTGTCGCGCTGGCGAACACGACGGTGCGGGACGGGCAGCGAGGCCTCGGATCGTGGCCCGAGTGTCGCGGGGCCGTGCTTGGAGCGGCCGCCGAACAGCGCCAGCTCGATGCCCTCGCGTTCGTGCAGCCGCGTGAACGCGCCGATCCGATCAGCCGGTGCGTGGCCGGTGACGAACAGGACGGGCTTCATCGCGCAGGTCGCGCTGGCTCGATGGTGCGAGCGGGAGCCTTCATGGCCGATAGGACGGGCTTCATCGCGACCCGCGCAGCACGTGCTCGTACGCCGCGACGGTCTGCTCGCCACAGTTCTCCCAGGTGAAGTGCGCCGCCACGCTCTGTCGTGCTCGCTGGCCCGCCTCGCGCAGCCGATGGGGATCGGACAGCAGCTCGTCGATTCGCTGCGTGAGCCGCTCGATGTCTCCGGGGGGCACCAGCACGAAACCGTCCCCTGCGGCAGCGATCTCCTCGGGTCCCGGCTCGCCGCGGCAGCCGATCGCGGGCACCCCACCGGCCATCGCCTCGATGTAGGCAACGCCGAACGCCTCCTCCGTCGATGGCATCGCGAACAGCGTGCAGCGACGCGCCTGCTCGACCGCCCGCTCGTGCGGGAGCTGGCCCAGCAGCTCGACCCGGTCGGCCACGCCCAGTCGAGTCGCGAGGCCTTCGATTGCTCCCCGCTCGGGCCCCTCGCCGACGATCACGTAACGCAGCGTCGGGTGCCGGCGCCCCAGCACGGCGAGCGCGCGCAGCACGTCGGCATGACGCTTGCGCGCCACCAAATGGCCGACGGTCACGAGCGTCGGCGGCCCGTCGCGCCGGCGCGCGCGACCGCCTGCGGGCAGGTCGGTGCCGAGGTGCACCACCCGCACCTCGCCCGCCCCGTGCTCGCGGCACAGCTCGGCGATGCCGTGGCTGTTGGCGAGCGTAAGCCGTGCGGCGCCCAGGCTGCGCGCGACCGACTTGAGGCCCGCGACGCTCCCGCGCGGCGCGGCGGCCGCCGTGTGCAGGACATCGCCGCCGTGGACCGACACGACCACGGGCACCTCGACCGTCCCTCCCCGCACCGCTCGCAGGCCCAAACCCGAGCCCGTCAGCGCTCTGCGCGCGGCGTCGCCGGCCGGGACCGCGTTGTGCGCGTGCACCAGCTCGAACTCGAACGTCCGTCTGAGCCCGTGCAGGGCGTGCCCAAGGGCGGGCGCCGCCCACGCTCCCCAGGCTGGATAGGAGTGCGAGCGCGGCGGCGAGAAGTACGACAAATACCTCACCGCCAGGCCGTCCAGCGTCTGGCGGCGTGGCTCGCCCACGCGCGCCGCCAGCTCGCGCGTGAGCGCCCGCGGCCCGCGCGCCACCGCCGCCCGCGGAGGCACCAGGCGATTGAGCACGAGCACCTGCACCTCGGCACCCGCCTCGCGGGCAGCCAGCGCCTGGCGATGGGCCCAGACGCCGAGCACCGGATCGCGGCGCGAGGGATAGAACTCCGCGACGACCGCGACCTTCACGTCAGAAGCGCCGATCTGCGGACAGGGCTCGCTGCGTTTTCGTCAGAAGCGCCGATGCGTGGACAGGATTTGCTGCGTTCACGTCAGAAGCGCCGATGTGTAGACAGGGTTCGCTGTGTCTCGTTCGCACTCAGGTGCGCACGCCGTGCCAGCAGCTCGCGGGCCTCCGTGATCGCGGCCTCGCGCGAGTAGGTCTCGCCCGCCGCCGCGGCGATGTGACTGATCGCCACCGCGTCGACCACGCCGCAACGCCAGCCGTGCTCGCGTGCCAGCGCCGCCCAGTGCGAATCCAGCCCCCAGCCCATGCGCAGCGGCGGGAAGGGCAGCAAGGTCGGGAATGTCGCGCTGGCGAAGGCGGTCACCGGACCGATCTCCACGAACGCCGTCTCGCGAGCAACGGCCCCGGGGTGGCGCCTGGTGACCGGCCAGGCGGCATGCGAGCGCAGCCTGTGCGCCGGCTGAGCCAGCTGCAGCGAAAAGCGCTCGCACAGAAACAGCAAGCGGTCGAGAAACCCGCGTGGCAGGCGGACGTCGTCGTCGACGATCAACAGCCAGTCGTGCCCCGCCGCAGCGTGCTCGGACAGGAGCCGGTTCAGGTTCTCGAACCTCCCACGGCCGCCCGGTGCACACGTGAACAGCTCGACCTGGTGCCGCGAGCGCAACAGCTCGGCTCGGGCCCGGGCGGCCAGACGCTCGTGCTCAGGGCGAACGACTCCGAGCGCCAGCACGCGCCGCAGTTGCGGTTGGTGGCGGGCGGCGAACGCGAGGCGAAGGCGCCTGCCGCTCGCGATCTCCCAGGCATCGACCGCGTCGTCGCGCACTCCGCGCAACAGCGCATCCGCGCCGCCGACCGTTCCGCTGTGGCCGGACAGGAAGTCGTCGGCGCTGTCGTTGCGGGCAGCGTCGCCGGGTCGTTCAGGCGCGAGGTCGGCGGCTTGCTCAGGCGCGAGGCGGGATGGACCTTCAGGCGCGAGGTCGCCGGGTCGTTCGGGCGTAGGCGCATCGGCGTCGTTGGGTGCGACGAGATCGGCGGGCAACGGCGTGTGGATGCTCTCGCGCACCCGCCCGGCGCTGTGGGCCACCATCGTCAGCCCCGCCGGGCAGCGGCGTCGGATCACGTGCCACGCACATCCGGCGAGCGTCACGAGCTCGCCGCCGCGCGAGGGCGCCCGTCCGCGTCGCTCGTCGAATCGCCGGGCCGCTCGCCCGCGCACGTGCGCCGTTCGGGCCAGCCCCCGCAGCCGCGCGTCCCTGCCGGCGCGGCGGTGATCGACCGCGGCGCCGGCCAAATAGCGGACTCTCGCACCCGGCTGCAGCGCGCGCAGGCGATCCTGCCACTCCTGCTCGTCGCCGCCGTGCCGGAGCGACTCGTCGAACGGGCCGACGCGCTCGAACGCCGCGCGGCGGATCGCCATGTTGGCGCCCCACGCGTAGCAGGCGTCGCGGTCCTGATCGCCGAGCTCGAGCGTCGTGATCGGCGCTCGCTCGCGTCCGCAGCCGCGCGGCGGCGAGCCCTCCAGCCGTGCCCTGATCGGACCTGTGAACACCGCGACGCCGGGATTCTCGGCGACCCCGCGCAGCAGCGCCTGCAGCCAATCCGGAGTGGCCCGGATGTCGTCGTCGACGAACACCACCAGCCCCGCGAGCGAGCGCTCGACACCGGTGTTGCGCGCGATGTTCAGCCCCCGCGGACCCTCGTGCGGCTCGTAGCGCGCACCGAAGCGCTCTGCCTGTATGCGCGCGCCGCTCGACGGGCCGGCGTCGTCGACCACAAGCACCTCGGCGCCGGCCGCCGCGGCCTGGGGGGCGATCGAGGCGAGCGCCACCTCCAGATACTCGGGACGGGCGCGCGTCGGGATCACGATCGAAGCGGTAGGAGCTGGCAAGGTCGCAGAGAGTCTAGGTTTGGCGGCGCGATGATCCTGTTCCTGCACAGCCGCTACAGGACGACCGGTGGGGAGGAGCGCACCGTCGAGGACCTGATGCGGGTCGTGCGCGAGCAGCTCGACGAGCCCGCTGAGCTGCTGATCCGCAGCTCCTCAGAGCTCCCGCGCGCCCGTGCGGCGGTCGGCCTGCTGCGGGGCGGGCTCGACGAGGATGACGTCTTCCGCGCCGTTCGCCTGACCGGGGCGCGCATCGTGCACGCGCACAACCTGCACCCGACGTTGGGCTGGCGAGCACTCGCCGCCGCGCGCGCCGCCGGAGCGCGCGTGGTCCTGCACCTGCACCAGTATCGGCTGGTGTGCGCGATCGGGGTGTGTTACACGCGCGGCGCCGAGTGCACGCGCTGTCACGGGCGCAACACGCTTCCCGGCGTGCGCCTGAACTGCCGCGCGAGCCTGCCCGAGGCGGCGGCCTACGGGCTGGCGCTGTCGCTGTGGCAGCAGCGGCTGGTGGGTCAGGCCGATGCGATCGCCGTTCCGAGCCTGTTCGCTCGCGAGCGCCTGCGCGCGCTTGGAGCGCCGCTGCCGCCCGACCGTGTCCACGTGCTCGCGCCGCCCGTCCCTGCGCTCGCGCAGCCCGACCCACCTTGCGAGCCTGCCATCGGCGCCCGAGGCGCGGAAGCTGCAGCCGGCGCCGCCGCCGAGCCCGCGGCGCCGCCGTCCAGCTCCGCTGCCGAGCCCGCGGCGCTGCCGTCCGGCTCCGGCTATGCCCTGGTCGTCTCGCGGCTGGCACCCGAGAAGGGGGTCGACGTCGCGATCGCCGCCTGCAGGCTGGCGCGGCTGCCGCTCGTGGTGGCCGGAGAGGGTCCCGAGCGCGAAGCGCTGCAGGGTCTCGCGGGCGACGGCGATGTCCGCTTCGTCGGCCGTGTCGATGACACAGAGCTCCGGCGGCTGCGCGCGGGCGCGCGCCTGGCGCTCGTGCCGTCGCGCTCGAGCGAGACGTTTGGGCTCGCCGCCGCCGAGGCGATGGCCGCGGGGCTGCCGGTCGCCGCCAGCCGCAGCGGGGCCCTGCCCGAGCTGGTCGAGGAGTCGGGGCTGGCGACTCCCGGCGATGCCGAAGCGCTGGCGGCGGCGATCGCGCGCGTGAGCGCAGATCCGAGCGCCGGCCCACGCGCGCGCGCGCGCGCGCGTGCGCTCTGCTCGCCGCAAGTGGTCGCCCGGGGTCTCGCAGACATCTATGAGCGCGCCGTCGCCTAGCAGCGCGCCGCCATCGCCAGCAGCGCGCCGCCGCCCGGCGCAGCCCCATAGGGTTGTCGGTCGTGTCCGACGCTGGCCAGCATCCTCGGCGCGCGCTAATCACCGGCATCACCGGACAGGACGGCTCGTTCCTGGCCGAGCTGCTGCTCGACGAGGGTTACGAGGTCGCCGGGGTCGCGCGCGACCCCGAGGCAGCGCTTGGCTGCTCCGAGCACCTGCGGGAGCGGCTCGAGCTGCTTCCCGGCGACCTGTGCGCACCGGCGACGCTGCGCGAGGCGATCGAACGCATGCGCCCCCACGAGCTCTACCACCTCGCCGCGCCTTCGTTCGTCCCCGCCTCGTGGGAGCGGCCGGGCGAGACGCTGCAGCTGATCACCGGCGCGACCGCGGCGCTGCTGCAATGCGTCCGCGAGCTCGATCGCGACGTGCGCGTGTTCGTGCCCGCTTCCGGCGCGATCTTCGGCGACGCCGAGCAAAGCCCGCAGCGCGAGGACACTCCCTGCCGGCCGCAGACGCCGTACGCGGTCGCGAAGCTGGCCGCGCACCAGCTCGTCGGACTGATGCGCGCGCGCGAAGGGCTGCACGCGAGCTCCGGGATCGTCTACAACCACGAGTCCGAGCGCCGCCCCGAGCGCTTTGTCACGCGTCGCATCACGCGCGGCGCGGCCGAGATCTCACTCGGGCTGAAAGGCGAGCTCGCGCTCGGCGACGTGCACGCCGTGCGCGACTGGTCGTTTGCCGGAGACATCGTCCGGGGCGCCTGGTTGATGCTCCAGCAAGAGCAGCCTGCGGACTACATCCTCGCGTCCGGCGTCGGGCACACGGTCGGCGACTTCGCGGCGGCCGCATTCGCCTGCGTCGGGCTCGAGTCCGAGCGCTATCTGCGTGTCGATCCGGCGCTGGTGCGTCCGCCGGAGCACACGCCCAGCGTCGGCGATCCGAGCAGGGCGCGCGCGCGCCTGGGCTGGCGTCCCGAGGTCGGCTTCGAGCAGCTCGTCCAGCGCATGGTCGAGGCCGACCTGCGCGAGCTCCAGCTGGAGCGTCGAGGGTAGGGCCTAGACTGGCGCGCATATGAGCACCGAAGGCGCGCTCATCGGGGCCGTCGATGGCAGCCGTTCATCTGAACCGGCCCACTGGATGGAGACCGCAGCATGACCACGACCGTGGGCGTCGTCGGCCTTGGCTATGTGGGGCTCCCGCTGGCGGTCGCCTTCGCCCGGGAGGGGTGCGAGGTGATCGCCGTCGACGTCGATCCACGCAAGATCGAGGCGATCGAGGCGGGTCGCTCCTACATCGAGGATGTTCCCTCCGAGGAGCTCGCCGCCGTAACTGCCCGCATCCACGCGTCCACGCGCTACGCGCGCCTCGCCAAGGCCGACGCCGTGCTCGTGTGCGTGCCGACCCCGTTGACCGACAATCGCGAGCCGGACCTCGGCCCCTTGATCGAATGCGCCCGCGGCCTCTCGGAGGTGCTCCAACAGGACCAGCTGGTGGTGCTCGAGTCGACCACCTATCCGGGCACGACGCGCGAGCGCTTCGCGCCGCTGTTGGAGGAGTCGGGCCTGGCGGCGGGCCGCGACTTCCACCTGGCCTTCTCGCCCGAGCGGGTCGATCCCGGACGCACCGACTACACCCTCCGCAACACCCCGAAGGTGCTCGGCGGGCTGACCGACGCGTGTGCCGAGCGCGCCGAAGCGCTCTACGGCGTGGTCTGCGACGAGATCGTGCGGGTCTCCAATCCGGAGACGGCGGAGCTCTCGAAGCTGCTCGAGAACATCTTCAGGTCGGTCAACATCGCCCTGGTCAACGAGCTCGCGATGCTCACCGACCGCATGGGCATCGACGTCTGGGAGGTTCTCGAAGCGGCGGCGACCAAGCCATACGGGTTCATGCGCTTCGAGCCGGGACCGGGCATGGGCGGTCACTGCCTGCCCGTCGACCCGTTCTACTTGAGCTGGCGCGCCCGCGAGTTCGATATGTCCACCGAGTTCATCGAGCTGGCCGGCAAGGTCAACCAGCAGATGCCCTATCACTGCGTAGCCAAGGCCCAGCGCACGCTCAACGACGCCGGCCTGCCGGTCAAGGGGGCGCGCGTGGCCGTGCTCGGGGTCAGCTACAAGGCCGGCGTCGGCGACGTCCGCGAGTCGCCCGCGCTGAAGATCCTCGAGCTGCTGCGCGACCTCGGCGCCGAGCTGTCCTACCACGACCCGCACGTGCCCGTGCTGGCGGAGATCGGGCTGCGCAGCATCCCGCTCGACGACGCGCTGGCGAACGCCGACCTCGTCGTGATCGTCACCGCGCATCCGAGCGTCGATCACGAGCTGGTCGCACGGCGCGCACGCCTGCTGCTCGATCTGCGCGGCGTCACGCGCACGCGGAGCGCGTCTGCGAGCGGCAACGTCGTGCGCCTGTGACGGCCTTGTCCGGGGCGGCCAGCGGATGTAGAGCCTCATGAGCCGCGGCGGACACCGCCGGGCGCATGCTGAGCCTCTGAACCCTGTGCACTCACCACCGAGCGGATGTTGAGCCCCGACTCACGTGCACCCGGACTGCTGCTCGGCGACGGTGTCGGCATCGGCGCCGGCGTCGTGTTCGGCGGGCATGTCGTGGTTCACGACGGCGCGACGATCGGCGAGGGCGTCGTGCTCGGCGCTCACGTGGTGGTTCACCACGGTGTCAGGATCGGTGACGGCTGCGTCGTGGAAGATCACGCGATTCTCGGCAAGCGCCCGCGGCTCGCGGCCCGGTCCTCGGCGCGCGGCGAGTTGGGACGATTGACGCTCGGCGAGCAGGTGACCGTCTGCGCCGGGGCGGTCGTGCTGGCCGGCGCGGAGATCGGCGACGGCGCGATCATCGGCGACCAGTCGTTCGTGCGTGAGCGCTCGACCGTGGGAGGGGAGTCGGTCGTCGGTCGTGGCAGCGTGGTCGACAACGACGTCTCGATCGGGGCGCGCGTGCGCGTGCAGACCAACGTCTACCTGACGGCGTTCACGCTCGTCGAGGACGACGTGTTCGTCGGTCCGTGTGCGAGCACGACCAACGACGACACGATGGCGCGCCATGGAAGCGAGCGCGGCGTGCTGCGCGGCGCGACGCTGCGCCGGGCCTGCCGGATCGGCGGCGCCGTCGTCCTGACGCCGGGAGTCGAGGTCGGCGAGGAGGCGTTCGTCGCCGCCGGCGCCGTCGTCACCCGCGACGTGCCCGCCCGGGCGGTGGCGATGGGCGTGCCCGCCCGGGTCGTGCGCCAGGTCCCCGACGAGGACCTGCTCGAGCGCCACCGGTAGGCACAGGGCATCGGCGGCGCGGCTCGAACATCGGCAGTACGGCGAAATCAGCGCTATGGCGTCGGAGGTCGAGGACGGAGAGATCGAGCGCGGGGGGCAGGCTATGCCGCGCGCACGGCCGCCACGACCTCCTCGGCCTGGTGCCGAGACAGCAGCGGGCTCATCGGGATCGCGAGATGGGTGCGGGCGGCCCCTTCGGTGGCCGGCAGCTCGACGCTCGCCGGCCATGCCTGCATCGCCGGCTGGCGGTGCACGGGCGTGCGGTAGTACGGCCTGCAATCAATCTCGCGCGCCCGCAGTCCTTCGCGCAGGTGGTCGGGCTCGGAATGGCGCACGACGTACAGGTGCCAGGCCGGTGCGGCCCCAGCTGTCGGTTGCGGCAGAGCGACGAGCTCGCCGAGGCCGGCCTGCTCGTAGTGGTGGCCGGCGCTCCGACGCCCCTCGGCCCAGGCATCGAGGTGGGGGAGCTGCACGCGCAGCACCGCCGCCTGCAGCTCGTCCAGGCGCGAGTTGTACCCGACCTGGTCGTAGGTGACCTTGTCTCGCGAGCCGTGAAAGCGAAGCGTGCGCGCCCGCTCGGCGATCTGCGGATCGGAGGTCGTGACCATGCCGCCGTCACCGAAGCAGCCGAGGTTCTTGGCGGGAAAGAACGAGAACGTCGCCACCGTGCCAAGTGCGCCCGGGCGTCCGTCGGGCCCACGTGAGCCGGCGGCCTGGGCGGCGTCCTCGAGCACCGGCACGCCGAGCGCCTCGATCTCCGCGACCGGGGCGACGTTGCCGAACAGGTGCACCGCGACCACCGCCTTGGTGCGCGCAGTCAGGGCCGCCTTCACGGTGTCGGCGGTCACGCAGAAGGTGCCGGGATCGATGTCGCAGAACACCGGCCGCGCGCCCGTGTGGGGGATCGCCTCGACCGAGGCGTAGAAGGTGAACGACGGCACCACCACCTCATCGCCCGGTCCGACCCCGAGCGCGCGCAGCGCGATCGTGATCGCCTCGGTGCCGTTCGCGACGCCGACGCCGTGCGCGGCGCCGCAATAGGACGCGAACTCGCGCTCGAACGCATCCACCTCGGGGCCGAGGATGTAGCGACCGGACTCGAGCACGCGCTCCATCGCCGCCCTCAGCTCCTGGCGCAACGGCTGTAGCGGCCCGGACGTATCGAACAACGGGATCAACGCGGCTGCAGCAGCTCGAGATCAGCGCGCGTCATCAGCCTGATCAGCTCCTCGAACGAGGTCTCGGGCTTCCAGCCCAGCTCGCGCTCGGCCTTGCCCGCATCGCCGATCAGGTGATCGACCTCGGCCGGTCTGACGAACGCGGGATCGATCTCGACGTACTGGCTGAAGTCGCCGAGCCCCGCCTCGTCGAAGGCGACCTCGCAGCACTCCCTGACCGAATGAGACTCCCCGGTTGCGATCACATAGTCCTGTGGATCGTCACGCTGCAGCATCAGCCACATCGCGAGCACGTAGTCCTTGGCGTAACCCCAGTCGCGTTCGGCGTCTAGGTTCCCGAGCCGCAGCTCGCGCTCGAGACCAAGCTTGATCGCAGCGGCGTGCCAGGTGATCTTGCGGGTCACGAACTCGAGGCCGCGACGGGCGCTCTCGTGATTGAAAAGTATCCCCGAGGTCGCGTGCAGGTCATAGCTCTCGCGGTAGTTGACGGTGATGAAGTGTCCGTAGGCCTTGGCGACTCCGTAGGGGGAGCGGGGGTAGAAGGGAGTCGTCTCGCTCTGGGGGACCTCGCGGACCTTGCCGAACATCTCGCTCGAGCTTGCCTGGTAGAAGCGCGCCTCGGGGCAGACTTCGCGCATCGCCTCGAGCATCCGTGTCACTCCCACACCGGTGAACTCGGCGGTCAGCGTCGGCTGGATCCAGGACACGGCCACGAACGACATCGCGGCCAGGTTGTAGATCTCCGTCGGCCTGGCCGCGCGAAGCGCGTCGACCAGCGAGCGCTGGTCGAGCAGATCGCCCTGGTGCAGGGTGACGCGGTTGCGCAGGTGCTCGATGCGCTCGAACTTCTCCGTCGACGCCCGCCTGACCATGCCGTGAACCTCATAGCCCTTGTCGAGCAGCAGCTCGGCAAGGTAGGAGCCGTCCTGGCCGGTGATGCCCGTGACGAAGGCGGACCGTCTGTCTGTCATGGCCGGCACCCTATCGACCAGACCCGCGTCTGCTCGTGCGATCCAACGCCCGTCCGACCTCACGGCGCGCCCGCCCATCCGACCTCACGGTCCGCTCCTCCCCGACCTCACCGTCCGCCCGTCCGACTTGAGACCCGTCGCGGCCCAACCGTCGGGAGCACCGGACGCAGGCCGCTCTAACGCCTCGAGCCGCGGCGCTCGCGCGCGTACTGGCGCGCGAACGCCGCCACGAAGCGAGGGTTGTAGCGGGCGTAGCGCCGCCACAGCCGACGCGGCTCCCGCATCAGGCGATAGCACCACTCGAGCCCGCTGCGCATCATCCAGCGCGGCGCCTGCTTGACCAGGCCGGCGTGAAAGTCGAACGCCGCGCCGACGCCGACCAGCAGCGGCGCCTGCAGGCGCGGACGCATGCGGTGCATCCACTGCTCCTGGCGCGGCTGTCCGGTGCCCACCCACACGACCTGGGCGCCCGAGGCCTCGATGTCGGCAAGCAGCCGCTCATCCTCGTCGAGGCTCAGCGGCCTGAAGGGCGGACTGGCGCCGCCGACGATCTGCAGCCCGGGATAGCGCTCGCGCAACCTGCGCGCCAGCAGCTCGCGCGCGGCGTCACCGCGGCCTCCGTACAGGTACATCGTGGTCCCGTCGCGCGCCGCGCGTGCGCAGTACTTGGCCATCAGGTCTGGCCCGTAGACCCTGCTCGCGCCACGGTGCCCAAGCGATTTGAGCGCCCACACGATCGGCTGCCCATCGGGCACCGCCAGCGTCGCTGCGATCACGGCGTCCATCGTCGCGGCGTTCTCCTGCGCGTTCATCACGAGATTGACCGCGGCCGCGGTCAGGTAGCCGCGCGCCCCCGCCGCGATCATCGCGTCCATCCAGTCCATCACCTGCTCGTAGTCGCTCACCGCCAGCGGGATGCCGAGGATCTCCGCGCGCTTCGGCCGTGGAGGAATCGCGGGGGCTGCAGTCGGGGCGCCGGCGGCTTGTGGCTCGGAGGAAATGGTGGTGGCTGGCTCGGGGATGTCGATGGCGGACCGCTCGAGGGTCCTCGCCGATGCTCGCTCTGGGAGCGGGGTGGGCCGCCGTGCGGCCATCCGATCCGTGGGTCAAGATATCGACGCCTGGCTGCCTCTTGCCTCGATCGAGGCAGGGATCCGCGGCGCGTTGTTGCTCGACAGGACGCGTCGTGCTCGAGCAGGTAACCCGCTGCGGCGCCGGTTGACGCGCTCAGCCGAGCGAATTGCCCGGATAGCGCTTGACTTGGGCCAGCTGCCTGAGTGCGCTGCGCAGGTCTCGCTCGGCGGCCTCCACGTGCGGCGATGCTTCTCCACCGCTGCGGATGTTGTCCATCACCACCTTGGTGAGCTGTACCAGCGCAGCCTCGGTCGACTGCAGGGCCAGATCGATCGGCGTGCCGATGCCGTCCGTCGGCTCGCCGCCCAAGCGCACCGTCAGCTGCTCTGAGATTCGTGTATCGCGAGCATCCGATGCCATGTTGCAAATGATACACAACTATCGGTGGCGAGCCATGCGAATTGCGGCCTGGCGAGCGTCCAGAGGCGCGTGCCGGGGGGAACGTGATAGTTCCAGCAAATAGCGCAGTTCCGGTCAGCCGTAGTTCGAATGGCTCGTCATCTTCTGCAGATGAGCCCGCTGTCAGTGCGTCGTTACCGCGCCGAGCGGTTGCTGCGTCGGGAGTTCGAGGCGACGCGCGGGCCGGTGCTCGCGGCCGTCAGGCGGCGACTGCGCAGTGTCGGCGTGAAGCTCGACGAGGGCGATCTGGAAGCCTGCTACGCGCAGGCGTGGCACGGGCTCTATATGACGATGCTCGCGGGCGACACCGAGATCGCGAGCACGGCGGGTTGGCTGACGCTGGTGACCTATCGACGGGCGCTCGACGAGCATCGCGCCCGCACGCGCGCGTGCGGAACCGCTACGCTCGATCCCTGTGAAGACCGGCCTGTGGGCGACGCCGGCTCGGCCCACGACCCGACCGACGCGCTCGACCAGCGCGCCCGCCTGCGCCAGCTGCTGATAGGGCTGCGCGGCAGGCTGGGGCCCCGCGAGCGCCAGGCGGCTGCGCTCTGTTATCTGCAAGGTCTCTCGCGTGCGGACGCGGCCGCCCAGATGGGCATCAGCCAGGCGCGCATGCGCAAGCTGATGGATGGCCCGCGGGCGGGCTCCCCGGGCGTCGCGGCGAAGGTGGGAGGGCTGCTGCAGGCGATCCGTGCAGGGTCCTTCTGCGCCGAGCAGGCCTCGTTGATGCGCGGCCTGGCATTCGGCATCCTCGATCCCGACGGCGAGCGCTACATGCTTGCGCTCGCCCACAGCCGCGAATGCTCGGCCTGTCGCACCTATGTGCTTGCACTGCGAGGGCTCGCCGCAGTGCTGCCGCCGCTGCCGCTGCCGCTCGCGCTCGGGGCAGGCGCGGCTGCCGGCGTCGGGGGAGTGGGCGCTGCTGGGGGCGGGGCCACCGCTGCCCGTGGCGGTGTGACCGCCACCGGCGCTGGCACGAGCGCTTGCGCAGGCGCCACGGCGGGCGGTGCGAGCGGTGCGGCGGCCGGGGTCGGGGTCGGGGTCACCGGCGGAGGCTGGCTCGTGGCGGGCGGGGGTCTGGGCGCGAAGCTGGCCGCGGGCTGCCTTCTCGCCGTGACCGTCGGCTTCGGCTGCGCGCTCACGATCGGGCCGCGGGCGCCGGCACAGGCGATTCGTCACGGGCACCATCGCCCGCGCCGACCCGTGGCGCACGCAGGCGCGCTGCAGGTCCCCAGCCCGACAGTTGCGTCCGCGAGCGCAACCGCGGCCGCTTCCCTACGAGCGGAGGGCTCGGGTCCGTTCTCCGGCGTGACGGGCACTACGGCCCAGGCGACGAGCCCCGCGGTGCAGGCCACTCGCGAGTTCGGCCTCGAGCAGCCGGCCGGCTCGGGTTTCGTGCAGGCGTCTGCATCCGGTGGCCACGCCCAGACAGGCGGGCCGGCCGACGCTCAGTCTGCAAGCGCCTCAGCTGCGGGCTCAGTGCGATCACGCGAGCGCCGGCAACGTTCGCGCGCAGCGAGCGGCCGCGCAGCCCGCGCGGCCTCGTCGCACGGTCAGAACGCAACCACCGCCGACCCGGGCTCGCAGCCGTCGGGGGCACGCGAAGCCGCCGACACGAACGCGAGTGCGGCCTCATCGCGCGGCTCGAGCTCCGGCCGACAGGGCTCTAGCGCAGAAAGCGCTGCGGCCAACGACGGCCCGCCGTCGGCCGCGGAACACGAGTTCGGGATCTGACCGTTCGGATCGTCCGCGCGATCGTCCGCGCGCCGCGGATCTGAGCGCTCAGCCGAGTCGTGATGTCCGCTCAGTCGAGTCGTGATCCGGATCGCGAGCGCCAAGATCCAGCGACTCTCGCTCAGCCGGCCGGGAAGACTTTCATCAGCTTCGTGAGCGCCAGCGGGTTGCCGCGAGGCCGCAGTTTCCCGCTGACCAGCGCGCGCCGTGCATCCAGGCGTTCGCCCACGATGTCCACCCAGTCCTGGTAGGCGATCCGCATGCGCAGGTCGGGATGTGGCGAGGGCCCCTCGGCGACGCTGCTCGAGCCGTTGTCGACCGTCAGGTGCCACGTGGGCACGTCCGGGTCGAGGAACTCCCACTGAAACGTCGTCGCGCCCTTGAGGCCGTGGTTGGGATTGACCTGCAGGCGGATCGTGTCGAACATCAGCGCGAGCGTCTCGGAGTCGCGCTTGGTCGGTCCCTCGCGCACCCCGATCACGCCGGCTTGCGCAAGCGTCCGGCCGCGCTGGGCAAGCTCGAGCGGGGACAGGCCCGGCGGCAGCAGCGGCGGCCCGGGCAGGGTCTCAATCGGCAGGCCGGCCGAACGGAGCTTGGTCGTCATCGACGTCAGCCCCTCGACTCCGACCTCGTCATAGCTCGACCCGAAAACGGTGATATAGCGTTCGTCCCAGCCCGGGGGCATCAGGACCTGGGCCGTGTAGCGCGTGACTTCCCGCAGGATCCGCGCGACCGCCTTGGGTACGCGCACCGGGTCTTCACGGGCCAGGTCCGACAGCAGCTTCACGCCGAAGCCGATGTGGCGCTGCTCGTCGGCGGCGACGTTCTGCATGCCCTGCCTGAACGCCGGCAGCGCGCCGCGCGCTTCCAGATAGCTGCAGATGAAGTGCTGGCCGGGCTGGGCCAGGACCGCCTCGATTACGATGTGGTAGAGCGTCACTGCAGCCGCCAGCCGGGCAGGGGAGCGGTCGGCGCGCAGCTCGTCGGCCATCGTGTCGAGCCGGTCGAAGATCTTGCGAAAGCCCGGTGTCAGCTGCGGCTTGATCGCCTGCAGGCCGCTCGACATCGAGCCGTCGCCGATGCCGCAGACCTCGTTCATGAAACGCTTGAACAGCACCGCATGGCGAGCCTCGTCGACCTGCTGGGTCGCCAGGAAGTATTTCTGCTCCTCTTTCGGCGCCGCGTCGATATATGGCGACAGGTTGTCCGCCACTGCGTCCTCGCCCCAGAAGAACAGGCAGTAGTTCCACAGCGCCGCCTTGCGCTCGAACTCGGTGAAGTCCTCGCGCCACTGGCGGGCGTCCTCGCTGAAGTCGAGCTCTGTGGCCTGCCAGTTGCCGCGCTCCCAGCGCGCGTACAGGTCTTGATAGGAAATGGCATCCGCGGGCAGGCTCGCTGGGTTCGTGCTCTGGTTGCGCGGTGTCGGATCGTGGCTGCTCGGTGTCGCAATCGCCATGGACGCTCCCTCTACGTTTGGATAACGCACGCTATCGGAATAGCGCCTGCTCTGTCAAGTAAGCTATGGCGCAATGGAGAGCACACGGGAGACCACACGCCTGACACGCGAGCAGAGCAAGGCCAATACGCGCGAGCGCCTGCTGGTGGCCGCTCGCAGCGTGTTCGCCCGCAACGGCTTCCACGGCGCGTCGGTCGACGAAGTCGCCTCGGAGGCGGGCTTCTCGACAGGGGCCCTCTACTCGAACTTCGGCGGCAAGGAGGATCTCTTCCTGGCGCTCATGGAACGCGAGATCGAGGCCCACGCGCGCGAGATCTCCGCGGCCGTGCGGGAACGCCACTCGATGGCCGAGCGCGCCACCGGCGGGGCGAGGCAGTGGATGACGATGATCGAACGCGAGCCCGAGCTGTTGTTGTTGTTCATGGAGTTCTGGGCCTACGGCGTGCGCGACACCGACATGCGCCCGCGCGTGGCCGAGCAGTTCGGCCGCATGCGCCAGCTGCTGACACGCCTGATCGCCGACGGGGTGCGCGATTTCGAGCTCGAGCTCGAGCTCCCGGCCGAGCAGCTCGCGGTCGCGATCGACGCGCTCGCCGACGGCATCGCCCGTCAGAAGCTGACCGATCCCGACGCGGTCCCCGACGAGTTGATGGGCCGCGTCCTGTCGCTGCTGTTTGCCGCCGTCACGCGCCCCGCCTCCTGATCGGGGCCAGTGCTGGCGTGCGGTCGCGCCCGCCGTCCTGATTGCGGCTCGGGCGCACCGCCGGCCGCTCAGATCGGCCTCACGCGGGCCCCGGCGGGCATGCATAGGCAGGCGTAGTGGACGGTGAACAACCGCCGTGCGAGCGGCGGGGCGAAGGTGTGCAGACCGCGGCGCAGCGCCCACTTGGCGGTGGCCCACGCGCGCGCGCGTGGGCCGGTGGCGAAGAAGGTGTGGGCTGCCAGCGCGAGCGGGTCCTCGAGCTCGCACACGATTCGCAGATCGGCGTCGGCGACGATCCTGCGCGCCCGCGCTCGCGAAAGGCGGCGCAGGTGTCCGATCTCGGCGCTGTGAGCGAGCTTGGAAGGGCGGCCCGCAGATAGGTTGCCCTCGAGCGGGACCTCCACCACCACCACGCCGCAGACGCGTGCCACCTCCGCCAGCAGCGCCTCGGGCGCGCCCACGTGCTCGAGCACGTGCGAGAGCACGCCCAGCTCATACGCCCCGTCCGCGCAGGGCAGCCGCACCCCGTCATACAGCTCGACGGCGTCGATCTCGGGGCGCTCGCGCGCGATCTCGACCGCGGCCTGGGCGATCTCGACGCCGGCGAGCCGTCCACCAAAGGCGCGCCGGCGCAGCTCGCACAGCAGCGCGCCGTCGCCGCAGCCGACCTCGAGCGTGTTGGTTGGTTGCCCGCCCGCCCAGATGCCCGCGCGGGCGCACAGCGCGAGCACGTGGTCGGCCTTGGCCGTCGCCCCCAGCGCCCGCCAGCGTGCGTACCGCGCGCCCTCGCCGGAGTCGGCCTGGCTGTAGGCCTGCTCGTAGAAACGGGCCAGCTCGGCGGGATCGTGCACGCCGGTGTCGGTGTCCATGCTCAACTCTGCAGCATGATTTCGGCCGTGGTGGACCCGATCTTCGGGTTGGCACTCAGGCTGATGAGCGCGCCGCGCCCCAGCGCGGTTGGAGTGGGAGCCACGAACCGCGAGATCGCAAACGTTTCTCTCCTGGTCACGCCCGCCGGGCTAAAGCCCGGCGGCGGGCTCGTGGGGACGACGGCGGCTTCGGGCGGTCCGACCGTGCGCAGGTGGCGGAACGCAAAGAAGTCGACTTCCCGGACGGCCGGCACGCGCGCCGGGATGCTACTGACCGGACCCATATAGATCGAGAGCGGTCCGGCGGCGTGCAGTTCACCGACGATCACACGCGCACCGCTGGATCGTCCGAGGGCATGCCCGACGCCCCGCCAGTCGTTGCGCTGGTAGTCGCCGACCAGGTTGGCCGCCGCGATCATCGCCAGCGAGATCGCGCACAGCGCCCCGCCCAGCAGCGCGCCCGCGCGCGGCGCGCGCGCCGTCCCGAAGCCAGCGGCCACGAGCACCGCGAACGGAATCCAGAACGCGATCACATTGCGGCCGTCGTACACGTCGATCAGATGTGTCAGGGCCAGTGCGAGCGGCAGGCCGACAGCGCTGACACCGATGATCGCCGCATAGGCCGCCCCTGTGCGCTCGCGCCCGTCCCCGTAGCGCCACACGAGCGCCACAGCACCTGCGACGATTAGCACGGCGATGAGGAGCGCGTAGAGCACGACTGGGCCGTACGCGCCGACGGTGAACATCTTCGCGCTTTCGCCGATCCGCCCGGACAGCGAGATGTCTTCGATCCAGTTCGTCTTCCCGTCCGCCCGCTGGGCGGCGGCGAGCGGGACCAATGCCAGTCCGACCAGAACGACGGCGCCGGCCGCCGCCCAGATGCGCCGCCAACCCAACCGCGCCGCGAGCACTATCGCCTCCGGTATGAACAGGAATACGGCGAAATAGTGCGACAGCAGCGCCAGGATCGACATGCCGGACCACAGCGCCAAGTGCCGGCGGCTGGGATCCTCGAGCGCGCGCTGCCAGTAGACGAACGCTGCCGCGCTGAACAGCAGCAACAGGGCATAACAGCGCGCCTCCTGCGAGAACAGGTACATCGAGGGGCTGACGGTCGTGAGGATCGCTGTCCACACGCCGATACGTACAGAGATATGCCGTCCCGCCAGATACATGACGGGGATCGTCAGCGTTCCCACCAGCGCCGAGAACGATCGAAACCCGATCGCGCCAGCGCCGAACACCTTGGTCCATGCCCAAACCAGGATGTAGTACAGCGGCGGCGCCGACTCGCTGGAGACCAGATGCGACAACATCCCGCTGAACCCGCGGCCGACCAGGATCACCGTCGCCGACTCGTCGAGGTCGAGGCTCGAGACGTTCAGGGTCGCGAACCTCAGCGCCCCACCGAGCAGCGTGAGCGCGATCACGACTTCTTTGTGGCCCGGTCGCGTCCAGCTGCGGCGGCGCGCCGCTCCCCGCGCCGGCGCTACCCCGATGCCGGCCGAGGACAGACGCGCCGAGGCCCTCGTGCCCACGTCGAAAATTATGTCAACCCTGCGCGTAAGTCTCCATAGCTCACCTCATGGTCCTCTCATCGGCAACGCGGACGAGCAAGCTGACCACGCCGCTGCGCGCTGCGCCCGCCACGGTGCCGGCGCTCGCGGCGCTCGTGGTGCTCGTCGTGTGGGCGAGCAGTCAGGGCGGCTATCCCCTGACGCACTGGGCCCCCGGCGCGCTGGTGCTGCTTGCGCTGCTGGGTATCACCTTGCTGGTAGTGCCACTGCGCGCCCACGCGATTCCCCTCGCGGTGAAGGTCGCGGTGGCCTGTCTGGCTGCGTACACCGCGCTCAGCTTCGGCTCGATCGCGTGGGCCGCGGTCCCGGCAAACGCCTGGGAAGGAGCCAACAGGACGCTGCTCTACCTGCTGGTGTTCGCGCTGTTCGCGCTCTGGCCCCAGAACGGGCGCAGCGCCACGCTCCTGTTGTGCATGTGGACCCTGGCGATGATCGGGCTGGCCGGCTTCGTGGCGCTGCGCGTCGACGCCGCCGCCGCGAGTCCTGCACGGCTGCAGGCTCTACTTCCAGGAGGTCGCCTCGCCTACCCGGCGGGCTATACGAACGCCAATGCGGCGCAGTGGCTGATGGCGTTCTGGCCCGCGCTCCTGCTCGCCCGTGAAGCTCGCCTGCACTGGCTGCTGCGTGGGCTGTTGGCGGGCGGCGCGGTGATGCTGGCCGAGGTCGCGCTGTTGAGCGTCAGCCGTGGCGCGCTCTACTCGACGCCGGTCGTGCTCGTGCTCGTGTTCGCGCTGCTCCCCGGCCGCACGCGCACGTTCGCCGTGCTGATACCGGTCGCTGCTGCGTTCGCCGCCGCCGTCCCAGCCGTGCTGCACCTGGGCGATCGCATCAGCCACGCGCAGAACGCCACCGCGGCCGTGCACACGGCCACGGTGGCCATCTTCGCTGCCGCGCTTGCGGCGGGCCTGGCAGTGGCGCTCGGCGCCGCGATCGAGAGCCGCCGCACACTCGAGCCGGCGCCCGCCAGGCGCCTGCACCGCGCCGTGGGCGCGATCGCACTCACGGCGCTCGTGGCCATCCTGCTGGGCGGCTGGGTCGCAGCCGGCGACCCGGTCGCGCGTGCGCGTCACGCATGGGACACGTTCAAGAGCGAGCAGGGCTACGCGGCGAACAGCTCGGGTAATCGGCTGATCAGCGGGCTCGGCAGCTCACGCTACGACTTCTACCGCGTGGCGCTCGACGAATTCGCCGCTCACCCGCTGCTCGGGATCGGCGTCGACAACTTCCAGCAGCAGTACCTGGTGCACGGGCGCAGCGAAGAGACCCCCCGCTACCCGCACAGCGTCGAGCTGCGCACGCTGGCCGAGACCGGCCTGGTGGGCGCGTTGCTGGCTCTCCTCGGCCTGGGCGGAGCGCTGCTCGCGGGCGCGCGGGCGCTCCGCCGGGCCGACGATCCGCTGGCTCGCGCCGCCGCCGCGGCGGCGCTCGCCGGCTTTGCCTACTGGGTCGTGCACGGCTCGTTCGACTGGTTCTGGGAGTTCGCCGGGCTCGGGGCCCCCGCGTTCGCGCTGCTCGGACTCGGCTGCGCGCTGGCCCCGCGCAAGGTGGCGTCGGCGCCGAGCTCCGTCGTCGAATCGAGCGCCGGGGCCGCCCCGGACGGCGGGGGCGTCTGGGTCGGCGCACACGGCTCGAGCGACGCCACCAGCCCGCTACCGAGGCGCGCCTGGATCGTCGCCGCGATCATCGGCGCGATCTGCGCCGCAGCGTCGTTGATCGCGCCGTGGCTGAGCGACCTGCAGGTGCAGAGCGCGGCGCGCATATGGGCGCGTGCTCCGGCGGTCGCCTACGCGCGGCTCGCCGACGCCGCGCGCCTGAACCCGCTCAGCGACGAACCGTATTTGGTGGCTGGAAACATCGCGGTGCGTCTCGGAGGGCTGACGCGAGCCCAGCACGAGTTCTCGCTGGCGCTCGAGCGCGTGCCGGCGGAACCGTACGCGACGCTCGAGCTGGGGGCGCTCGCGTCGAGCAAAGGGGAACGCGCGCGCGCCCTCGCGCTGCTCGCGCGCGCACACAGCGAGAACCCGCGCGATCCACTGACCCGCGAAGCGCTCGAACTGGCGCGTCGCGGACAACGGGTCGAGGTCGAGAGGCTCGATCGCTCAATCCTGCAAAAAGCGCAACGTTTCGTGTAATCGAGTGTCAAAAAGACCGTGAGATTACCGAGTTTCCCGTCGAATTACGCCGCCGGCCTTGCTAGCGTATGAGCACAAGGTCGAGCGGCCTTCGTCGGTCTCGCTCGGTCCGGCATCAGGCCTCACGGCAGGGGGAATCGATCAGCGGGTGCGCGATGGCACGGACAGCAGATGCCGACGTTTCGCCGGCCAGTAGAGCCGAAAGAGCCGAATTTCGACTCTGGGACGTTTGAGACGAAGATGCAAGGATGCTCGATGCGACATCGACTCGCCGGCCGCCGTTATAACGGCCACTCAACAAGCTCCGATCGCGCAGCGCCGCAGCGCCGCCACCGCGGGGTGACGATCGTCACGGCGATGCTCGTGTCGGCCCTGGCCGGCTCGCCAGGCACCGCGCTCGCGAGCTCGCTGCTGAGCGGATACGGCGGTCCTGGCGAAGGCAGCGAGGCGATTCTCGGCTCGACGCTCGTCAACGGGCCGCCCGGCGGCGCCGGCGGGGGATCCGCCGGCGCAGGCGGCTCGCCGGTTTCCGGCATCAGGGGCTCGGGTCGGGGTCCGTCGGCGTCACCCACCGGCGAACGCGCCGGGCTGTCGGCATCGCGATCCGCCGGCGCGCGGGGGATCGGAGGGCGCGCACAACGCACCGGCGGCGCCGGCAATGACGCGGCTGCCACGGGAGCCGGGTCGTCGGGCACGGCCTTCGCCGGGCGGGCCGGCGACCGAGACACCGTCGAATCCGAGGATCTCGGCCTGACCACGCAAGACCTCATCTACGCGCTGCTGGTGCTGGCGGCGCTGGCAGCGGTCTGGGCCCTGACCGTGCGTGTGGCGCGCGCGGGTGCTGACGGGGCATTCTCAGGCGCTAAAGGGACGGCTCCCGGGACCCGACTAAAGCCGTAGTGACGGCCACACCCCCAATGGAAAAACCACAGTTCACCCAGCAGACATCGGTCACGCTCCCGGTGCGTGCCCCTGCGCGCGATGCGCCGGGGCCTCAAGCGCTGGGCCGGCACAAGTTCGACGGGGCATTGCAGTGGGCGCTGGAGGGGCCCGGCTGGACCCTGCTGCGCCCGGGCGTCGACTTCGTGCTGCTGTGCGTCGCGGTCGTGGCCGCGCTCGGAGGCGTCCACGAAACCATGCAGGTCGACTCGGTCCGCGCGCCGCTGCTGCTGCTGCCGGTACTCGTGATGCTGCTGCTGTACCTGCGCGGGCTGTATCGCACGCGCTTGCGAGCGCTGGTGCTCGACGGCTTCGTGCCGGTGCTGAGCGCCGTGTCGGTTGGCGCGATGGCGGTCGCGACGATCGGCCTGTTCGCCAATGGTCGCGCCCCCGGCCAGTCCACCGAGGTGCGGGCATGGCTGTTCGCGCTGTTGGCGGTCGGCGCCGGGCGGCTGGGGCTGTCGCTCGCCCAGCGCGTCGCGCGCCGAGGCCGGCTGGTGGGCCAGCCGGTGCTGATCCTCGGGGCGGGCATGGTCGGTTCGCAGGTGGCCCGTCGGCTCGAGAGCCATCCCGAGTACGGGCTCGTACCGATCGGCTTCGTCGACGACGATCCGCGCTCGGTCGCCGAGGTCGGCGGCCGCGAGGTGCCGGTGCTCGGCAGCATCGAAAACGTCGACGAGATGGTGCGCAGCACGGGCGTGCGCAAAATGATCGTCGCCTTCTCGCCGGTGGCCGACGCGCGCGTCAGCCGCATGATCCAGCGCGTCCAGGAGCTCGGGATCGACGTGGCCGTGGTACCGCGCATGTTCGACGCGATGAACAACCGCGCCTGGTACGACACGGTGGGCGCCACGCCGCTGCTGACGTTCTCGGCGGTCGACCCCAAGGGCAAGCAGTTCGCCCTCAAGCACGCCTTCGACTTCGTGTTCGCGGCGTTCATGCTGGTGATGCTCTCGCCGGTGCTGCTGGCCGCGGCGCTGGCCGTGCGGCTCAGCTCACCGGGCCCGGTGCTGTTCCGCCAGCGCCGCGTGGGACGCGACGGGCGCGTCTTCGACCTCTACAAGTTTCGCTCGATGCGCATGCTCCCTGACGCCGGCGCCTCGAGCCAGAACGGGTTCGCCCCGGGCGACACCGGCCTGCCCGTCGAGCTGCTGCTGGGCGGCGACACCGCCCCCGGCGGCGTCGAGGGAGACGACCGCAGAACCATCGTCGGGCGGATTCTGCGACGCACCTCGGTCGACGAGCTGCCCCAGCTGCTGAACGTCCTGCGCGGCGAGATGAGCATCATCGGCCCGCGCCCCGAGCGCCCCGAGTTCGTCGAGCTGTTCGAGAACGACGTCGTGCGCTACGGCGATCGCCATCGCGTCAAGTCCGGTATCACCGGGTGGGCACAGGTGCACGGGCTACGCGGCCAGACCTCGCTGGCCGAGCGCGTCGAGTGGGACAACTACTACATCGCCCACTGGTCGCTCGGCCTGGATCTGAAGATCCTGCTGCTGACGTTCGCGGCGCTCTTTCGTCACGCCGAATAGCGGCGGCCGGGAGGGCCTGAAGATCATGTTGGGCGCGTTCCGCGCGGCGCTGTCACGTTGCGGCGAACGGCAGCCGGATTCGCGCGGGGGCCACGCCCGCGTCGCCGATCAGATGCTCTTCTGCGCCGCCCGCCTCGGGCCCTGCCATTCCTGGTAGACGCGCACCCGCAGGCCACTCGTGCCGAGCACCGACGGCAGCGCCAGCGAGTAGCGGTCGAAGCGGTTGAGCGTGAACTGGGCCCGGAAGCGCAGCGTGGCGCCCTGGAAGGCTTCGAGACGCAAATAGTCGCCGACAGGTCCCGTGCCGCCGGCGACCACGCGGTTTGCGCGCCGGCGCAGGCTCAGCGTTACCGGTGACGGGGCTCCGAACGGCGATTCGAGCACGCTCGCGAGCGCCGCGAAGGCTGGCTTGCGGGCACCACTGTCACTAAGCACGCCGAAGCTTTCGGTTGGCGTGCTCCTCAGCTTGTAGAGCACGTCGGCGACCACATAGGGCGTGCGCGCCAGCGTGCGGAACATGTCGGTGATGTTGCGCGCCTGGATCTGCGGCGTAACGCAGGCCTGTTCGTCCTCGATCCGGCGGCTCGGCCAGCAGCTACTCCAGCCAAACTCGTCCAGCCACAGCGGCTTGGTGTCACCGCTCGCGACCTGGGCCGCGCGAAACGTGCGCAGCGAGGCGAGCGTCAGGCTGTAGAAGTGCACGGCGATGCCGTCGTAGTAGCCCTTTATGCCTGCGGCATAGAGCGCGCGCAGGAACACACCGTTGTAGCCCACGAGCGAGCCCGCCAGCACCGGCACGCTCGGATCGGCCTGCTTGATCGCGGGGTATGCCGCGCGCAGGATCGCGGCGTAGCGGCGGGCCTTGCCTGGGCCGGCGAAATAATCTTCGTTTCTCTGGTCGGGCTCGTTCCAGATTTCGATCGCCGCCAGCTCCGGGCCATATCGGCGAGCCAGGTAGGCGACCGCGCTCGCGTAGTAGGCCGGGTTGGTCGGTGGCCAGGCGTTCGCCTTGCCGGCCGTGCCCGGAACGCACCGGCGCAGCAGCGAAGCAGGCGCCGAGGAGGCCCAGCAGGGCGTGCTGTCGACGAACACGATCACGCGGATCCCGTCGGCCGCAGCATCGCCCATCAGCCGATCGAGCGAGCTCAGCGCGGCCTGGCTGATCTGTCCGGGACCGGCCGGTTCCAGCGCCGACCACGGCACTCCGGCCCGCACCACGGCGGCGTGCACCGAGTGAGCGAGTGCGATCTCGCGATCGATCGACGCGGGGGCGCCGCTTTCGAGGAGGTTCGCGACGATGTTGACGCCGCCCACGGGCGCCGTATGCGCGCCTGCCTGACCGCTGGTCGCCGATGAGGTGCCTGCGAGCAGCGCGCCGGCCCACAGCACGATCGCGCAGGCGCACGCAAACGCGCCGATGCGTCCGTGCATGCGAGACACCATGTCCTGCAAACACGCGCCGAACCGGCGCGATGCGCCTCTGCCGGCGGATCGGCGAGGTGCGCCCGCGCCGGCGACCGGGCGAGATGGGCCCGCGCTAGGCTTCATCTGCGGTGCCCCCTACCTGGTTCTGGACGCAAGTCGCGATCGTGATCGTGGTGCTGATCGGGATGATCGTGGCGATCACGAAGCTCGTGTAAGCCCGCTCGCGCGCCGCCACCACGACCGGCGTGCCGCGCCCGGATCGCGCATCACGATCGCGGGTCGCCGGGGGAGCGTGTCCTCGCCGGCCAGGATCGCGGCCGGGACCTGCTCGGTCAGCCACTCCCGCAACGGCCCCAGCCCGGCGTGCTCGAGCTGGGCGTTCACGCCCGGCGGGCGTTTGACGTCGTCGTGGGCGTCGGACACCACGTTGTGGATCAGCTCGTCGTGGGCCAGCTGCAACGCGAAGCGGCGAACGGACTCGCCGAACTGGCCGACCAGGGAGCCGGCCGTGATCGAGGTGATCGCGCCGTCGCGCACCAGCGCATCGAGCATGCCGGGATCGTCGTGGAACGCCTGGCATCGCTCCGGATGGGCCAGCACGATGCGATGGCCGTGCCGTTTCAGATCGCGCACGACCTCGCTCAGGCTCGTCGTCACGCTGGCGAACGGCGGCTCGATCAGCAGCCAGGGCCCGCCGCCGAGCCCGAGCCGGGCCAGCTGCGCCGGCTCGATATCGAGCACGCGCGTGATTGCTATCTCGGCGCCGGGACGGACATCGAGCGCGATCGCCTCGGCCACGAGCCGCGTGTTGATCTCCCTCACCAGCCGCGCGATCGTGTCGGCGTCGTTCGGGTAGCCCCAGCTGATGTGGGGGGTGGCCACGAGCGTGCGCGTGCCCGCGGCCGCCGCCGCGCGCGCCAGCGCCAATGAGCCCTCGGTCGTCGACGGGCCGTCGTCGATGCCCGGCAGCACGTGGCAGTGGAGATCGATCACCGGCTCGAACGATAGGCAAGCTCGCCCGGCACACACGCCGGGTCGCCGCTCCGAGCGACGGCGATGGGTCCTGGCGACGTGCCATACGGCGCCGAGACGACGGCGGGATCGGTGGATCCTGGCTCGGTCACGGTCTCGCCCGTGCGGCCAGCGCCTCGTCGATCACCTGCGCCATCTGCGCGCGAAAGCGCCGGCGCCCGAACCGCTTTGCGTTCGCGCGGATCCGCCCGTCGTCGAGGCTCACGCGCTCGAAGCGCTCGATCGCATCAGCCAGCGCGGCGTCGTCCTGAGCGTCGAACAGGACGCCGGTCTCTCCGTCGAGCACGGACTCGCTCGCTCCTCCGACGCGGTAGGCGATCACCGGCACGCCGGCGGCCTGGGCCTCGACGGGCACGATCCCGAAGTCCTCCTCACCCGGAAACAGCAGCGCCCGCGCCCGGCTGAGCAGGCGGTCGCGCTCGGCGTCGTCGACGCGACCGAGGAACTGGACGTCGCCGCCCGCGACGGCCTCGGCGCGGACGGCAGGCAGCGCTCTGCCATCGCCCGCCACCTGCAGGCGACGACCGAGGCGCTCGCACGCCGCCACGGCGAGGTCGACCCGCTTGTAGGGGACGACCCGGCCGAACACGAGATAGGCCTCGGCGCCGGTCCGCTCGAGCGCGAGGAAGTGCTCGATGTCCACCGGCGGATGGACGATCACCGCGGTACGGCCGTAGTAGCGCGTGATGCGCTCGGCCACGTGGCGCGAGTTCGCCACGAACACATCCGGAGAGGCCGCGCCGGCAAGGTCGCGCTTGCGCAGGTGGCGCAGCAGTCGCGGCAGCGCCAGCCGTGCGAGTCGCCCCAGCTCCTCGCCCTCCATGAAGCTCGCCTCCCACGCGTAGCGCATCGGCGTGTGGCAGTAGCACACGTGCAGCGCTGCCTTCGGCGTGTGCACGTTCTTGGCACACGCGTGGTTGCTCGAGATCACGAGGTCAAAACCCGACAGATCGAACGAGCGAAAGGCCCGGTCCATCAGCGGCAGAAGCTTTGGGTAGTGGCGCGCAGCTCCCGGGATGCGGTTGAGCGCGGACGTGTGAACCGGGCGCTCGGTGATCACACGCGGCCATGGCTCCGGGTCGTAAATCGATGTGAACAGCTCGGCCGCGGGGAACATCTCGAGCAGCTCGAGCACGACCTGCTCGGAGCCTCCTGGGACGGTCAGCCACTCGTGCACGATCGCGACGCGCGGCAGACGGGCGCGCAGCTCCTCGAGCAGCGGCGTCTCGTCGGCGTTCTGGGGGCCGGCGGGCGCGGCGGTTGCGGACAGGGTCACGCCGAGCTCTCCGCCGACAAGGGCCGCTCGTCGCCTCGCGAGTCGGGCCCGCGGGCGAGCAGCGCCAGCAGTCCGAGCTGAACGGCCAGCACCACGGTGAAGCGGCCTTCGACACCGGTGAAGCTCGCCGTCGTGTCCATCACGATCAGGCCTGCGATTCCACAGACCGAGGCGAGCCCGAACGCGCGCAGCCATGGGTGGGCGGCTCTTCGCCAGGCCTGCCAGGCGAGCACGACACTTCCGATCATCAATGCCACGTAGGCGCACAGGCCCAACGCGCCCAGCTTCAGCCAATACCAGAGCGCCGCGAAGTGCACGTACTGGCGACCTTCTTCGTGTTCGAGCGACAGCGGTGCGGCCGTCGCCTGCCAGGGGATGCCGACCCCGAGGCCCGTGATCGGATGTGCGCGAATCTCAGCCCACACGTTGGCGCGCTCGTCAAGCCGGTAGCGATCCTCGCGGTTGGCTTCGAGCGTGCCGAACGACAGGGAGTTAACCCGTCTGACAACCGG
>Ga0335073_10000501_pt1 | contig 50089 bp, 44 predicted proteins | sample Lox_Sample_22_FD_207093 | JGI IMG/M metagenome (GOLD analysis project Ga0335073, IMG submission 207093) | Soil microbial communities from Loxahatchee National Wildlife Refuge, Florida, United States - Lox_Sample_2.2 | ecosystem: Environmental > Terrestrial > Soil > Wetlands | place: USA... | reverse complement strand
GCCGCATATCGGTAACGTCCTACGCACGATTAGGCGCTTCCCTCATAAGCGGCGCACAGCCGTTTTGGGTAGCCTGCGGTTCGTTATGTACCCGGACATGTAGCGGTGGGGTCGCTTCCCGTGGGACCGGAGCCGGAACCGCGCGATTTTCTGCAAGCCGCGCTCGCAAGCGTCGCCGATGCCGTGATCGCGCTCGATTGCGCCGGGAGCATCACTTATCTGAATCCGGCCGCCGCAAAGATGACCGGCTGGTCCGCGCACGAGGCGCTCGGCAAGCCTTGCCACGCGGTGTTCCGGCTGGTGCGCGACGACACCGGCGTGCCGATCGAGAGTCCGCTGGATACGGTTCGCCACCGCGGCGAGAAGGTGGATCACGCCAACGATACCGTGCTCATCGGCGGGCGCGGCGGCCGCATCGCGATCGAATGGAGCGCCTCGCCGATTCGCGACGCTTCGGGGCGGATGACGGGCTCGGTACTGGTGATTCGCGACGTCGGTGGACGCCGCGCCGCCGAGCGTGCATTGCAGTCGAGCGAGGAGTCGCGCGCGGAAGACGCGGAGGCACTGTTTGAGGAGAAGGAGCGCGCGCAGGTCACGCTGAATTCCATCGGCGATGCCGTGGTGAGCACCAACTTCTGGGGCCGCGTGACGTTTCTCAACGTGGTGGCCGAACGCATGACCGGCTGGTCGCTGGCCCAGGCGCAGGGACGCGCCGTCGACGATGTATTTCGCCTGGTGGACGTCGCAACGCGCAGGCCGATCGCCAGCCCCACGGCGCGCGCCATCATCGAGAACCGCACCGTCGGTGTGGGCGCCGACTGCATGCTGATCCGCGACGGCGGCGCGGAGATGGCGGTCGAGACCTCCGCCGCGCCGATTCATGACCGTCAGGGAGGGGTGATCGGTGCAGTCATGGTCGCGCACGACGTGACGGTGGCGCGCGCGTTGTCGCAAAAGCTCGCCCGCCTCGCGCTCCATGACAGCCTCACCGATGTGCCCAACCGCACCCTGCTGAGCGACCGCCTCGACCAGGCGATGATGCGCGCCGGCCGCGCCGGCGGCACGGTCGCGGTGCTCTACATCGATCTCGACCGCTTCAAGCAGATCAACGATTCGCTGGGCCACGCGGTCGGGGACGAACTGTTGCGGGCGGTGGCCCGGCGCCTGCAGGCCTGCGTGCGCAGCTCCGACACGGTGAGCCGACAAGGGGGCGATGAGTTCCTCATCCTGCTCGCCGAGGTGGTGCAGCCTCAGGATGCGGCCGTCTGCGCCGAAAAGATCATCGCGGCGCTCGAGGCGCCGCACCGGATTGCCGGCCACGAGCTGCGCATCAGCGCGAGCATCGGCATCGCGATCTTTCCGGGCGATGCGGCCGATGCCGAGATGCTCATGCGCAACGCGGACTTCGCCATGTACCAGGCGAAATACTCGGGCCGCAACAACTACCAGTTTTTCAAGCCCGACATGAACGCGAACGCGGCGGAGCGACAGTCGGTGGAGCTCGATCTGCGGCAGGCGATCGCCCGGCAGGAATTCGTCCTCAACTACCAGCCCAAGGTGAATCTGCAGAACGGCGCCGTGGTCGGTGTCGAGGCGCTGATCCGCTGGCATCGGCCGCACCGGGGCATCGTGCCTCCGGCGCGCTTCATTCCCATAGCCGAGGAATCCGGACTGATCCTGCCGATCGGCCGCTGGGCGCTCGACAGCGCCTGCCGGCAGGCGCGCAGCTGGCGCGACCAGGGGCTGTCGCCGGTCCCGATCGCGATCAATGTCTCCGCGGTCGAGCTGCGCGGCAAGGACTTCCTCAACAACGTGCGCCAGATCCTCGAGCAGAACCGCCTCGAGCCGCAGTTTCTCGAGATCGAGTTGACCGAGACCTTCATGATGCAGGACTGGAAGTCGACCGCCGAGATACTGCGTGCCCTGAAGGACCTCGGCGTGCGCATTGCGCTCGATGACTTCGGCACGGGCTACTCGAGCCTGAGCTTCATGCGCCGCTTTCCCATCGACGCGCTCAAGATCGATCAATCCTTCGTGCGCGACATGACCAGCGACTCGGATGATGCGAGCATCGTGAGCGCGGTGATCGACATGGGGCGAAGTCTCAACATGCGGGTCGTGGCGGAAGGCATCCAGACGCGTGATCAGCTCGAGTTCCTGCGCGAGCGCCGCTGCCCCGAAGGCCAGGGTTTCTACTTCGGCCCGCCGGTGCCGGCGGCGGACCTCTCCGAGCTGCTCAACGCCGGAGCGGTGCGGCGGCCCTACCTCTTCGGCGTCTCCTGAAGCGCTATGAAAAGCGACTGCGCAGCTCCGCGAGCCGTTGATGCCAGGGCTGTTCGCGCTCGAGCCATGCGGCCATCTCGATGAGGCGCGCATCCTCGCCGAGCCGGGCCGCGAGCTGCACGCCGATCGGAAGTCCGCCCCCGGACTGCACCAGCGGCAAGGAAATGGCCGGTTGCCCGGTGATGTTGAAGATCTCCGTGTACGGCGCGTAGCCGTAGGAGGCGGCATTCCAGCGCTCGAGATCGAATGCCGCGGTACGGCCATCGATCTGTCCGGTCAAGGGCGCATGATCCGCGGTGGTCGGCAGCAGCAGCAGATCGCAGTCCTTGAACCGCTCCGCCATCTCGCGCGTCGCGCGGGTCAGCTCACGCCGCGCGCGCACGTAGTCGATGGCGCTGTTGCGCTTGCCGAGCTCGATGGCGGCCCAGGTGAGCGCTTCGAGTTCGTCCCGCCGGGGATCGCGGCCGATTCGCTCCCGGTAATACTCGATCTCCTCGGCGATCGCGGTGAGCCAGACGACTCCCGCCGCCCGACCGCAATCGGCTGATGCGGGGAAGGACATCTCGCGCACCCGATGGCCGGCGCGAGCGAGCAGGCGTGCGGTATCCTCGACCGCCGCTGCGATCTCCTCGTTCGGCCTGGCGCCGCCGGGCGCCTCCAGGACGAGCGCGATCTCGAGTGGCGCCGGTCGCGCCGCGCTCGCGCTCGCGAGCACGGCGGCCGCCGCTCGCAGCGGATAGCGCGACGTGCTCTCGGGACCCGAGGTCAATTCGAGCATGAGCGCGCTGTCCCGCACGGTGCGCGTGAGCACGTGCTCGCAATCGAGTCCGCCGGCGAGCTCATCGTGGTGCGGACCCACCGGAGTCCACCCGCGGCTCGGCTTCAGACCGACGAGACCGCAGGCCGCCGCCGGCACGCGGATCGAGCCTCCCGAGTCGGTGCCGTGCGCGATCGGCACCATCCCCGAAGCCACCGCGCAAGCGGCGCCGCCGCTCGAGCCGCCGGGGCTGCGGCTCAGGTCCCACGGATTCTGGGTTGGACCGCGCCAGGTGGGCTCGGTCACGAAGTCCTCGGCGAACTCCGGCGTATTGGTGCGCCCCAGTATCGCGAGGCCGGCGGCTCGCCAGCGTGCGGCGAGCGGTGCGTCGGCGCGCGCGACGGGCAGCGATTCGAGCCAGCGGCACGAGGCGGTGAGATGCAATCCGGCGACATCGATGTTCATGTCCTTGGCGAGGAACGGAACACCGGCAAGCGGCGCGCGCGTGTCGAATGGGGTCGAGCGAGCCGCGGCATAATTACGCTCCACCACGGCATTCAGGGTTTTGTTGACCGATTCGATGCGCGCGATCGCCGCCTCGATCAGTGTTTGCGGCGCAACTTCCCCCCGGTGCACGAGCTCCGCGAGGCCGACGCCGTCGAGCGCCATGTAGTCGTGTGGACGCACCCCTCAAGGTTAGCAAAAAGACGCTAGCGCGTCGGCGGGATGGAGTAGGTGCCGATCGCGTGCGCCACCGCCTCGGAATCTCCCTCCGAGTACAGCAAGACCTCGCCGACCGCCTGGCGCTTGCCGACCTTGAGCAGCTTGCAGTGCCCGACGATGCGTCTGCCGGCCGAGGGCCTGCGCATGAAGTTGATGGTGAGATTGGTGGTGACCGCGAGCGGCACGATGCCGATCGCACCCAGAATCGCGACGTACAGCCCGACATCGGCGACGGTCATGAGTATCGGTCCGAACACCGTTTGGCCCGGGCGCAGGTCGTCCGCTCCGATCTCATGGGACACGGTGGCGCAGCCATCCCCCACTTCCTCCACCCGGCAGCGGCCCTTGGGGAATTCCTGCGCCAGGAATTCGACGATCTCGCTCTTGGAGGCGCTCATGAGAGGCCCGCGGGTGGTAATAATTCGCTCACTCGCACGGTCATCTTGGGGTCCCCACGCGCTCGGAGATGCGCCATGAAAGTCCTAGCCGCGGCCACCTGTTCGCTCATGTTGCTGCTGATCTCGCTCGCATCGGCGGCGGAGCTGCCCTTCAATCAAGCCCAATTCGACGCTGCGCGCGCCGCCGGCAAGCCGGTGGCGGTGGTGTTTCATGCCGATTGGTGTCCGACCTGCCGTGCGCAGGCTCCGGTGCTCAAGCAGTTGATGGAGTCCCCGGCGTTCAAGTCCGTCACGCTCTACGTCGCCAACTTCGACACCGAAAAATCATTGAAGCGCTCCCTCGGTGTCACCCAGCAAAGCACCATCGTGGTATTCAAGGGCGGCAAGGAGGTTGCGCGCTCGACCGGCGATACGCAAGAGGATAGCCTGGCGGCGCTGTTGCGGCACGCCACTTGAATTTCGGCCCCGCCACCTATGGCCTGGGGCTCGCCGCAGGCGCTCTGTCGACCCTGTCGCCGTGCGTGCTGCCGCTGATCCCGGTGTTGATCGCCGCGGCGCTGAACGCTCACCGGCGCGGACCCTGGGCGCTCGGGCTCGGGGTCGCTCTCTCCTTCACGCTCGTCGGCGTCGCGCTCGCATCGGCGGGCGCGAGGCTCGATCCCGGATCGCTCAGAACCGCGGGTGGAATCGTGCTCGCCGCTTTCGGTGCAATCCTGCTCGTGCCCCGGCTCTCGGAGCTGTTCGCGCGCGCGGCCGGCATCGTCGGCAATTCCGGCAATCGACTGCTGGCGCGCATCACGCTCGAGGGCCTGGCCGGCCAATTCCTGGTCGGCGCATTGCTCGGCGTCGTCTGGAGCCCGTGCGTGGGACCCACGCTGGGTGCGGCCACCACCCTCGCGAGCCAGGGCAAGGACCTCGGCCAGATCAGCCTGCTCATGCTGCTCTTCGGCATCGGCGCCGCGGCGCCGCTGGTGCTGCTCGGGTCGCTGTCGCGGGCCGGACTCGCCAAGCTGCGCGGCCGGCTGCTTCTCGCCGGCCGTTATGGCAAGCAGGTTTTCGGCCTGGTGATGCTCGTGCTCGGCGTGCTGATCGCGACGGGTACCGACAGGCTCCTCGAGGCCTCGATTCTCAACCATTCGCCTGCCTGGCTCACGGCGTTGACCACGCGATTCTGAGGGGCATGAGCCTGCGATTCCGAGCGGCGTGTGCCGCGCTCGCAGCTTTACGGCGCAGCCGCGAGCCTGTAGGATGCGCGCAGCTAAAGGCTGGGCCGGCGCGCGGTCAGCGCCGCCCATAAGCTCGCGGTCCGTCTTCGACGCACTCGTAATCGTTTCATCCCCTCGCTCCTGGCCGCTGCGGACGCAATGCGTTCCGCCGTGCGAGCTCAACTATGGACTTTCAATGACATTTTCCGATCTCGGGCTCACGCCCGAATTGCTCCGTGCCGTGGCCGACAAAGGCTACGCCGCACCCTCACCCATCCAGATCGAGGCCATCCCGGCCGTGCTGGCGGGCCGCGACGTGCTCGCCGGCGCGCAAACCGGCACCGGCAAGACTGCCGGATTCGTGCTGCCGATCCTGCAGCGCCTCGCCGCCGCGGGCACCATGCGCGCTCCACGCGCGCTGGTGCTCACGCCGACGCGCGAGCTCGCCGCGCAGGTGGCGCAGAGCGTGCGCGACTACGGCAAGCATCTCCCCTTGCGCGTCGCCACCGCGTTCGGCGGCGTCAGCATCAATCCGCAGATCAGCGCGCTCAACGCCGGCTGCGACATTCTGGTCGCGACGCCGGGTCGCCTGCTCGACCTCGCGCAGCAGCGCGTCGCCGATCTTTCCAAGGTCGCGGTGTTCGTCCTCGACGAGGCCGACCGCATGCTCGACATGGGCTTCATTCACGATATCCGGCGCATTCTCAAGCTGTTGCCGCCCGTGCGGCAAAACCTGCTGTTCTCCGCCACCTACTCCGACGACATCCGTGCGCTGGCGGAGCGCATGCTGCGCAATCCCCTGTCGATCCAGGTGGCACCGCGCAACGCTCCGATCGAGCTCGTCGAGCAACGCGCCTATCGCGTGGCGAAAGACCACAAGCGGCACCTGCTCGCACATCTGATTCAGGACGGCGGCTGGCCGCAGGTGCTGGTCTTCACGCGCACCAAGCATGGCGCGAATCGCCTCACCCAGCAGCTCGAGAGCGCCGGCATACGCGCCTCCGCGATTCATGGCAACAAGAGTCAGGCCGCTCGCGTCAAGGCGCTCGAGATGTTCAAGCGCGGCCAGGTGACCGCATTGGTCGCCACCGAGGTTGCCGCGCGCGGACTCGACATCAAGGAGCTGCCTTACGTCGTCAATTACGAGCTGCCCAACGTGCCCGAGGACTACGTGCATCGGATCGGCCGCACCGGCCGCGCGGGCGCGCTCGGACAGGCGATCTCGTTGCTGTCGCCGGATGAGAATGAGCTGTTGCGCGATATCGAGCGGCTACTGCGCCGCGCCATCCCGATCGCGGAGACACCCTCCTTCAAGATCGCGGAGCCGGCGCCCTCGCGGCCGCCGACAGCGGCGCGCCCGCACCCGACGCAGCACCGTCAAGGTCGGCCGCAGCGGGGTTCGGGCGGAGCGCGGCACGGGAACGCCTGGCATCAGGGTCGCAAGCAGCGTTCGCGGGCCAACTGAGCGGGCGCGCGGGCGGCGTGGCGAGTGGGACAGCTTCCCACGAGGCTGTCCGCCTTTTCCTACAGCAGCCCTCTACAGCCGGCTCGCGAGATTCTTGAGATAGCTCGCGAACTCGCCGCCGAGGCTCGGATGCTTGAGACCGAACTCCACGGTCGCCTGCAGATAGCCGAGCTTGCTGCCGCAGTCGTAGCGCTTGCCTTCGAACTCGAAGGCGTAGACCGGCTCGCGCTGCATCAGCCGCGCGATGCCGTCAGTGAGCTGAATCTCGCCTCCGGCGCCCTGCCCGATCTTCGCCAGATCCTCGAACACTGAGCCGCTCAACAGGTAGCGTCCCACCACGGCCAGGGTGGAAGCCGCCTTGTCGGGCTTCGGTTTCTCCACGATGTGGGAGATCTTGCCGACCCGATCCACGATCGGCCTCTCGAGCGTGACGATTCCATACTTGTCCGTGTCCTGTCGGGGGACCGTTTGCACGCCGAGCACGCTCCCGCCGAGGGCTGCATAGACCCCCGTCATTTGCTTGAGGCACGATACGCGCGCATCGATCAGATCGTCGGCGAGATGCACCATGAACGGGGCATTGCCCACGACCGGTCGTGCGCACAACACCGCGTGACCCAGGCCCAGAGGGGCCGGCTGGCGAATGTAAACGCAAGAGGCCCAGCTCGGCAGGATGCCGCGCAGCGTCTCGAGCAGCTCCTGCTTGCCCTGCTGCTGCAATACCGCCTCGAGCTCGGGATTGGTGTCGAAGTGATCTTCGATCGCGCGTTTCGAGCTTCCGGTTATGAACACCAGCGTGTCGGCGCCCGCCGACAAAGCCTCGTCGACCGCATACTGGATGAGCGGCTTATCGACGATCGGCAACATCTCCTTGGGGCTCGCCTTGGTGACCGGCAGGAAGCGCGTGCCGCGCCCTGCGACTGGAAATACACAGGTTTTTACCACTTGTTCCATCGGGAAATCATAGCGGATTTTCAACGCAATTTAACAACCGCGTAGCTCTCGAAAGTTTCCCATGACTGACATGCAGGACAGTGCCAGTAGAAGCTTCGGCCGGAGAAACCGCACTCACTGCAGCGATAGCGCTCGGCGTGCGCGAGCAACGCGCCGATCTCCTCGACGATGCGCTCGAAGCGTCCATCGCCCGCCTGCCAGACCGCGCGCAGCGTCTCATCCTGCTGGAACACGGTTTCGACGGCGGCGCGCAATCCCGGCGCCTGCGCCATCCCCGCGACCACCGCGGCGAACACCAGCTGGCGCAGCTCGCCTATGCCGCGCGCTCGAGAGGCGGACGCCAGTTCCGCGAGCAACTGATCGCGGCGCTCGGCAGCGACCAGGCGCGATAGATGCGGCAGCTCCTCCGGCAACAGATTCGGCGACTCCTTGAGCGCCACGCGCAACAGCCGCTCGGCGAGCGCCGGGTTGGCCTCGCGCTCCGCGATTTGCGCACGCAGCAGCGCGGCGCGCGGAAACGGCGCGATCTCCTGCCGGGCCTGGCGCAACAGGCTGCGTGCCGACTCGATCTCGCCACGCCCCAGCGCAAGCGCCGCCAGCTCGCACAGATAGTGGGCGGCGACCCGGCGCGGCGGCGCCGCCTTGATGCGCGCGAGCTGCCGATAAGTATCGAGCGCCGACTTCCATTCGTGCTGGCGCTCGTACACGCCGCGCAGGGCCGAGAGCGCACTCGCCCGCAGGCGCGGCACCTCGCTCACTTCGAGGAACAGCGTCTCCGCGCGATCCAGCAGACCGGCCCGCAGATAATCCTGGGCGAGCGCGAGCAGCGCCTGCTCGCGATGCTCCGGCGCGAGCGACTCGCGCGCCAGCAGATTCTGGTGGATGCGAATGGCGCGCTCCACCTCCCCGCGCCGCCGGTAGAGCGCGCCGAGCGCGAAGTGCGTCTCGATGGTGTCCGCATTGGCATCGAGGAGCTTCAGGAACATGTCGAGCGCCCGGTCGGGCTGCTCGGAGACCAGGTAGTCGAGACCGGTGAGATAGTCCGGATGCAGCTTGCCGAAGGCGCGCGGCCAGCGCTTGCCCCAGCCGAAGTGTCCCGCGAGGATTCCGATGACCAACGCCGCCAGGATCAGGGACCAAGCCAGCGGCGAAAGTTCGGGCATGTTCCCGGTGGCGGCCTCTAGGTGCTCAAGGCCGGTTCAATCGCGAATCGGCTGATCCGCGCCGTCGTTGACCCGCTCACGCAGGTCCTTGCCCGGCTTGAAGTGCGGCACGTGCTTGCCGGCGAGCGCGACCGCCTCGCCGGTCTTCGGATTGCGCCCCTGCCGGGGCGGCCGGAAGTGCAGTGAGAAGCTGCCGAATCCGCGGATCTCGATGCGTTCGCCCGTGGCGAGCGCGTCGCTCATGATTTCCAGCAATTGTTTCACGGCGAGCTCGACGTCTTTCCCCGGCAAGTGCTTTTGCTTTGCCGAAATGATCTCGATGAGTTCCGATTTCGTCATTATCGATCCGTGGGCATCACTAGACACGTGTAGCAGGCCGAGGCGGCGGCCGTGAAGCCGCCGCACTTGAGCCGCGATCCCCTTTTCAATCTTGGCCCGAGATTTGTTCCTTCAGCAGATCTCCCAGGCTGGTTCCGGTGGGCGACTCGGTGCGGTAATTCTGCATCGCCTCTTGTTCCTCGTGTATGTCCTTCGCCTTGATCGACAGCGAGATGCTGCGGCCCTTGCGGTCCACCCCCGTGAATTTCGCCTCGACCTCCTCACCGACCTTGAGGAGGAGCCGTGCATCCTCGACGCGGTCGCGGGAGAGCTCCGAGGCGCGCAGCTGTCCATCGACCCCGTTGCCGAGATCGATGATGGCGCCCTTGGCATCGACCTCGCGGACCACACCGCGCACGATGCTGCCCTTCGGATGCTCGGCGATGTAGGCGGAGAACGGATCCTTGGCGAGCTGCTTGACGCCCAAGCTGATGCGCTCGCGCTCGGGATCGATCGACAGCACCATCGCGTCCACCTGCTGGCCCTTCTGATAGCTCCGTACCGCTTCCTCGCCGGGCAGGTCCCAGGAAATATCCGACAGGTGCACCAGGCCGTCGATGCCGCCGGCGAGTCCGATGAAGATGCCGAAATCGGTGATCGACTTGATCTGCCCGCTCACCTTGTCGCCGCGATTGTAGTTCTCCGCGAATTCCTTCCAAGGGTTGGTCTTGCACTGCTTGATACCGAGGCTGATGCGGCGGCGCTCCTCGTCGATATCGAGAACCATGACCTCGACTTCCTGGCCGACGTGCACCACCTTCGCGGGGTTGACGTTCTTGTTGGTCCAGTCCATCTCGGAAACATGGACCAGCCCTTCCACCCCTTCTTCGATCTCGACGAAACAGCCGTAGTCCGCGATGTTGGTGACCTTGCCGAACAGGCGCGTGTTCGGCGGGTAGCGCCGCGCAATGTTCTGCCACGGATCGGCGCCGAGCTGCTTCAAGCCGAGCGAGACGCGCTGGCGCTCGCGGTCGAACTTGAGAATGCGCACGTCGATCTCCTCGCCCACCTTCACGACCTCGGAAGGATGCTTGACGCGTTTCCACGCCATGTCGGTGATGTGCAACAGTCCGTCGATGCCGCCGAGGTCGACGAATGCGCCGTAATCGGTGAGATTCTTGACCACACCCTTGACGGCGGCGCCCTCCTGCAGATTGTCGAGCAGCGCCGAGCGCTCGGCGCTGTACTCCTGCTCGACCACCGCACGGCGCGAGACCACGACGTTGTTGCGTTTCTGATCGAGCTTGATGACCTTGAATTCCAGCGGCTTGTTCTCGAGATAGGACGGGTCGCGCACCGGCCGCACGTCGACCAGGGAGCCCGGCAAGAACGCGCGCACGTTCTCGATCTCGACGGTGAATCCGCCCTTGACGCGGCCGGTGATGACGCCGTTCACGATCTCCTGCTTCTCGAATGCGCTCTCGAGGCGCGTCCAGGTGCGCGCGCGCTTTGCCTTCTCGCGCGACAGGCGCGTCTCGCCCGACCCATCCTCGACGCTGTCCAGGGCGACCTCGACGGTCTGGCCCACGGAGACCTCGATCTCGCCTTTCTCGTTCTTGAACTGATCGGAGGGGATGACCGCCTCGGACTTCAGTCCGACGTTGACGATGACGTAATCCTGACCGACCTCGACCACCAGGCCGTTCAGGATGGTGCCCGGACGAATGCGCTGGCTCGCGATGCTTTGTTCAAACAGTTCCGCAAAACTTTCTGTCATGTGCTCTCTGAATGCGTTGCCCTGGCATCGATCCTGGATGCATCAGGGGTTACCAAACATAACGGGGACCGAGTCCGTGATCCTCCGCAACCGATAGCTCGCCTCGATGTCCTACTTAAGGTCCCGGGGAACGGCGGACCAACCGTAAGACGCGCTCAACTACTTCCTTGACTGACATCCCCGTCGTGTCCAGCACCACCGCATCGGTGCTCGCGACCAGAGGCGAAGAGATGCGCGTGCTGTCGCGCTTGTCTCGCTCCGCGATCTCCAGCGAAAGGGCCGGAAGGGTAGCAGTAACCCCCTTTTCTTTCAACTGGTTATGACGTCTCAGGGCCCGTTCTTCAAGGCTCGCGGTGAGAAAGATCTTGAACTCGGCTCCGGGGAAGACGACGGTGCCCATGTCGCGGCCGTCGGCGACGAGGCCGGGGGGCATGGCGAAGGCCCGCTGGCGCTCCAGCAGGGCCGCCCGGACGGCCGGTAGGGCCGCCACCAGGGAGGCATCGCTGCCGGTCCGCTCGGTGCGTAAATCGCGGCTGACGTCGGTGCCGTCGAGCCAGACCACCTCCTCGCCCCCGGGACCGGAACCGAAACGGATATCGGAGGTCGTGGCGAGCCGGGCGAGTGCCGGGGCATCGTCCAGCGGAACGCCGTCGCGCCTCGCGGCCAGGGCGACCAGCCGGTAAAGGGCACCGCTGTCCAGGAGGCGCCAGCCCAGAGCCTCGGCCACGGCCCGGCTGACGGTGCCCTTGCCGGAGCCCGAGGGCCCGTCGATGGTGAGCACGGGCACACCCGCCTGACTCATTTCAGCGCTCCACCAGATCGAGCCCTGCGGCCCGCGCAAGCTCCAGGAAGCCGGGGAAGGAGGTCGCGATGTTGGCGGTATCGCGCACCAGGATCGGCTTGCGGGCTTTGAGGGCTGCCATGCTGAAAGCCATCGCGACGCGATGATCGCCACGGCTGTCGATCTCGCCGCCGCCGAACGCCGGGCCGTCCGCACGGCCGCGGATGCGCATGCCGTCCGGTGTCACGCTGTGCTCGACCCCGAGCACCGACAAGCCCGCGCTCATCGCTGCAATGCGGTCGCTTTCCTTGACCCGGAGCTCCTCGGCGCCCGTCACCACGGTCTCGCCCTCGGCGCAGGCGGCCGCGACGAACAGCACGGGAAATTCGTCGATCGCGAGCGCGACCAGAGCGGGCGGCACCTCCACGCCCTTCAGCGCCGAGGGACGTATGCGCAGGTCCCCGACAGGCTCCGCGCCGCTCATTCTCGCCCCCTCCACCTCGATCCGGCCTCCCATGCTGCGCAGGATATCCAGGAGACCGATGCGGGTGGGATTGAGACCCACGTTTTGCAGCACCAGACCCTGCTCCGGGGCGCCCAGAAGTCCGGCGACGATGAAAAAAGCGGCCGAGGAGAAATCTCCCGGAACCTCGAGGTTCTGGCTCACCAGCCGCATCGGCGGCTCGAGCGTGATCGCAAGACCCTGAGTGGTGATCGGCACGCCCGCGGCGATCAGCATTCGCTCGCTGTGGTCGCGGCACACCGCGGGCGAGGCGACCCGCGTCCGGCCCTCGGCATAGAGCGCGGCGAGCAGAATGGCGGATTTGACCTGGGCGCTCGCCACCGGCATCCGGTAGTCGATGCCGTGCAGGCGCTGCCCGCCGCTCACCTCGACCGGCGGGGTGCCGTCGTGGGTCGCGACGCGAGCACCCATCTCACGCAGCGGCCGCGCGACCCGCTCCATTGGGCGCCTCATGAGCGATTCATCGCCAATGAGCCGCGAATCGAAGGGCTGCGCGGCGAGCAGGCCCGTGAACAGGCGAATGGCCGTGCCGGCATTACCCATGTCGAGCGCATGCGCGGCTTGCTTGAGCCCATGCAGGCCGGCACCGTGCACGCGCACCTCCGTGGCGCCGATCTGCTCGATGCGCACACCGAGCGCGCGCATCGCCTTGAGGGTCGCGAGGCAATCCTCGCTCGCCAGAAACCCCCTGATCTCGCTCACGCCGTCGGCGAGGGCGGATAGCATGATCGAGCGGTGCGAGATCGACTTGTCGCCCGGCAGCGTGAAGCGGCCGCGAATGGAGCGCGCGGGCTGAGCCTCGATGGAGCGCGAGCGGGCCGGCGCCATCTACAGCACCGCTCGCGGATAGGAGCCGAGCACCTTGAAGAGCGAGGCCCGCTGCTCGAGCGAGGCGAGCGCCTTGGCGAGCGGCGGATCGCTCACGTGACCTTCCACGTCGATGAAGAATACGTAGTCCCACTTGCGCTTGCGTGAGGGCCGGGACTCGATGCGGGTCATGTTGATGCGATGCTCGGCCAGCGGCTCGAGCAGCCGGAACAGCGCGCCCGGATCGTCGGTATCGCTCGCCGAGACCAGCAACGTGGTGCGGTCCGCGCCGCTCGGACTGAACAGTTTCCTGCCGACCACCAGAAAGCGCGTGGTGTTGTCCGGGCGATCCTCGATCTCGTCCGCGAGCAGCGTGAGTCCGTAGATCTCCGCCGCCGCCCGACTCGCGATCGCCGCGCTGCCGCGCTCATCGCGCGCGCGCCGCGCGCCTTCCGCATTGCTCGACACCGGCACACGCTCCGCATCCGGCAAGTGCTCGTCGAGCCAGCCGCGGCACTGGGCGAGCGCCTGCGCGTGTGCGCACACGCGCCGCACGTCGGCGAGCGCGCTCATGCGGCCCATGAGGTGATGATGGATGCGCAGCTCCACCTCGCCGCAGATCTTGAGCGCCGAAGCCAGGAACATGTCGAGGGTGTGGTTGACGGTGCCCTCGCTCGAATTCTCGATGGGCACGACCCCGAAGTCCGCGATGCCGCCCTCGACCTCGTGAAACACCTCGTCGATCGCCGGCAGAGGCAGGGCGCGCACCGAAGAGCCGAAATGCTTGAGGACCGCCGCCTGGGTGAAGGTGCCTTCGGGACCCAGGAACGCCACTTTGAGCGGCTCTTGCTGCGCCAGACACGCGGACATGATCTCGCGGAACAGGCGCGCGATCTCCTCATCGCGCAACGGTCCTCTATTACGCGCCAGCGCCTTGCGCAGCACGTCCGCCTCGCGCTCGGGACGGTAAAAATCCACCGCCTTGCCGCTCGCCGACTTCGAGATCCCGACGAGCTGCGCGAAACGCGCGCGCTCGTTGAGCAGCGCGTGAACCTGCGCGTCGATGGCATCGATCCGCTCGCGAATCTGCGCGAGATCCGCGGGCGCGGTCACCGCTGGCAGCACCCCCGGCGCTCCCTGCCCCGCGGGCGCGCCGCCGCCCGCAGCGCCGCGCCGCGCGCCGCGGTTTCCAGCGCCGCGCGCCGCGCTGCGCCTGCCCCTAGACACGCGCCGGCTCACGCATGCTTGCGCTCGAACTCGCGCATGAAACCGATGAGCGCCTCGACGCCCGCGAGCGGCATGGCGTTATAGAGGCTGGCTCGCATGCCGCCGAGCACGCGGTGCCCCTTGAGATTGGCGAGTCCGGCGGCCTGCGCCTGCTCGAGGAACTCGGCGTCGAGCTCGGGCCTCGCGAGCGTGAAGGTCACGTTCATCCAGGAGCGCGCCTCCTTGGACACGCGATTGCGATAAAACGAGGATGCATCGATTGCGGCGTACAGCGTGCGTGCCTTGGCGCTGTTGCGCTCGGCCATGGCCGCGAGGCCGCCGTTTCGCTTGAGCCACTTGAAGACCAGGCCCGCGACGTACCAGGCGAACGTGGGCGGGGTGTTGAGCAAGGAGCCCTCGTCCGCCACGGATTTGTAGTTGAGCACGGCGGGAGTCTCGGGCCGCGCGTGTCCCATGAGATCCTCGCGGATCAAGACCAGCGTCAATCCCGACGGCCCGATGTTCTTCTGCGCGCCCGCATAGATGAGTCCGAACTTGGACACCTCGATGGGCCGGGAGAGGATGGTCGAGGACATGTCCGCGACCAGCGGTACGGCGCGAGTAGCCGGCACGTATTGAAATTCGACCCCGCTGATGGTCTCGTTCGGCGTGTAGTGAACGTAGGCGGCCTCGGAGCTCAATTTGAGCTCGCGCTGCGGCGGCACCCGCAAGTATTCACCCCCGGCATCGCCCGCGACGTTCACGGCGCAATAGCGCCGCGCCTCGGCGATCGCGCGCTTCGACCAGTGGCCGGTGTTGATGTAGTCGGTCCCCGACTTCGCGGTCGTGAGATTGAGCGGCACCACCGAGAACTGCGCGCTCGCTCCACCCTGCAGGAACAGGACCTTGTAGTTGCGCGGCACGGCGAGCAGCTCGCGCAAGTCCGCCTCGGCATCGGCGGCGACCTGCATGAAAGCCTTGCCGCGGTGACTCACTTCCATGACCGACATGCCGCTGTGATTCCAGTCGAGCAGCTCGTCGCGCGCCTGCTCGAGCACCTCGGTGGGCAGCACCGCCGGGCCGGGAGAGAAATTGAACACTCGCACCGAAATGCCTCAAGGCTCGGCAGCGCCGTCGTCGGCCGGCGGCGTGCCGTCGGTCGCCTCGCCGTCGGTCGCCTCGCCATTGGTCGCCTCGCCGTTGGTCGCCTCGCCGTTGGTCGCCTCGCCGTCGCCGCCATCGCCCTCGGCTGCGAGCCCCGCGATCCGCTCGAGACCTGACAGCTGATCTCCCTCCTCAAGGCGGATCAGGCGCACGCCCTGGGTATTGCGGCCGACCACGGAGATGTCCTTGACCGGGGTGCGCACCAGGGCGCCGTTCTGGCTCATGAGCATGATCTCATCGTCGAGCCCCACCTGCAGCGCCCCGACCATGCGCCCGTTGCGGTCGGTGATCTGCAAGGCGATCACGCCCTGCCCACCGCGGCCGTGAGTCGGAAACTCCTCGAGCGGGGTGAGCTTGCCGAAGCCGTTCTCCGAGGCCGTGAGAATGTAGCCCTGTTCGGCCACGATCAATGCGTTCACCCGTTGCTCCTCGGCGAGCTTCACGCCGCGCACCCCCGCAGCCTCGCGGCCCATCGGTCGCACCTCGTCCTCGAGGAAGCGGATCGCCTTGCCGCCGGTGGTGAACAGCAGAATGTCCTTGCTGCCGTCGGTGATGGCCACGCCCACCAGCTTGTCGCCCGGCTCGAGCGCGACCGCGATGATGCCGCTCGCGCGCGGGCGCGAGAACAGGGCGAGCGAGGTCTTCTTGACGGTGCCGAGGCTGGTCGCCATGAAGACGTACTTGCCCTCCTCGAATTCCTTGATCGGCAGCATGGCGCTGATGCGCTCGCCTTCCTGGAGCGAGAGCAGATTGACGATCGGCTTGCCGCGCGACCCGCGGCTCGCCTGCGGCAGCTGATACACCTTGAGCCAGTAGAGCTTGCCGCGGTCCGAGAAGCACAGCAGCGTATCGTGCGTGTTGGCGACGAACAGGTTGTCGACGAAGTCCTCGTCCTTGACGGTGGTCGCCGCCTTGCCGCGCCCGCCCCGGCGCTGCGCCTGGTAGGCGGACACCGGTTGTGCCTTGGCGTAGCCGCCGTGCGACAGGGTCACGACCACATCCTCGGGCGAGATGAGATCCTCGATGGTGAGATCTTCGTGCGCGGCGATGATCTCGGTGCGGCGCGCATCCGCATAGCTCTCGCGTATCGCCTCGAGCTCGCCGCGAATCACCCCCATCAATCGCTCCGGGCGCGCCAGGATATCGGCGAGGTCGCGGATCAATGTCAAGAGCTCCTGATACTCGGCGACGATCTTGTCGCGCTCCAGGCCGGTCAGCCGATTCAATCGCATGTCCAGGATCGCCTGAGCCTGCGTCTCGCTGAGCCGATAGCCGCCCGCGACCAGGCCAAGGGGCGTGGTCTCGCCGTCGGGGCGGGTGCTGATCGCGCCGGCGCGCGCCAGCATCTCGGGCACCGCGCCCGAGCTCCAGGTTCTCGCCAGCAGCGCGCTCTTGGCCTCCGCCGGAGACGGCGAGGCCTTGATGGTGGCGATCATCTCGTCGATGTTGGCGAGCGCCACCGCCAGGCCCTCGAGCACGTGGCCGCGCTCGCGCGCCTTGCGCAGGTCGTGCACGGTTCGCCGCGTGACCACCTCGCGCCGGTGATGCAGGAAAGCCTCGAGCATGGCCTTGAGGCTGAGGAGCCGCGGCTGGCCTTCCACCAGCGCCACCATGTTGATGCCGAACACCTGTTCCATCTGGGTCTGGGCGAACAGGTTGTTGAGCAGGATCTCGGCAACCTCGCCGCGCTTGAGCTCGATCACCACCCGCATGCCGTCCTTGTCGGACTCGTCGCGCAGGCCGTCCGATGCGATGCCGTCGATGAGCTTGTCGCGCACCAGATCGGCGATGCGCTCGATCAGCTTCGCCTTGTTCACCTGGTAGGGCAGCTCGGTGATGATGATCGCCTGACGATCCCCCTTGCCGATGTCCTCGATGTGGGTCCGGGCACGCACCGAGATCCGGCCTCGACCGGTCTTGTAGGCGGCCACGATCTCCTGCGCGCCGTTGATCAGACCGGCGGTCGGAAAATCCGGCCCCGGGACGATCTGCATGAGCTGCGCGAGATTGAGATCCGGATTCTCGATGAGCGCGATGCAGGCCGCGATGATCTCGCCGAGGTTGTGCGGCGGGATGTTGGTGGCCATGCCCACCGCGATGCCCGATGAGCCGTTGATCAACAGATTCGGTATGCGCGCCGGCAGCACCGTCGGCTCGGTCTCCGACTCGTCGTAGTTCGGAGTGAAGTCGACCGTGTCCTTGTCGATGTCCTCGAGCAGCTCGCCCGCGAGCCTGGACATGCGCACTTCGGTGTAGCGCATGGCCGCCGGCGGATCGTCATCCACGGAGCCGAAGTTGCCCTGCCCGTCGACCAGCAGATAGCGCATCGAGAAGGGCTGCGCCATGCGCACGATGGCGTCGTAGACCGAGGACTCGCCATGCGGGTGATACTTGCCGATGACGTCGCCCACCACGCGCGCGCTCTTCTTGTAGGGCTTGTTGTAATCGTTCCCGAGCTCGCGCATCGCGTACAGCACGCGCCGATGCACCGGCTTCAGGCCGTCGCGCACATCGGGAAGCGCGCGCCCGACGATCACGCTCATTGCGTAATCGAGGTACGACTTGCGCATCTCCTCTTCGAGATTTACGGGCAATATTTCGCGTGCGATCTCGGCCATTTGCGAGAGTCCGGATGAGCCTTTGGGCTACGGATTAACAGGGTTTTATGCGGGCGAGACGTGGTCTCAACATCCGCAGAATTCTAGCACACATCGGCGCCCGTCTTAAGCCCGCCGGCGGCATAAGCCGATATACTGGAGCGCATGCCCCAAGCGCCGTCGGACACCAACATCGAGGCTCGCTGGCTCGCGCCGATGACCGGTGAGGGCTTGCTCGCGCATCACACGCTGGTGATTCGCGACGGCAGGATCGTCGATGTCCTGCCGAGCGACGAGGCCGCGCGCCGCTATCAGCCGCGTGTGCTGGTCGAGCGCTCGAGTCACCTCCTGTTGCCGGGCCTCGTCAACGCGCGCACCAGCTGCACCGGGGGCGCGGAGCCGGGCGCGCACTTCGACCCCGAGGCCGCTCTCGCCTCGATTGCGAGCCTTGTGCGTTCGGGCACCACCTGCTTCTGCGAGGTCGGCTGCTTCCCGAGCGAAGTGGCACGGCTGGCCGTTGGCCAGGGTCTGCGCGCGGCGATCGGTCTGCCGGTCGCGCGGCACCCGAGCCCGTGGGCACAGGATCCCGGCGAGTATCTGAGCCGCGGCCTGCGCTTGCGCGACGAGTACAAGAGCCACCCGTCGATCTCCACCCTGTTCGCGCCCATCCGGCCGGCGGAAATCGACGATGCGACCTTCGCGCGCCTCAGCACCCTCGTCAACGAGCTGGACGCGGGCATCATGGTCGCGCTGCACGAGTCCGAGGAGGAGATCGGCCGATCCCTCTCCTGCCACGGCGTGCGGCAGCTGGAACGGCTCGAGCGCCTCGGACTTCTGACGCCTGCGCTCACGGCCAGCCACGCGCTCGCGCTCGATGCCCGGGACCTTGCGCTCGCGGAGCGAGCGGGTATCGGACTTACGCTCTGTCTGTCCGCAGGGCTGCTGCGCGGCATGGGCCTTCCGGCGCCCGCTGCACTCGCCGCGAAGCGCTTGAGTCTCGGCACCGATGGCGCGACCTTCGGCGCCGGGCAGAGCCTGTGGACCGAGATTCGACTGCTCGCGCTGCGCCCTGCCGCGGATCCGCTCGCTGCCCTCCTCGCCGCCACACGCGGCGGCGCGGCGAACCTGAATCTCGATGCCGAAATCGGCAGCCTCGAGCCGGGCAAATGGGCGGACCTGTGCTGCGTCGACCTCGGCGGGCCCGCCACTCAACCCTGGACCGATCCGCTGCGCCAGCTGGTGTTCTCGGGTGGGCGCGACCTGGTGAGCGATGTCTGGGTCGCGGGCCGCCCGCTGCTGTCCGAGGGGGAGTTCACCCGACTCGACTGGCCGCAGCTGGCCGCGCGCTTGCGCTCGAGGCAAACAGTGAACGGAGAAACCGCATGACCAATGCCGACCCCGCCGAGCTCGCCAAATTCACCGCGCTCGCGCAACGCTGGTGGGATCCCAAAGGGCCCGAGAAGCCTCTCCATGACCTCAATCCGTTGAGGCTGCACTACGTCGATCGCGCGGCGCCGCTTGCCGGCAGGTCGGTGCTCGACGTCGGCTGCGGAGGTGGAATTCTGTCCGAATCGATGGCCCAGCGCGGCGCGCGCGTGCTCGGCATCGACCTCGCGCCGGCGCTGCTCGAGGTCGCGCAGCTGCACGCCGCGGAATCGAAAGCGAGCCTCGAGTACCGCTGCATTGCGGCCGAGGATCTCGCCGCCGAGCGTCCCGCATCCTTCGAGCTCGTGACCTGCATGGAGATGCTCGAGCACGTGCCGGACCCCGCAGCGACGCTGCGCGCGCTCGCGCGGCTGGTCAAGCCGGGGGGCGATGTGATCGTCTCGACCCTGAACCGCAATCCGCGCGCATTCTTCGTGGCGATCCTCGGCGCCGAGTACATCGCGCGCATCCTGCCGCGCGGCACGCACGAGTACTTGAAGTTCATCCGCCCTTCCGAGCTCGCGCGCTGGGGACGTGAGGCCGCGCTCGAGCTCGCGGATCTCGCCGGGCTGAGCTACAACCCCCTGACGCGCGCATTCCGCCTGTCGCGCGATACCAAGGTCAACTACCTCGCGCACTTCAGGCGCCGCGATCCCTCATGAGGCCAGTGCCGCGCGCGGTGCTGTTCGACCTCGACGGGACACTCCTCGATACCGCTCCCGACATGATCGGCGCGCTCAATGCGCTGCGCAGCGAGCACGCACTGGGCGCGCTGAGCACGGCGCGGGTGCGCCCGGCCGTGAGCCACGGGTCCGCGAGGCTGGTGCAGCTCGGATTTCCCGAAGCGGCCGGCGAGGATTTCGTCAGGTTGCAACGCCGCTTCCTGGAGATCTACGGCGCGCGCCTGAGCGCCGAGACGCGGCTGTTCGAGGGCATGGCGGCGGTGCTGGCGCAGCTCGCCGCGCGCGGCCTCGCCATCGGCATCGTGACCAACAAGCCGGCGCGGCTCACCGAGGCGCTGCTGCGCGACCTCGCGCTGCGCGATCTGTTCGCGTGCGTCGTGAGCGGTGACTCGCTGCCGCAGCGCAAGCCTCACCCGCTGCCCATGCTGCACGCCGCCGCGGCCGCCAACGCGAGCCCCGCCGAATGCATCTACGTCGGGGACGCGCAGCGCGACGTGCAGGCGGCGCACGCCGCCGGAATGCCGGCCCTGGTCGCGACCTACGGCTATCTCGGCGAAGACGAGGACTGGCGCGTCTGGGGAGCGGACGGGTTCATCGATCGGCCGCTCGAGCTTCTGGCCTGGCTCGGCCGGCGCGGGGCCTCATGAGCGAGGCGATGCTGCTCGCGCTTCTCGCGGGGGCAGGCGGCTGCGCGCTCGGCGCGCTCGGCGCGCTGTTGTGGCGCGCGCGGCGCGAGCGCGCGCTCGAGGTCGAGCTCGAGATCCAGCGCGCACGCCTGGCGAGCGCCGAGAGCGCGGGCGGCGAGCGCGAGCTGGCGCTCGCCCGGATGCGCGAGCAGCTCACGGCTGCCTTCGGCGAGCTCGCGCGCGCTACCTTGCAGAGCAACAGCGAGATGTTCCTCAAGCTCGCGCGCGAGCGCCTCGCCCGCGAGCAGCACGACGCCGCAGCGGCGCTCAAGGAGCGCGAGAGCGCGATCGAATCCCTGGTACTGCCGATCCGCGACGCGCTCGCGCGCACCGAAGCGCAGATACGGAGCATCGAGCGCGAGCGCATCGATGCGTTCGCCACCATCAAGAGCCAGATGGAGGTGATCGCGAGCGGACAGAGCCAGCTGTCGCGCGAGACGCGCAACCTGGTCACGGCGCTGCGCCGCCCCGACGTGCGCGGCCGCTGGGGCGAGATCACGCTCAAGCGGCTGGTGGAGCTTTCCGGAATGAGCGCGCACGTGGATTTCACCGAGCAGCCTCAGCAGCTGACCGATTCCGGCCCGATCCGGCCGGACATGATCGTGCACATGCCCGAGCGGCGCGACATCGTGGTCGATGTGAAGACGCCGCTCGATGCCTACCTCGCGGCCATCGAGGCGCAGAGCGACGATGAGCGCGCACGCGAGCTCAGGCGCCACGCACAGCTCCTCGGAGCGCGGGTGCGCGAGCTCGCCTCCAAGAGCTACTGGTCGCAGTTCGAGCACAGTCCCGATTTCGTGGTGCTGTTCCTGCCGGGGGATCAGTTCCTGTCGGCGGCGCTGCAGGAGAATCCGGCGCTCATCGACGAGTCGTTGCGTCAGAATGTTATGCTGGCGACGCCCACGAGCCTCGTGGCCTTGCTCAAGGCCGTGGCCTACGGCTGGAAGCAGACCGTGCTCGCCGAAAATGCGGCCGAGATCCGCTCGCTGGGCGAGGATATGTACAAGCGCCTCGCGGTGTTCGGTGAGCACCTCTCGCGGCTCGGCAAGTCGCTCGGCTCGAGCGTGGATGCCTTCAACAAGGCCGTGGGCTCGCTCGAGCATCAGGTGATGTCGGCGGCACGCCGCTTCCCGGGGCTCGGGCTGCGTGTGAATCGTGAGCTCGACCTCATCGAGCCGGTCGATGCTCTGCCGCGCGCGGCACCCCTGGGCGGCGCCTCGAGCGAAGCCGCCTCCGCCACCGAATCCGATGCCGGCAACGCCAAGCTCCCTTGAGGAGCCGTACCGCGCCCGCGCCCTGCCGCCGGCATCGTCGCGTCATTTCAGCTGGCTGTTCGCCGCTCCCGAAGCGCGCGACCCCTTGCTCGGCGTCTATGCCTTGCTCGCCGAGTGGCGCGCGCTCATGGATCCGGCGGTGGAGACGAGCGCGGCACACATCAAGCTCGCATGGTGGCGGGAGGAAATCGAGCGCCTGGCGCGCGGCGTTCCGCTGCATCCGATCGGCCGTTATCTCGCCGCGCTGCCGCGCGCCGGATGCGTCGATTTTTCCTCGCTCGAAGCGACCATCGAGGCCGCCGCGCGGCAGATCGCAGGGGCACCGCTCGAGCACGCCGCGGACCTCGAGGCGCACGGCGCGGCGCTCGCGGCCGTTCCGCTCGGGCTCGCCGCACGGCTCGCGCGGGAACCGTCCGCGGACCGCATCGTCGCGGGCGCCGTCGAGCGTGCCACCGGCGCCCTCGCCGCCGCCGATTACCTCGCCGACGCGCTCGCCGATTACCGGCGCGCGGCTCGATGCGGGCGTGTAATATTCCCGGTCGATGAATTGCTCGCGGCACGAATCGAGGACGCGGATCTGATCGCGGCCGAGCCACCCGGACACCTGCGCGCCTATCTCGACGGGCTGCGGCTGCGCGCGATGGGGCTGTACTCGGCCGCCGGATCGCTGCCGGCCGCCGAGCGCGGATCGCTGCGACATCTCGCGGTCCTGGCGGCGCTCGGCGCCAGGCGCGTCGGCAAACGCACGCGCGGCGCACTCGGCCTCGCCGATCTTTACCTCGCCTGGTCCGCGGCACGACGCGGCGCGGCATCGTGAGCGAAGCGATACCCCTGGATTTTCGCGCGCCGCCCGGATTGCTGGCGGGGCGCTCTATTCTGATCACGGGAGCGAGCGGCGGCCTGGGCCGGGCCCTCGCTCTCGACTGTGCGCGGGCCGGAGCGAGCGTGATCCTCTCCGGCAGAAACCTCGCCAAGCTCGAGCGCCTCTACGATGAGATCGAGGCGCTCGGCGCGCCGCGTCCCGCGATCGCTGTTCTCGACCTCGCCACGGCCACCGCGGTCGAGTACGACCGCCTCGCCGGCACCGTGGCCCAGGAGTTCGGCAAGCTCGATGGGCTGGTGCATGGCGCCGCCCTGCTCGGCGACCGCACGCCGCTCGAGCAGTATGACGTGCCCACCTGGTGCCGCGTGCTGCACGTGAACCTCACCGCCCCCTTCATCCTCACGCAGGTCCTGCTGCCCAGCCTGCGCCGCTCGCCCGATGCTTCGGTGATCTTCGTGAGCAGCTCGGTGGCGAGGCAGCAACGCGCCTACTGGGGCGCCTACGCGGTCTCCAAGACCGGGCTCGAGTCGGTGCGCAGCATGCTGTCGCTCGAGCTCGAGCTCGAACCGAACCTGCGCATCAACAGCGTCAATCCGGGCCGGATGCGCACCGCCATGCGCGCCGCCGCATACCCGGCCGAGGACCCGAACACGCTGCCTCCTCCGGCGGCGCTGACCGGCCCGTTTCTCTACCTGTTGAGCGAGCGGGCGCGCGACATCGACGGCGCCTATGTGGAAGCGCAATGAGGCGCGAGCCGCCACCCTGTAAGGAGCCGATGGTCATGCCAAGGTTCGTGTTGCGCGGGGCAGCTGCGCTCGCCGCTTGCCTGTTGCTGGGCTCGCCATGCATTCTCGCGGCCGAGGCACCGCCTTCGACGCCGGCATCCGCAGCCAAACCGCTCGAGGGTGATTACGTCATCCCCAACTTCCGTTTCGCCTCGGGGGAGGCCTTGCCGGAGCTGCGGCTGCATTTCACCACCCTCGGACGGCCGCGCCACGATGAGCGCGGGCGTGTCACCAACGCGGTGCTGATCCTGCACGCCACGGGCGGAACCGGCCACAGCTTTTTGGTGGACCGGTTCGCCGGCGTGCTGTTCAACCGCGGGCAACCGCTCGACACCAACCGCTACTATGTGATCCTGCCCGATGCGATCGGGCACGGCTCCTCGAGCAAACCGAGCGACGGGTTGCACATGCGCTTCCCGCAGTACACCTACGCGGACATGATCGCCGCGCAGTACGCGCTGCTCACCCAGGGATTGCACGTCGACCATCTGCGCCTGGTGATGGGCACCTCCATGGGCTGCATGCACACCTGGCTGTGGCTCGAGACCTATCCGGGGTTCGCGGACGCGGCCATGCCGCTCGCTTGCCTGCCGGTGGCAATTGCCGGCCGCAATCGCCTGTGGCGCGACCTCGTCATGGACTCGATCCGCACCGATCCACAATGGCTCGGGGGCGAGTACCGCGGCGAGCCGATGAGCGCGCTGCGCGCCGCGGCGGGGTTCCTGCTCATTGCCGGCAGTGCGCCCATCCAGATGCAGATCGCGCTGCCGAATCGCGATGCCGCCGACGAGTTTCTCAAGGTTTACATGGAGCGTGAGCTTCCCGAGCTCGATGCCAACGATCTCCTGTATCAGGTGAATGCCTCGCGCGATTACGACCCTTCGGGTGCGCTCGACAAGATCTCGACTCCGGTCATGTGGATCAACTCGGCCGACGACTTCGTCAACCCGCCGGAGCTCGGCATCGCCGAGCGCGAGGTGAAGAGGATCAGGGGAGCACGCTTCGTGCTCCTGCCCGCCTCGGACCAGACCCACGGTCATGGCACGCACACCTGGGCCGCGGTGTGGCAGCAGTACTTGAGCGAGCTGCTGTCCGCGAGCGAGCCCAAGGGAAGCTAGGAGCCCTCGCCTGCGGCGTGTGCTTCGGATGGCGCGGCATGCGCGGCATCGATCGCATGCAGGAGCGCGCTGCGCTCGCCGGACGTGAGTGCGCGCGAGTGACCGCGCGGCAGGTCGCGCGACAGATGAATCGGCCCGAAGCGCACGCGCATCAGGCGGCTCACGATGAGCCCGCGAGCCGCCCACCAGTGCCGCACTTGGGCCGAGCGTGTCGACCGCACGCTGACGGTGAGCCAATGATTGAGTCCGGCCCCATAGCGGGCTTCGGCCTCGAGGATCTGCATCGGCCCGTCGTCGCTCTCGGTGGCGGCGCGAAATTCCTCGAGCAGCGCCTCGTTCAGCGCACCGCGCATGCGCAGCACGAAGTCGACGGTGAGCGCGTGCGCCGCGCGCGAGATGCGGTGCGCGAAGGAGCCATCGTCGGTCAGGATCTCGAGGCCGCCATCGACCGGCGGCAACGGCTGGATGGCGAGCCAGCGCCCGCCCGAGCGTGGCAGATTGAGATGCTGCGCGGCGCGCGAGCTGGCCGCCTTGAGGTCGAGCGCCGTGCCGGGCGAGCGATGATAGAGCAGGATCCTCGGCTCGCGCGCGCGCGCGGCGCCGAGCCTCACCGGCCGTCCGTCGAGCGTGATGCGGTCGCGCGCACCGAGTCTCGAGCCGAGCTCGGGGACCGCGCCGTTGATCTGCAAGCGGCCCTCGCGGATCCAGCGCTCGACTTCGCGCCGCGAGCCGATGCCGGCGGCCGCCAGCAGCTTCTGCACGCGTTCGGGTGCCGGCGCATGGCGGCGCGCCTCGGCCCCGGCGCCCGCCCCGTCAGGCCGCGCGCGGCCGCGGCGGGAGGGCATCAGTCGCCCAGCGATTCGGCACCGCGGGCCACCAGGCCTTGCGGGCGCGGCTCCGCTTCCGCCGCCTCGAGCTCATCCTCGTCGGCCGCCGCCTCGAGCGGCTCGCCGCTCGAGGCAGCGCCCTCCGCGGTCTCCACCGCCGGCTCGGCACCCGGCAGCGAGAGCTGCACCCGCATCTCCTCCATCTCCTTGAGCTGCGCGAGCGTCGGCAGGTCGTCGAGCTTCTTGAGGCTGAAGTAATCGAGGAATTCGCGGGTGGTACCGAGCAATTCCGGTTTGCCCGGAACGTCGCGATGCCCGATCACGCGAATCCAGCCGCGCTCGAGCAGGGTCTTGACGATATTGGGATTGACCGCGACGCCGCGCACCTGCTCGATCTCGCCACGCGTGATCGGCTGGCGATAGGCGACCAGCGCCAGGGTCTCGAGCAAGGCGCGCGAGTATTTCGCGGGCCGCTCCTGCCACAGGCGCGACACCGGCTGCGCGACCGCGTCGCGGATCTGAATCCTGAATCCGCTCGCCACTTCCGTGAGCTCGATGCCCCGAGTCTCGTACTCGGCGCGCAAGGCCGCGATGGTCGCATGCACCGTCTCGGCAGCGAAGCCGTCGCGCTCGTCGAACAGACTGACGAGCTCGTCCACGGTGAGCGGCCGGCCTGCGGCCAGCAGCGCAGCTTCGATCACATTGCGTACGTATTGGTCGTTCATTGGGCTCTCGCGGGGTCATCGTTGGCGGCAGAGTCGTTCGCGGCATCGTCGGACACCAGCTTCAGGTGTCGCGACGGATTGCCGAGGCGTACGTGCAGCGGGCCATAGGCTTCGGCCTGCACGATCTCGATCAAGCCCTCGCGCAAGAGCTCGAGCAGCGCGACGAACGTGACGGTGACGCCCCGGCGTCCCTCTTGCGGGTGGAACAGCTTGACGAAGTCCACGAATGCATTCGCGGACAGCGCCGCGAGCACGTCGGACATGCGCTGCCGCACGGACAGCGGCTCGCGCTGCACGTGATGATGGGCGAACATGTCGCTGCGCGCCAGCACGTCCTGGAACGCCAGCAGCATCTCCTGCAGGGTAACCTGCGGCGGGATGCGCACCACCTTGCGGTCGATCAGCTCGGCGGAGGCGACCCAGGTATCGCGATCCATGCGCGGAATGCGATCGATGCGCTCGGCGGCGCGCTTGAAGCGCTCGTACTCCTGCAGCCGGCGCACGAGCTCGGCCCGTGGATCCGTCTCGTCCGCTTCCGCCGTGTGCACCCGCGGCAGCAGCATCCGCGATTTCACCTCGGCGAGCGTCGCGGCCATCAGCAGATATTCGCCCGCCAGCTCCAGCTGCAGCACCTGCATGAGCTCGATGTAGCGAGTGTACTGGCGGGTGATCTCCGCGATCGGGATGTCGAGGATATCGAGGTTCTGGCGGCGAATCAGGTACAGCAGCAGATCGAGCGGCCCCTCGAACGCCTCGAGGAAGATCTCGAGCGCCTGCGGCGGGATGTACAGGTCACGCGGCAGCTCGGTGACGGGTTGACCCTCCACCACCGCGAACGGCATCTCGGTCTGCGCATTGGCCTGCGCGGGCGGCGCCGGAGGCGCTTGCGCGGCCGGCACGATCGTGAGCTCTGGCTTCATCCACCCCTCCGCGGACATCAACGGTAGTTGATGGCCATGGCCTGACGAACCGCTTCCATGGTCTCGCGCGCCGCCGCGCGGGCGCGCTCGCAGCCCTCCGCGATGATACCTCGGACCAGCTCCGGATTCTCTTCGAACTCCTGGGCGCGTTTGCCGATCGCCTGGATCTCCTCGACGACTTTCTCGATGAGCGGAGCCTTGCATTCGAGGCAACCGATGCCGGCGGAACGGCAGTTGCGTTGCACCCAAGCCTGGGTGTCGGCGTTTGAATACACTTTATGCAGATCCCACACCGGACACTTGTCGGGATCGCCCGGATCCGTGCGGCGCACTCGCGCCGGATCGGTCTGCATGGCCTTGAGCTTCTTGACCACGGAATCCGCCGGCTCTCTGAGACCGATCGTGTTGTTGTAGGACTTCGACATCTTGCGGCCGTCGAGTCCCGGCACCTTCGGGGTGGCGGTGAGCAGCGCCTCGGGCTCGGGCAGGATCGCGATGCCGATTCCTTCGAGATAGCCGAACAGCCGGTCGCGATCCGCGACGGTGAGGCGCGCATTCGACTCGACCAGCGCACGCGCCTTGGCGAGCGCCTCGGTATTGCCCTTTTCCTGGTACTCCTTGCGCAGCGAGCGGTACATCGCCGAGTTTCGTGTGCCGAGGCTCTTGATGGCTCGCTCGGCCTTCTGCTCGAACTGCGGCTCGCGTCCGTAGATGTGGTTGAAGCGGCGCGCAACCTCGCGCGTGACCTCGACGTGCGCCACCTGGTCCTCCCCGACCGGCACATACTGCGCGCGGTACAGGACGATGTCCGCCGACTGCAACAACGGATACCCCAGAAAGCCATAGGTCGCAAGATCACGATCGGCGAGCTGCGCCTGCTGATCCTTGAAGGACGGCACACGCTCCAGCCAGCCGAGCGGCGTGATCATCGAGAGCAGCAAATGCAGCTCGGCGTGCTCGGGCACGCGCGACTGGACGAACAGGGTCGCGACGCCTGGATTGAGGCCCGCGGCGAGCCAGTCGATCGCCATGGTCCAGACGTACTCCTCGAGCCTCGAGGTGTCGTCGTAGCCGGTGGTCAACGCATGCCAGTCGGCAATGAAGAAGAAGCACTCGTATTGATACTGCAGCTCGACCCAGTTCTTGAGCGCACCGTGATAATTGCCGAGGTGCAGCATGCCGGTGGGGCGCATGCCCGAGAGCACCCGGCGGTTCTGAATGGGACCGCTCACGCCTGCGCTCCGATCAGGACGTTGATCACCCGCCCGACTCCACGCAACGCGGGGTCGAACAACCATCCCAGCAGCCCGAGCGCCGACAGGCCGAGCACGAACACCAGTCCAAAAGGCTCGAACTTCTCCAGGCGAGCGCCCCACTGCGAGGGCAGCAGCCCCATGAGCACCCGACCGCCGTCGAGCGGCGGTACCGGCAGCATGTTGAACAGTCCCAGAATCACATTGACCACGATCCCCGCATCCGCCATTCGCGCGATCCAACCCACCAGCGTCTCGTTGCCGCGCACGTGCACGCTCACCGCGAATACCAAGGACCAGAAGATTGCCATGCCGAGATTGGCGAGCGGACCCGCGAGCGCCACCAGCGTCACCGACCAGCGTGGATTGCGCAATACCTTGGTGGCCACGGGCACCGGCTTGGCCCATCCGAGCAGCGGACCGCCGATCGCCAGCAGGATTCCCGGCACCAGCACCGTACCGATCGGATCGATGTGACGCAGGGGATTGAGGCTCAGACGTCCGAGCATTTCAGCGGTGCGATCGCCGAACCAGCGCGCCATCCAGCCATGCGCGACCTCGTGCAATGTGATCGCAAAGAGAACCGGGATTGTCCAGATCGAGATCTTGTATAGAAATGCAGATAAATCCAATGCTTGCACTCGTTATTTATAAGAAACACGAGCTTGCCGCCCGCATTGTGGGGGTATTATACGGGTGCGGCATCGGCAAAGGGGCTGACGTCGCCGCGCCCCACGCGAACCACTTCGGCCCGATCGCCCGACAGATCGATCACCGATGTCGGAACGAGACCGCAGTTGCCGCCGTCGAGGACGAGGTCGACGCCATGCTCGAGCCGCTCGTAGATCTCGCGCGCGTCGGTCAGCGGCAGCTCCTCCCCCGGCAGCAGCAAGGTGGAGCTCATCACCGGCTCGTTGAGCTCGGCGAGCAGCAGTTGCGTGACGGGGTGGTCGGGAACCCGCAGGCCGATGGTGCCGCGCCGCTCGTGCTTCAAGCGGCGCGGAGTCTCCTTCGAGGCTTTGAGCAGGAAGGTGTAGGCGCCGGGCGTATGCGCGCGCAGCAAGCGGTACTGCCAGTTCTCGACCAACGCGTACTTGCCGACCTCCGCCAGGTCGCGGCAGACGAGCGTGAAATGATGATTGCGGTCGGTCTCGCGGATGGTACGGATGCGCTCGAGTGCCGCCTTGTCGCCGATATGGCAGCCGAGCGCGTAGCAGGAATCGGTCGGATAGACGATCACGCCGCCGCTGCGCAGACAATCGACCGCCTGACGAATGTAGCGCCGCTGTGGAGAGATCGGATGAAGGTGCAGGTAGATACTCATGGATCAAAGGCTATGATACGCGCATGATGCAGCTCCTCGAATGGTCGCCCTTGGTGGTTTTCTTCCTGGTATTCAAGCTCTTCGACATCTACTGGGCGACGGGCGCGCTGATGATCGCGTGCGTGCTCCTGATGATCGCGCATCGCTCCGTGGTCGGGCGCTTCAAGCCGATGCACGTGATCACGGTCGCTGTGCTGCTCGTGCTCGGATCGGCGACGCTCGTGTTGCATGACAAGCGCTTCATTCAGTGGAAGCCGACCGTGCTCTTGGCGCTCACCGCAGCCGCCTTCCTGGGATCGAACCTGGTCGGCAAGCAGCCCCTCGCGCAGCGCATGCTCGAGGGCATCTTCGAGGAGCCGCTCTCGATATCGCGCCACGCCTGGGCGCTCATCAACCTGGCATGGGTCGGCTGGTTCGCGCTGCTGGCCGTGGCCAACATCTATGTGGCGCGCAACTTTCCCGACAATGTATGGGTGAACTTCAAGGTCTTCGGCATCAGCGCGGCGATGCTGGTGTTCATGATCCCGCAGGTGGTCTGGCTGCACGGCAAGACCAAGCCGATGCCGTCGAGCGCGGCGCCGCCGTGAGCCGCGCGACGCGCGCGGCGAGGCTGCGAGCGCGCCTCGAATCCGCCTTCGCACCGGCCGAGATCACCATCACCGACGAGAGTCACTTGCACGAGGGACACGCCGGTGCGGCGGGCGGAGCCAGTCATTTCAGGGTGCGCATCGTCGCCGCCGCGTTCCGCGGCGTGGCACCCGTGGCGCGCCACCGGCTGGTTTACCGGGCGGTCGGCGATCTCATGCAGAGCGAGATCCATGCGCTGGCGATCGAGGCACTGCCTGCCTCGCAGGCCTGAGCGCGCGCGGGCGAAATTCGCGGCAATTTGCGCGGATTTATCTTAAACTGCCCGCCCCGGGCGCACCGGCCGCGTTGGCCACAAGCGCTTTTCGCCTGAAAGGAACCAAATGAGAGCATTTTTGCACGCGTCGCTTTGCGCGGCGTCCCTGGCGGCCCTCGCCCTCCTCTCGGCCTGCAACAAGCCGCAATCCGCGGCACCCGGCGCGCCGCCCGCGCCAGCCGTGGCCATCGTCAACGGCAGCCCGATCTCGAGAACCGAGTATGACGTTTATGTGAAGGACCTGCTCCAGGGCAAGCAGCAGCAGCTCACGCCCGAGCAAAAGAACCAGGTGCTCGATGAGCTGATCAGCATGCAGCTGCTCGCGGCGCAGGGCGAGAAGGACGGCCTCGAGAACGATCCCGACACCCAGGCGCAGCTCGCCTTGCTGCGCACCCGGGTCATGGCGGACGCGGAGTCGCAGAAGTACATCAAGGCACAGCAGCCAAGCGACACGGATCTGCACGCCGAATACGAGACCGCCGTCAACGCCATGGACAAAACCGAGTACAAGGCGCGGCACATCCTGGTGCCGAGCAAGGATCAGGCGGAACAGGTGATCAAGAAGCTCAACCACGGCGCCAAGTTCGAGGACCTCGCCAAGAGCACCTCGACCGACAACGGCTCGAAGAACAACGGTGGCGAGCTCGGCTGGTTCAACAGCTCCCGCATGGTCAAGCCCTTCAGCGAAGCGGTGAAGGGACTGAAGAAAGGAGAGGTGACGCCCGAGCCGGTGCAGACACAGTTCGGCTGGCACGTCATCCAGCTCGAGGACACGCGCGATGCCACGCCGCCGCCGTTCGATCAGGTGAAACCGCAGCTCGCCAACGGCGTGATCCGCAAGAAGCTTCAGGCCTACGTGGCGGACCTGAAGAAGCAGGCGACCATCGAGAAGAAGCTCGACGTCTCGACCGCTCCCGCGACGGCCACCGCTCCGGCGCCCGGCGTCGAGCCGGCACCCGCGCCGCCCCCGGCGAGCGCCGCGGGCGACAACAAGCCCTGAGATCTCGAGTCGAAGACGGCGGGCCACGAGGCCCGCCGTGTCTCAGCTGCGCTTCAGGAGCTGCGCGAACTGCGCCTCGTCGAGCACCGCGATCTTGAGCTCCTCGGCCTTGGCCAGCTTGGATCCCGGATCGGCTCCCGCCACCAGATAGTCGGTCTTCTTGGAGATGCTTCCGCTCACCTTTCCGCCGCGCTCGAGGATCGCATCCCGTGCCGCCTCGCGCGTCATCCCGGCGAGCGTTCCGGTGAGCACGAAGGTCTTGCCGGCGAGGCCTGCGGCGGCGTGCGGGCGCGCGACTTTCGGCCAGTGGATGCCGCTCGCCAGCAAGCGCTTCAGCAGCGTGCGGTTCTCGGCGTTGTCGAAGTAGGCGCGAATGTTCTTGGCAACCACGGGCCCCACGTCGGGCACCCGCTGTATCTCGTCCTCGTCGGCATCGCGCAGCGCCAGGACATCGCCGAAGTGCTGCGCGAGGGCGAGCGCGGTGGCTTCGCCGACGTCGCGGATGCCGAGCGCATAGAGAAAGCGCGGCAACGTGGTGTGCTTGGCGGCCGCGATCGCCGAGTGCAGCTTGCCCGCGGACTTCTCGGCCATGCGCTCGAGCGTCTCGATCTTGGCGGGCTCCAGCTCGAACAGATCGGCGGGTGTGCGCACCCACTCGCGGTCAACGAGCTGCTCGACCAGCTTGTCGCCCAGCCCCTGGATATCGAGCGCGCGGCGCGAGGCGAAATGCTTGATCTCCTCCTTGCGCTGCGCGGAGCAAGTGCGCCCACCGCTGCAACGCGCCACCGCTTGGTCGGATTCGCGCACCACCGGCGATCCGCATACCGGGCAGCGGTGCGGTAACGGCACGAGCTTCGCGCCGGCGGGCCGCCGCTCCGGCTGCACGCGCACCACCTCGGGAATGACGTCGCCCGCGCGCCGGATCACCACGGTGTCGCCCGGCCGCACGTCCTTGCGCGTCATCTCGTCCATGTTGTGCAGAGTGGCATTCGCGACGGTGACGCCTCCAACGAATACCGGCTCGAGCCGCGCGACCGGCGTGAGCGCGCCGGTGCGGCCGACCTGAAATTCGATGCCGCGCACCACGGTAAGCGCTTCCTCGGCGGGAAACTTGTGCGCGATGGCCCAGCGCGGCGCCCGCGACACGAAGCCGAGCTGGCGCTGCAGCTCGATGTCGTCGACCTTGTAGACCACGCCGTCGATCTGATAGGGCAGGCTGGAGCGAGCTGCACCGATCTCGCGGTAATAGTCGAGGCAGCCGTCGACCGACTCGACCACGCGCGACTGCGGACAGATCTTGAAGCCCCACCGGCGCAGCGCGTTGAGCACCGCGCTATGCCGCGACGGGAGCTCGCCGCCTTCGACGAAGCCGACGCCGTAGATGAACAGGTCGAGGGGCCGCGCCGCCGTCATGCGCGGGTCGAGCTGGCGCAGACTCCCCGCCGCCGCATTACGCGGATTGACCAGCGGCTTCTCGCCGCGCGCGAGCGCCTCCCGGTTGAAGCGCTCGAATCCCTTCAACGGCATGAACACCTCGCCGCGCACCTCGAGGTCGCGCGGAATACCCTCGCCGCGCAGCTTGAGGGGCAGCGCCGCGATGGTGCGCAGGTTCTGCGTCACCTCCTCGCCGGTCTCGCCGTCGCCGCGAGTGGCACCCTGCACGAACAGGCCACGCTCGTAGCGCGCGCTGATCGCAAGGCCGTCGAGCTTGGGCTCGGCGGAGTAGCGGATCACGCCGATCTTGGGCAGCCTGTCGCGAATTCGCCGATCGAAGTCGCGCACCTCCTGCTCGCTGAAGGCGTTGTCGAGCGACAGCATGGGAACACGATGGCGAACCGCGCCGAATGCCGCGACCGGCGTGGCGCCCACCCGCTGAGTGGGCGAGTCCGGCGTGGCGAGGTCAGGATGCTGCGCCTCGATGGCGCGCAGCTCGACCATCAGCCGATCGTATTCCGCGTCGGGAACCTCCGGATCGTCGAGAGCGTGATAGCGATAGTTGTATCGGTCGAGCAGCTCCCTCAGCTCGTGTGCGCGGCGCGCGGCGCGCTTCGCCTCGTCCGCATGGCCTGGCGCACCCATGACTCAGCTGAGCTGCGCTTGGAAGCGGGCGACGTCCTCGCGCAATGCCGCCACGCGCTGCGGCGAGAACGGGATCCCCTTGGCGTCCTGCACCGTGCCGTTGAGCTCCTTCGCCAGCTCGCGCGCGGTCGCGAACAGCGCGTCCACCGTCTGCAGCGGCTCGAGCGGGCCCGGCAGCACCGCGAACATGCTCACGCCGCGGTATTGCTCGTTCGGCATCTGCGCCGGATCGAACGTTCCCGGCTCCGCCAGGCTCGCGACGCAGAAGATGCTGCGCCCATCGGCGTGCTTGCGGTGATACACCTGATAACGGCCAAACGCGAGACCGTGCATTTCGAGCGACGACATGAGCGCGGCACCCGGCCAGCGCCGCTCACCCACCGAGCAGACCCTGAGCGCGACGATCTTCTGCTTCTCGCTCGAGTTGGCCGGCGCCACGGCATCGAGCCGATCACTGTTTTCCGGGTTGAGCAGGGGACGCTGCGCGCCGCCCGTCGCGCCGCTCGGCGGCGCGAGCGTCGGAATTCGCGCGGCGCTCACATTCGCCGGTGGCGCCGCGGGCGGCGCGGGCGTCAGCGTCGCGGCAGCCATCGACACGGCGGGCATCGACACGGCGGGCGGCGATGCGGCGGGCATCGATGCGGCCGGCGTCGACACGGCGGCCACCGTCGTCGCGGCTGGCTCGCGCGGCGCGTTGCGCGGCGCCGTCGCGCGTATGGCGGCGAGGTCCACGGTGACCTCGAGCGGATCGACCTGCGCCATCATCGGCTCGTCCAGCTCGGGCAGCGTATCGAAATCGGCGGTGCGAATGCTGAGCGGTTCCAGCGGCGATACGCTCCACTGGGCCCTCTCGACCGTGGGCCTGTCCGCCGCTGATTTCTCGGGCTGGTGCTTTTCCGGGCGTGGGGCATCCGTGGGCGTGGGCGCGAGTGTCGGCACGGGCACGACGCTCGACTCGCGCAGCTCGGCGTTGCCGGGCGCCTGGGTTGAGCGGCGTGTCGACCACCACCAGATGACGCCGATCGCGAGCGTGCCCAGCCCGAGCAATATCCAGCGCAACTCCGCCAATTGCGACACCTTCGGCGCGACCTACATCGCTGCCATGCGCACGGCCTCGTCCACGTCCACCGCCACCAGGCGCGAAACACCCGGCTCATTCATGGTAACGCCCACCAGTTGCGAGGCCATCTCCATGGTGGTCTTGTTGTGTGTAATGAAGATGAACTGCACGCTGCGCGACATCTCGCGCACGATGTCGCAGAAGCGGCCGATGTTGTTGTCGTCGAGCGGCGCATCGACCTCGTCGAGCAGGCAGAATGGCGCCGGATTGAGGTCGAATATCGCGAACACGAGCGCGACCGCGGTCAGCGCCTTCTCCCCGCCCGACAGCTGGCTGATGGTGCTGTTGCGCTTGCCGGGCGGGCGCGCCATGACCGAGACGCCGGCCGTCTCGTGCTCCTCCTCGGCGAGCTCGAGGTAGGCATGTCCGCCGCCGAACAATCGCGGGAATTTCTCCTTGAGGCCGGCATTGACACGATCGAACGTGTCCTGGAAGCGGCTACGCGTCTCCCGGTCGATCTTGCGCATGACCGATTCCAGGGTCTCGAGTGCGTCGGTGAGATCCTTGCACTGCCTGTCCAGGTACTCCTTGCGCTCCGATTGCTCCTTGAACTCGCCGATGGCCGCGAGGTTCACCTGGCCCAGCCGCTCGATCTTCGCCCTGGTCTCGTTGAGCTCGCTCTCCCACACCTCGATGCTTGCCTCCGCAGGCAGCCCCGCGAGCAGCGCCGGCAACTCGAAGCTGGTGGCGGCCAGTTGCTCCGCGATGCTCTCGCGCCGCACTCGCACCTGCTGCGCGGCCAGCCGCGCTTCGTCGAGCGCGGCACGGGCCGACTCGACGCGCTCGTCGATTGCGGCACGCTGCGCCTCGCGCTCCTTGAGCAGCGCCTCGAGCTCATCGCTCGCCACCCGGGCAGCGGTGAGCTGCGCCTCCACCTGCGCACGCAAGCCGAGGGTTCGCTCGAGCTCCTCGCGCAGGGCCGCGAGCGGCCCTTCACCGTCTCTCAGCTGGCGCTCGAGCTCTTCGCGGCGCAAGAGCAGATCCTGAAGCTGCTTCTCGAGCCGCGCGAGCGTCGTCTCGAGCGCGCCATGCGAGGTGCGCCGCGATTCGACCTGCAGCGCCATCTCGCGCGCGCGCAGCTGAGCCGCTTGCGCGCTGTTGCGCGCCGCGAGTCGCGATTCGAGCAGCCGCTCGCGCTCGCTCTCGAGCTCCAGGCGCTGCGGCTCCAGGGCGGCGAGCGCGTCGATCGCGGTCTCCATCCGGCCGCGAGCTGCGCGCAGGTCGGTCTCGGCACGCTCGAGCTCCGCCCGCACATCGGCGAGCGAGGTCTCCAGCTGACTCAGCCGCCGGGCGGTATCCGCCTCGCGCGCCTGCGCAGAATCGTGCTGCGCGCGCCGATCGAGGTGCTCGCGGTGCAGCCGGTTCACTTCGCTCTGCGCGCGCTCGCGCCGATCCTCGTAGTCGCGCACCTGCTCGCGAGTGACCTCGAGCTGCCGCTCGCGATCCTTGACCTCCGCCTCGAGCCGGGCAGTCTCCGAGCGCAACGCGCGCAGCGCCTCTTCGCGCTCGATCACGCCGCTGTGGGGCTCCGGGTCGCGCGACAGGCGCAGCCAGTCGGTCCCCAGCCAGACTCCGTCGCGCGTGACCACGGACTCGCCCGGAGCGAGCCGCCGGCGTATGCCGAGCGCCTCGCTCAGCGTATCGGCGGCGAACACCGAGGAGAGCACCGAGGTGAGATAGGAGGCACCGGCGACCTTGGCGCGCAAGCTGGCCGGGTCAGGGCTCGTGGCATCCGTGCTCACGCTCACCACGGCGAGGTGTCCGCCGTCGAAACTCGCGAGCAGATCCGTGACCGAGTCGAGACCATCCACGCACACCGCCTCGAGATAGCTCCCGAGGACCGTTTCGACCGCGCGCTCCCAGCCGCGCTCGACGCGCAGCTGCTGCGCGACCCGCGGATTCGAGTCGAGCGCCTGGGCCTTGAGCCATTGCGTGACCTTGCCCGATGCTTTGCCGAGCGCCGCCTGCTGCAGCGCCTCGGTGGACACCTGCTGGCCGAGCGCCTTTTGCCAGACCGCGCGCAGCGCGTTGAGCGCTTCGGTATGCTCGCGCTCGCGCTCGCGCGCCGACGTCAGCTCGGCGAGCAGCTGGGCCAGCTCGTCGGCGGACTTCTGTCCGGCATCGCGCGCGCGCTGCGCCTGCTCGGCGAGCTCTTCGAGCGCGGTGACGGGTTCGAGCGCCGCGAGTGCGGCGTGCTCCGCCTCCTGGCGGTCCCGCTGTTGCAGGAGCCGATGCTGCTGATTCTCGAGCTGCTCGATGCGCGCGCGCTCGACCTGAGTCTCGCGCTGCCCTGCCGCGACCGACCGCGCATGCGCGTCCGAGGCTTGCTGCCAGGTGGCGAGCGCCTGCTCGCAGCGCTCCAGCCCGAGCGATGCCGCATGCTCCTGCTGATGAGCCTGATCGAGCCCCGGAACCAGGGTCGCGAGCTCGGCCGCCAGCGCCTCGAGCTGGCCGCGGTCGCGCTCGATGACGCCGCGAACATCCTGCACCTGGGATTGCGCCTGATCGGCATCGCCGCGCTGGCGCTGTCGCAGGTCGCGGGCATGCTGAATGCTCTGCTCGATGCGCGTGACGTCGGCGCCGGCCGCGTAGAAGCGCTCCTGGATCGCGTTCTGCGCCTCGGCCTTGGCGGCACGGTCCGCGCGCAGCCTCTCGATGGCGGCCTCCGCCTCGCGCAGATCCGCCACCACGGCATGCATCGCCGTGTCGCAGCGCAGGGTGGTCTCGTCGCGCACCTGCGCCTCGTGATCGAGGCCCGCGAGCCTCAAGGCGAACAGCTCGGCCTGGCGCTTGCGCTCCTCCTCCTTGAGCACCTGATAGCGCCGCGCGGTCGCCGCCTGACGCTGCAGATGGCGGATCTGCTTCTCCACCTCTTCGCGCAGATCGTTGAGCCGGTCGAGGTTCTCGCGCGTCTGTGCGATGCGGCTCTCGGTCTCGCGGCGCCGCTCCTTGTAGCGCGAGATGCCCGCGGCCTCTTCCAGGAAGGCGCGCAAGTCGTCGGGGCGCGCCTCGATGACGCGCGAGATCATGCCTTGCTCGATGATGGCGTAGCTGCGCGTCCCGAGCCCGGTGCCGAGAAACAGCTGAGTGATGTCCTTGCGGCGGACCTTGGTGCCGTTGATGAAGTAATCGGAGGTGCCGTCGCGACTCACCGAGCGGCGCAGCGCCACCTCGTTGTAGCTCGCGTACGCTCCGCCGAGCTTGCCCTCCGAATTGTCGAACACGAGCTCCACCGAAGCGCTTCCCAGGGGCTTGCGCGCCGAGGATCCGTTGAAGATCACATCGGCCATCGACTCGCCGCGCAGATGCTTGGCGGAGATCTCGCCCATCACCCAGCGGACCGCATCGATGATGTTCGATTTGCCGCAGCCGTTCGGACCGACCACTCCGGTCAAGCTCGAGGGGAAGGTGACCGTGGTCGGATCAACGAACGACTTGAAGCCGGCAATCTTGAGTTTCGTGAGGCGCATCAGTTTCGATCCACCGGGTGTGACGGGATCATGGATTCGCGGCGGTCGCGGCGCTGGTCGCGCCTGCCGCCGATGTGGCGCGTAGTGTAAAGTAATCGCAACATTCGTAAACCCCTCATGGAGCGCCGGTGAGCTCGCTGGAAACTTTCGCAAATCCCGCACCGGAGCGGGATTACACGATTCGCATGACTCTTCCGGAATTCACCTGCTTGTGTCCGCGTACGGGGCAGCCCGATTTCGCGACCATGAAGCTCGACTACGTTCCCGATGAGCGTTGCGTCGAATTGAAATCGTTGAAGCTTTACATCTGGTCGTTCCGCGATCGCGGCACCTTCCACGAAGCCGTGACCAATGAGATTCTGCGCGAGCTGGTCGAGGCTATCGCTCCGCGCTTCATGCGTCTCGTGGCCGAGTTCAACGTGCGCGGCGGCATCTACACGACCGTGGTCGCCGAGCATCGAAAGCCGGGCTGGGAGCCCCCGCAAGCGGTAGTCCTGCCGTGAAACCGGCGGGGGCGCTTCGAGGAGCGCCCCGATCCTTTCGGCAACGGCTGATATTTCTTATATCAATCAATAGGTTATACGACCCGAAAGAGGCACCTTCGACGGCCTGTACAGGCCGCTATGCGTCGGTATAATCGCGCGCTCTCTCTTTAGAGGCGGAGACTGCAAATGCCCTCGAAAAAACCCAATAAAGCGGCGAAGAAGCCAGGAAAGGCGACACCCAAGAAAGCGGTCCGCAAGGTGGCCGCCGCCAAAAAGGCGGTGCGCCCGGTTCCGGCTCAGAAGCCCACATTATCGAAGGTACCAGTGAAACCGCAGAAACCCAAACCGGCCGCGGTCAAACCCGCCGCGGCCCCGACGAATCACGTGGCGCACCCGGCGCGCGCCAAGCCGCCGGTCGCGCCCGCCGAGACGACGATGGCCTCGCTCCAGCGCGAGGCCGCCACCGAGAGATCGCCGCCGATCAAGTTCGATTCACGCCCCTTGGTGCTGCCGACGCGGGTTGCGCCAGGCGAGGATGACACCGACAGCGAGCTGGCAGGCTCCACCAGCTTGCTGGCCGGTCCGCGCAACGTAAAGCCCTACATTGCACGGCGCGGCGAGCAGTACATGAGCAAGGAGCAGCTCGAGCACTTCGCCCGGATCCTGCAGAACTGGAAGCGCGATCTGATGGTCGAGGTCGATCGTACGGTGCTGCACATGAAGGACGAGGCGGCCAATTTCCCCGATCCCAATGATCGCGCCACCCAGGAAGAGGAATTCAGCCTGGAGCTGCGCACGCGCGATCGTGAGCGCAAGCTCATTCGCAAGATCGACGAAGCGTTGAAGCGGATCGAGGACGGCTCCTATGGCTATTGCCTGGAGACCGGCGAGGAAATCGGCATCAAGCGGCTCGAAGCGCGGCCTGTCGCGACGCTCTCGGTGGAGGCGCAGGAGCGGCGCGAGCGGCGCGAGAAGCAGTACGGCGACCGCGACGACCGCTACCGCTGAGGCGGGTGCCAGGCGCGCGCAGTCCCCATCGCAGCGGGGCTACGTCGGGCGATTCGCGCCCTCGCCCACCGGCGATCTGCACGTGGGGTCGCTCTATACCGCGGCCGCAAGCTTTCTCGATGCGCGCGCGAACGGCGGTCGCTGGCTCGTGCGCATGGAGGATGTCGATCGCACGCGTGAAGTCCCCGGCGCTGCCGCTCGCATCCTCTCGACCCTCGAGTCGTTCGGGCTCGAGTGGGACGGCGAGGTCCTGCGGCAATCCGAACGTGATGCCGAGTATGCGGCCGCGCTTGCCTCGCTCGCCGCTCGCGGCCTCACCTTCGAGTGTTCCTGCAGCCGGCTCATGCTGGCCGACGAGCAGCGTTATCCCGGAACGTGCCGGCAAGGTCCGGCGCCCGGCGGCGCCACCGCGATCCGTCTCAGGATCGATCCGCGCGAAGTGGAGTTCGTCGATCGGATTCAGGGCGTATTCCGCCAGGACGTCGCGCGCGCAGTCGGCGATGTGATCCTGAGACGGCGCGACCGCCTGTTCTCCTATCTTCTGGCGGTCGTCGTCGATGACGACGCCCAAGGCGTGACTCACGTGGTGCGCGGCGCCGACCTTCTCGACAACACCCCACGTCAGATCTATCTGCAACAAGCGCTCGGGCTTGCCACGCCCATCTATGCGCATCTCCCGGTGCTGGTCGAGGCTGACGGCGGGAAACTGGCCAAATCGAGCCGCAGCGTGCGCCTCGACCCGGAGCGGGTGGCGGCGCAGCTGATTCAGGTATTCACGCTGCTTGGGCTGCGTCCACCGTCTGCGATAGCAGACGGGGCCATCGGCGAAATCTGGGCTTGGGCCAAGCGCGCCTGGCAGGTAAACCAGCCGCCCAGGGTCCAAACGCTGCGTTTGGACCCCTCGGAGGAGGCCTACATCGGCGTAGGCAAAGCCCGCTTGTTTTAACGCTGCATTGCGCTATCCTTTGGCTGCAGTATCCAACGACTGGTCATTGGTTCAGGCACGAGCCGGCATCTTCCGGTAACGCGTCGGCCAACACGAGCGAGGAGCCTATGAGCGATCCGCGAGTGATTAAGAAATATCCCAACCGCCGCCTCTACGATACCGTCGAAAGCCGGTACATCACTTTGGCGGACGTGCGTCGGTTGGTGGTCGAGAAGATCGATTTCGTTGTCGTGGACAAGAAGAACAATGCCGACATCACCCGCAGCATTCTGCTGCAGGTCATCGCCGAGCAAGAGCACCTGCCAGAGCCCATCTTGACCCAGGAATTCATGGTCAATGTCATTCGCTCGTATGGCAGCAGCCTGCAAAGCTCGGTGAGCGGTCATCTGGAACAGACCTTGAAGCAGTATCTGAGCCAGCAACCTCAGGCGAGGGACCGCCCGAAGGTATTCGGCCCCGGCGATACGCCGGTGCGCCGCCCATCGGAGGAGAGCTTCAAGACGCTGTCCCCGGTGCGCATGCAAGCCGACAAGGATCGGGACGACTCGAACCTCACCAAATAACGCAACGCTCGGGCTTCACCATGGGGCTCGGTGCAGCGATCGAGAATGCCCGCTGAAATTCCGGGCTGTTCGCCAGCGTCGCGTTGGTGCGATCCTGCGCCGGGGGGTGCGGGTCGGTCGTGACCAGCTCCTCGGCCTGCTTGGCGCGGATGGCGCCGGCCCAGGAGTGCGCGAAGGCGATGAAGAACTCTTGATCCGGCGTGAATGGGCCGGTGCGCGCGCCCGCGGGTGCCGCACCCAGGCCCTGCAGCGCGCGCCACGCCAGCATCAATCCACCAAGATCCGCGGTAGCCTCGCCGGTGACCAGATCTCCCTGAACGTGCAGGCCGTCGCCCACGGTGAAGCGTGAATACTGCTCCGAGATGCAGTGCGTCGCCGCGCGAAACTTGGCGAGATCCTCGGGGGCCCACCAGTCCTTGAGATTGCCGTGGCCGTCGAATTGCGCGCCCTCGTCGTCGAAACCATGGGTCATCTCGTGTCCGATGGTCGCGCCGGTCGCACCATAGTTGATCGGATTGCCCCAGCTCATGTCGAAGTAAGGCGGCTGCAGGATGCCAGCCGGCACATTCAAGCTGTTCATCGAGGGATCGTAGTAGGCATTGACGGTCTGTGGCGTCATGTACCATTCGCTGCGATCGACCGGCTTGCCGACCTTCGCGAGCTGGCGCTTGAGCTCGAACGCGCTGGCGCGCATCACGTTGAGCGCATAGGAGCCGCGATCGATGACGAGGTCCGAATAATCGCGCCACCGATCCGGGTAGCCGATCCTGAGCTCCATGAGATCGAGCTTCTGCTGCGCGGCCCTGCGCGTCGCCGGCGTCATCCAGGCGAGGGATTCCAGATCGCGATGCAGGGCATCGCGGATGTGCGCCACCATCTCGACCGCCGCGTCGCGCGCCGCCTTCGGAAATTTCTGCGCAACATACAGCTGGCCGATGGCAAAGCCGAGCGCCTCGTCCTCGGCATGCAGCACGCGCAACCAGCGTGGCTGCAGCTCCTGCTGCCCGTTGAGCTCGGAGGCCATGCGAAAATCCTCCTGCACGAACGCCTTGGAGAGATACGGCGCATAGGCATCGATCAGTTGCCAGCGCAGGTAGCACTTCCAGTCCTCGAGCGAGGTATGGGCAAGCTCCCGATCGACGGCCTTGAGAAAGTGCGGCATGCCGACGTTGAGGCTGGTGATCTCCGGGTACCCGAGCTGCGAAAGGTACCGGTGCCAGTCGAGATGCGGGGACAGCCCCGCGGCGCCCGCCAGGCTCATGGGGTGATAGATCGCGCGCGGATTGCGCTGCTCGACGTCGGGCATCGATGCATCCGCGAGCCGCGTCTCGAGCGCCATCACCACCCGCGCCTCGCGCGCCGCCTCGGCGGGCGCATCGCCGAGCAGCTCCAGCATGCGTGCGACATGCTCCACATAGGCAGCGCGCGCCGCCTTGAAGGTGGGCTCACTCTTCAGGTAATAGTCTCGATCGGGCAATCCGAGACCGCTCTGGCTGGTGACGGCGACTACGCGGGTCGAGTCCGCGAAGTCCTGCATCTGTCCGATCGCGAGCGGTGCGGTCACGCCGATGGACTGCAGATGCGCGAACTCTTCCGGCAGCGCGCCCGGCTCGCGTATTGCGGCGATGCGTTGGAACTCGCCCGCGAGCGGCGTGGCACCCGCCGCCTCGATGGCCGCCTCATCCATGCCGCTCGCGTAGAAATCCGCCACCTTGCGCTGCGCGCTGCCTTCCGGCCATTGCTCGGTGCCCAGTTTCTCGATCATCGAGCGGATGAAGGTCTGATTCTGCTGATCGAGGATGCTATCGACGCCCCAGTAGGCCCGATCCGGCGGAATCGGGTGATTCTTGAGCCAATTGCCGTTGGCGAAGCGGAAGAAATCGGTCCCCGGAGCGACCTCGCGATCCAGCCAGTCGAGGTAAAGGCCGTCGGATCGCGCGGGCGTCGACCCGGTCTCGCCGATCGACGCCGCGGCCGGGGCGAGCGCTGCGAAAGCAGCGAGCGCAGCAGCGAGCGCAGCAGCGAGCGCGTGCGCCGCGCCCCGCGCACCGCTGTGCCACGCCGTCGTTGGCTGCTCTCTCGCTGAAGCCGGTGTGAGCGGCGCGCTAGGCCGCGTCGACATTGCGCATCGACAGACGGACCCGTCCCTGACGGTCCACCTCGAGCACCTTGACGCGCACCACGTCGCCTTCCTTGAGCTTGTCGCCGACCCGCTCGACCCGCTCCTCCGAGATCTGCGAGATGTGGACGAGTCCGTCGCGTCCGGGAAGGATGGTCACGAAGGCGCCGAAATCCATGAGCCGCGCCACTCGACCCTCGTACACCCGGCCCACCTCGACGTCCGCGGTGATCAACTCGATGCGGCGCTGCGCCTCGCGGCCCGCAGCCCCCTGAACCGAGGCGATCTTCACCGTGCCGTCGTTCTCGATGTCGATCGAAGTGCCGGTCTCCTCGGTGATCTGACGGATCACCGCGCCGCCCTTGCCGATCACATCGCGGATCTTCTCCGGATCGATCTTAAGGGTGATGATGGTCGGCGCCCACTCGGACATGTTCTCGCGCGGCTTGGCGAGCACTCTGTTCATTTCGCCGAGGATGTGCAGCCGGCCCGCGCGCGCCTGCTCGAGCGCCACCTGCATGATCTCGCGCGTGATGCTGGTGATCTTGATGTCCATCTGCAGCGCCGTGATGCCTTCCCGGGTTCCGGCGACCTTGAAATCCATGTCGCCCAGGTGGTCCTCGTCGCCGAGGATGTCGGTCAGCACCGAGAAGCGCGCCCCTTCCTTCACGAGACCCATGGCGACTCCGGCCACCGGCGCGCTGATCGGCACGCCGGCATCCATGAGGGCGAGGCTCGTGCCGCAGACCGAGGCCATGGAGCTCGAGCCGTTCGACTCCAGGATCTCGGATACCACGCGGATGACGTACGGAAACTTGTCCATGTCGGGCATCACGGCCTTCACGCCACGCTTGGCGAGGTTGCCGTGGCCGATCTCGCGGCGCTTCGGCGAGCCCATCATGCCGGTCTCACCGACGCTGAACGGCGGAAAATTGTAATGCAGCATGAATGGCTCTTTGCGCTCGCCCGTCAAGCCATCGATGATTTGTGCGTCACGGCCCGTGCCCAGGGTGGTGACCACGAGCGCCTGCGTCTCACCACGCGTGAACAGCGCGGAACCGTGGGTGCGCGCGAGCACGCCGGTGCGAATGTTGATCGGCCGCACGGTCTTGGTGTCACGGCCGTCGATGCGCGGAGCCCCGCTCAGGATCCGCTCGCGCACCAGGCGGTACTCGAGATTGAAGAATTCGCCGCCGACCTGCTCCGCGCTGAATCTGGGCGCATCGCCGGAGGCGAGCGCTGCCAGCACTGCGGTCTTGATCTCGCCGATCCGCGCGTAGCGCTGCTGCTTCTCGGTGAGTGAATAGGCCGCCGTGAGATCCTTCTCGGCGAGCGCCGCCACCGCGCTCTTGAGCTCCACGTTCGGCTCCGGCGCGGCCCACGACCACTTGGGTTTGCCGGCCTCGGCCGCAAGCTCGTTGATGGCCTTGATGGCGGTCTGCATCTGCTCGTGGCCGAAGACCACCGCGCCGAGCATGGTGGCCTCATCGAGCCCCTTCGCTTCGGACTCGACCATGAGAACGCCTTCCGCCGTTCCCGCGACCACGAGGTCGAGCTTCGACTCGGCCAGCTGCGTGGCGGTCGGATTCAAGATGTACTTGCCGTCCTTGTAGCCGACGCGCGCCGCGCCGATCGGGCCCAAGAACGGCATGCCGGAAATCGCGAGCGCAGCGGATGCGCCGAGCAGCGAAGCGACGTCGGGGTCGACTTCGGCGTTGACGGACAGCACCGAGGCCACCACTTGCACATCGTTGGTGAACCCTTCGGGGAACAGCGGCCGGATGGGCCGATCGATGAGGCGCGAGGTCAGCGTCTCCTTCTCGGTCGGGCGCCCTTCGCGCTTGAAGAACCCGCCGGGAATTCGGCCCGCGGCGTAGGTCTTCTCCTGATAGTTGACGGTGAGCGGGAAGAAATCGCGGCCCGGCGCCGCCTTTTTCATGCCCACGGCAGTGACCAGCACGATCGTGTCGCTCATCGTGACGAGCACGGCGCCGTCGGCTTGACGCGCAAGCTCGCCGGTTTCGATCGTTACGGTGTGGTCTCCATACTGAAAGCTTTTCTTGGAATGGCTCAACGGGTGGCCCCTTGTATCGGAAGTGAGGGAAGACGCGCCTGGCGCCTGAATACGATGGCGACGATCAGCGGCGCAGCCCCAGGCGCTCGACCAGTTGCGCGTACTTGTCGGGTGTGCGGCTCTTCAGATAATCGAGCAGCTTGCGCCGTTGATTGACCATCTTGAGCAAGCCGCGGCGCGATGCATGATCGGCCTTGTGGGTGGTGAAATGCTGGCTAAGCCCGTTGATGCGCTCGGACAGCAGCGCAATCTGGACCTCGGGGGAGCCGGTATCGCGCGTGCTGCGTTGGAACTTGCCGACGACGCCTGACTTTTCTTCGCGAGTAAGTGGCATGAAATCAAACCTCAATCAATAACTTAGACCCATTGAGAGGCGCGCATTGTACGCGTCGCTGTGCTTGCCCTCAAGCTCGATTCGTGGCGGTCGAAATAAGTCGCAGCGGCTTGAGTCGCCCCGGAGGCTCGACCGCCCCCAGTCCCACGAAACCCACGCCGTCCGCGTAGATGCGCACGTTTCCAGGGCGCTCCACCGGCATCGATAGGGGCTGTCCCTGGCGAAAGGCATCGAGTCTCTCCGCCGGGAGATCGAGCCGCCGCCAATCGCGGAGCGCCGCATCGACGGGCAGGAGCACCCGGGTACGCTCGGCCGGGGTAAGAGCCTCGAGCGATTCAAAAGTCCATTGCCGCTCGCCCCCGAAGGGTGCAACGCCGACGCGCCGCAACCCGATCAGGTGTCCGAGCGTCTCGAGACGCGCCGCCAGATCCTCCGCGAGCACGCGAATGTAGGCCCCTTTCGTGCAGCGCACATCGAAGGTCAGGTCGGGCGAGCACCAATCGATCAGGCGCAATTCGTGGATCACGATGGCGCGGGGAGCGCGCTCGCGCCACTCGCCCGCGCGCGCGTATTCGTAGAGCGGCTTGCCGGCTTGCTTGATGGCCGAATGCATGGGCGGAACCTGCGCATACTGGCGCGGGAAATCCGCCAGGGCCTGCTCGAGGCGCGCCGCCGTCCAGGCGGGCAACTCGCGGCGCTCGACCACCGCCGACTCCCGATCGGCGCTCGGCGTGCGTTCCCCGAGGCGCACGGTCACGCGGTAGGTCTTGTCGGCATCGAGCATCTGCGCGCCGAATTTGGTGGCCTCGCCGAAGCACACCGGCAGGAGTCCGGAAGCCAGCGGGTCGAGCGAGCCCGTATGACCGGCCTTGCGCGCTTGAAACAGCCATTTGGCCCGCGCCACCGCGGCCGCGGACGACAGGCCCAGCGGTTTGTCGAGCAGCAGAATGCCGTGCACGTCGAGCGGCATCATTCGGCCTTGCCGCCGCCATCCTGCGGCGGCTTGTTGACCCGGTCGATGAGCTGCGAGAGCCGCACACCGCGCTCGATCGAGGTGTCGAGCGCGAAGCTCAAGGTCGGCGTGTGCCGGATCATCAGGGACTTCGACAGGGCGTTGCGCAGGAAACCCGCGGCGCTCGTCAGCCCGGCCTGCACCCTGGGGTCCGCGCCTTCCTTGCCGAACACGAGATAGTGAACTCGCGCGCTGCGCAAGTCGCCGGTCACGTCGACCCCGGTGATGGTCACGTTGCCGATACGCTCGTCCTTGACGTCGCGGCGCAAGAGCTCGGTCAGCTCACGCTGAATTTCCGCCCCCAGGCGCCGCGCTCGCGGATTGTGTTTCATAGGCGCTTCGCGCCGACCCTCACGGGGTCGAAGCGACCCCGTCCGATGACCCAGTTAAAGAGTTCTGGCAACTTCCACTCGCGAATAGCACTCGATCTGGTCGCCTTCGCGCACGTCGTTGTAGTTCTTGACGCCGATGCCGCACTCGGTGCCCGCTCGCACCTCGTTGACGTCGTCCTTGAAACGCTTCAAGGACTCGAGCGCCCCTTCGAAGATCACCACGTTGTCGCGCAGCACGCGGATCGGATAATTTCGCCGCACGTAGCCGTCGATCACCATGCAGCCGGCGACGGTTCCGAACTTGCTCGAGCGGAACACGTTGCGCACCTCCGCGAGGCCGACGATCTGCTCCTTGACCTCCGGAGCCAGCATGCCGGTGAGCAGCGAACGGACATCGTCGATGGCCTCGTAGATGATGCTGTAATAGCGCACATCGACGCCGTGATCCTTGATCGCCGCGCGCGCGGCAGCGTCGCCGCGCACGTTGAACGCGATGATGCGCGCCTTGGATGCCGCGGCCAGCGTCACGTCGGACTCGGTGAGCCCGCCGACGCCGGAGGCCACCACGTTGACCGCGACTTCGTCGGTCGACAGGCCCTTCACCGCGTCGCGCAGCGCCTCCACGCTCCCCTGCACGTCGGCCTTGACCAGCAGCTGCACCACGTTCGGCTTGTTCTCGCCCATGGTCGAGAACACGTCCTGTAGATTCGCGCTCTTCTGCGCCAGCTTGACGTCGCGCGACTTGGCCTGCCGGTGCATCGCCACCTCGCGGGCCCGCCGCTCGCTCTCGACCACGAGCAGCTCATCGCCCGCATTGGGCGCGCCCGAAAGACCCAGCACCACGACCGGCATCGCCGGTCCGGCCGACTCGACCGGCTTGCCGGCCTCATCGAACAGTGCGCGCACGCGGCCGAACTCCTGGCCGATGAGCAGCGGATCTCCGAGCTTCAACGTTCCGCGCAGCACCAGCACGGTCGCCACGGCGCCGCGGCCCTTCTCCAGGCTCGACTCGATCACGTAGCCCGCAGCGAGTCCCGCCGTGGGCGCCTTGAGCTCCAGCACTTCCGCCTGCAGCAGGATCGCATCGAGCAGCTGATCGACTCCTTGTCCGGTGCGCGCCGAGACGGGTACGAAGATGTTCTCTCCGCCCCACTCCTCCGGTATCACACCGTGCTTGGTGAGCTCCTGCTTGACGCGCTCCGGATCCGCCTCGGGCTTGTCCATCTTGTTGAGCGCCACCACGATCGGCACTTGGGCCGCCTGGGCGTGCTGGATCGCCTCGATGGTCTGCGGCATCACGCCGTCATCCGCCCCGACCACGAGAATCACGATATCGGTCACCTGCGCGCCCCGCGCGCGCATCGAGGTGAAGGCCGCGTGGCCCGGTGTGTCGAGGAACGTGACCGAGCCCTTCGGCGTCTCCACGTGGTAGGCGCCGATGTGCTGCGTGATGCCGCCCGCTTCGCCGGCCGCAACCTTGGTGCGGCGGATGTAGTCGAGGAGCGAAGTCTTGCCGTGATCGACGTGACCCATGACGGTGACCACCGGCGGACGCGGCAGGAACTCGAGCGAGGAGTCCTGCACTCCCTGCAGCTCCTCCTCGATGACGTTTTCCTTGCGCAGCACCGCGACGTGACCCATCTCCTCGACCACCAGCACCGCGGTGTCCTGCTCGATGGTTTGGTTGATGGTGGCCATCACGCCCATGTTCATCATCACCTTGATGACTTCGGTCGCCTTGACCGCCATCTTCTGAGCGAGATCGCCCACGGTCATGGCCTCGGTGATCGGCACCTCGCGCACCACGCGCGCCGTCGGCATCTCGAATCCATGCTTTGCGTCCGTCTCGCCCACGGTGCGGCGGCGGCCGTCGCGCGATTTCTTCTTCTTGTGGCGCGAGCTCACGTCGCCGACGATGTGCAGCTCCTGGCGGCCGTAGCGGGTGCTGCCCTTGTCCTCCTCGCGCACCGCCGCCTTGCTGGGCTTCGCGGCAGCGGCCGCGGCGGCCTTGCGCTCGCGCTCCGCTTGCTCGCGCGCGGCTTGCTCCGCCTGGCGCCGCGCCTCTTCCTCTGCGGTGCGCTTGCGGTTCTCCTCGTCGCTCTTGCGGCGGTTCTCCTCCTCGATGCGCTCGCGGTCGAGGCGTTCCTTCTCCAGGCGCTCGCGCTCGGCGCGTTCCACCGCAGCCTTGGCCTGCTCCTCGGTCTCGCGCTGGCGGTCGAGCTCCTCTTGCTGATGCCGCGCCTGATCCTCGAGAACCTCGCGCTTCACGTAGGTGCGCTTGCTGCGCACCTCGACGTTCACCGTCCGCGCCCGCCCCTGGGAGCTCGCGAGCTTGAGCTCCGATTGCGATTTGCGGCGCAGCGTGATCTTGCGCGGCGCGGCGTCGGCCTGCGCGTCGTCGCGGCCATGGCTGCGCCGCAGATGCGTCAGGAGCTCATGCTTGGCATCCTCGCTGATCATGTCCTCCGCGCCGTCCACCTTGATGCCGGCCTGGTCGAGCTGCTGCAGCAGCCGGTCGACCGGCACCTTGAGCACCTCGGCGAACTGCGCGACGGTTACATCTGCCATAGATAAAGCTCCTAAGCCTTCTCGGTCTTCTCTTCTTCGGCGAACCAGTGCTTGCGGGCTTCCATGATGAGCTCCGCCGCCTTCTTCTCATCGACGCCGCCCGCCTCCACCAGC